>Ga0160431_100730_pt1 | contig 11319 bp, 7 predicted proteins | sample HID1971K_E0MG_FD_108212 | JGI IMG/M metagenome (GOLD analysis project Ga0160431, IMG submission 108212) | Enriched millipede-associated microbial communities from UW Madison campus, WI, USA - HID1971K_E0 MG | ecosystem: Host-associated > Arthropoda: Insects > Digestive system > Unclassified ...
GGGTCGTGGTCGGGAACGAGGTGCGCGTACTCGACCCCGGCGGCTTCGCGCAGGGCGCGGGCGGCCGCGGCGAGGTCGATGTCGCCGGCGTGCCGCGCGGGGGCGTCGGGTCCGTGAGGATCGACCGCCGCAGCGGCGGGGACCGGCGATGTCGGCCGGCCCGCGGCATCCAGGTCCATCCGGACCACGCCTCCGTCGCCCCAGCAGCTCGCGACGAGGAAGCGCCCGTCGGGCGCGACCGCCACGTGGCACACCGCCTCGCCGGCGGGCACCGGTGCGCCGAGCGGCACGAACGTCGCCTCGCCGGTGCGACGGAACGCCTGCACCTGCCCCCGCTGCTCGAGCGCCGCGTACACGACGTCCAGACTCGGGTGCCGCGCGAGCCACGACGGCGAGTCCGTCGTCGCGACATCGCCGGCGAACGCCAGCGAGCCTCCTGCGGAGGCGTCGTCGGCGGCGCCGGCGAGCATCATCCCGAATCCGGTCGCCTTGCCGTCCATGTCGGCGGTGTACCCGCCCAGCCAGAACCTCACGTCAGAAGCCGACCCGACTCAGTCGACGAGGTCGTGGCGCACGATCACGGCGTCACGGGCGGCGCCGACGCCGATGACCGAGATGCGCGTGCCGCTCATCGCCTCCAGCGCGAGGACGTACTCCTGGGCCTCGAGCGGGAGGTCGTCGAAGGTGCGGGCCTTCGAGATGTCCTGCTGCCAGCCGGGGAAGTACTCGAGGATCGGCTTCGCGTGGTGGAAGTCGGACTGGTTCACGGGGACCTCGTCGAAGCGCTGCCCGTCGACGTCGTACGCGACGCACACCGGGATCTGGTCGAGACCGGTGAGGATGTCGAGCTTGGTCAGCACGAGGTCGGTGATGCCGTTGATCCGTGTCGCGTAGCGCGTGATGGGCGCGTCGTACCAGCCGACACGGCGCGGACGGCCGGTGGTGGTGCCGAACTCGAAGCCGCGCGAGCGGAGGAAGTCGCCGTTCTCGTCGAAGAGCTCGGTCGGGAAGGGGCCCGAGCCGACCCGCGTCGTGTACGCCTTCACGATGCCCACGATGCGGTCGAGGCGGTTCGGCCCGACGCCGGCGCCGGTGGCGGCGCCGCCGGCCGTCGCCGACGACGACGTCACGAACGGGTAGGTGCCGTGATCGACGTCGAGCATCGTGGCCTGGCCGCCCTCGAACACCACGACGTCGCCCGCGTCGAGGGCGTCGTTGAGCATCAAGCCGGTGTCGGCGACCATCGGGCGCAGGCGCTCGGCGTACGACAGCAGGTCGTCGACGATCTCGTCGCACGTGATGGCGCGGCGGTTGAAGACCTTGACCAGGAGGTGGTTCTTCTGGTCGAGGGCGCCCTCGACCTTCTGGCGCAGGATGTTCTCGTCGAAGATGTCCTGCACGCGGATGCCGACGCGGTTGATCTTGTCGGCGTAGGCGGGGCCGATGCCGCGTCCGGTCGTGCCGATCTGGCGCTTGCCGAGGAAGCGCTCGGTGACCTTGTCGAGCGTGCGGTGGTACTGCGTGATGATGTGGGCGTTCGCGCTCACCCGCAGGCGCGAGGTGTCGAGGCCGCGCGCGTGCAGCGCCTCGAGCTCGGCGAACAGCACCTCGAGGTCGACCACGACGCCGTTGCCGATGACGGCGTTCACGCCGGGAGACAGGATGCCGGACGGCAGCAGGTGCAGCGCGTACTTCTCGTCGCCGATCACGACCGTGTGACCGGCGTTGTTGCCGCCGTTGAACTTCACCACCCAGTCGGTGCGCTCACCGAGGAGATCGGTGGCCTTGCCCTTGCCCTCGTCTCCCCACTGGACTCCGACGATCACGATGCCTGGCATGGGCTACTCCCCCGTTATCGGACGGTTACACCCCATCCTATCGGGGTGGCCCCGACATGCCTTTCGGCGCGGGTCGGGCGTCCGCGGGCGGATGGCAGGATGGGGCCGGTGAGACCGCCGTCGACCCGCACCGCCTCCGAGCGCACGCCGAGCCTGTGGCGCACCGAGATGTCGTGGGTGACGTGGGCCCTCATCGCGGCATCGGTGCCCGTCACCGTGATCGCGATGTTCCAGGCGGCCGAGGATCCGCGCGGCGACACGCTGTGGGGCGTGGTGATGTTCATCACGCCGGGCGTCGTCACCGCCTGGGCCGTGCTCGAGCTGCTGTGGGCTCCGAGCCGGACGCTGGGCGCGGCGATGTTCCGCCTGCTGGCGGTCCCCGGCGTGGCCGCGGTGGTCTCCACCCTCACGATCGCGGTCATCTATGCCCTGCCGGCGATGCAGGAGATCCTCGCCGAGACCCGGGACCACGACGGCTGGCACTACTGGTTCGGCGCCGAGGAGGGCAACCCCTGGCTGCTGTCGTTCCTGGCGGGCTACGGGGTGGGTGCGCTGGTCGGGCTCGTGGTCTGGGTGTTCGTCGTGCTGCCGGTGACGGCGATCCGTCGCCCCCGCGAGTTCGCCGAGATCAACATGATGTCGACCGCGCACGAGGACTCCGAGAACAACCGGCGGGCGGGCATCGCGATCTCGTTCCTGCTGATCCTCCTCATCGCGATCCCCGCGCTCATCGTGGGCGGCGCCGCGGCGGCGAGCGCCGACGACGTGGTCGAGCTCTTCGCTGACGCCGGGTGGATCCTGCAGGCGCCGTTCGAGAATCTCGGCGAGATCGCCTGGTTCCTCGGCCTGCTGCTCATCCCTGTGGCGATCTGGCTGCTGTGGTACGTCTACGTCACCCAGCGGGTCGACCGCGCACGGCGCGCCGCGACCGGGATGCCGATGGGTCTGCGTCCGCCCCGCGACCACGACTGAGGTGCGTCAGCCCCGCGACCACGACTGAGGTACGCCAGCACCGCGACGGTCAGAGCCTGGAACGACCTACTGCCGGGCCCCGCGGCAGCCCGCTCACGGACCGTCTACCGACCGGCGAGGGCCACCTGCTCGTGCGACGCGGTTGCGAAGTGCTGGCCGGGATAGCGGAGGCCGCTGAAGTACATGTTGGTGTGCGCGACGATCTGCTCGCCGGTGATCGTGACGCCGTCGTGCTGTGCGTCGGTGGTCGTGTGGGCATCCGACACCAGCGTCACGTCATACCCGCGGACCGCGGCCGCCTGGGTGGTGGTCCGCACGCAATAGTCGCTCTGCGCTCCGGCGATCACGAGTCGTGTCGCGCCCAGCGCCGCCAGCACGTCCGCCAGGCCCGTTCCCGCGAACGAGTCGCGGTACGCCTTCCTCACGAGTGGCTCGTCAGGCCTTCGCTCGAGCGGACTCGCGAGCTCCCACTCCGCCGTCCCCTCCGCGAAGTCACCGTGGTCCTGCACCCACACCACGGACACCCCCGCAGCCCTGGCTCGGGCGACGAGAGCAGCAGTGCGGTCGACGACGGCGGCGGCGTCGAAACACCCGACCAGCACTCCGACCTGCAGATCGATGACGATGAGCGTTGTGGGGGAAGGCGAAGGCACGACCACGATCCTCTCAGCCGACACGGCGGGGACGGATGCCGCATCCCACGGTCGGAGGAGGCGCCCCGGTCGCCGAACGAGTCGTCGTTCTGAGCCGGCCATATGAGAAAGACTAGTACATAAGTACTATTCGGCACATTCGCGAGGCGGCGGAAGGAACCTCTTGTCGCCCATCGCGGCGCGATAACCGGGATTGTTTCCTTGGAGAGTAGACATTGATCGAACGTATCTTCTATACTCGACACATGATCGAGCTCGCCCCGTCGGAGGATCCGACCTGGATAGCGGCCGACGAGCGGCATGTGCCGCCGGTGCCGGACGCGGTGGATCTGGTGCTCGAGGCGGCGACGATGGTGTCGGTCTTCGCGGCGCAGCGGCTCGCGCGCATCGAGGCCTTGCGGCGCGAGGAGGTCGCGCTGATCGTCGGCGGAGGGTCAGGTGCCGTCGAGGTGGCGGAGCGCTCGATCCGGCTCGAGCTCGCGGCGAGTCTTCGCATCACCGAGCACGCGGCGGGCCGCCTCATGATGCAGGCCGACGCGCTGGTGAACCGGTACCCGGGCGCGTGGCACGCGCTGGCGGGTGGGCGGATCACCGAACGGCATGCCGAGATCTTCGTGGATCTGGTGGATCAGGTGGCGCCGGAGGTGCGGGGCGAGGTCGTCGGCCGGGCGCTGCCTCTCGCAGAGGCGGAGCCGGTCGGCTCGTTCCGACGCGGACTGCGGGAGCTGATCGAGCGGGTCGAGGCGAGGTCGCTCGATGAGCGCTTCGAGGCGGCGGTCAGGCAGCGCCGTCTGGTCGCCGAGTCCGGGGCCGATGGAATGGGACTTCTGCTGCTGCACGCGCCGGCCGTCGAAGTGCAGGCGATCTTCGGTCGTGCGACCGCGATGGCGAAGGCGATCGCCTCGGCAGACGGGGAGTCGCGCACGCTCGACCAGATCCGCGCTGACGTCGTGTCGGATCTGCTCGTCGACGGCACCACGACGCATCTGCCCGTGGCCGCGTCGGGAATCCGAGCGTCCGTGGTGATCACGGTCCCCGTGCTCTCCCTCCTCGACGATCCGACGAGGGCCGCGATGGTCCCGCGGAGCGTCGATGATCCATCCGCGGCCGGAGTGCCACCGGTGACCCAGCAGTGCGCGACAGACGGCGATCCCGCCGTGGTGGAGGGGGTCGGTCCGATCCCACTCGCGCGGGCCAGAGAACTGTGCGGCGGTGACGCGAAGTGGATGCGGGTGCTGACACACCCCGAGACCGGCATGGTCCTGTCGGTCGGCCGCGAGCAGTATTCGGCCCCACCGGCGCTGCGCAAACTCGTGAAGTGGCGCGCAGACCGGTGCATGGCCCCCGGATGCGGCATGCCCGCGTCGCGGTGCGAGATCGATCACCAGGTCGCCTGGATCGATTCCGGACAGACGAGCCTCGAGAACAACGCCCCGCTCTGCAAGGGGCACCACACCGTGAAACACCACGGCGGCTGGATCGTGCGACAGGTCGACGGCAGCGGGGGCGCCATCGAATGGACCTCACCCACCGGACGCCGGTACGTCGTGCAACCGAGACGCAGGGTGCCCGTCTTCACGGTCACGGCGGGTGCCGGCGCCGGGACCGGTGCCGGGAGCGATCCGCCACCCTTCTGACCGACGGGATCGTCACCGTGCGTCGACCCCGAACGTCGGGACCCCGGCGCGGGGTCACGACCTCCCGGCTCACGGTCCTCGACCCGCCTTCATGACCCGCCTTCATGACCCGCCTTCATCGCCCGCCTTTGTGACCCGCCTTCGTGATGCGCCTTCGCGGCGTGCCGTCCTCGACCCGCCTTCGTTACGCCATCTGGCTTCGTGAGTCCTTCCATGTCATTCCGTGTTGGACGGGCCGGGGATGCCGAGGGGATGGTGAAAGACGGATCGCCTCGTGCGAAGGAAGGACGGATCCTGTGACCGAACAGGTGCATCTCGGCATCGCCCTCGAACGGTCGGGCTGGCACCCCGCCGCGTGGCGTGAGGCCTCTGCCCGCCCGCACGAGCTGACCACGTCCGGCTACTGGCGCGACCTGCTGCGCACTGCCGACGACGCCGGCATCGCCCTCGCCACGATCGAGGACGCCCTCTCGCTGACCGACCGCTTCGAGCCGGTCGAGGGCCTGCGGCGCGACCGCGTGCGGGGCCGGCTCGACGCCGTGCTCATCGCCTCGTACGTGGCGCCCCTCACCCGGCGCATCGGCCTGGTGCCGACCGTCACGACCGCGCACCCCGAGCCCTTCCACGTGGCCACCGGCATCCAGACGCTCGACTTCGCGAGCCGCGGACGCGCGGGCGTGCGCCTGGTCGCCGGAGCCTCCGCCGCCGAGCGCGCCAACTTCGGCCGCCGCGCCACGGGCGTCGACGCGATCCCCACCTCGGGACGCGTCGAGGACTCGGCCGAGATCCTCGCCGCCTTCCGAGAGGCGGGCGAGTTCGCCGACGTGCTGTCGCGCCTGTGGGACTCGTGGCAGGACGACGCCATCATCCGGGATGTCGAGACCAGCCGCTTCCTCGACGCCGACCGCGTGCACAACATCGAGTTCGAGGGCGAGTTCTTCTCCGTCACCGGCGCCTCGATCGTGCCGCGGTCGCCGCAGGGCCGCCCGCTGCTCACGGTGCTCGCCCACCAGGCGGTCCCGTACCGCCTCGCCGCCGAGCACGCCGACCTCGTCTACGTCACGCCGCACGACGAAGCCGATCGTCCCGGCTTCGGCCTCGCCGGCATCCGTTCGCAGCTGGATGCCGCCGCCGACGATCTGCGCACCGACCGCGAGCGCCTGCACGTCTACGCCGACCTGCTCGTGCTCATCGAAGACACCGAGTCCGCCGCGCGCAGCGCGGTGCAGCGTCTCGACGAGTGGGCGGGTGCACCACTCACCTCCGACGCGCGCATCGTCATCGGCACACCCGCCACCGTGGCTGACGCCGTCCGCGACCTCGCCGACGCCGGCGTCGACGGCGTGCGACTGCGGCCGGCACGTCAGCCCGCCGACGTCGTCGCGATCGCCGAGAAGGTCGTTCCGCTGCTGCGCGCCACCGGCACGCTGCGCGAGGACGACGGGTCCGGCACGCTCCGTGCGCGACTCGACCTGGCCCGGCCCGAGAGCCGGTACGTCCGACAGCCTGAGCCACGCTATGCCCGTGAAGAGGAGTTCGCGCTGTGAGCCGCCCCGCCAGCCAGAATCAGCCCCGTCAGATCCACCTCGCCGCGCACTTCCCCGGCGTCAACAGCACCACCGTCTGGACCGACCCGACCGCGGGCAGCCAGATCGACTTCTCGTCGTTCGAGCACTTCGCCGCGACGGCCGAGCGCGGGCTGTTCGACTACGTCTTCCTCGCCGAGGGTCTGCGGCTGCGCGAGCACAAGGGCCGAATCCACGAGCTCGACGTGCTGGGTCGCCCGAACACGCTGTCGATCCTCGCCGCCGTCGCGGCGATCACCGAGCACGTCGGCGTCGTCGGCACGCTGAACACGACGTTCAACGAGCCGTACGAGCTGGCGCGCGAGCTCGCGACCCTCGACCACCTCTCGGGCGGCCGCGCCGGCTGGAACGCCGTCACGAGCTCCGATGCGTTCCACGGTGCGAACTTCCGCCGCGGCGGCTACCTCGACCACGCCGACCGCTACGAGAGGGCCCGCGAGTTCGCGGCGCTCGCGAAGGAGCTGTGGGACTCGTGGCCCGAAGACGGCGTGCGAGCGGATGCCGCGACCGGCGTCTTCCTCGACGACGGCGTGCCCGCGCGCGTGCGCCACAGCGGCCCGCAGTTCGACGTCGACGCGCTGTTCGACGTGCCCCGCTCGCCGCAGGGTCGCCCCGTCATCGTGCAGGCGGGCGACTCGGCCGACGGGCGCACGTTCGGGGCCGAGCACGCCGAGGTGATCTTCTCGCTGCACACCGGCTTCGACGACGCCCGCGCGTTCTACGACGACGTCAAGGGCCGGCTCACCGCCTACGGGCGCGAGGAGGAATCGCTCAAGATCCTCCCCGCCGCGACGTTCGCGATCGGCGACACCGACGATGACGCCCGTGACCGGGCCCGCGAGGTCGCGCTCCAGCAGGTGCGCCCGGAGGTCGCGCTCACCTACGTCGAGCAGGTGTGGGGCCGCGACCTCTCGGGCTACGACCCCGATGGCCCGCTCCCCGACGTCGAGCCCGACACCGGGTCCGAGACAGCGCGCGGCTGGGCCAACCGGCACGCCGCGGTGCGCTCCCGCATCGCGAAGCTCCGGGAGCTCTCCGAGACCGAGGGGCTCAGCATCCGCGAGACCGTCATCCGTCTCACCGCCAACCCCACCTTCGTCGGCACCCCCGAGCGGATCGCCGCCGAGATCGACCGGTACGTGCAGGAGCGCGCCACCGACGGCTTCACGATCGTCGGCCACCTGACGCCGCACGGACTCGACGAGTTCGCCGAGCGCGTCGTGCCGCTGCTGCAGGAGCGCGGCTCGTACCGCCGCTCGTACGAAGAGGGCGCCACGCTCCGCGACCTGCTGGGGCTGCCGGTGCCGCAGGCCGCACCGGCGCTCGCGACGCGATGACCGTCCGCGCGCGCCTGCTGTTCGTCGGAGCCGGCCCCCGTGCCGTCATGCTCCTCGAACGCGTGCTGGCGCGCGCGGACGAGCACACGCTGCTCGACATCGACCTCGTCGACCCGCATCCCCCCGGCGCCGGCCGCATCTGGCGCCACGCGCAGTCGCCGCTGCTGAAGCTGAACTCGATGACGCGCGACGTGACCGTGTTCACCGACGACAGCTGCACGATCGACGGTCCGGTGCGACCGGGACCTTCGCTGAGCGAGTGGATCGAGCTGTGGCGGGCCGGCGAACTGCCCGACGTCGACCTCGACGAGCTGTCGGCCGCCGAAGCCGGCTCCCTCGCCCTGGACGGCTTCCCGACCCGGCGGCTGCACAGCCACTACCTCGACTGGTTCTTCCGCCGCACCGCGGCGAGCGCTCCCGCGGGCGTGACGATCCGGCTCCACGCCGACACCGTGACCTCCGTGGGAGCGGCCGTCGACGGGCGGCATGCGGTCACTCTCGAGAGCGGTCGTGAACTCGTGACGGATGCCGTGGCCTACTGCCTCGGGCACACCGAGCGCGACCTCGATCCGGCCTCGGCCGGGCTGGCGGCCGCTGCAGCCCGCGCCGGTCTCGTGTACGTGCCGCCGGCGTTCACCGCCGACGCCGACCTGTCGGCGATCCCCGCGGGCGGCGACGTCATCGTCCGCGGCATGGGGCTCGCGGCCGTCGACCTCGTGGTGCTGCTCACGCAGGGCCGCGGCGGCCGGTTCGACCGCGACGCCGACGGCGCCCTGCGCTACCTCGCCTCCGGGCGCGAGCCGCGCCTGCACCTCGGCTCGCGCCGCGGCGTCCCCTATCGCTCGAAGGTCACCTCGGCCCTGCAGGGCGAGCCGCCGCAGCGCGAAGTGCTCACCCCCGATGCGATCGCGGCGCTCGTCGGCTCGGGCCGGCCGATCGACTTCGACCGCGACGTGTGGCCGCTCATCGCCGCCGAACTGCTGCACGGGCATTACCGGGAGCTGTTCACGGGGCATCCCGATCGCGTGACGGCCACGTGGGCCGAGTTCCGCCCGGTGCTGCGTGCCCACGGGTGGGACGATCCGGCGCTGCGCGAAGCCATCGCCGGCGTCGTGCCCGACCCCCTCGACCGGTTCGACGTCGCCGCGTTCGACAGGCCGTTCGCCGACGCCCGCTTCGCCGACGAGGAGGACGTGCAGCAGCGGGTGCGCGCGCACATCGCCGATGATCTGCTGCTGCGCACGACGCAGGAGCGCAGCCCGGCTCAGGGCGTGTTCATCGCCGCACTGCTGTCGTTCATGGCCCTGTCGGAGATCCCCAAGGAGAGGTGGAACGCCCGTTCGCGCGCGTACACGCTCCCGGTGCGCTGGCACACGTTCTTCAGCTACCTCGCCAGCGGCCCGCCCCCGCACCGGCTCGAGGAGCTTCTGGCACTCTCCGACGCCGGGGTCGTGCGCTTCCTCGGACCCGACGTCGACGTGGCGATCGGCCCGCGCGGGTTCGTGGCCGGCAGCGCCCGTGTGCCGGGCGCGACGGTCGCGGGAGCGCTCGTCGACGCATGGCTGCCCGCGGCGAACGCGACGCTCAGCACCGACGCCGCACTGCGCGAGCTCGCGACGCGTCACGGCAGCGAGCTGCGCGTTGCCGATGCCGAGTACGACGGCTTCCTCGGCCGCGTGCGGGTCGCCGACGACGGGCGTGTGCTGCGCGCCGACGACACGGTGCACGAGACCCTGTTCGCGATCGGGCCCTTCACGTCGCAGACCGAGGCCGGCGCGTTCACGCGACCGGGTGCGGACTCGCTGTCGCTGCGGCAGACCGACGTCGTCGCGGGCGCGATCACCGCTCGCCTCGGCGTCTCGGTGCCCGTCGCCCCCTGACCTCCCGGCGTTGCGCCGCTCTCGCGAGCGCCGCGGCTTCCCGCAGGTGCTGCGCGCCCCGCCGCGCCCGCAGGAGACCGGCGCACTCGGTCAGGAGGCGCACTCGGTCAGGAGACGCACACCAACGGGTGCCGCGCCGCCTGCGTATGACGCCGCGTGACGGCGTGTGACCAAGCGCGACCGCTGTTTCCACCGTGTGACACGTGCGATCGAGGCGCAGCCGACCCCTCGGCGACGCTGATGCATGAGCCGGCACGTCCGCCGCGACTCGCCCGCCACAGCTTCTGGAGACACCACCATGTCGTTCACCCGACCCCGTACCGCCGCGCTCGCGGCGCTCGGCGTCGTCGCGCTCGCGCTCACCGCGTGCGCGACCGGCGCCGGCGACCCCGCCCCCACCGCATCCGCCGAAGCGGAGCCTGTGAGCGGCGGCAACCTGACGTTCGCGATCTCGGTCGACAGCCAGTGCATCGACCCGCAGCAGGTCGGCAACAACGACGCGATCGCCATCGCGCGCCAGACGGTCGCCTCCCTCACGATCCAGGACCCCGAGACCGGCGACATCCTGCCGTGGCTCGCCGAGGACTTCGAGGTGAACGACGACGCCACCAGCTTCACCTTCACGCTGCAGGACGGCCCCACCTACGCCGACGGCGAGCCGATCGACGCGGCATCCGTCAAGACCAACTTCGAGGCGATCCAGGCGCTCGGCGCGAAGGCGAGCCTCGGCTCGTCGTACCTCGCCGACCTCGAGAGCATCGAGGTCGTCGACGAGCACACCGTGACGATCAACTTCTCGGAGCCGAGCGCCCAGTTCCTGCAGGCGACCTCGACCTTCTCGCTGGGCCTCCTGTCGCCCGCGACCGCAGCGGTCAGCCAGGCCGACCGCTGCCTCGGCGACTACATCGGCTCGGGCCCGTTCTCGGTCGAGAGCTACACGCCCAACGAGGGCGCCGTGCTCGTGCGACGCGACGGCTACGAGTGGGGCCCGTCGACGGCCGGCCACACCGGCGAGGCCTACCTCGACACGATCACGTACAAGGTCGTCCCCGAGTCGGGCAACCGCACCGGCAGCCTGCAGTCGGGTCAGATCGACGCGACGACCGGTATCGCCACGGCCGACGCCGTGCTGTTCGAGGGTGACGACTTCTGGTCACTCAACCGCGCCAACCCGGGCTCGGTCTACAACCTCTACGCCAACCAGTCGACGGAGAAGCTCGCCGACGAGAGCGTGCGCCTCGCGATCCAGACGGCCATCGACCGCGAGCAGATCACGTCGACGCTCCTCGGACCCGACGACCTCCCGGCCGTCTCGCCGCTCGCCTCTTCGACGCCGTACTTCACCGACCTGAGCGACGTGCTCGAGTACGACCCCGAGGGCGCCGCCGACCTGCTCGACGAGGCCGGCTGGACAGA
>Ga0160431_100733_pt1 | contig 11306 bp, 11 predicted proteins | sample HID1971K_E0MG_FD_108212 | JGI IMG/M metagenome (GOLD analysis project Ga0160431, IMG submission 108212) | Enriched millipede-associated microbial communities from UW Madison campus, WI, USA - HID1971K_E0 MG | ecosystem: Host-associated > Arthropoda: Insects > Digestive system > Unclassified ...
ATCGCGAGGTACGGGTTGACCGCGGAGGCTCCGTAGCCGATGAGCGTCGCGACGTGGTGGACCTCGCGGACGTCCCCCGCCTCGACGATCAGGCCGACCTTCATGCGGTTCTCGCGCCGGATGAGGTGGTGGTGGATCGCCGAGACCATGAGAAGCGACGGGATCGGCGTCAGATCCTTGTTGGAGTCGCGGTCGGACAGGATGATGAACTCCGCGCCGTCCTCGATCGCCTGGTCGACCTCGGCGCACATCTCGGTGAGACGTTCCTGCAGGGTCTGGGGGCCGGCATCGAAGTGGTAGAGGCCGCGGATGGTCGCACTCGACCGGCCGGGCATCGCCTTGTCGATGTGACGGATCTTGGCGAGCTCGTCGTTGTCGATCACCGGGAAGTCGAGCGACACCGTGCGCGTGTGCTCCGGCCCCCACGAGAGCAGGTTGCTCTCCGGGCCGAGGCCGAGCTTGAGGCTCGTGACGACCTCTTCGCGGATCGAGTCCAGCGGCGGGTTGGTCACCTGCGCGAACTGCTGCGTGAAGTAGTCGAACAGCAGGCGCGGACGCTTGCTGAGCACGGCGATCGGGGTGTCGGAACCCATCGCGCCGAGCGGCTCCACACCGGTCTGCCCCATGGGGGTCAGCAGGATGCGGACCTCTTCCTCGGTGTAGCCGAACGTGCGCTGACGGCGCGTGATCGATGCGGGAGGGTGCACGATGTGCTCGCGCTCCGGCAGCTCGGCGAGCCGGACGGCACCGGCGTCCAGCCACTCCTGCCACGGGTGCATCGTGGCGAGGTCCTGCTTGAGCTCGCTGTCCTCGATGATGCGTCGCTGGGAGGTGTCGACGAGGAACATCTTGCCCGGCTGCAGGCGACCGCGACGCTTGATGCGCTCCGGCTCGAACTGCAGCACGCCGGTCTCGGACCCGATCACGACGAGGCCGTCGGTGGTCTCGGTCCAGCGCCCGGGGCGCAGGCCGTTGCGGTCGAGGGTGGCGCCCACGAGCGTGCCATCGGTGAAGATGAGGGCGGCCGGGCCGTCCCACGGTTCCATCTGATTGGAGTGGTACTCGTAGAAGGAGCGCAGCTCCGGCGTGATGTCGGCCTGCTTCTCGTAAGCCTCCGGCACCATCATCATGATGGCGTGCGGCAGGCTCCGACCCGTGAGGGTCAGGAGCTCCAGCACCTCGTCGAACGAAGCGGAGTCGCTCGCGCCGTCGGTGCAGATCGGCAGCAGCGGCGCGATGTCGCCGAGCAGCTCGGACTCGAGCTGCGACTGACGGGCGCGCATCCAGTTGCGGTTGCCGCCGACCGTGTTGATCTCGCCGTTGTGGGCGAGCATGCGCAGCGGCTGGGCGAGCGGCCACGACGGGAACGTGTTCGTGGAGTAGCGCGAGTGCACGACGGCGAGCTCCGAGGCGAAACGCTCATCCTGCAGATCCGGGTAGAACGGCTCCAGCTGGAGCGTCGTGACCATGCCCTTGTAGCCCAGCGTGCGGGCGGAGAGGGAGACGAAGTAGGCGCCGAGCTCGTGTCCTGCGCGCTTGCGCAGACGGTAGGCGACCCGATCGAGGGCGATGCCCGTGAGCGGTGCGTCCGTGTGCGTGGCCCCGCCGGCGCTGACGAACAGCTGCTCGAACGCGGGACGTGCCTCATCGGCGAGCTTGCCGAGGTTCTCGTTGGCGGTGGGGACCTCACGCCAGCCGAGGACGCGAAGCCCCTCGGAACGGGCGATCTTCTCGATCCCTGCCTTCTGCTGGCGGCGTTCGCTCGAATCGCGAGGCAGGAAGGCCAGTCCAGCGGCGTACTCCCCCACGGGCGGCAGTTCGAAGCCGGCGACTGCGCGGAGGAATTCATCGGGCATCTGCGTCAGGATGCCGGCGCCGTCCCCGGTGCCCGCATCCGAGCCGATGGCTCCGCGGTGCTCCAGGTTGCGCAGGGCCTCGAGGGCCAACGCGATGATGTCGTGCCCGGCTTCGCCGCGCAGGGTCGCGACCATGGCGAGGCCGCAGGCGTCCTTCTCGAACGCCGGGTTGTACATGCCCTGTTTCGGGGGGTAAGCGCCGGAGGCGCCGTAAGGGGGCTGGAAGTACACCAGTTACCGTCCTCAGATCTTCGAGTGAAACCCGGGGACGCCGTCGGCCCGCTCGTTCAGTGCAATGGTTCTCCCGCCACGAGGCGGCGTTATCGGGAGCCGTCCTCGCTCGTGGGAGCAGTGCTTGTGGCGGTGGCTCCTGCGGTGACTTCTTCGGCCGGAGGCTCGCTCACGTCCACGAAGTCAGAGGGATTGTTCTGCGATTGTACATCAGCGTCGGGGTCGCTCTTCTCGCGGCCCGGCTGGTAGGGCGAGGGCTCGAGCCCGGGGTGCCGGCGCGTCTGCACGACGAGGATCACGAGTCCGACGACCACGCCGATGATCGCGGCCCAGACGTTGCTGCGCAGACCGAGGATGATCTCGCTCGGATCGATGCGGATCGACTCCCACACGATGCGACCGGCGCTGTACCAGATCAGGTAGATCGCGAAGAGGCGACCCCACTGGAAGAAGAGCTTGCGGCCGAGCCACAGCAGGACCAGCACACCCAGTCCGTTCCAGAGCACCTCGTACAGGAACGTCGGGTGGAACAGCGTGCCCTCGGGCAGGCCGGGAGGGAAGGCCGAGTTCGTCGACTCGATCTCCAGGCCCCACGGCAGGTCCGTCGGAAGACCGAAGAGCTCGTGGTTGAACCAGTTGCCGAAGCGACCCATCGCCTGCGCCAGCAGCAGACCGGGGGCCAGCGCGTCCGCGAAGGTCCAGAAGCGGATGCCCGTCCAACGGCAGCCCAGGTAGGCGCCGATCGCGCCGCCGATCAGGGCGCCGAAGATGGCGATGCCACCCTCCCAGATCGCCCAGACCGAACCGGGCTCGAAGGGGTTCCAGGTGTTCCTGCCCTCTCCGAAGTAGAAGTTCGGGTGCGTGAGCACGTGGAAGATGCGCGCCCCGATGATGGCCAGCGGCACGGCCAGGATCGAGATGTCGATCACGACCCACGGCTCGGCTCCGCGCTTGGTGAGGCGGCGGTTCGTCAGCAGCGTCGCCGCGATGATGCCCGCGATGATGCACAGCGCGTAGAAGTGGATCCGGACCGGTCCGAGGTCGAAATAGGACACCGGGGGGCTCGGGATGCTGGCGAGCACGCTGGTGAAGGTGCTGGGGAACGCGAGGGACATGAGTGCGATTCTAGTTCTCGGTGTCGGGGCGCACCGACGAAGTGCCGGCTGCCAGGTTTCGGGTGACTTCGGCGAGGGCGGGTACTCCCCCATCGCGGAGGGCGCGGACCAGCGCGGTGCCGACGATCGCGCCGTCGGCGTACTCGGACACCCCGGCGATCTGCTCGGCGGTGGAGATGCCGATGCCCACACAGGCGCGGTGGGCGCCGTGCGCGCGCAGCCGGCCGACGAGGGTGCGGGCAGCGCGGTCGAGTTCGGCGCGCTCCCCCGTGATCCCCATGGTGGAGACGGTGTACACGAATCCGGTCGACGACTTCACGACCAGGTCGAGACGCTCGTCCGAGGACGTCGGCGCCGCGAGGAAGACGCGGTCGAGGCCGGTCCGCTCGCTGGCGGCGATCCACTCCCCTGCCGCATCCGGTGTGATGTCCGGGGTGATGAGCCCGGCGCCGCCCGCGGCGAGCAGGTCGTCCGCGTAGCGGTCGACACCGTACTGCATGACCGGGTTCCAGTAGGTCATCACGAGCACCGGGACGTCGGTCGCGGCCGTGATCTCACGGATCGCCGTGAACAGGTCGGCCATCCGGAACCCCGCGGCCAGAGCCTTGGTGGTCGCCTCCTGGATGATCGCGCCGTCCATGACCGGGTCGCTGTAGGGCGGGCCCAGCTCGATGATGTCGACGCCGTTCTCCGCGAGGGTGATGGCCGCCTGGATGCTCGTCTCGAGGTCGGGGAATCCGACCGGGAGGTAACCGACGAAGGCGCTGCGGCCGGCGTCCTGCGCGCGCTGGATCGCCTCTTCGACGCGGCTCATAGCTGAGGCTCCCCCTTCGACGCCTGGGCTTCCTCGTCGCTCTCCTCGGTCACGTCGTGCGCCACAGCGGCCTCGTCGTAGAGCTCGAAGTAGCGGGCGGCGGTGTCCATGTCCTTGTCGCCGCGGCCGGAGAGGCAGACCGCGATCAGACCGTCGGGTCCGAGTTCGCGACCGATCCGCAACGCGCCGGCGAGGGCGTGCGCGGACTCGATGGCGGGGATGATCCCCTCGGTGCGGCTGAGCAGACGCAGGGCCTGCATGGCCTCGTCGTCGGTCGCCGGGATGTACGCCGCCCGGCCGATGTCGGCGAGCCAGGAGTGCTCTGGGCCGACGCCGGGGTAGTCGAGGCCGGCGGAGATCGAGTGCGACTCGATCGTCTGCCCGTCGTCGTCCTGGAGCACGTAGGTCTTGGCGCCGTGCAGCACGCCGGGGCGCCCGCGCTCGATCGACGCCGCGTGCTTCTCGGTGTCGACGCCGTCGCCCGCCGCCTCCACGCCGTAGAGCTCGACGCCCTCGTCGTCGAGGAAGGCGTCGAACATGCCGATCGCGTTCGAGCCGCCGCCCACGCACGCGACGACCGCGTCGGGAAGACGCCCGACCTCGTCGAGCAGCTGGGCGCGCGCCTCTTCGCCGATGATCTTCTGGAAGTCGCGGACCATCGCGGGGAACGGGTGCGGGCCTGCGGCCGTGCCGAAGATGTAGTTGGTCGTCTCCACCGACGCCACCCAGTCGCGGTAGGCGTCGTTGATCGCGTCCTTCAGAGTGCGCGAACCGGAGGTGACAGGGATGACCTGCGCACCGAGCAGGCGCATGCGGGCGACGTTGAGCGCCTGACGCTCGGTGTCGACCTCGCCCATGTAGATCGTGCACTCCAGCCCGAACAGTGCGGCGGCCGTGGCGGTCGCGACGCCGTGCTGTCCTGCGCCGGTCTCGGCGATGACACGGGTCTTGCCCAGACGCTTGGTGAGGAGCGCCTGTCCGAGCACGTTGTTGATCTTGTGCGAGCCGGTGTGGTTCAGGTCTTCCCGCTTGAGGAAGATGCGCGCGCCGCCCGCGTGCTCGGCGAATCGCGGCACCTCGGTGATCGCGGACGGACGCCCGGCATACGAGCTGAGCAGATGCGCGAGCTCGGCACGGAACTCCGGATCGACGATCGCCGCTTCGTAGGCGACCGTCAACTCGTCGATGGCGGCGATGAGGGACTCGGGCATGTAGCGCCCGCCGAACTCGCCGAAGAACGGGCCGTGCTGGTCTCGCAGGCTCCCTTCGACTCGCTCTGCTCGCTCGGTACGACGCATCATGCCTCCAGGAAGCTCTTGAGTGTGGCGACGGGATCGCCGGTCACGAGCGCCTCGCCGATCAGGACGACATCCGCACCGGCCGAGCGGTAGTGCACGACGTCGGCGGGAGTCAGCACCGCGGACTCCGCGATCTTCACCGCGGTGTCCGGAATGCGATCGACCAGGCGCGCGAACAGGTCGCGGTCGAGTTCGAGGGTCTTCAGGTCTCGTGCGTTCACACCGATCAACGGTGCACCGAGGTCGATCGCGGCCTCGAGCTCCTCGGCCGAGTGCGTCTCGACGAGCGGAGTCATGCCCAGCTCGGTGATGAAGCCGAAGAGGTCGTGGAGCACCACCGCGTCGAGCCCGGCGACGATCAGCAGGACGAGGTCGGCACCCGCGGCCCGCGCTTCGAGCACCTGGTAGCGGGTGGCGATGAAGTCCTTGCGCAGCACCGGGAGGGACACGCGCGCCGTGACGGCCTCGAGATCCGCGAGGCTGCCGCCGAAACGGCGCTCCTCGGTGAGCACACTGATCGCGGATGCTCCCCCTGTCTCGTAGAGCGATGCCTGCAGTGCCGGGTCGGGGATCTCCGCGAGGGCGCCGCGGGACGGGCTGGCCCGCTTGACCTCGGCGATGATCTTCACCCGGTCGGCCGGAGCCAGGTACGCCAGCGCGTCCTTGGCGGCCGGTCGGGCGAGCGCCTCGCGCTCGACCACGGCCAGCGGGCGCGACAGAGCGCGACGCTCAGCGTCTGCGACAGCGCCGGCCGTCAGGTCGGCGAGCACCATTAGTGCGCCTTCGGAGCGTACTTCGGACCCTTCACGCCGTAGCCGGCCTTGGCCAGGACCCAGCCCACGATCGCACCGATCGGGATGAGTGCGACCGAGATGATCACGAGAGTGGGCTGCTCGAAGCAGAATGCGACGGTGCCCGCGGCGACGCCGACGAGCATGATCACGACGGCGGTCCAGGCTGCAGGCGAGTGTCCGTGGCCGGGGTCGGCGATCGGGTTGGTCATGTTCTCCTCCGGGGGACGACGTGCAGTTCGGGAACAGTCTATCGGGGTCAGCGCGTCGGATCGGTTCCGCGGGACAGCTCGTCCCAGGAATCGACGGCGTCGACGGGGCCGTCGTGGGCAGCATCGACCGCGTCGGTGCGGTAGCGTCGCCCGCCTGCCTTCCATCGGCGCCACGTGGTCAGCACGACGATCGACGCGGCGAGCAGGATCGCCCAGCCCACCAGCGCGATGTACGGCCACGCAGAGGGGACGATGTGCGTCACGACCTCGTGGACGGCTCCTCCGCCCGCGAGCCCGGTGACCTCGGTGACGGTCGCGGCGACGGCGTCGAACGGCTCGGCCAGCAGCAGCTGGAGCGTGGACCAGCCGAGGAACAGGGCCGTCGCGGCGGCGAGCACGCCGAACACCAGGCGGACCGCCTTGCCTGCGATCGCCAGCGCCGCCCCCAGGGCCAGCACGGCGAGGCTGAGCGGGGCCAGCAGCACCAGGGCGGAAGCGCCGGGGACCAGGATCGCCTCCCCGGCGTCGACGCGCTCCACGGTCAGCCAGGTCTGGGTCGAGGAGATGATGCCGATGGCCCCCGCGAGGAGGAACCCGGACACCGAGAGCGAGCGACCGCGCTGCGCGAAGCTCACGACGGCTCCGTCCCGGTGACCGCCTCGAGATCGTTCGTGTCGAAGCAGGTGCGGGTGCCGGTGTGGCATGCGGGTCCGGTCTGCGCGACGAGGAGCAGGATGGCGTCGCCGTCGCAGTCCAGACGCGCTTCGTGCACGATCTGGACGTGGCCCGAGGTGTCGCCCTTGCGCCAGTACTCCTGGCGCGAGCGGGACCAGTAGGTTGCTCTCCCCGAGGTGAGCGTGCGCCGGAGCGCCTCCGCATCGACCCAGGCGAGCATCAGCACCTCGCGCGTGTCCCACTGCTGCACGATCACCGGCGCGAGACCGTCGGCGTTGAAGGCGACCTGCGCGATGCGCTCGTCCACGGAGGTCATCGGACCACCACTCCCTCTGCGCGAAGCGCATCCTTGACGTCGCCGACCGTGAGTGCGCCGGTGTGGAAGACACTCGCGGCCAGGACGGCGTCGGCGCCGGCCTTGATGGCAGGGGCGAAGTCGGCTGCCCGGCCCGCTCCCCCGGAGGCGATGACCGGCACGGAGGCCACTTCGCGCATCAGCCGGACGAGTTCGAGGTCGAAGCCGTCACGCGTCCCGTCGGCGTCGATCGAGTTCACGAGCAGCTCGCCGGCACCGCGCTCGACCGCCTCGCGGGCCCAGTCGAGCGCATCGAGGGTGGTCTGGGTGCGGCCGCCGTGCGTGGTGACGACGAATCCGGACGGCGTCGTCTCGGCGCGCTTGACGTCGAGCGAGAGCACGAGCACCTGCGCCCCGAAGCGGTCGGCGATCTCACCCAGGAGCTCGGGGCGGGCGATCGCTGCGGAGTTCACCCCCACCTTGTCCGCGCCGACCGAGAGCAGGCGGGCGACGTCGTCGACGGCGCGCACTCCCCCGCCCACCGTCAACGGCACGAACACCTGCTCCGCCGTGCGCTGGACGACGTCGTACGTCGTGGCCCGCGCATCCACCGTCGCGGTCACGTCGAGGAAGGTGATCTCATCGGCGCCCTGGGCCGCGTAGTGCCTGGCGAGTTCCACGGGATCGCCCATGTCGCGGAGGTTCTCGAAGTTCACGCCCTTGACGACGCGGCCGTCGGCCACGTCCAGACACGGGATGACACGACTGGCGAGAGTCATCAGAGCCTCGCGTTGTGGATCGCGGTGACCAGGATGGCTCGCGCACCGAGGCCGTACAGGGCGTCCATCACCGGGTTGACCCTGCTGCGAGCGACCATCACCCGCACGGCGACCCACTCCGGATCCCGCAGCGGCGAGACGGTGGGCGACTCGACGCCCCCCGCGATCTTCACGGCGTCGTCGAGGAGCGCGACGGGCAGGTCGTAGTCGATCATGACGAAGCGCCGGGCGACCATGACGCCGCGCAGGCGACGGAGCAGCGTATCGGCCCCTGCGGCATCGGCGGGGCCGGCGATGAGCACGGCCTCCGACTGCAGGATCACGGGGCCGAACACCTCGAGGCCGGCCTGGCGCAGGGTCGTGCCGGTCTCGACCACGTCGGCGACCGCGTCGGCCACGCCGAGGCGGACGGCGGACTCCACGGCGCCGTCGAGCGGCACCAGGTCGACCGCGATGTCGCGCTCGTCGAGGAAGGCGTCCACCAGACCGGGGTAGGACGTGGCGATGCGCAGCCCGTCGAGCTCGCTCACATCGGTGAACTTGCCCGTCGGGGCCGCGAACCGAAACGTGGACCCTGCGAATCCGAGGGCCTCGATCTCGCGGGCGCCCGGCATGCGTGCATCCAGCAGCAGGTCGCGGCCGGTGATGCCGACGTCGATCGCGCCGGAGCCCACGTAGGTGGCGATGTCCTTGGGACGGAGGAAGAAGAACTCGACGTCGTTCTCGGCGTCGATGACATGGAGGGTCTTCGGGTCACGTCGACCGGCGTAGCCCGCCTCGGCGAGCATTTCGGCGGCCGTCTCGGAGAGCGAGCCCTTGTTGGGAACAGCGATGCGCAGCATGGATGGCTTTCAGTTCGAGGAGGTCGGAACGGAGCGCATCACAGATGTCGGTAGACGTCCTGCAGGCTGAGACCCTTCGCGATCATCATGACCTGAAGGTGGTAGAGCAGCTGCGAGATCTCCTCGGCAGCGGCTTCCTGGGACTCGTACTCGGACGCCATCCACACCTCGGCGGCCTCTTCGACGATCTTCTTGCCGATCGTGTGCACGCCGCCGTCGAGCTCGGCGACCGTGCCCGATCCCTCAGGACGGGTCTCGGCCTTGACGCTGAGCTCGGCGAACAGCTCGTCGAAAGTCTTCACAGCTCAAGGCTAGCGGCTCGGGCGAGGTCTCTCAGCCGGGTGACGGCCGCCTCGACGTCATCGGCACCGTAGACGGCCGATCCCGCGACGAAGGTGTCGGCTCCGGCAGCGGCGGCCATCTCGATCGTGCTGTCCGCGATCCCGCCGTCGACCTGGAGCCAGACCTGCGAGCCCCGCCGCCGCGCCTCGTCCGCGAGCGCTCGCAGCTTCGGCATCGTCTCCGGCATGAAACCCTGCCCCCCGAATCCCGGCTCCACCGTCATCACGAGGATCTGATCGAACTCGTCGAGCACGTCATACAGCGAGTCGACGGGGGTGGCGGGCTTCACCGCGACACCCGCGCGTGCGCCGATGTCGCGCAGACGCCGTGCGAGGGCCACCGGTTCCGCGGCCGCCTCGAGGTGGAAGGTGACGCTGGCCGCGCCGAGCTCGGCGTATCCGGGCGCCCAGCGGTCCGGATCCGTGATCATGAGGTGCACGTCGAGCGGGATCGGGCTGGTGGCCTGGATGCGCTCGACCATCTGCGGGCCGAAGGTCAGGTTCGGCACGAAGTGGTTGTCCATCACGTCGACGTGTGCGAAGTCCGCTGTCGCGATGCGGGCGAGGTCCGCCTGCATGTTGACGAAGTCGGCGGCCAGAATGCTGGGGTTGATGCGCGGGGCGCGAGGCAGGTCCACGGTCCTAGTCTTCCTTCCCTGAGGTGTTCACGGTCGCCGAGCGCTGCAGGAGCGCGAGGAACATGGCATCGGTGCCGTGGCGGTGCGGCCAGAGCTGAGCACTCCCGGAGCCCGCACGTCCCTCCTCCGCGAGATCGACCGGGGCGAGAGCGACGTCGGCGATCGCCGCGCGGGCGTCGAGCTCCACGATGTCGGTGCGCTCGCGCAGCACCTCTCGCACGACGCCCGTGGTCTCGGCGAGGTGCGGCGAGCACGTCACGTAGGCGACGATCCCGCCGGGGGCGAGGGCGTCCAGCGCCGCGGTGAGCAGCTCCACCTGCAGCGGCACGAGCTCGGCGACGTCGGCCGGGGACTTGCGCCACCGTGCTTCGGGACGGCGGCGCAGGGCTCCGAGGCCCGTGCACGGCGCGTCCACGAGGATGCGGTCGAACTCGCCGGGACGTGCCGCCGCGAGCTCACGCCCGTCCTGTTCGTGCACGACGACCTCGCTGGGCACCGCTCTGAGGGCCTTGCGCACCAGGCGGGCGCGTACCGGGACGACCTCGTTCGCCTCCACGGTGACGTCGTCGTGCTCGAGGGCGATCGCGGCGAGGAGCGCCGTCTTCCCTCCGGGGCCGGCGCAGAGATCGAGCCAGCGCTCCCCCGCCGTGATGGGGGCGGCTGCGGCCAGTGCGAGCGCCACGAGCTGGGAACCCTCGTCCTGCACCCTGACCGTGCCGCCGGAGGCCTCGACGGCACGACGCGGATCGCCGCCGGGAGAGGCGAACGCGGTCGGTGCGTACGGGAGACGGGGCTCACCGGGCTCCGCCAGACCGGGAAGGGCGACGAGGGTGACCTCCGGAGAGGCGTTGTCGGCCTCGAGGAGGGCCTCCAGCTCCTCGCCGCGCCCCTCGGCGGCGAGAGCCCGGCGCAGTGCTCGGATGACCCAGACCGGGTGCGCGGACCGCAGCGCGAGTCGCTCGTCGTCCGAGCGCGCCTGCTGCTCGATGCGCTCCTGCCAGGTCTCGGCCGAGTCCCGGGTGATCCGCCGCAGAACCGCGTTCGCGAAGCTCGATGCGCCGCGGCCCGATGTCGTGGCTACGAGGTTCACGGATTCGTTCACCGCCGCGTGCGAGGCCACACGCGTGGCGAGGAGCTGGTGGACGGCGAGCCGCAGGGCGTCGAGGACGGCGGGATCGATGCTGTCGGTCGCACGATCGGCGGCCGCGGCGATGATCGCGTCGTACGTGCCGAGTCTGCGCAGCGTGCCGTAGGTCAGCTCGGTCGCGAGTGCCGCATCCTGAGGCGTGAGCCCCGCTTCCGCGATCGCCGTCGGGAGCACGAGGTTCGCGTAGGCGTCCGTCTCCGACACGGCCCGCAGCACGTCGAAGGCCACGCGTCGCGCGGGCTGAACGGTGCGCGTGGGTCCGCGCTGGGCGG
>Ga0160431_100734_pt1 | contig 11289 bp, 9 predicted proteins | sample HID1971K_E0MG_FD_108212 | JGI IMG/M metagenome (GOLD analysis project Ga0160431, IMG submission 108212) | Enriched millipede-associated microbial communities from UW Madison campus, WI, USA - HID1971K_E0 MG | ecosystem: Host-associated > Arthropoda: Insects > Digestive system > Unclassified ...
ATCCGGCACGCTGCGCTCCGACTGGGGGACGCTGCGAAACGTCCGCGCGGTGGGGTTCGACCTGCCGATGCCATCGGCAGCAGGTTCCTCCGAGCCGCGCTCCGGCGCTGCCGAAGACGGACACCGCACCGAGTGCATCCCGGATCCGACTCCGTAGACGCCGAGGGAGCGCATCCGACGAGAGCGGGGCAGCTGCACACGCAGCTGCCCCGCTCTTCGTCTGCCGGATCAGCGCCCCGGGTCCGAGAGCCGGTTCCCCTCCTCCGCTGGCCAGAAGTAGTACGCCGCCGACGCGACCACGAGCCCCACGATGAACGACACGTCGAGAGACCCGATGGCGGCAGCGAGGGGACCGACGTAGAACGGCAGCACCGCGAACGGGACCATGGCGACGAACCCGGCGCCGTAGGCGACGAGACCGCGGCGCGACCACAACCCGTACCGACCGTGCTTCGACAGGATGTCCGCGATCACGTACTCTCCCCGGCGCACGAGGAAGTAGTCGGTCAGGTTCACGGCCGTCCAGGGGACGAGGAGGAACAGCATCAGCGACAGCGCCGCGCCGGCCACGCCGACCACGTCGTCGCCGAACGGGATCGCTATCGCGGCCCACAGGACCACGGCGCCGACTCCCACCCACAGGCGTGCTCGCGGGCCGCCGCGTACGCCGAACATGTCCGCCGCCGTCATGACCTGGAGAGCGACGCTGTAGGAGAAGGAGCCCAGGCAGACGACGAGGGTGGCCACGGAGACCATCGCCAGCACGATGCCGAGCCCGGGGATCGCGGCGTTGCCCGCGGCGGCGAGCGAGGAGAGCGCATCCGTCGCGCCGAACGTCGTGGCGAGCCAGGCGCCGATGATCAGCAGCCAGATGGCGGAGAGCCCCGTGCCCGTGTACACGCTGGCGATGAGGAGCGCCGGACGCGTGGTCGGAGGGAGATAGCGGGTGTAGTCCGACACGATGGGGGCGAGGGCGATGTTGTACGCGGCCGACACGGCGAACTGCGCGAGGAACGCCTCGATCGCGAAACCACCGTCCACCGCGACGCCGGCCGTCGCGGGCGCCGGCACGGCGCCGGTCAGGATCAGCAGGGTGAAGAACGCGAAGAGCGGCAGGGAGATGAAGAAGATCACGCGACTCGCGCGGTGGAGCGCATGATGGCCGACGACCGCGAGGAGGGCGGCGCCGATGTTGATGACGATCCCCACGGCCAGTGGGGGCCAGCCGAACATGCTGTGCAGGCCCCCGGTGGTGAGAACCGTGTACACCACCCCGAAGCCCAGGTAGCAGGCGACGGCCATCAGCACCGCGATGGATGCGCCGTAGAACCCGAACTGCGCCCGTGACTGGATGATCTGCGGCAACCCCATGCGGGGTCCCTGCGTCGCATGAAACGCCATGAAGAACGTTCCGAAGAGCATCCCCGCGACTCCCGCGACGATGGTCCATCCCAGGGAGAGTCCCATCGAGGGCCCGGTGAACCCCAGAGCGATGGTGAAGAAACTCCAGTTCGCGACGAAGAAGAACGGGGTCACGCTCCAGGCGTTCCCGCGGCGCTTGTCGAGCGGGATCCAGTCGATCGAGTCGGTTTCGATGGCGGCAGCGCCGGGGGTGGCAGCCGGCGCGGTGCGTGGTTCAGCAGTCATGGTTCTCCCTCAGGTCTGTTCTGATCGGGCAAAGCAGGGGGATCGCCGTCTGGACCGCTCGTGCGGCTTCATCGACGGGGGATTCCCCGGTGGCGAGCGTGTAGACGACGGTGCCGTCGACGACGGCGAGGACGGCGCGCGCGATCTCCGCACGCACCACACGTCCGTTCAAGGCGAGGATCCGCCCGACGAAGTCCGTGAGCTCCAGGTTGTACGCGGCCACGAGCGCGTGCAGCTCCGGGTGACGACCGGACTGGATGTACCGCTCATAGACTCCCGCGATCACGGCCCTGGTCGACTCCGCGTGCTCGGCGGGATGGACGGTGGCGACCTCCACGATGGCGCGTGCCGCATGTTCGAGGTCCAGAGGGCGGGGCAGGCGGTCGATGAACTCCTCGCCTCGCAGCACCCATCCGGTGAGCGTGTAGCGAAGCGCCTCGACACGCAGGTGCTCGCGGCTCGGGTGAAACGCACGGACCGTCGCCTCCGGCAGGTCGGATTCCTCGGCGACAGCGCGGTGCGTGAGTGCATCCAGTCCCCGCCGGCGGAGCACCACCGCGGCCGCACGAGTGACCGCGAGCTTCCGGTGAGTCGACCTGGTCGACCGCAGTGGTGTCCGCTGATTCATGTCGACTCACAGTTCATAGAGGTACCGGGTGCGTTCCCAGTCGGTCACCGTGGAGTGGAACGACTCCCACTCGGCGTACTTCATCTCCGCGTACTCGCGGACGAAACGTGCCGGCAGAACGGCGCGGGCGAGGTCGCTCTCCGCGAAGGCGTCGACGGCCTCGAGAAGGTTGCGCGGAAGGCGGACGCTGTTGCTGCCCCGCGCGCTGTCCTCGTCGTGCAGAGCGACGTCGACCGGGTCGCCCGGGTCGTAGGAGTTCTCGATCCCCTCCAATCCGGCGGCGAGCATGAACGCCGCCGCCAGGTACGTGTTGGCGGAGGAGTCGACGACACGGTTCTCGATCGCAGGGCGGTTGCGGGGGAGGCGAAGCATGCACGAGCGGTTCTGCACCCCATAGGCCGACCACACCGGCGCCCACGACGCCGTCCCATCGGCGAGCCGCGGGTTCAGACGCTTGAAGGAGTTCACCGTCGGCGTCACGACGGCCGCGAGGGCATCGGCGTGGCGCATGATGCCCGCCGCGAAGGAGTATGCAAGGGGACTCCAGCCGATCCCCCGGGGGTCGTCGTCGCTGCGCATGAGGTTCTCGCCCGTGCTCACGGACTCGAAGCTCATGTTGTAGTGATGACCGGAACCCCAGGCCTCCGTATACGGCTTCGGCATGAACGTCACGGCCAAGCCGTGCCGCTTCGCGATCTGGCGTGCCATCACGCGGAAGAACGTGACCCGGTCCGCCATCTCGAGAGCGCTGGCGTATCCGAAGTCGAGTTCGTACTGGCCGTCCCCGCCCTCCTGATCGAAGCTGTAGACGTCGAAGCCCGTCTCCTGCATCGCTCCGACGAGATCGTCCAGGAAGTCCGCGGCATCCAGCGTGGCCTCGGTGTCGTACGCCGGACTCGGCGTGAGTCCGCCGCTTCGCGAGATGGGCTCCAGATAGTCGCCGGCGCCCGCCGAGGGGCGGAAGACGAACAGCTCGATCTCGATGCCGAGCTTGAAATCGAGACCGAGGTCGGCAGCGCGGGCGATCTGCGCCTTCAGGATGCTCCTGGCGCATTGGTCGAACGGTTCCTCGCCCTCGCGGAGCAGGTCGGCCGCCATCCAGACGAACCGCCGATCCCAGGGGAGGACGGTGGCCGTGGCGAGATCGGGGATGGCGACCGACTCGTCCTCCTGCGGCTCCATGGCGCCGAAGCCGGTGATCCCCCGTGGGGTGTATCGCTCGGAACCCGCGAGCATGTCCGCCAGGCGTTCGATCGGCACGATCTTCGACTTCGAGCGTCCGTGGATGTCGACCCAGCCGCCGATGGCGTATCGCACTCCTTGATCGATGAGTGCGGCGACGGTCGTCGCGATGGGCGTGGGGGAGAGTGCGGTGGTGGTGCTGTTCATCGGAGTGCTCACTTCTGAATCCAAGTTGGCTGGGGTGCCGTGCGGGGGAGCGGGGCGGACTCGGCCACCCCGCGCGAGACACGGTCGTCGATGACGGCGACGATCTGCTCGAAGAGCCGTGCGCCGAGCTCGGCCGATGCCGCCGACGGCGTCCCGGTGACGCCGTTGCGCGACAGCGACTCCGCGGTGTACCGGAACGTCAGCCCGTCGGTGCGGTCCGGATCGTCGGCGGTGCGCATCGCGGCGACGTCGACGAGCGCGGGGGCCAGGTGGAGGACGATCGAGGTCTCTGCGCGGTTCGCGTGGATGTCCTGGCCGTCGACGGTCACCTCATCGGCGACGGCGGGGCTCGCCTGCCACCAGTCGATCCAGGACGACTGGAGATCCGGGCGCCGGAATCGCAGGACGTCGGTGGCGGCGGCGATCGCCGGAGCGTTTCCCATGTGCCCGTTGACGAACAGCACTCTGGTCACGCCACTCAGCGCGGCCCATTCGGCGTACCGGATGAGGATCGTGCTGAGCTCGTCGGGGAACAACGACAGGGTCCCGGCCAGCGCGCTGCCATGACCGAGGCTGCAGCCGACGTTCACGGAAGGCAGCACGAGGACGTCGGATGGACGGCCGCGTTCGACGGCGTCGCACAAGGCGATCGCGATCCGTGTGTCGGTGTCGGTCGGCAGATGGGGGCCATGCTGCTCGGTGGCGCCGACGGGCACGAGGCCGACGACCCGCGACAGGTCGACAGCGGCGAGCATCGTCGCGGAAGATTCAGCCCACTTCATGCGGACTGCCCCGGGGGAGGCGGAGTGGACACTCCGGAGGTCGGTATGGGGCACATAGTGCTCTCCACGGTGGCGGAGCGTCTGCTCCGAAATCCTGCTGGGCTTTTGTCCCTTGGTGTGCCGGACTCGCCGGTGCCGCCCCTCGGTCCAGACCTCTGCTGAGCGGAACCCTAGGCTGCCACCCCCGTCGGGGGCCGTTACCGGAAGACTAGACGAGAGATATCCGTACACGTTTCGCTGGGGTTTCTCCGATGTAACAAAAGGCTGGGTGTGTCCTGCTGTGTCTCTGCGGGTCGTCCGAATGGTGCTGACCGAGGTTCTCTGCCGTCCTCGAACGGCCCCTGCGGTGCACCAGATGAAGCCGCGTTACGTCGACCGCCGGACGACCGCCCCCGTCACCTAGCGTGAGGGTATGACTGCCGAGCCCCGCGTATATGTGATCCACGAGAATGCCGAATGGTTCCCGCCGTTCGCCGCGGCCTTCGAGGCCGAGGGCGTGCCGGCCGAGGAATGGCTGCTCACGGACGGGTCGATCGACCTGTCGGCGGAGCCGCCGGCCGGCGTGTACTGGTCGCGTCTGAGTGCGTCAGCGCACACCCGCGACCATGGCGAGTCGAAGGAGTACGGCCGCGCCGTGCTGCGATGGCTCGAGGCCTCAGGACGCACCGTCGTCAACGGCAGTCGCGTGCTCGAGCTCGAGGTGAGCAAGGCCGCTCAGCATTCGGCACTGCAGCGTGCCGGCATCGACGTGCCGAAGACGATCGCGGTGTTCGGCACGGAAGCGCTGAAGCAGCGTGCGCGGGAGTTCAGCGCGCCGTTCATCAGCAAGCACAATCAGGGCGGCAAGGGCCTCGGTGTGCGCCGACACGACAGTCACGACGAGTTCGACGCCTGGGTCGACGGCCCGGAGTTCGAGCCGTCCCCCGATGGCATCACCCTCCTGCAGGAGAACCTGTTCGCGCGGGAGCCGTTCGTCACCCGCGTCGAGTTCGCCGGGGGCGATTTCGTCTACGCCGTGCGGGTCGACACCAGCGCAGGCAGCTTCGAGCTGTGCCCCGCCGAGGCGTGCGCGCTGCCGGGCGCGGACGGCGTCGAGCCGGAGCCGCTGTTCCGCATCCGCGAGGAGATCGGCGCCGATCACCCGCTCGTCGCCCAGTATCGTGCCTTCCTGCGGGACGCGGGCATCACGGTCGCCGGCATCGAGTTCATCGAGACCGTCGACGGCCGGTTCGTCACCTACGACGTGAACACCAACACGAACTACAACCCCGACGTCGAAGCCGGCGCCGCCGTCTCCGGCCCGCGCACGATCGCCCGGCACCTCGGCGGCCTCCTGGCCCGCGAGGCGCAGCCGGTCACGGTCTGACGCGCAGCTCCGCGTGCCTCGGCACGGCACCACACGCACGGCACGGTGGGGAGAGGGTGTCCGGTGCTCCCCGGAACGCGCCGGGGAGCACCGGACGGGCGCTCAGTGCTGGTGCTCGTGCGCCGGCTCGGCGAGCTTGAACGCGAGACGGCCGTGCGCGAAGCCGCCGCCCGCGCGGATGGCGGTCGCGACCCAGGCGGCCTCGGCGAGCTCGGCCTCGTCGGCTCCCGCGGCGACGGCCTTCTGCGAGTGCGCGTCGATGCAGTAGACGCACTGCGTCGTGATGCCGACCGCGAGGGCGATGAGCTCGCGGTACTTCAGCGGGATCGCGCGCGTCTCGTCGGAGGCGAACACCGCGGAGTCGAAGGCGGCGAACGCCGCGAGGATGTCGGGGGTGTGCTGCTTGTACACCTTGGTGTAGGTCTTGTCGGCTTCGCTGTCGAAGTAGGCGCTCATGCTCGGCTTTCTGTTGCGGGATGGGAGGGATCGGCTGTTCCCCGGGCGCGCGGCGGCGGGTGGCGGAACGACGTGCACAGCCGACGCTATGACCCCGTTCCCGGAGCCGCATCCCGGCCGCAACACGGGGTCATCCGACATCGATCGCGCCGCTAGGCGGTGGCGCCGTAGGGGTCGCGCAGCCGCGTGATGACGTCGACGGCGAGGTTGACGACGACGAACACGATGGCGCTGAACAGCGTGATCCCCACGATCACCGGGAAGTCCCCGGACACGGCGGCGGTGTAGGCGGCTCGGCCGATCCCGTCGAGGCCGAAGATCGTCTCCGTGACGATCGCGCCGCCGAGGATCGCCGCGAACTCCAGTCCGCCGAGGGTGATCACGGGGTTGAGCGCGGCACGGAGGCCGTGGTCGAACAGCACGCGGCGCTCCGGCACGCCCTTGGCTCGCGCCGTCCGGATGTAGTCGGCGCCGAGGACCTCGAGCATGCTCGAGCGGACGACGCGCTGGAAGGTGGCCACCTCGACGATGAGCAGCGTCAGCCAGGGCAGGGCGAGATGCCGCGCCCACTCCAGCGGGTCCTCGGTCAGGGGCACGTACCCGCCCGCGGGGAAGATGCGGATGCCGGCGAGGGAGAGCTGGAAGTAGAGCACGTACAGCAGCAGCACCCCGCCGAGGAACGTGGGGATGGACAGGCCGATGAACGATCCGACGGAGGTCACGGCGTCGAACAGCCGGCCGGGGCGACGGGCGGCGAGCACCCCGAGCAGCAGCGACAGCAGCACCCACAGCACGAGCGCGCCCACCGCGAGGGACGCCGTCACCGGGAGCTTCTCGAGGATCAGGTCGGTGACGGGCCGGGACTGCACGAACGAGTGTCCGAGCGACGGCGGCCAGTTCACGAGTCCGGTCGGCGTGCCCTGGATCTCGGGGCCGCGCACGAGGTAGTACCAGAGCTGCACGTACCACGGTTCATCGAGGTGGTACTGCGCGGCGATCGCGGCGACGGTCTCGGGTGAGGCGTTGCGCGGTGCGAGCGTCAGGGCGGGGTTCCGGTAGGCGAGACGGGTCAGCAGGAAGGTGAGCACGAAGACGGCGACGAGCGTCAGCACGGCGCGGCCCGTGCGCGAGAGGGTGGCGCGCATGGCTCATCGGCTCCTTGCCGGATCGAGGGCGTTCTGCAGGCCCGAGCTGAGCAGGTTGAATCCCAGGACCGTGACGACGAGGAAGAGCCCGGGTCCCAGCAGCATCCACGGCTGGCTCTGGAACAGCGCCGATGCCTGCGCATCGGCGATCATGTTCCCCCAGCTGGGTGTCGGGGCGACGACTCCGACCCCGAGGAACGACAGTGTGGCCTCACCCACGATGTTCAGGGGCAGCTGCACGCCCCAGTAGACGATCGCGATCGGGAGGATGTTCGGGATGATCTCGCGGAAGATGATGCGCGACCGGGAGGCGCCGATCGACTCCGCGGCCTCGATGAAGGGACGACGACGCAGCTCGATCACCTGCCCGCGCACGATCCGGGCGAAGAAGGTCCAGGAGAACAGCGCGATCACGACCACCACGACGGCGACGGGAGGCACGATCGGCTGGCCGTTCTCGCCGCGGTTCAGGATGACGAGGCACAACGCGGTCACCAGGAAGGGGAAGGAGAGCGTGATGTCGACGATGAGCGAGATCACGGCGTCTGTCCTGCCGCCGAAGAAACCGGCGATCAGGCCGAGGGTCGTGCCGACGATCAGCGCGAGCGTGGTGGCCGGGACGCCGACGGCCAGGGAGACCTGCGCGCCCGTGACGGCCCGGATGAAGACGTCTCGTCCTGAGCCGTCGGCACCGAACCAGAAGGAGGCGCTGGGACCCACAGGGACACCGAAGCCGTCGACTGCCTCGTCCCGGAACTGAGCGGTCGGACCGTGGCCGGTGATCGCCGCGAACACGGGGGCCAGGAGCGCCAGCAGGACCACGAGAGCGACGATCGCTCCGCCCGCGATCACGAGACGCTCACGCGCGAGCGCACGGAGGAACCCCCGCCACGGCCCTTCCACGGACGATGCGGTCGTGCTCTCCGCCACGTGCGCGGGATCGACGCTGATCCGAAGGCTCATGCCGGTACCTCCTCTGCACGGGCGACGGCGGAGAGACCGCGCCCCGGGATCGCCGCGACGAGCGTGCGCGTTTACTCGGCCGCCGGGTTCCGGAACACGTCCGCCGTGGGGCCGGACTCGACGACGCGCCCCTCCGAGAGCACCACGACCCGATCGCACAGCTCGGCGACGATGCCGAGGTCGTGCGAGATGAACAGGATGCTGATGCCCCGCGACAGGCGCAGATCCTGCAGCAGCTCGACGATCTGGCGCTGGGTGGTGACATCGAGCGCCGACACCGGCTCGTCGGCGATCAGCAGCGCGGGATCGAGCGCGAGTGCTCTCGCGATCGCCACGCGCTGACGCTGTCCCCCGGACAGCTGCGCCGGGTAGCGCCCGGCGAACGACCGGGGGAGGCGGACGGCGTCGAGCAGGTCGGCCACGGCCGCGGGGATGTCCCGCTCGCTCCGCCGCCGGTGCACGCGCAGCGGCTCCGCGAGGATATCGGCGATGGGTCGCCGCGGATTCAGGCTGCCGAAGGGGTCCTGGAAGATCGTCTGCACGCGTACCCGCTGCTCGGGCGTGAGTCGCACCCTGCCTCGTCCGGGGGCGTTCACCACGGCACCCGACACCCGCACCTCGCCCGCCTCGATGCGGATCGCGCCCGAGAGGGTCCGGCCGATCGTCGACTTGCCCGATCCGGACTCGCCCACCAGCCCCAGGATCTCGCCGGTGCGCACGCGGATGTCGATGTCATGCAGCACGGTGCGGGCCCGGCTGCGTCCGCGCACGCGGGCCGTGAAGGTCTTGCGCACGCCGCGCAGCTCGGCGAGGGGGGTCTCGGAGATCACGCCGTCGGGAGGCGGAACGGGCAGGCGATGCTCCGCCGCCGCCAGCAGCTCCGCGGTGTACGGGTGCTGGGGGTCGTCGACGACGCGGGTCAGCGGGCCCTGCTCGATGACATGGCCTCCGCGCATCACGACGACGTCGTCGGCGAAGTCCGAGACGACGGCGAGATCGTGGCTCACGAAGACGATCGCGGTGCCGTGCTCGCGCTGCAGCGTGCGCAGGAGATCGAGGATCGACGCCTGCACGGTGACGTCGAGGGCGGTCGTCGGCTCGTCGGCGATCAGCAGACCGGGCCGCATCGCGATCGCGGATGCGATGCCGATGCGCTGCCGTTGGCCACCGGAGAACCGGGCCGGAGGCTCGTGCAGACGACTCGACGCCTCCCGGATTCCCACCTCCTCGAGCAGCTCCACCACCCGGTCGCGCAGGGCGCGGCTGCCGATCCGCTCGTGCGAGGAGATCGCCTCGCCGACCTGCTGCCCGATGCTCTTGAGGGGATGCAGGCTGGTGAGCGGCTCCTGGAAGACGAACCCGATGTCGCGCCCGCGCACGGAGCGCAGGCGCGCCTCCGGCAGCCCCACGAGCTCGCGTCCGGCGTACCGCGCGCTCCCCGACACGCGAGCGCGCTCCGGAAGCAGCCGCGCCGCGGCGAGGAGGGACACCGACTTGCCGGACCCCGATTCGCCGACGACCGCGAGCGTGCGGCCCTTGTCGACGGCGAGCGACACGCCGTGGACGACCTCGGTGACGTCACGGCCGGTCGCGAAACCGACACGCAGCTCTTCGAGTTCGAAGACGCTCATGGATGCTCCTTGCAGAGAAGAGACGAGGGGGTGCAGGATGTCCCGGCACCCCCTCCGGTCACTGCTTGACGGCGAGCCCTGTCGGGTCGGCGCCGGTGGCGAGGTTGGACCACTGGAAGTAGGTCACGTCCTCGCTGACGATCACGATGCGGTTGCGCTCGTAGACGGGCACCCATGCCAGATCGGTGGAGGCCAGCTGATCGGCCTGGGTCCAGATGGGACCGGGGTCCTCCGAGGCGAAGGCCTCGGAGGCGAGGGCGTTCAGCTCCGGGTTGTCGTAGCAGATGCCGTAGACGTTGCCGGCGCCGCAGGGCGAGACGTCGGAGTTCAGCCATCCGCCGAGGATCATGCGGGTCGAGTCGCCCTGCCAGTCCGGCGCGTACACGAGGTTCGCGATGATGTCCCACTGCGCGGACCGCGCGTCGTCCTGCAGGAAGGCGTGGAAGTCCGCCGGCGGCACGGGGAGCAGGTTCAGGGTGATGCCCGCCGCGGCGAGATCCTCCTGGAGGGTCGTGGCCTCCTTCTCGGAGTCCTCGTTCGAGCGGTAGGCCACGTTCAGGGTGATGCCGTCGGGGTATCCCGCTTCGGCGAGCAGCTTCTTGGCCTTCTCCGCGTCGCCGCGGCTTCCCTCGGTGGCATACGGGTCGAACTTCTCGTAGCCGAGGAGGGTGCTCGTGATGATCTGCCCGCTCGGAGTGCCGGTGGCCTCTCCGCCGCGGTTCTGGATCAGGTTCTCCTTGTTCACGGCGTAGGCGATGGCCTGGCGGACGCGGATGTCCGAGATCGCCTCCTGTCCCGGGGTCTGCGGGGGGCGGAAGTTGAACCCGATGGAGCTCAGCGCCCCGGAGGCGGAGGAGAAGATGTACGGACTGTCCTGCGAGACGTACTGCTGGATCGTGGAGATCGGCGGGATGTCGACGTTGAGCGCGAGGTCGGCGTCTCCGGTCTGGATGCGCTGCAGGGCGGTGGCGGCCGAGTCGGCGGTGGTGTCGACCACGATCCGGTCGACGAAGTTGTGGCGGGGGTCGGACTCGTCGTCGTAGTCGGGGTCCTTCTCGAGGACGACCTTCTGGTTCGGCTGGTACTCGGTGACGGCGTAGGCGCCGGACGATGCGATGTTCTGCCGGTACTCGAGGGAGTCGCCCACGTACTGCGACACGATCTCCTCGGGCTGCGGCGAGACGAAGCCCATGGACAGGATCCCGAGGAAGTCGTACGCGGGCTGGGTGAGCGTGAACTGCAGGGTCCTGTCGTCCAGCGCCTTCACTCCCGCGATGTCGTG
>Ga0160431_100737_pt1 | contig 11267 bp, 11 predicted proteins | sample HID1971K_E0MG_FD_108212 | JGI IMG/M metagenome (GOLD analysis project Ga0160431, IMG submission 108212) | Enriched millipede-associated microbial communities from UW Madison campus, WI, USA - HID1971K_E0 MG | ecosystem: Host-associated > Arthropoda: Insects > Digestive system > Unclassified ...
GAAGATCGACTACCCGAAAATGCAGGACCCGCGCGGCAAGAAGATCGAACACGGCGTCATCCTCAAGGTGGTCTCCACCAACATCTGCGGCTCCGACCAGCACATGGTCCGCGGCCGCACCACTGCCCAGGTCGGCCTGGTGCTGGGCCACGAAATCACCGGTGAAATCGTCGAGATGGGGCGCGACGTCGAACGCCTGAAGATCGGTGACCTGGTGTCCGTTCCGTTCAACGTCGCCTGCGGCCGCTGCCGCTCGTGCAAAGAGATGCACACCGGCGTCTGCCTCACCGTCAACCCGGCCCGCGCCGGTGGTGCCTACGGTTATGTCGACATGGGCGACTGGACCGGCGGCCAGGCCGAATACGTGCTGGTACCGTACGCCGACTTCAACCTGCTGAAACTGCCGGATCGCGACAAGGCCATGGAGAAGATCCGTGACCTGACCTGCCTGTCCGATATCCTGCCAACCGGTTACCACGGTGCCGTGACTGCCGGCGTTGGCCCAGGCAGCACCGTTTACGTAGCGGGCGCCGGCCCGGTCGGCCTGGCAGCGGCTGCCTCGGCCCGCCTGCTGGGCGCTGCCTGCGTCATCGTCGGCGACCTCAACCCACTGCGCCTGGCACACGCCAAGTCCCAGGGCTTCGAAGTGGTCGACTTGTCCAAGGACACCCCGCTGCACGAGCAGATCATCGATATCCTCGGTGAGCCTGAAGTGGATTGCGCCGTCGATGCCGTAGGCTTCGAAGCCCGTGGCCATGGTCATGAAGGCGCCAAGCACGAGGCCCCGGCTACCGTGCTGAACTCGCTGATGCAGGTGACCCGCGTTGCCGGCAACATCGGTATTCCTGGCCTGTACGTGACCGAAGACCCAGGCGCGGTCGATGCCGCCGCCAAGATCGGCGCGCTGAGCATCCGCTTCGGCCTTGGCTGGGCGAAATCGCACAGCTTCCACACCGGCCAGACTCCGACCATGAAGTACAACCGTCAGCTGATGCAGGCGATCATGTGGGACCGTATCAACATCGCTGAAGTGGTGGGTGTGCAGGTCATCAGCCTGGATCAGGCGCCGGAAGGGTATGGCGAGTTCGATGCGGGTGTGCCGAAGAAGTTTGTGATCGATCCGCACAAGACCTTTAGTGCGGCGTAACTCTGATAAGGATGCCCTCTGTTGAGGGCATCTCTTTATTAGGTTCGCGGGCCTCTGATACTGGCAGTCGCATCATTTAGCCAAGCCCTATCGGGCGAATTTGATGCGATGCTTCTTCGTCATAGCGCTTCTCCTGCGTTGGCAAGCGCTTCGTTTTGATTCATGAGCTCTGCAGCCTTGCTCCGGTAGTCCAAGCTTGGCGCATTGCTACCCTCTTCATGCATCCTGAGCAACACCCCAATTTCTGCGCGGTTGCGTTTGAAAGCCTCTAGGTCCATAGCCTTGACGTGGGCTTTTTCAACTGTGCTACCTGGGTTGCGGAACACCTCGAACACTCTGATGTGCGTACTTCCCTCTTTAATTGGGTTGGCTGCCAGCACGCTGCGTGGCTTTTCCAGTACCGAGTCGATCAATGCCTTGCGATGAGCTGACTTGTCGAATCCTCGCGGCCTCATCCAAGTACCCGCTGCACTCGCCATGTTCTTTCTGATCTGCATGATTTGACCGTTGCGCAGATACAGCCGTATGTGGCCGCTTGGGTCGCTGCTGTTTACAGGGTCACCTTCGCAGTAGCAGTAAGCGTTCAAGCCACCCTGTCCGAAAGGGCTCCAGCTGTCTGCTGCAAGGAAACGTCTGAGGCGCGGAGAGTAGCTGCGGTAGCCAAGGCCAAGCAGATAACTGGCCGAGTCTGGCTCGAAAGCTTCGCCATTGAAGCCAAACGTTGTTCGCGTTGAGGGCAAGGTTGGATCGTGGCCATAGGCAGCGAAGTGGTGGACTTCCTGACTATCTTCATCTTGAACGCTCAGAACAGAGCCCTTGTCATCGGTTGCCAGCAACCCGCTGCCAGACGTTTCGCCCGTCTGTATCTCGGCCAAGGGCATATCGGCATTGCGGAAGATGGCGCGGTGTTGGTCGCCTTGTTTGACGGTGATCAGCTTGTCGCCTTGGTAGAAGAACAGTGTGTTGCTCGATGATCTGCCCATGTCTTCGGTCCCCTGCAGCGTTGATGAAAACGTTGTCCCAGGAGCCATTCTGGACAGTTGCCAGATTAATGAAACTGGCAAAAATGATAGGTGCTACCGGGGCAATTGCTCGCGGCCTTGTCCCGGTATTGGGCGTATCAGTGCATCATTCCGAGCTCGGCGTCATCCAGCAATGCCTTGGCCATTGCGCTCAGGTAGTGCGAGGCCCAGATGAGTTGCTGGTCGCCTTCCATCAGGCCTGTGAGGGTCATGTCCCGCACATAGCCCATCAGCTCCGAGGCCTGTTCGCGGGCGCTTTGGCAAGGGATGCCTGGGGCGATGCAGAACAGCGGTTGGGTTTGGCCTTCGCCTTGAAAGAAGAAGGTCTTGCCCACGGTGGTTTTGGTGTCGTCGGTGGTCATTGTTCGATCTCCCTGAAAGTTCTTTACTGCCAGGTCTGGCCCTATCGCCGGCAAGCCGGCTCCCACAAGGTCCTGCGCAGGGCCCGAGGCATGTGACGCCCCTCCCTGTGGGAGCCGGCTTGCCGGCGATGAGGCCAGACCAGGCAACACACGACTTGAACCCTAGTGCAGCGTCCGCGGCTCCACGGGCATCTGCGCCTGGATCAACGCGGACTCAAGCAGCACCCGCAGCGCTTCAAGCTCATGCATCGTGGCCATCATCAGAATCGAAACCGGTGACTTGGGCTGCAACAGAATCGCCTGATGCGCGACGGTTTGGGCGCACAGGGCGTAGTCCGTGGCCTGGATTAGGGTGTCTTCAAGGGAATGGGAGTTGTGGGGTGGATCGGGGACAATCTTAAGCATGATGGAACACCTGTAATGTGGGCCATCACCATCTGCTGTCAAACAATTGGTGGCAGCTGTACATGGGTTGACAGACCGGTAGGTGAACCAAAACCCGGCGCACACAAGGTGCCCCATGCACAGCCGCCATAAACGCGAGCCATGTGATTCAAACCTAGACGGCCTGTCAAAGCCGACCGCCGCTTTCGCAACGACCGCCCGAGACTAGTGCGCAACCCAGGTCACCGCAATGGCTTAAGAGGTTTGGGAGTATGTTTCAGAAATTTCCTACAAGATATAGGAAAAAAATTAAAAGGGTGGGAGATAAATCCGCTTTGCAGGGGGTGGTGATGAGCCACCTTTGATGCGGGAGATTGCAGTTGGCATGCGGGAGGACACGCGTCACTAACGTGCCGCTTGACCTCCCGCATCGTCTTACTCAGATAGGTGGATTGAAAGCAAACCTGTCTCTGTCCCTTCTGATGTCTACCACTAAGGGCGCTGTGCGCCGGCTAGGCGCAAGAGAAGCTGTTTTATTTGCTCGTACCGGGGAACCGCTCCTTTCGGCTATTAGTGTTTCTGCAAATGCTAATTGCTCTTTCAAGTATGGGTCTATCTCGCTAAGTGGAATGTCATGTTTTTGTGCGTATTTTTTGTCTTTTTCTTTGAGTGGTTTAGTTTCTGTGGGTCTGTGTTTTTTTATTCCAATGCTTATATCCACCAGGCGCTGGGTACTCTCTACTGGAGACAACGGAAAGGGTCGAGGACCTTCTTCATAGGCGCTATAACTTTTGCCGTAAAGTATCATGCTTCGCTGATCATTTTGTTTGTTGAGACCATTGTTGAACGTTTGAATGCGCGCAATTTTTTTCGTTTGCCGTCCAAAGAATTTATTACCTATCCATTTGACTATCGAGTGGCCCGATGGGTCTGTGTTGTTTATAGGGTCTCCGCCACAGTACATGTAGCTGTTCAACCCACCGTCACCAAACGGGCTAAGATCATCGGGGGAACAGAAGCGCATCAAATTAGGCCTGAGCAGCCTATAGCCATTGCCCAGTGCATAGTTCTGGGTGATTGGCTCAAGGCGCTCACCGTTGAAAGCCACCGGGCCGCAGTGCGAAAGCAACCTTGAGTTGAATCCGTAGGCAGTATAGGCGTGCAATCCATATTCAAGTCGATTGGGCCCGATTGTGCCAAGGACGGAGTCGGTTCGGTCGGAAATCAAAATAGCCGATGGGGTGGCGTTATTTTTCACAGCCAGCGGCGTATTCGCGATGCGTAAAACGCTGCGTGTACCACTGTCTGTTTTGACAGTGCTGAGCTTCTCGTTCTGATAGAAAAGCTGGGTAGCATCTCGTTTTGATTGCATGGCGCATTCCTCTTCAAGTGATGCCTCGTTGGTGGTTTACCGATGCAACTACCAATGGAGTTAGGCGTGACACCATAATGAGTGGGGAACAAATGGAGTGGCTACTGACAAAAATACTAGGTAGCCGAACCAGCCTGCCCTGGAACAAACCCCCGAATGCCGAGTCGAATGCCTCGTTTCCCCGGCCATCCCGGCCCACGAGGTTCCTCCCAATGAAAGCATTCACCCTGGCAACCCTGATGACCCTGGCCGCAAGCCCGGTGTTCGCCTTCAACCTCAGCGACGCCGCCAACGCCGTGTCGGCCATGCAGAACCAGAACCCTCAGGGCCAGGTGCAGGCGCCCGAGGGACAGGCCAATCTGCTCAATACCTTGGGCAGCGAGCTGAAGATCACGCCCGAACAAGCCGTGGGCGGGGCGGGTGCCATGCTGGGGTTGGCGCGCAACAATCTGAGCAGCGATGACTATGGCCAGCTGACCAAAGCCGTGCCGGGCCTCGACCTGCTGTCGGGCGCCAATGCGCTGGGCGGCTTGAGTGGCCTGGGCGAGTTGCTGGGCGAGAACAGCGAAAGCCAGTCGGCGCTGAGCAATGCCCTGGGCAACAACGTCGAGAACCGCAACGACCTGGACACTGCGTTCAAGGCGCTGGGGATGGACACCGGGATGATCGGCCAGTTTGCCCCGCTGATTCTGCAATACCTCGGCCAGCAGGGCATTGCCGGGTCGCTGTTGCAGAACCTGGGGAGCCTGTGGACCACGCCGGCGCCCGCGACCACGCCCTCGGTTTGATTGACACTGTTTCAATTGACTACGTTGTAGTGGCGTAGCTTTTCGTAAGCGATAGCACCTGAGGCAATCAACGCCGAGTCGAGTCCGAATACTGACTGCAAGGGTGCTGAATGGACAATGTCGAGGAGCTGGCGAGCTACCACCAGCTCCTTTATCGCGTATCCGCTATGCGTTTATGTCTCCAGATAATTGCGCGAATGACTTACGCGCACGGTCGAACTCAGCAGCCAACTTCTCCAGTGCATTGAGACGTATTTGCTGGATGCCTGGGGAAAGCTTGATCTTTTCGTTACCCATGTAGTGACTGGCCAGGTAAAACTGGCTCAGATTTCGCTGAAGGTTGCCGGCTGAGGTGACCGCGTTAATGTCGACTTGATAATAGCGTCTTCGCTCTGCGAACAAGCTCAGGCCTGAACGCTGGTGCAGGATAGACGCGCCAGGCGCTTTCTTGGGTCGGGCGGGGTCGTAGGAGCGTAGTGTGAGCGTTTCATCGCTCAGGCCGGGTTGCGGATTCCAATTGGAGTATTCAGGTTTAGAAGCGACTTGTTTTTTGGAATGGGCGTTAGGTACGGGGCGTGAAGGCCGTCGTAGTGGCACGGATTTCGCCAATGGAGCCTGCCCGACAGGTTTCAGTTTCACGGCCAGCAATTCAGCTACTGTAACGTGCCCTGTCGGGTCGGAGAAATTCACAGGATCACCCAAACAGTAGGTGTATGCGTTGATGCCACCTTCTGCGAAAGGGCTAAGATCATCCGGGGTATGGAAGCGCCGAAGTATAGGGCTGTAAGCACGATACCCCTGACCTAGCATATACGCCCCGATCAGTTGCTCACGGTATTCACCATTGAAGCCGAGACGAGTCGCCGCCGGTTGTAAGCGTGGGTCATGCCCATAGGCCGTGTAGGCGTACACCATCAGAGCCTGCCCGCTGCGCATCTGCAGCAGTGACTTCTGCATATCTGTCATCAACAAACGGGTTTCAACTTCCGAGTTGTTCCCACGCCGTTCAGCCAACGGCTGATCCGCTCCGCGCAGCAGTGTCAGACTTTGCGCACCCTCAATCTCAAGCGTGAGCTGTTCACGATGGTAGAAGTACAGGCGTTGGTTCACGAAGCTGGCCTCGAATGGGGGGACTGTGTTCCATTCAGTCTCCCCGCCAAATGCGCCTGCAACAACTGACAAAAATGCTAGGCAGACGCCCCCGGCAAACCGAGATCGACTCCGAAGATCAGCCTGCCTCGGAGAAGTCCACCACACGCATCTGCCGCCGGAAGCCGGCGGTAAGTACGGCCAGATACGCCAGTCCCAGCGCAAACCAGCACAGACCAATCACCATGGTCAGCGCCGACAGGCTGGTCCACAGCCACAAGGTCAGGCTCAACCCCACCAGCGGCACCGCGCCATAGCACAGCAGCCCTTTGGCGCTGCGTTGGCTGGCATCGTCCATCAGGTGTGTCTTCACCACCGCCAGGTTCACCGCCGAGAACGCCACCAGCGCGCCAAAGCTGATCAACGAGGCGAGGGTGGACAGGTCGATCACCAGCGCCAGCAGCGAAAATGCCGACACCAGCAGGATGGCGAACACCGGCGTGCCGAGGCGTGGCGACAGGTGGCCGAAGGTACGCTGCGGCAGCACCCGGTCACGACCCATGGTGTAGAGAATGCGCGACACCGCGGCCTGGGATGCCAACGCCGAGCCCAGGCTGCCGGCCACATAGGCGGCGGTGAAGAAGTTGGCCAGGAACTGCCCGCCTGCCTTGAACATCACCTCGTTGGCGGCGGCATCGGCGTTGGCGAAGGTGCTGCCGGGCAGCACCAGCTGGCTCACATAGGCCAGCACGGTGAACAGCAGGCCGGCGAACAGGGTGGTGAGAATGATCGCCCGGGGCACATCGCGGCGGGCGTCGCGGCTTTCCTCGGCCAGGGTGGATACTGCGTCGAAGCCCAGGAACGACAGGCACAGTACCGCAGCGCCCGCCATCAGCGGGCCGAAGCCGGGCGCGCTGCCATCACCGCGCAGCGGCGTCAGCCAGTCGATTGGCTGGCCATTGCCCAGGGTCTGCCAGGACAGCGCCACGAACACGCCGATGAACACGATCTGCGCGCCGACGATCAGGTTGCTGGTCTTGGCCACCGAGTTGATGCCGACCACGTTGAGCACGGTCACCAGGGCGATGGAGGCGAGCACGAAGGCCCAGGCAGGCACAGCCGGGAAGGCGATGTTGAGGAACAGGCCGATCAGCAGGTAGTTGATCATCGGCAGGAACAGGTAGTCGAGCAGCAGCGACCAGCCGGCCAGAAAGCCGACGTTCTGGCCGAAGGCCATGTTGGTGTAGGAATACGCCGAGCCCGCGACCGGGAAGCGCTTGACCATGAAACTGTAGGACGCGGCGGTGAACAGCATGGCCAGCAGGGTGACCAGGTAGGCGCCGGCGGTGCGGCCACCGGTGAGTTCGGTGACGATGCCGTAGGTGGTGAAGATGGTCAGGGGGACCATGTAGACCAGGCCGAAGAACACCAGGGCGGGCAGGCCGAGGACGCGGCGGAGCTGGGGCGGAGTGGAGCTAGGTTGGTTGGCCATTGATCGATCCAGGCTTTTTTGTAGTTGTGCTTTGATCGATTTTTATCCACTTAGGTGGGGTGTGACAAAGAAGTATTCCTAATGCTGACTATTAGCCAGGGTTTTAATTGGATAAGTCGGTGTGTATCAGGGCCCTATCGCCGGCAAGCCGGCTCCCACAGGTATGGCGCAGGCCTTGAGAGCGGTGGTGTACCTGTGGGAGCCGGCTTGCCGGCGATAGGGCCCGATCAGGTCAACGCATCTCCGAGCGCAACTGCTCGATCCGCTGATCCTTCTCCTCCCACACCTGATTCACCCAGGCCTGCACGGTCTGCCGGAAGGCCGGATCATTCTCGTAATCCCCCGCCCACAAGGCCGGGTCCAGTTCACGCACGCGAATGTCGATAATCACCCGACTGATGCTGCCATTGAGCAGGGCCCAGAAGCCTGGCGCCTTGTTGCCGGGATACACGATGGTCACGTCCAGCAGCGCATCGAGCTGCTCGCCCAGCGCCGCCAGCACGAACGCCACGCCGCCCGCCTTGGGCTTGAGCAGGTAGCGATAGGGTGATTGTTGTTCCCGGTGCTTGGCCTCGGTGAAGCGCGTGCCTTCCAGGTAGTTGACCACGGTCACCGGCTGGCGCTTGAACAGCTCGCAGGCGGCCTTGGTGATCTCCAGGTCCTTGCCCTTGAGTTCGGGGTGCTTGTCCAGAAACGCCTTGCTGTAGCGCTTCATGAACGGGTAATCCAGCCCCCACCAGGCCAGGCCCAGCAGCGGCACCCAGATCAGCTCCTTCTTGAGGAAGAACTTGAAGAACGGTGTGCGCCGGTTGAGGCTCTCGATCAGCGCCGGGATGTCGACCCAGGTCTGGTGGTTGCTGACGGCCAGGTAGGAGGTGTCCTTGCGCAGGTTTTCGACGCCGCGGATATCCCACTGGGTCGGGATGCACAGGGCGAAAATGGCCTTGTCGATTTCCGACCAGGTTTCGGCCACCCACATCACCGCCCACGAGGCATAGTCACGCCCACGGCCCGGCAGGACCAGTTTGAGCAGGGCGAAGACCAGCAGCGGGCAGATCAACACCACAGTGTTGAGCAGCAGCAGGGTGGTCGTGAGAATGCCAGTGAACAGGCGACGCATAAGGAAACTCGTGTTGTGAAAGTAAGCAGTGGGCAATGATAAGCAGGGCTGCGTCCTACGCCAAATGTGCAATTGCCTGCGGCGGGGACAAATGTTTCACATTATGTTGTTTAGCCTTGTATCAGCGAACCTATCCTGCCCGTGCAGTCTAAGCACTGAACCCTTACAAGGAAGCCTGCCCTGTGAAATCCATGCTTGCCCTGTTATCGCTGCTGGCGCTGCCAGTCATGGCCGCCGAGCCGACGATCTATGGCCGTTACGAGAACATTGCCTTGCCTGAGCTTGGCGAAACGCTGAAAGCCAAGATGGACACCGGTGCCTACACCGCGTCGCTGTCGGCCAAGGACATCGAGCGTTTTACCCGTGATGGCGATGACTGGGTGCGCTTCCGCCTGGCGACCAAGGATGCCGACGGCAAGGTCTACGAGCACAAGCTGGCGCGTATCAGCAAGATCAAGAACCGTTCCGACGAAGAGGAGGAGGGCGATGCGCCGGAGCTTTCGCAGCGGCCGGTGGTCGACCTGGAGCTGTGCCTGGGGGATGAGAAGCGCACCGTGGAGGTGAACCTGGTGGACCGCAGCAGCTTCAACTACCCGCTGCTGGTGGGGGCCAAGGCGCTGCGCGAGTTCAAGGCGGCGGTGAACCCGGCGAAGCGGTTTACGGCGGGCAAGCCTGACTGCTAATGGTTTTAGGCTGTACCGGCCCTATCGCCGGCAAGCCGGCTCCCACAAGTACTCCGCTGTTCCCAAGTTCAGCAGTGTACCTGTGAGAGCGGGCTTGTCCCGCGAAGAGGCCTGTCAGGCCACCGGCGCTGTCGCAATCATCGAAGGCCGCTTGCTCACCTCGGCATACCACGCCGCCAACCCTGGCTGACGCGCTCGCCAGCCAAACTCAGGCTGGCGCAGGTCCAGATACCCCAGCGCACAGGCCACGCCAATCGCCACCAGATCAAACCCAGAAATCAGCTCCGCCAGGTGCTCCTGCTCCAGGTTGGCGAGGCTGCGCCGAATCTTCTCGCCCTGCGCCTCCAGCCAGCCATCCCAGCGTTTGTCCTCCGGTCGCAAGAAGCTTTCATAGCGCGACGACACCGCCGCGTCCATGATCGCATCGGCCTGCGACATCAGGGCCATGCGCCGCCAGCGCGCCGAGCCCTCGCGGGGCAGCAGCGGCAGGCCGACATGCTGCAGGTCGAGGTACTCGCAGATCACCCGGCTGTCGTGCAGCACGGTGCCGTCTTCCAGGCGCAGGGCCGGGATCTTGCCGATCGGGTTGCCCCGGTTGAGCTGCTCGTCACCGCTCACCGGGCTGATGTTCACCGGCTGCAGGGCCACGCGGTCAAGCTGGCCGGTCTCGTGCAGCACCACCATGACCTTGCGCACGAACGGCGACAGCGGCGAGTGGAACAGGGTCATCGTGGCCATGGCTTAGTTGCCTTGCAGGCTGGGTGGCAGGCACACGCCGGTACCGCCGATGCCGCAGTAGCCGTCCGGGTTCTTGGCCAGGTACTGCTGGTGGTAGGCCTCGGCGAAGTACACGGTCGGTGCCTGGTCGATCTCGGTGGTGATTTCGCCGAAGCCGGCCTTGCTCAGCTCGGCCTGGAAGGCGTCGCGGCTGGCCTGGGCTTCTTCGAGCTGCTGCGGCGAGGTGCAGAAGATGGCCGAGCGGTACTGGGTGCCGATGTCGTTGCCCTGGCGCATGCCTTGGGTCGGGTTGTGCAGCTCCCAGAACATCGTCAGCAGTTCGCGGTAGCTGACGCGGTCCTTGTCGAACACCACCAGCACCACTTCGGTGTGGCCGGTCAGGCCCGAGCAGACTTCTTCGTAGGTGGGGTTGGGGGTGAAGCCACCGGCATAGCCGACCACGGTGCTGACCACGCCTTCACGCTGCCAGAAGCGGCGCTCGGCGCCCCAGAAGCAGCCCAGGCCGAAGATGGCGAAATCGATGCTGCCTTCGAAGAACGGGCCGAGCAGCGGGGTGCCTTCGAACACGTAGTGGAACTCGGGCAGGGTCATCGGGGTTTCGCGGCCGGGCAGGGCTTGCTCGGCGGTTGGCATGACGTTTTTGTTCACCAGGATTTCCGAACGCAGGACCATGGCCGTTCCTCTGTTTGTCAGTTGGATAGGGGGTGGGGCCATCGCCGGCTTGCCGGCGGTGAGGCCCGAATGGACTCTATAGTGCCCGAGCTTGGCGCAGCTGTCAGTCCATTGGACCGCGCGGATAGCGCTTGAGTTTTTCCGCCAGCTCACGCCCCGGAATCGGCCGGTCGAACAGGTAGCCCTGGCCCACGTCGCAGCGGTGCCGACGCAGGAATGCCAACTGCTCCGGCGTCTCGATCCCTTCGGCCACCACCTTCAGCTTGAGGTTGTGCGCCATGGCCACCACCGCCGAGGTGATCTCCATGTCGTCCTGGTTGTCGGGGATCTCGTTGATGAAGCTGCGGTCGATCTTGATGATGTCGATCGGAAACTTCTTCAGGTAGCTCAGCGACGAA
>Ga0160431_100738_pt1 | contig 11260 bp, 10 predicted proteins | sample HID1971K_E0MG_FD_108212 | JGI IMG/M metagenome (GOLD analysis project Ga0160431, IMG submission 108212) | Enriched millipede-associated microbial communities from UW Madison campus, WI, USA - HID1971K_E0 MG | ecosystem: Host-associated > Arthropoda: Insects > Digestive system > Unclassified ...
ACCCAGGTTTCAACCGGGCGCAAGCCTGGATGATACGCAGCGGTAGTTCAGTCGGTTAGAATACCGGCCTGTCACGCCGGGGGTCGCGGGTTCGAGTCCCGTCCGCTGCGCCATCTTCGCCTCGAGGCCCCTTGAACGCCTCGAGGCAAAACGAGAAAGCGACCTTAGGGTCGCTTTTTTCATTTCCGGGCCAGTGCGATCGACATTTACACGATGCTGACAGACTCTTCACTGATGAACGGTTTCAGTGACCCGGTGCAGTGATGCACAATAGACCCTTCTCGACTTACCCGGAATTCGCAATGACCAGATCTTCCGTCTACGGTGCGCTCGGGCTGGCCCTGGTGCTGGCGGGCGTGACCGGTTGCTCCTCGAAAAAAGCCGCGATCTACGAGCATGAGAACTTCGATGACTCGGGTACCTACTCGCGCAGTTTCCCCATCAGCGATGCAGGGTCCTGCGAAGCGGCCCGGCGCGCGCTGCTGAGCCAAGGGTACATCATCACCAACAGTGGCCCCAACCAGATTGCCGGTAACAAGAGTTTCCAGCAGAACAACGAGAACCACCTGCAGATCAGTTTCAGCGTGACCTGCGCGCCGGACAGCAGTGACGAGCAGCGCTCGACGGTGTTCGCCAACGCCCTGCAGGATCGCTATGCGCTGAAAAAATCCAACACCTCGGCCAGCCTGGGTGTAGGGATTCTGGGTTCGGTGTCGATGCCGATCGGCTCCAGCGACGACTCCATGGTCAAGGTCGCCAGCGAGACGGTGACCGCACCGCAGTTCTACGAGCGTTATTTCGCGCTGGTGGAAAGCTACCTGCCCAAGCCGAAGAAGCTTAGCAAGAAGGTCGAGGCGCCTGCACCCAAGGCCGAGAAGCCTGCACCTGAGCTCGGGCTGCCGGAGCAGGCAGCGGCGACGGCAGCGCCACAGCCACAGCCCACTCCAGAGCCTGCGGCAGTAGCGCCAGCAAGCGAGGCGGCAGCGGCGCCGGTGGTTGATGACAGCCAGGGCTCGCAACCGGTGGCACCACCGTCAGAGGCTGCGCCGATCCAGGTGCAGCAGGATGCGCCGCCTGCCGAAGCTGCGCCACCCTCGCCGGCGAGCGGCGACAGCACAGGTTCTTGAATTCCTTCGTTACAGATCGCAGGGGATAACTTGCCAGGCGCCTGCTACGTTTACCACTCATGGGCTTGTCATCATGCCTTCATCTCGCTCACTTAGCGTGAAGGCATGACCAACGAAGACATAGAGTGAAGAGGACGCAGGCGATGGATGACTATCAGGAAGAGCTGCTCGAATACCAAGCCTATGAGCTGGATACCCCTGAACCGGCCGAAGACGCTACCGAGCTTTAGCCCACCCGCCGCTGGTTGCGGCGAAATTCCCCTGGCGTGATGCCTGTCCAGCGCTTGAATGCGCGCTGGAAGGCCTCGGCCGATGCAAACCCCAGCAAATAGGCGATCTCGCCAAAGGCCAGTTCCGTGTCGCGGATGTAGGTCTCGGCCAGGTCGCGCCGCGTGTCGTTGAGCAGGCTGCGAAACCGCGTGCCTTCTTCGGCCAGTTTGCGCCGCAAGGTCCAGGTGGGCAGTTGCAGGTGCAGCGCCACTTCCTCCAGGTCCGGTTCACGACCGCCATTGAGCAGCGGGCCGAGCAGGTGGGTGATGCGCTCGCCCAGGCTGCGCACCCGGGTGCGCTGAAGCAGTTCGTCCTCACACAATTGCAGCAGGTGCTGCCAGGTGCTCGGGCAATGCTGGGGGTTGGGCAGGTCCAGCGTGGCGCGGCTCAGGCGCAGCTGGTTGGCGCTGGCAGCAAATTGCACCGCGCTGCTGCACAGCGGCGGGTACTGGGCGGCATAGTCGGGCGCTTCGAATTCCACTTCCAGCCGATCCGCCTGCAGCGTGCTCCCGGCCAGGGCGCCCAGTTGGGCCAGCCAGCCGGACAATAGCGAATCGACCACGAACCGGTTGTAGGCGTTGTAGGGGCTGATCGAATAGAAGCGCAGCCAGGCCCCGTGAAGGTCTTCGACAAAACGTGAATGACCGCGATAATTGGCGGCATACAGCGGTTCGAAGCGCAGCAAGGTGCGCGCAGCTTCGCCGAGAGTCGGGGCCTGGGCTGCGGTGACACCTGCCAGGCCGGCCTGGGCCAGCCGGCTCAAACGCCCCATGTGCAAGCCCAGCGCCGGCTGTCCGCACAGCGTGATGGCGGCATGCCCCAGGTGCATGTAGCGGGGGATCGACAGGCGACCGCAGGCTTCGGCCAGGCGTGTCGCGTCCAGCCCGTAACGGCGAAGCAGGGGGGTTGGGTCGTGGCCCAGTTCGCGCAAGGCTTCGGCCAGGGGCTGGACGAAGCCGACAGACAGGTCGCCCAAGCGCACGCGGGGACGGGTCATTGCCTTACAGCCACAGGTTGAGCAGGCGTGCGCCAGGGCTGGGCGGGCCCGCGAACAGCGCACCCGCCTGGTGGGCGAAGCCCTGGCCATCACTGCCCTGTTCCCAGAACTGCCCGCGCATGAATACGCTCATGCTGCTGATGCCGTTGTCTGCGGCTTGGGTCAGGCGCTGCCAGGCCGCTTGCTCGCTGACCTCGCCGCGTTGCAGGACGAGCTCCTGCGCTGCGTTCTGGTGGCGGTTGCCACGCCAAGGGGCCTCCCAACTGCCTTTGCCGCTGAGAAAGGCAGGGTTGGCAATCAGTTGTACCTGCTGTTGCTCCAGCTGGCGTTGATTCTCCGGATACCAGCTGTCACTGCCGATGAGAACGCCCAGGCGTCCGGCCGGCGTCTGCAGCACTTGCAGCGGGAAGTGCCGGCCATGATGGATGTAGCGTCGCACTTCGCTGTCGGGGTATCGCTGTCGCTGAGGCTGGCCCAGCAATGAGCCGTCGGTGGCAAACACCAGGCTGCTGTTGAACAGTGGGCCGCTGCCGGCATGCAGGACACCCTGTTCCACATAGGGGGCGGGCAGCACGATCGAGCCGGCCACCAGGGTCACGCCGAACTCCCGGGCCAGGCTGCCGAACAGTTGCTGGTAGTCGCTGGCCATCTGCTTGGCCTTCATGCGCAAATGGGCGTCGGCACGGCGGTCATCGCCGCTGGCCCGCAACATCGCCAAGCCATAGCGCAGCGGGTTGCTCAGCTCCAGCCACTGCTCCGCCTCGCGGCTGTGGGTCACCTGGTACAGCTCGTTCTTCTCGCCGCGGGCCCATAGCCAGGTGCCGATGTGCTCCGGCAGCACCACCACCGTGCGCGGGCCGATCAGACCCTGGGCGCGGGCTTGCTCCAGGTAGGCCGCGAGCTTGCGGTGCAGGCGTTGCAGGTTCTGGTAGTCGCTGGGGTAGAGCAGTGGTTCGACGCCCAGCAGGTTGCCGCGCTCTCCAGGCACACCATGGTTGAGTGCCAGCTCGATGCGCAAGTCGGAAAGGTAATGGCCCTCCGGGCGCTGCTGGGTCCAGAACATGTAGCCGCAGAAGGCGGCGATCATCACCAGCGCCAGGGCGCTTGTCAGGAGTTTTCGCATGCAGCTTGGTGGCGCCGAGTAGACCAAAGGTTTCCTAGGGTAGTCCTGCTGTGCAGGAGGATCAATAAGTTGTCAGTTTCGATCATTGAGCGCATTCAAACGGCTGTTTAATGTCGTTGGCATAAACGACGGGGCCGATCGAGGCACCCGCATTCCGTGATCACGCCACCTGGGGACCTTTCCATGGCTGCCGACCGTTATCCGCACTTGCTGGCCCCGCTCGACCTGGGCTTCACCACCTTGCGCAACCGTACCCTGATGGGCTCGATGCACACCGGCCTCGAAGAGCGCCCGGGTGGTTTCGAGCGCATGGCGGCGTACTTTGCCGAGCGTGCCCGTGGCGGTGTGGGTCTGATGGTCACCGGGGGTATTGCGCCCAACGACGAGGGTGGGGTGTATTCCGGCGCGGCCAAGCTGAGCACCGAAGAAGAGGCCGACAAGCACCGTATCGTCACCGAGGCGGTGCATGCCGCGGGGGGCAAGATCTGCCTGCAGATCCTTCATGCCGGGCGTTACGCCTACAGCCCGCGACAGGTCGCACCGAGTGCGATCCAGGCGCCGATCAACCCGTTCAAGCCCAAGGAGCTGGACGAGGCTGGCATCGAGAAACAGATCGCCGACTTCGTCAATTGTGCCGTGCTGGCGCAGCGCGCCGGCTATGACGGTGTCGAGGTGATGGGCTCGGAAGGCTATTTCATCAACCAGTTCCTCGCCGCCCATACCAACCACCGCACCGACCGGTGGGGCGGCAGCTATGAAAACCGCATGCGCCTGGCAGTGGAAATCGTCAGCCGGGTGCGCGATGCGGTCGGGCCGAATTTCATCATCATCTTCCGCCTGTCGATGCTTGACCTGGTCGAAGGCGGCAGCACCTGGGACGAAATCCAGCAGCTCGCCAAGGCCATCGAGCAGGCCGGCGCCACGCTGATCAACACCGGCATCGGCTGGCACGAAGCGCGTATTCCGACCATCGCCACAAAAGTTCCACGTGCAGCCTTCAGCAAGGTCACCGCCAAGCTGCGCGGGGCGGTGAAGATTCCGCTGATCACCACCAACCGCATCAACACCCCGGAAGTGGCCGAAGCGGTGCTGGCCGAAGGTGATGCCGACATGGTGTCGATGGCAAGGCCATTCCTGGCCGACCCGGAGTTCGTCAACAAGGCGGCTGCCGGGCGCAGCGATGCGATCAATACCTGCATCGGCTGCAACCAGGCCTGCCTGGACCACACCTTCGGCGGCAAGCTGACCAGCTGCCTGGTCAACCCGCGCGCCTGCCATGAAACCGAACTCAACTACCTGCCGGTGCGCAGCGTCAAGCGCATTGCCGTGGTCGGCGCCGGCCCCGCCGGCCTGGCGGCGGCTACCGTGGCTGCAGAGCGTGGCCATGAGGTCACGCTGTTCGACGCCGCGAGCGAAATCGGCGGCCAGTTCAATGTCGCCAAGCGGGTACCCGGCAAGGAGGAGTTCTTCGAGACACTGCGCTACTTCCGCAACAAGGTGGAAAACACCGGTGTCGACCTTCGCCTCGATACCCGGGTCGATGTGCAGGTGCTGGTGGACGGTGGGTATGACGAAATCATCCTGGCCACCGGCATTGCCCCGCGCACGCCGGCCATTCCCGGGGTCGAGCACGCCAAGGTGCTCAATTACCTGGACGTGCTGCTCGAGCGCAAGCCGGTGGGCGAAGCGGTGGCGGTGATCGGGGCCGGCGGTATCGGCTTTGATGTTTCCGAGTACCTGGTGCACCAGGGCGTGGCCACCAGCCAGGACCGCGATGCCTTCTGGAAGGAGTGGGGCATCGACACCCAGCTCGAGGCGCGTGGTGGCGTGGCGGGGGTCAGGGCCCAGCCGCATGCGCCGGCGCGTCAGGTGTACCTGTTGCAGCGCAAGAAGTCCAAGGTCGGTGATGGGCTGGGCAAGACCACTGGCTGGATCCACCGCACCGGGCTCAAGAACAAACACGTGCAGATGCTCAACAGCGTCGAGTACCTGGGGATCGATGACGCCGGCCTGCACATTCGGGTCGGCGAGGGCGAGCCGCAGGTACTGGCGGTGGACAACGTGGTGATCTGCGCGGGACAGGAGCCGCTGCGCGAACTGCATGAAGGGCTGCTGGCGGCGAGGCAGTCGGTGCACCTGATCGGTGGTGCGGATGTGGCGGCGGAGCTGGATGCCAAGCGGGCGATAAACCAAGGGTCGCGGTTGGCGGCTGAGCTTTGAGATAGCTGTACGGTCCATCGCCGGCAAGCCGGCTCCTACAGAGGATAAGCGGGGTGCATGTGGGAGCCGGCTTGCCGGCGATGGGGCGGGATGCGCCCCCAGGGTTTCCCTGTAGACTGCTGTCCATGACCGCTCACTTCCTTGATCTCCCTCAAGCCCCATTGCAGCCCTTGCGCCTGCCTTGGCTGGACGCCGCCCACATCCAGGTCGCCATCCTGCGCCTTGACCTGATCGACCCGCTGATCAGCGGCAACAAATGGTTCAAGCTGCGCCACCACCTGCAGCAAGCCCATGAAGCCGGCGCGCCAGGGCTGATCAGCCTCGGCGGCAACCATTCCAACCATCTCCACGCCTTGGCCGCCGCAGGCAAGCGCTTTGGCTTCGCGACCGCAGGCCTGCTGCGCGGTCATGCCCAGGACACCCCCACGGTGCGAGATCTGCAGGCGCTGGGCATGGAGCTGCACTGGCTTGGCTACGGCGGCTACCGCGCCCGTCACGACGCCGGGTTCTGGGCGCCTTGGCAAGCGCGATACCCACGTTGGCACTGCATACCCGAGGGCGGTGGCGGCATGGCTGGAGCGCAAGGATGTGCATTGGTCGTCGAGCAGGCCCGTGCGCAATTGGCTGCACTGGGTTGGTCGGATTATCACGCCTGGTGGCTGGCAGCCGGCACGGGTACCACGTTGGCTGGCCTTGTGCTGGCCGAGGCGGGTGCGCATGAGGTGCATGGCGCCCTGGCTGTGCCATGGGATCATGGTGTGTCTGAGACGGTAGCGGCGCTGGCGGGTACACGCGGTTACCAGCTGCACGCGGCCTGCCGTGGCGGCTTCGCCAGGGTTGACGATGACCTTCTGGCATTCATCAACGAAACAGAAGGTGATGCGGGCTTGCCGTTGGAGGCACTCTACACGGGCAAGGCCCTGCTGGCCCTGCGAGACCAGGTCGAGGCCGGGCAGTTCGCGCCCGGCACCCGACTGATCTTCTTGCATACCGGCGGTCTGCAGGGGCGACGCGGTTACTTGTAGGGCAGCATGCGCAGCAGCGTGTTGTCGCGCTGCACGTAGTGATGGTAGAGCCCGGCCAGTGCGTGCAGGCCGATCAGCCAGTAGCCCCAGGTCGCCACGCGCTCATGCCAGCCCTTGATGAACTTGGCCTGGTCCGGGTCAGCTCCGATCAGGTGCGGCAGCTCCAGGCCGTAGAACGGTACCGGCTTGTCGGCGGCGCTGAGAATCAGCCAGCCGGCCAGGGGCAGGCCAATCATCAGCAGGTACAGTGCCAGATGCATCAGGTGCGCCAGGCCGGTCTGCCAGGCCGGCGGCTTGGGCACGATCGGTGGAGCTGGGCGGATCAGGCGCATGGCCAGGCGCAGCCAGACCAGCACGAACACGGTCAGGCCCAGCATGAAATGCAGGTCCTTCATCAGGTTGCGCTCGGCGCTGTCCTTGGGGAACAGGCCGCGCAATTCGATGCAGGCGTACACGGCGGCCAGCAGCACCAGCATCAGCCAGTGCAGGGCGATGGACAGGCGCGAATAGTGGTTCGCGGGGGTGGATGAAACCATGGGCGGTCCTCGTCATCAGGTCATTGGTGGCGCTCTTGGTGGCGCTCGCTTGTCACTTTAACCGCCTGGGGTGAATAAAGCTTTGCGCTGGGTCGGTGAAATTCGGGGTGTCTGCCCCGGCCCTTTCGCCGGCACAGGCCACCTAGCGCCCAGGCAACTGCGGCCAGCAATCGGACACCAGAAACACCCGCTCAGCTTCATGCCAGGCGCCATCTGCATCCGGCTCCAGCCTGACCAGCATCTGCGCCGGTGCCTGAGGGTCCAGCGCCGCCAACCACACCGCGAACTGCAGCAGCGCCCAGCACTCATCTGCCTCGAGCCGCGCCGGTGCCAGCCAGGCTTGGCGGGGCAGCGGCTGCCAACGTTCACCCGCATCCATCAGCCAATCCCGGCGCCGTATCCAGCGCCCACGCAGATGCTGCGGATTGGCCCCCGCAGGCGATTCGGCTTGCCCAGGCCACGGATAGAACAGATAACCCGCCAGCCACAGATGCGCCTGCACCTGCTGCACCCCGACCCCGGCCAGCGCTTCGCGGCTGTGTGCTTGCCCTGACATCGGCAACTGATGCCCGGCCAGGTGCGCCAGTTTGATGCCCAGCCGGTCATGGCAGCCTGGCCCTAGCCAGTGCGCCGGGTCCAGGCCATTACCGTCGACAGGTCCCAGGTAAAGCTTGATGGCCAGCTCCAGGTGATGGGTACCGTCTCGGTCGCGTAGCAGGATGTCCAGTTCGCCCAAGGTCCGGTTGTGGTCGCGGATCGCCAGGTTGGCGGCCAGCAGCGCTATGCCCGGCGCCTGGCCCAGTGCGAACTGCCACAGGCTTTCGTAGTACAGCCCCAGGCGACGGCTGCCGAGTTTCGCCAGCCATGCCTGCAGGGGCTGATCGTCGCGATCCAGCGCCCGCAACCAGTCTTTCAGACCCTGGGGATCGGCCGCCCAGGCGCTGCCTGTCAGCGGATGGCGCTGGGGGCAGGGCGGGGCGCTCAGCAGCGGTGGCGACAGCAGGGTCCAGGCCAGGTCGCGCACGGCGGGGCGGCGCAATTGGCGGGGCAGGTCGTGCAGCTCGGCAAAGGGCATCATGCTGCGAGCATAGCCGGTTTGCCGCTGGCCGGTCGTTTCGCCCATAATCCCGGCATAGTCACCCCGCCGCAGAGCCTCGCAGGAGCCCCATGGAGCAATTTCGCAATATCGGTATCATCGGCCGCCTTGGCAGCTCCCAGGTGCTCGACACCATTCGCCGACTGAAAAGATTCCTCCTCGAGCGCCACCTGCACGTGATCCTCGAGGACACCATCGCCGAAGTCCTGCCGGGCCATGGCCTGCAGACCTCCACGCGCAAGCTGCTGGGCGAGGTCTGCGACCTGGTCATCGTGGTCGGCGGCGACGGCAGCCTGCTCGGCGCTGCCCGCGCCCTGGCCCGGCACAACATTCCGGTGCTGGGCATCAACCGCGGCAACCTGGGTTTCCTCACCGATATCCGCCCCGACGAGCTGGAAGAGAAGGTCGCCGAAGTGCTCGACGGCCATTACCTGGTGGAAAACCGCTTCCTGCTGCAGGCCGAGGTGCGCCGCCACAACGAGGCCATCGGCCAGGGCGATGCGCTCAACGATGTGGTCCTGCACCCGGGCAAGTCGACGCGGATGATCGAGTTCGAGATCTACATCGACGGCCAGTTCGTCTGCAGCCAGAAGGCCGACGGCCTGATCGTCGCCACCCCCACCGGCTCGACCGCTTACGCGCTGTCGGCCGGCGGCCCGATCATGCACCCCAAGCTCGACGCCATCGTCATCGTGCCGATGTACCCGCACACCTTGTCGGGCCGGCCGATCGTGGTGGATGGCAACAGCGAGCTGAAGATCGTGGTGTCCAAGGACCTGCAGATCTACCCGCAGGTGTCCTGTGACGGCCAGAACCACTTCACCTGCGCCCCGGGCGACACCATTACGGTGAGCAAGAAACCGCAGAAGCTGCGTTTGATCCACCCGCTGGACCACAATTACTACGAGGTTTGCCGCACCAAGCTCGGCTGGGGCAGCCGCCTGGGAGGCAGGGACGACTGATGCTCGATCCGGCGCGAAGTTTCGACATCATCGGCGACGTGCACGGCTGTGCATTGACCCTGGAACGCCTGCTCGACGCCCTCGGCTACAAGCGTGTCGGCGGCGTCTGGCGCCACCCGCGGCGCCAGGCGCTGTTCCTCGGCGACATCGTCGACCGCGGCCCACGCATCCGCGAGGCGCTGCACATCGTCCACGACATGGTCGAGGCCGGCCAGGCGTTCTGCATCATGGGCAACCACGAATACAACGCCCTGGGCTGGGTCACCCCGGCGCTGCCCGGCAGCGGCAAGTCATTCGTGCGCGAGCACACGCCCCGCCATGCCCGCCTGATCGATGAGACCCTGACCCAGTTCGCCCAGTACCCCGGCGACTGGCACGACTTCATCCAGTGGTTCTACGACATGCCACTGTTCGTCGATGCCGGGCGCTTCCGCCTGGTGCATGCCTGCTGGGACCCTCGGCTGATCGAGCCGTTGCGCCAGCAGTACCCCGACGGGCGCATCGACGAGCATTTCATCCAGGCCTCGGCGGTGTCCGGCAGCTTCGCCGCCACCGTCTGCAACCGCCTGCTGCGCGGCACCGACATGCGCTTGCCCGATGGCCTCACGCTGACCGGCGGCGACGGTCTGACCCGTGCCTTCTTCCGCACCAAGTTCTGGGAAGAAGACCCGCAAACCTACGGCGACATCGTCTTCCAGCCCGATGCGCTGCCCGACGAGGTGGCGCGTACGCCCCTGAGTCACACCGAGAAGAACGCCCTGCTGCGCTATGCCGAGGACGAGCCGATGCTGTTCGTCGGCCATTACTGGCGCAGCGGCCGCCCGGCGCCGATCCGCGGCAACCTGGCCTGCCTGGACTACAGCGCGGTGCTGTACGGCAAGCTGGCGGCCTATCGGCTGGATGATGAAACCCGCATCGACCCGCACAAGTTCGTCTGGGTCGACGTCGAACGACCGCAGGCCAACCAATGAATATCGTCGAAGTGATGCGCCTGCCGCTGTCGGTCGACCTCAGCGGCTTCGTCCACCTGCTGCAGCGCCTGCAGGTGCCGCACCGGGTCAGCGAAGAGGGCGAGGTGCAAGTGCTCTGGGCCCCTGATACCCTGGCCGCAGACGTCCTCCAGCTTTACCAGCGCTATCCGGATGGCAACGCCGACATCGAAGTCACAGCCGACCCTGTGGGGGCCGGCTTGCCGGCGAAAGGCCCAACCCTGTCCGAACAGGCAAAAGCCTGCAAGGTCACCGCCTTCATCCTGTTCCTCTGCCTGATCGTCGCTGGTCTCACCAGCCTGGGCGACAACCTCGCCACCATCAGCTGGTTCACCTTCCTCGACTACCGCGTCCAGGGCGAATACCTGCACTTCACCCCGTTGGCCCAGGGCCTCGCCGAAGGCCAGTGGTGGCGCCTGGTGTCGCCGATGCTGCTGCACTTCGGCGTACTGCACCTGGCCATGAACGGCCTCTGGTACTGGGAGCTGGGCAAGCGCATCGAACTGCGCCAGGGCCCCTGGATGCTGCTGGGCCTGACCCTGCTGTTCAGCCTGGTATCGAACCTTGCACAGCACTACACCAGCGGCCCGAGCCTGTTCGGTGGCCTGTCTGGCGTGCTGTACGGTCTGCTCGGCCATGTCTGGCTGTACCAGTGGCTGGCGCCCAACCGTTTCTTCAGCCTGCCCAAGGGCGTACTGGTCATGATGCTCGTCTGGCTGGTGATCTGCCTGACCGGCGTGGTCGGCCAGCTCGGCTTTGGCCAGATCGCCAACGCCGCCCACGTCGGCGGGCTGCTCATCGGATGCCTGACGGGCCTCTTGGGCGGGGCGCTGGCCCGGCGTAAACTGTCCGCTTGATTTAGGAGACGCTATGTCCACGTTCACGCAAATGATCGAAAACATCACCCCGGAAATC
>Ga0160431_100739_pt1 | contig 11260 bp, 12 predicted proteins | sample HID1971K_E0MG_FD_108212 | JGI IMG/M metagenome (GOLD analysis project Ga0160431, IMG submission 108212) | Enriched millipede-associated microbial communities from UW Madison campus, WI, USA - HID1971K_E0 MG | ecosystem: Host-associated > Arthropoda: Insects > Digestive system > Unclassified ...
ACCTGTGAATCCGCAGCGCAAGAAACGCCTGTTCCTGATCCTCGGCCTGCTGGCCGGGGTCGCGGTGGCCGTCGGCTTTGCCTTGAGCGCCCTGCAGCAGAACATCAACCTGTTCTACACCCCGACCCAGATCGCCAATGGCGAGGCACCGCTGGACACGCGCATCCGCGCCGGCGGCATGGTCGAGAAGGGCTCGGTGCAGCGCTCGGGCGACTCGCTCGACGTGCGCTTCGTGGTCACCGATTTCAACAAGTCGGTGCCGATCACCTACCGCGGCATCCTCCCGGACCTGTTCCGCGAAGGGCAGGGCATCGTCGCCTTGGGCAAGCTCAATGGCGACGGCGTGGTGGTGGCCGACGAGGTGCTGGCCAAGCACGACGAGAAGTACATGCCGCCTGAGGTCACCAAAGCCTTGAAGGAAAGCGGCCAGGCGGAGGCCAAACCATGAACGCAGCCCTGGTGATACCCGAACTCGGCCAGTTGGCGATGATCCTGGCGATCTGCTTTGCCGCCGTGCAGGCCACCGTGCCGCTGCTCGGCGCCTGGCGCGGCGACAGCTTGTGGATGGGGCTGGCACGCCCGGCAGCCTGGGGGCAGTTCGCCTTCCTCGCGTTTGCCTTCGCCTGCCTGACCCACGCGTTCATGACCGACAACTTCTCGGTGGCCTACGTGGCCAGCAACTCCAACAGCGCCTTGCCCTGGTACTACAAGTTCAGTGCCGTGTGGGGCGCGCATGAAGGCTCGCTGCTGCTCTGGGCGTTGATCCTCGGTGGCTGGACCTTTGCTGTGTCGGTGTTCTCGCGGCAGTTGCCGCAGGTAATGCTGGCCCGGGTGCTGGCGGTCATGGGCATGATCAGCGTGGGCTTCCTGAGCTTCTTGATCATCACTTCCAACCCGTTCGAGCGCCTGCTGCCGCAAGTGCCGATGGACGGTCGCGACCTCAACCCGCTGCTGCAGGACTTCGGCCTGATCGTTCACCCGCCGATGTTGTACATGGGCTATGTGGGCTTCTCGGTGGCCTTCGCCTTCGCCATCGCCGCATTGCTCGGCGGGCGCCTGGATGCGGCCTGGGCGCGCTGGTCGCGGCCCTGGACAATCGTCGCCTGGGCGTTTCTCGGGGTAGGCATCACCCTGGGCTCCTGGTGGGCCTACTACGAATTGGGCTGGGGTGGCTGGTGGTTCTGGGACCCGGTGGAAAACGCCTCGTTCATGCCGTGGCTGGTGGGCACCGCATTGATCCACTCGCTGGCGGTGACCGAAAAGCGCGGGGTGTTCAAGAGCTGGACCGTGCTGCTGGCGATTGCCGCCTTCTCGCTGAGCCTGCTGGGCACCTTCCTGGTGCGCTCCGGCGTGCTGACCTCGGTGCACGCGTTCGCCGCCGACCCCTCGCGCGGCGTGTTCATCCTGATCTTCCTGCTGTTCGTGGTCGGTGGCTCGCTGACCCTGTTCGCCCTGCGCGCGCCGGTGGTCAAGAGCCAGGTCGGCTTTGCCCTGTGGTCGCGCGAGACGCTGCTGCTGGCCAACAACCTGGTGCTGGTGGTGGCCGCCTCGATGATCCTGCTCGGCACCCTGTACCCACTGGTGCTCGATGCCTTGACCGGTGCGAAGCTATCGGTCGGGCCGCCTTACTTCGATGCCTTGTTCCTGCCGCTGATGGCGCTGCTGATGGTGGTGCTCGGGGTAGGCGTGGTGGTGCGCTGGAAGGACACGCCGGGCAAGTGGCTGGCGAGCATGATGACGCCGGTACTGATCGGCAGCGCCGTGCTGGCGCCGCTGGCCGGTTTCATCGTCGACGACTTCGACTGGCCGACCCTGAGCGCCTTCGCACTGGCCGCCTGGGTGGTACTCAGCGGATTGCGCGACATCGTCGACAAGACCCGCCACAAGGGCCTGGCCAAGGGCGTGCGCGGCCTGACCCGCAGCTACTGGGGCATGCAGCTGGCGCACCTGGGCCTGGCGGTGTGCGCCCTGGGCGTGGTGCTGTCGAGCAACAACAGTGCCGAGCGCGACCTGCGCATGGCACCGGGCGAAAGCGTGGAGCTTGGCGGTTACCACTTCCTGTTCCAGGGAGCCAAGCACTTCGAAGGGCCTAACTTCATCTCCGACAAGGGCACCATCGTGGTCAGCCGCGACGGCCGTGAAGTGACCACCCTGCATCCGGAAAAACGCCTGTACACCGTGCAGCAGTCGATGATGACCGAAGCGGGTATCGATGCCGGCTTCACTCGCGACCTGTACGTGGCCCTGGGCGAGCCGCTGGAAAACGGCGCCTGGGCGGTGCGGGTGCATATCAAGCCTTACGTTCGCTGGATCTGGCTGGGCGGTCTGCTGACCGGCCTGGGCGGTTTGCTGGCGGCCCTCGACCGGCGCTACCGCGTCAAGGTCAAGACCCGGGTGCGAGATGTCCTGGGCGTGTCTGGAGCAGCTGCATGAAGCGTTGGATCATGGTTGTGCCCCTGGCGGTGTTCCTGCTGGTGGCGGTCTTCTTGTACAAGGGATTGTTCCTCAAACCCGATGAGCTGCCCTCGGCAATGATCGGCAAGCCGTTCCCGGCGTTTTCCCTGGCGTCGAGCCAGGGTGATCGCAACCTCACCCAGGCCGACCTGCAGGGCCGCCCGGCGCTGGTCAACGTATGGGCCACCTGGTGCCCGTCGTGCAAGGTCGAGCACCCGTACCTGAACCAGCTGGCCGAGCAGGGGGTGGTGATCTACGGCATCAACTACAAGGACGACAACGCAGCGGCCTTGAAGTGGCTGGCCGAGTTCCACAACCCATACCAGCTGGACATCCGCGACGAGCAGGGCAGCCTTGGGCTGGACCTTGGCGTGTACGGCGCGCCGGAAACCTTCCTGATCGACGCCAAGGGCATCATCCGCTACAAGCACGTGGGCATCGTCGATGCCAGCGTCTGGCGCGAGCAGCTGGCGCCGCTGTACCAGGGGCTGGTCGATGAGGCCAAACCATGAGGCGCTGGATTGCAGCTGCCGTGTTGGGCATGAGCCTGGCCGGCGTGGCCAAGGCGGCCATCGACACCTATCAGTTCCGCGATGAGGCCGAGCGTGAGCGTTATCGGGAGTTGACCAAGGAGCTGCGCTGCCCCAAATGCCAGAACCAGGACATCGCCGACTCCAACGCACCGATTGCCGCCGACTTGCGCCGCGAGATCTTCCGCATGCTCGGCGAAGGCAAGAGCAACCAGCAGATCGTCGACTTCATGGTCGACCGCTATGGCGACTTCGTGCGCTACAAGCCAGCGCTCAGTGGGCGCACCTGGTTGCTGTGGTTCGGTCCCGGCATCTTGCTGGTCGGTGGTTTTGCGGTGCTGGCGGTGATTGTCCGCCGGCGCCGTCGGCCAGTGACCCAGGGCGCGGAGCACCTGTCCGTGGAAGAACGCGAGCGTCTCGCCAAACTGCTGGAAAAAGAACAGAACCATGACTGAATTCTGGCTAAGCGCGGGCCTGTTGCTGCTCGCCGCCCTCGGCTTTCTGCTGATCCCGATCCTGCGTGGCCGCCGCCAGCAGCAGGAAGAAGACCGTACTGCCCTGAACGTGGCCCTGTATCAGGAACGCGTTGCCGAACTGGCGGCCCAGCAGGCGGCCGGTGTGCTCGACGAAGCGCAACTGGCCACCGGTCGCGACGAGGCGGCAAGGGAATTGCTGGCCGACACCGAGGGCGCCGACAAGCCGTGCCAGGGGCACCTTGGCAAGGCCCTGCCGTTGCTGGCTGCGGTGCTGGTACCGGTGCTGGGGTTGGGGTTGTACCTGCACTTCGGTGCGTCCGACCAGGTCCAGCTGACCCGCGAATTCGCCAATGCACCGAAGACCCTGGAAGAAATGACCAAACGCCTGGAAAAGGCGGTCGAAGCCCAGCCCGATTCCGCCGAAGGCCTGTACTTCCTCGGCCGCGCCTACATGGCGGACGAGCGCCCGGGGGATGCCGCCCGTGCGTACGAACGTGCCGTGGCACTGGCCGGCCGTCAGCCCGAGCTGCTCGGGCAGTGGGCGCAGGCGTTGTACTTCGCGGCCAACAAACAGTGGAATGCACAGGTACAGGCACTGACCGACGAGGCGCTCAAGGCCGACCCCAACGAGGTCACCAGCCTTGGCCTGCGCGGTATCGCGGCCTTCGAAGGCGAGCGCTACCAGGAAGCGATCGATTACTGGACGCGCCTGCTGGCGCAGCTGCCAGAGGGCGATGAATCGCGCATGGCCTTGCAGGGCGGCATCGACCGCGCCACGGAGCGCCTGGGCGGGACCGTCAGCAAGCCGGTCGCAGCGCGCCTGAAGGTGCGGGTGGAACTGGCCGCAGCGCTCAAGGACAAGGTCAAATCCGACGACACCGTGTTCATCTTCGCCCGTGCCAGCAATGGGCCGCCCATGCCGCTGGCGGCCAAGCGGGTGACCGTGGCGCAGCTGCCGTTGGAGGTCGAGCTGTCCGATGCCGACGCAATGATGCCGCAGATGAAACTGTCGGACTTTGCCGAAGTCCAACTGGTTGCGCGTGTATCCCGCGCCGGTCAGCCTACCAAGGGTGAATGGATCGGCAAGGGCGCACCCCTGGCCACATCGACCCAGGCCACCCAGCAACTGATCATCGACAGCCCCGACCCGTAAGAGACCCATGCCATGCACAGTACCGTTCGCCTGACCCTGATCACCCTGGCCCTGGGTTTGTCCGCGTGTACGGTGCGTGAGCCGTACGAGCAGCCTTCGCCACCGGTCGAAACGGCGCCGCCGCACCCGGGGCCGGTGGTCAAGCCGCTGCCCGGTGGCCAGCCCTCGACCCAGCCGAGCAAGCCAGCGGCGATCCCCAAGCCGATGCCACGTACCTCGGCCAGTTTCGCCCCGCCACCTGGCGGTGCCAGCCATTGGGACCCCAAGCTTGGCGTGTATGTGCTGGAGAAGCAGCCCAACACGTTCTACCGCCAGCGTACCTACTACCGTTATGACAATGGCTGGAGCTGGTCGCTGAACCCGGACGGGCCGTGGCAGGAAACCGACAGCAGCGGTGTGCCGGGTGGCCTGGGGCGGGCGTTCGCGCAGTAACCTGCAATCGCCGGCAAGCCGGCTCCCACAGGGATATCACCGCCCTTGGAGCTTGTGCTGTACCTGTAGGAGCCGGCTTGCCGGCGACAGGGCCAGTACAGGCAACCCATACAGTACAATTGAACCCTGAATTTGCGATTGACTGTGCCGGTCACTGATTCCGCATAATGCCTCCCTGACATTCAAGGAGGTGGCATGCACAAGACAGTCCTGGTGCTGGTAGAAACCGTCGACGATTATCTGCCTTTGCTCGAACAGGCCGGTTATCGCCTGATCCGCGCCCCCTCTGCGCAGTTACGCACCGAGGCGATCCAGCGCCATGGTGCCGAGATCGACGCCGTGCTGACCCGTGGCCCCCTGGGCCTGACCGCCGCTGAAATCCAGGCACTGCCTGCGCTGCAGATCATCTGCGTGATCGGCGCCGGTTACGAGCAGGTCGATCTGGCTGCCGCCGCTGCACGGGGCATCACCGTCACCAATGGCGCAGGGGCCAACGCTGCCGCCGTTGCCGACCACACCCTGGCGATGCTGCTGGCGCTGTTGCGCGATATCCCCCGTGCCGATGCCAGCACCCGCCGTGGCGAGTGGAACCGTGTCATCAGTCCTTCGGTCAGCGGCAAGCGCCTGGGTATCCTCGGCCTGGGTGCAGTCGGCCAGGCCATTGCCAAACGTGCCAACCTGGGCTTCGACATGCGCATCGGCTACCACAGCCGCACCCCGCGCCAGGACATGCCCTACACCTGGTATGACAGCCCCCTGCACCTGGCTGAAGCCGTCGACATCCTGGTGGTGGCCACCCCGGGCGGCGCCAGCACACGCCACCTGATCGATGCCCAGGTACTCGACGCACTGGGCGCCGAGGGCTACCTGGTGAACATCGCCCGCGCCAGCGTGGTGGACACCCAGGCGCTGGTCGCAGCCTTGCAGCAAGGCCGCATCGCGGGTGCTGCGCTGGACGTGTTCGACGATGAGCCGGCCGTGCCCGACGCCCTCAAGGCCCTCGCCAACACCGTGCTGACGCCCCATGTGGCTGGGCAGTCGCCTGAGGCCGCGCGCGACACCGTCGCCTTGGTGCTGCACAACCTGCAGGCGTTCTTCGCCGGCGAACCGGTGCTCACACCGGTCCGCGGCTAGCCTTCGCTTTCGATACTGCCCGGCACCGCCCGGGCCTCAAGGAGTGTTTGCATGCAACTCGAGATCTTCCAGGTCGATGCCTTTTCTGCCGAACCGTTCGGTGGCAACCCTGCGGCGGTAATCCCTCTCGAAAGCTGGCTGCCCGATGCCGTGCTGCAGCGTATCGCCGAGGAGAACAACCTTTCCGAAACCGCCTATTTCGTGCGCAACGGTGAGAGCTTCGACCTGCGCTGGTTCACCCCGACGGTGGAAGTCGACCTGTGCGGCCATGCCACGCTTGCGTCGGCCTACGTGCTGTTCGAGCAGTTGGGCGAGCAGGCCGCCGTGCTGCGCTTCAACACGCGTAGCGGTGAACTGCGAGTCAGCCGAGACCCGCACGGGCTGCTGGCCATGGATTTCCCGGCCAAGCAGCCGGTAGCCGTGGACATTCCATCAGGTTTGCTGGAGGCCCTGGGCTTGAGTACTGCCAGCGCTGTGTATCGCTCCGACGACTATGTGGTGATGATCGAAGATGCCACCTTGCTCGACCCACTCAAGCCTGACTTCGTTGCCTTGTCGGCCTTCGAGGTACGCGGCATCGCGGTGACGGCCCCGGGCCGCGGTCACGATTTCGTTACCCGTTGGTTCGGCCCTCGGGTGGGTGTCAACGAAGACCCAGTCACCGGCTCCGCCCATACTTCGCTGGCGCCCTTGTGGGCGCAGCGGTTGGGCAAGCACGCGCTCAGCTGCGAGCAGGGTGGTGCGCGAAAAGGCCAGTTGCACTGCCAGGTCCCGGGCAATGGCCGGGTGATCATCAGCGGGCGAGCGGCCTTGTACCTGCGCGGCAGCATCTTCATCTGAGCCTGCGAGTGGGGTGACGGGCCTTCATCGGGGCCCGTTCTATACTTGTGCACCCACCCCTCGCAAGGAGCTTCACCATGACCCTGGAAAAAAGCGGCAGCTGCCTGTGTGGCGAAACCCATCTGCGCGTCACTGTCGACAACACCCATGTCAGCGCCTGTCATTGCAGCATGTGCCGCAAGTGGACCGGTGGCCCGCTGCTGGTGGTGGATTGCAGCCAGCCTCCCGTCATCGAGGGGCGTGAGCCCAGCGTCTACGAGTCGTCCGATTGGGCCCAGCGCGGCTTTTGCGGCAAGTGCGGAACGCACCTCTACTACCGGCTCAAGGCCAAGGACTTCTACGCGGTACCCGTGGGCCTGCTCGACGGCGATGAAGATTGGCATTTCGACATGCAGATCTTCGTCGAGCAGAAACCTGCCTGGTACTGCTTTGCCAACCAGACCAAACAACTGACCGGCCAGGAAGCCTTCGAGCAACTGGGTTGACCCCCTCTGGCTTGCCAAACCTCTGTATTCCTGCGAAAAGGGCGGCCTTGAATTTCAGCGATGGAGCCTGCCCATGAGCAGCGAACTGCATATCACCGATATCGTCGAAGGCGACGGCAAGGCCGTCGTCAAAGGCGCCCTGATCACCACCCAGTACACCGGCTGGCTCGCCGACGGCAGCGAATTCGATTCGTCCTGGTCGCGGGGCAAGCCCTTCCAGTGCGTGATCGGCACCGGCCGGGTGATCAAAGGCTGGGACCAGGGTCTGATGGGCATGCGCGTCGGCGGCAAGCGCAAGCTGCAGGTGCCGGCGCACCTGGGGTATGGCGAACGCAGCGTGGGCTCGATACCGCCGAATTCGGACCTGGCGTTCGAAATCGAGCTGCTGGAGGTGTTGACCCGGGACGATTGAGGCGCAATCGCCTAAATATTTCGGCAACACTTGGTCACTATTCTGAGCCTTGCCCAGGGAACGGCTTCCACACTCAGGAAGGAACCAAATGGGCCAACGGTACTCTGAGCCCTACTCGTTGCCAGGGAAGGCACTCACTACAGGGACGCCTCGGGCACAGTCCGCAGGGCAGGTGGCGGGTAAACCGACACCTTTTTGCCACGAGAGCCACCTTTCCATGAAGTTGCCACCTTTCCTCCGGCGCCGTCGCCACCTGCTGCTGAGCCTGGCCTTGATCGGCGCGGCGGCGCCTCTGGCACTGGAGGTGGTCGAAAGCCGGGCACAGCCGGTCGACGGTACCCAGACCCTGGTGTTCCTGCGTCACGCCGAGAAGCCTGGGGAAGGGTTGGGGCAGCTGAATTGCCAAGGGCTCAACCGCGCACTGGACCTTGCCACGCTGCTGCCGGAACGCTTTGGCAAGGCGGATTACGTATTCGCCGCCAACCCCACGCGGGAAGTCGAGGAAGGTAGCCAGGACCAGAGCTACAGCTACATCCGCCCGTTGATGACCATCACCCCGAGCGCGATTCGACTGGGGCTGCCGGTGAACATCGACTTCGGTGCCAACGACACCGACGCGCTCGCCGAAGAACTGCTCAGCGAAAAGTACCGCAACGCCACCGTCTACACGGCCTGGTCCCACGGTTACCTGCCGGAGCTGATCAACACGGTAGCCGGCAAGGCACTGGGTGAAGATCGGGTGATCACCCAGGACTGGAACGGGGATGATTTCGATAGCCTGTATGTGCTGACCCTGACCTGGCACGACGGCAAGGCCAGCCTGCTCAGCCGTAGCGTGCGCCAGGGGCTGGACGGTGGGGAGCAGGGTTGCCCGACTTGAACCGCTCCGGCCCTATCGCCAGCAAGCTGGCTCCCACAGCTACTCCACAAGCCATGAAAGCAGTGGTTTCCCTGTGACAGCCGGCTTGCCGGCGATAGGGCCAGCCGAGGCTTAGCGCCCGAACCGCATCGGCCAGCCCACCACCTTCTTGACCCGCGGCGTGGCATAGGTGCGCACCTTCGAGGTGCTCAAGCCCATGCGCACCAGCGATTCGGCGATGGTCACCGCCGCACCCACACCGTCCACCACCGGCACCCCGGTGCGCTGGCGAATCTGCTCGTCCAGCCCGGCCATGCCGCCGCAACCCAGGCAGATCACCTCGGCCTTGTCATCGCGCACGGCCCGTTCGGCCTGCTCGACGATCGCCTCCACCGCACGTTGCGGGTCGGCTTCCAGTTCCAGCACGGCCAGGCCACTGGCGCGTACCGACGCACAGCGGTCGTACAGCCCGGAAAGCTTCAGGCGGTCCTCGATCAGTGGCACGGTGCGGTCCAGGGTGGTTACCACCGAGTAGGCGTGGCCCAGGTACATCGCCGTGCTGGCGGCGGCATCGGTAATGTCCACCACCGGCACATCGAGCAGTTCCTGCAGGCCTTCGCGACCATGTTCGCCGTAGCCGGCCTGGATCACCGCATCGTAGGGGCCGTCATAGGCCAGCACGCGGTCCATCACGGCAATGGCGGCCAGGTAACTCTCGAAGTTGCCCTCCACCGACTCGGCACCGAACCACGGCGTCAGGCCGATGATTTCTGTACCGGGCGATGCCACGCTGCGTGCCTGTTCGGCGATGGCTTCGGTGATGGCGGCGGTGGTGTTGACGTTGGCGATAAGGATACGCATGGACAGTCCTCCCTGATCAGTGGCTGCTGTGGTCGACGGCGATGCATTCGCCGCTGACGTCGAGGTATTGGCGATTGCGCGGGGCGATCAGCAGGTACACCGCGGCGGCGATGCCGGCACCGATCAGCCAGGAAAACGGCGCGATGGCGTGGAAGTTCGGCACCAGGGCCAGGACGATGGCCAGCAGGGCGGCCGGCAGGAAGGCGGCCACGGCGCGCAGGTTGATGCCCTTGCTGTAGTGGTAGGCGCCGGCCGGGTGCTCGCTGTACAGCTCCGGCACGTTGATGCAACCTTTGCGCAGCAGCCAGTAGTCGGCCATGATCACGCCGTACAGCGGGCCGAGCAGGGCGCCCAGGCCGGACAGGAAGTACACGATCACCAGCGGGCTGTTGTACAGGTTCCACGGCAGGATCAGCACGGCGAGGGTGGCGCTGATCAGCCCGGCACGGCGGAAGTTCAGGTGACGCGGCGCCAGGTTGCTGAGAACGAAGGCCGGGGCGACGAAGTTGGCCATGATGTTCACCGCCACGGTGACGATCAGGAAGGCCAGGCAGCCCAGCACCAGGAAGGGCGTGCTGGGAATGCTGGCGACGATCTGGGTCGGGCTGTCGATGATCTGGCCGTTGATCTGGAACTGCGCGCCGCACAGCACCACGGTGATCATGGCGAACACCAGGATATTGACCGGCAGGCCCCAGAAGTTGCCGACGCGGATGGTCTTGCGGCACGGCGAGGAGCGGGCGAAGTCGCAGAAGTTCAGCACCAGGGTGCCGTAGATCGCCAGCCACAGGGCGCCGCCGGCGAAGATGTTGCGCCACATCTCATAGCCGCTCAGCGGCTCGGTCACTGACCAGGCGATGCGTGCATCGGCCTGGAAGTACATGAACACCGCCAGGCTCGCCACGGTCATCAGGATCACCGGTCCGGCGAAGGCTTCATAACGGCGCACCATCTCCATGCCGTAGGCCAGGATCACCAGTTGCACCAGCCAGATCGCCACGAAGCACACCCAGCCCAGGCTCGACAGGCCCAGCACGCTGTCGTGGTCGAAGCTTGCCAGTTGTGGCCACACGGCGGTGAGCAGCACGCGTAGCACCACGGAGGCGAGATAGGTCTGGATGCCGAACCAGGCAATCGCGATCACCGCGCGGATCAGCGCCGGGATCTGCGCGCCATGGATGCCGAAGGCGATGCGGCTGATCACCGGGAACGGCACGCCGGTCTTCTGGCCCATGTAGCCGGAAAGGTTCATGAAGAAGTACACCAGCGCCGCACCGATCGCCAGCGACAGGAGAATCTGCCAGCCACCCAGGCCCAGGGCGAACAAGCCCATGGCGAAGGAGTAGTTGGCGATGTTGTGCACATCGTTGGTCCAGAGCGCGAAGATGCTGTAACGCCCCCAGCGCCGGCCTTCGATGCGCGTCGGGGCAAGGTCGCGGTTGTGCAGGCGCGGGCTCAGTTCAAGCAGCGGAACTTCGCCCGCATGGGTAGAGGAGGGGGAGGTGCTGGCGACGGATAGTTCAGGGGCAAGGTCGAGGCTGGTACTCATTCCGGCAGGCTCCTGATGCACGTGGACTGCGATGAGCGGGCATGCGCACGGGCTCGCCATCTCGTCGGTGCAGCG
>Ga0160431_100742_pt1 | contig 11228 bp, 11 predicted proteins | sample HID1971K_E0MG_FD_108212 | JGI IMG/M metagenome (GOLD analysis project Ga0160431, IMG submission 108212) | Enriched millipede-associated microbial communities from UW Madison campus, WI, USA - HID1971K_E0 MG | ecosystem: Host-associated > Arthropoda: Insects > Digestive system > Unclassified ...
CCGACGGCGTCTCCTCGCGGAGGATCAGCCGCAGACAGGACGACTTGCCGGAACCGGAGGCGCCGACGAGGAAGACGAACTCACCGCGCAGCACCTCGAAATCGACATCGCTCAGGGCGGGTTTGGAAGTGCCGCGAAAGCGCTTCGTGACGTTCTCGAACCGGATCATGGCCTAACGAGCCTATGCGGATGCCTGGTCACCGTGTCGAGCGACACTCACGGCCGCGGCATCCGTCCTTCGACAAGCTCAGGAACCGCGAATCCGCAGGTGCGCGCCGATCAGTCGTCGCCGTCTTTGCGCTTGCGCCAGCGGATGCCGGCGGAGATGAAGCCGTCGAGGTCGCCGTCGAAGACGATCGCGGGGTTGCCGACCTCGTAGCCGGTGCGGAGGTCCTTGACGAGCTGCTGGCCGTAGAGGAAGTACGAGCGCATCTGGTCGCCCCAGCTCGCGGTGATCGTGCCGGCGAGCTCCTTCTTCTTCGCCGCCTCTTTCTCGCGCTGCAGCAGGAGCAGGCGGGTCTGCAGCACGCGCATGGCGGCTGCGCGGTTCTGGATCTGCGACTTCTCGTTCTGCATCGACACGACGATGCCGCTGGGGATGTGCGTCAGGCGCACGGCCGAGTCGGTCGTGTTGACGGACTGGCCGCCGGGGCCGGACGAGCGGAAGACGTCGACGCGCAGGTCGTTCTCGGGGATGTCGACCTCGACAGCCTCTTCCATCACCGGGATCACCTCGACGGCGGCGAAGCTCGTCTGCCGCTTGTCGGCCGAGCCGAACGGACTGATGCGCGCGAGCCGGTGCGTGCCGGCCTCGACCGAGAGCGTGCCGTACGCGTAGGGCGCGTCGATCTCGAACGTCGCCGACTTGATGCCGGCGCCCTCCGCGAAGGAGGTGTCCATGAGCTTCACCGGATACTTGTGGCGCTCGGCCCAGCGGAGGTACATGCGCAGCAGCATCTCGGCGAAGTCGGTGGCGTCGTCGCCTCCGGCACCGGAGCGGATCGTGACGACCGCAGAGCGCTCGTCGTACTCGCCGTCGAGGAGCGTCTGCACCTCGAGCTGGCTGACGATGTCCTCGAGCTCGGCGATCTCGCGACGCGCCTCTTCGGCGGCATCCTCGTCGTCCATCTCATTGGCGAGCTCGACGAGGACGTCGAGGTCGTCGAGGCGCTGCTCGACGTCGGTGACGCGCTTGAGCTCGGATTGCCGGTGGCTGAGGGCGCTGGTGACCTTCTGCGCCTTCTCGACGTCGTCCCACAGGTTGGGAGCGCCCGCCTCCTCGCTGAGTCGCGCGATGTCTTTCGTGAGTGCCTCGACGTCGACCACGGCCTTGATGTCGGCGAACGTGGAGCGCAGGGCCTGGATATCGGCGGAGGGATCGAAGTCGAGCATGACACTCCAGACTAACGTGGAAGCGATGACCGATCACGCCGACTCCCCCACCGCTCGCGACGTGCTGTGGCGGTTCGGCCCCATGGTCTACGGCCCGACGGTGCTGTTCGCGCTCGGCGAGGGCGCCGTCATCCCTCTGATTCCGGTGATCGCGGCACAGCTCGGAGCGGATGTCGCCACCGCGGCCCTCGTCGCCTCCGCACTGGTCGTGGGCCAGCTGTGCGGCAACATCCCGGCGGGCTGGGCTGTCGCCCGCATCGGCGAGCGCTTGACGATGGTGATCGCGGGCATCGTCTCGCTCGCCGGCGTCGTCGGCATGGCACTCGCCCCCTCGCTCGGCGTCTTCGCGATCGCGGTGTTCCTCATCGGCTTCTGCGCCGCGGCGTTCGGGCTGGCACGCCACTCGTTCATGACGACGCGCGTTCCCCCGTCATTCCGTGCCCGCGCCCTGTCGCTGCTCGGCGGCACGTTCCGCCTCGGCATGTTCGTCGGCCCTTTCATCGCGGCCGGTCTGCTCGCCCTGTTCGGCGACGAGCATGCCACGATCTGGTTCTTCGGCGGATGCCTCGTCGCCACGGTGCTCCTCGTGCTCCTCGGACCCGACCCCGAGAAGCTGTTCTTCGAGCCGACGTCGGACCGGTACGACGCGGTCACCGAAGACACCGGAGAGCCCGTCACCGGGTCGATCCCGCTTCGACGGCCACGCAGCTCGGCTCGCGGAGCGGCACCCGGTCCGGAGTCGGCGGCAGGGCCGGGAACCGGCGTGCTGCGCACGATGTGGCGACACCGGCGCGTGCTGTCGACGCTCGGGCTGGCCGCGGCATCCCTTTCCGCCGTCCGCTCGGCGCGTCAGGTCGTGCTGCCGCTGTGGGGCGTGTCGCTCGGGCTCGACGCGCAGACCATCGCCCTCGTGGTGGGCATCTCGGGGGCGATCGACTTCGCGCTGTTCTACGCGAGCGGCCAGGTCATGGACCGCTTCGGGCGGCTGTGGGCCGCTCTGCCGGCCATGATCCTCATGGGGGCGGGCTTCGTCGCCCTCGCGTTCACGCACGACCTTCCGCAGGCGGCGATGTGGTTCGCGATGTTCGCCGCCGTGCTCGGCGTCGGCAACGGCCTGTCGAGCGGCATCCTGCTCACCCTCGGCGCCGATGTCGCGCCGAAGGCCGACCCGGCGCCGTTCCTCGGCTCGTGGCGCACCCTCACCGACGCGGGTGGCGCCCTCGCCCCGCTGCTCGTGTCGGGCATCGCGGCGGTGGCGTCGCTGTCGGTGGCGACCGGTGCCATGGGTGCGATCGGACTCGTCGGGGCGCTCGCCTTCGTGCGCTGGGTGCCGCGCTACGTGCCGGGGACGCTGGCGTGAGCGAGGTCGTGTCGTTCTGCCGCAGCCGCAACGCGGGGCGCCGCTGCACGCGCCCGCTCGGGCACGCGGGTCTGCACCGTCACCGCACGATCATGTGGACGGATGCCGGAGCCGATCCCGCGCGCTGCCCGGGCTCCGGCGAGCCGGGGACTCCCGCCGCCCTGCTCGCCGACGGGTTCCCCGCGGGCCGCGCGCTGTGCCGGCGATGCCTGCGGTTCGTGCGCGTCACCGAGGACGGCCGCCTCGTCGACCACGACACAACCGATGAGGACGAGACGGATGCCGAGGCACGGCACCGTCAGGAGTGGCTCAACACTTACGGCTGGTAGCGCGGACCGCCGGCCCCGTCAGACCCAGGAGCGCCGCACGGCCTCCGCACCCAGCTGCATGCGCGTGGTGACGCCGGCCGTCTCCATGAGCTCGGCCACGCGGCGCTGGACCGTCCGCAGCGAGATTCCCAGCTGCGCCGCGGCGGCGGCATCCGTCACTCCCAGCAGAAGGAGGCGCAGCAGGTCGCTGTCCACATCCTCGGCCGTCGGCACCGCCGCGATGGGCAGGAACTCCGTGGCCGCCCGCCAGTACTCCTCGAAGATGGACGTCACCAGGTCGAGCAGTCCGCTCGGGTGGATGAGCAGGGCGCCGAAGCCGAGGTCGACGTTCTGCGAGTGCATGGGTACGAGCGCCATCTGGTCGTCGACGATGAACATCCGCGTCGGGGGTGTCGGGAGCACGCGGCTCCCCTCGCCGATCTGAGCCATCTCGCGCGCCGCCGCGAGGAACCCGGGTCGTTCGAGCACGGCGCTCTCGACGATCACGCGATACCGCACGCCGCGGGCGAGCGCCCGATCCTCCTCGATGTTCTCCTCGCCGCTGACGAGCGCGACCTCGTGCAGGACGAGCACCCGCACCTGGTCGACCGCGGCCGCCTGCAGCTGCGCCACACGCTGCCGCACGGCGTCGTCGCCGATGACGACGTCCACGACGTCGGCGACACTGCGCTGCTCCGCAGAGCGCCGGTACAGATCACTCAGCTCGACGAGCGCCTCGTGAGCCCGGGTGAGTCCGCGCTCGCGCTCGAGCAGCAGTGGACGCAGCGAGATCGACGGCGGGGATGCGACGAACCGGTCGCTGTTGGACGCCTGGCGTGCCAGCAGTCCGAGGCGCTCGAGCTCGGCCACGATGGGGCGCGCCCGGGGCAGCGACATGCTCAGCGCGGAGGCGATCTCGGGCGTCGAGGCGGAGGTCTGCTGCAGCACGCAGCGGTAGACCGCGGTATGAGCCTCATCGAGGCCGAGCGCATCGAGCACGGTCACCTTCTCCACATGGTCCATCGTCGCCCGAAGGCGCTGGCGGATGATGGCCATGGCATTTCTCCGCCACCCACTTTATGCACCCGGGCCACGAAGGTGGGGATTGTACGGATCCCCCACACCGAGAGGCTCGCGAATGTCACGACCCCAGCCCTTCGGCCGTCGCCTCGGACCGATCGTCGCCGCCACAAGCGGCCTGGCGATCGGTCTCGCAGGCGTCGGCCTCGCCACTCTGCCGGCAGCCGCCGCCCCCGCCCCAGCCCCCATCACGGGCGCGGTCGCCGGCACCCCGCACACGGTCACCCTCATCACGGGCGACCGCGTCACCGTCACCGACCTGACAGACGGCACCCACGCCGTAGCGATCGTCACGGCCGTCGAGGGCGCCGGCGCCCGCACCTACGAGGCGGCGGGCGACCTCCACGTCGTGCCCGACGCCGCGATGCCCTATCTGGCATCGGGTGCACTCGACGCCGACCTGTTCAACGTCTCCCTCCTCATCGAGTACGGCTACGACGACGCCTCGGTCGACGCCACCCCCGTGATCGTCGAACAGGACGCCGCGGCCGCCCGCACCTTCGCGGCGCCGATCCCCGGCCTCGAGGTGCAGACGCCGCTCGAGAGCATCGGCGGCGCCGCCGCCGCGCTCGGACACCAGGACGCGGCATCCGCATGGCAGGCGCTCACGGCCCCGACCGCACGCGGCTTCTCCGCGACGCCCGCCCTCTCCGGCGGCATCGAGGCGATCCACCTCGACGGCAAGGTGCGCGCCACACTCGACTCGAGCGTCCCCTACATCCACGCCCCCGAGGCGTGGGCCGCGGGATACACCGGCCAGGGCGTCACCGTGGCGGTGCTCGACACCGGGTACGACGACACCCACCCCGACCTGCAGGGCCACGTGCTCGCCGACTCGAAGAGCTTCGTACCCGGAGAAGAGGTGGCCTCCGACCCCAACGGACACGGCACCCACGTCGCCTCGACGATCGCCGGCACCGGTGCGGCCAGCGACGGCACCCACCGCGGCGTCGCCGACGGCGCGCAGCTGCTCGTGGGCAAGGTGCTCGGCGCCGACGGCTACGGCCAGGACTCATGGATCATCGACGCCATGGAGTGGGCGGGCCAGAACGCCCCGATCGTCTCGATGAGCCTCGGCTCGACGCAGGCATCCGACGGCAAGGACCTGATGGCCGAATCCCTCAACCGGATCTCGGAGGAGACCGGCGCGCTCTTCGTCGTCGCCGCCGGCAACTCCGGCGCACCTGAGACGATCGGCGCCCCCGGCTCAGCCGAGACGGCGCTGACCGTCGGCTCGGTAGACGACCCGTCGGGCGCCCTGTCGTGGTTCACCAGCCAGGGCCCTCTCGCGCGCTCGGGGGCACTCAAGCCCGACGTCACCGGTCCGGGTAACGAGGTCACCGCCGCGCGCTCGGCCGACAGCGGCGGCGAAGGCTCGTACATCACGATGAGCGGCACCTCGATGGCGACCCCGCACGTCGCCGGCGAGGCCGCGATCCTGCTCAGCGCGAACCCCGACTACACCCGGGACCAGCTCAAGGCGGCGATCGCCAGCACGACGGTCGACGTCGGCTACACGTCCTACCAGGGCGGCACGGGCGTCGTCGACGTCGCGGCCGCGCTCGACGCTCCGGTCATCGCGTCCGGCTCGGGCGACTTCGGCATGCTCATGTGGGGCGAGGAGCCGACGCCGGTCGAGCGCACCATCGACTACACGAACCGCACGGATGCCGACATCACCGTCGCCCTCGACGCGACGTTCGGCGACACGACGCCGGGCGCCGGAGGCTCCGACCCCGGGCCGCTCGCGGCGGGGATCGCGTTCGACGCCCTGACGTCGGACGTCGAGACGCTGACGATCCCCGCGGGCGAGACGCGTTCGGCGAAGCTGACCGTCGACCCGGCGAAGGTTCCCGCGGGCACGCAGCTCTCGGGCGTGCTCGTCGCATCGGTCGACGGTGAACCCGTCACGCGCACGGCGCTGGGAACGATCGCGGAAGCCGAGCGCTACGACCTCACGCTCACCGCCACCGACTTCGACGGCAATCCCACCACCGCGTACGCCTTCTTGTGGGATCCGGTGACCGAGTGGGCCGAGCCGGTGCTGGTCGAGGGCGAGACCACGCTGCGCCTCATGGAGGGCGACTACACCGTCATGTCATTCATGGAGCTGAACCGCACGCCAGACACCGTCGCCAGCGTGCTGGTGGGCGAGCCCACGCTCACGCTCGACCAGAACCGGCTCGTCGCGCTCGACGCGCGCACGGCTGAACAGGTCACGGTGGACGTCGGCAAGAAGGGCCTGGACCCGGTCTTCCGCCGCATGGACGTGAACGTCGACGGCTTCGCGGCGAGCGCGATGATGCCGGTGTGGACCGACGAGATGTGGGCGCAGCCCATGAAGGTCGACGACGCCGACTTCTCCTGGGCGACGCGCTGGCGCCTGCAGACGCCGATGCTGACGGTGTCGGCGGGCAAGAAGCCGCTCGACCTCATCGTGCAGATCGGCTCGACGTTCCTCGACGGCTCGTTCACGGCCCCCGCGGTGAACGTCGGCAAGGGCAGCGTGGAGGAGTTCGCCGCCGCGGAGGCCAAGGGCAGGATCGCCGTGGTCACGCGTTCTGCGGAGGTCTCCGCATCCGCTCGCGCCGCGAACGCGGCTGCCGCGGGAGCGAAGCTGCTGATCGTCGTCAATGACGGCGACGGAGAGCTGAGCGAGTGGGTCGGCTCGGAGGACTACACGACGAGCGTCGGGATCCCGGTTGCCGCGATCAGCGGCGTCGAGGGGCGTGAACTGCTGAAGAAGATGGGCGGCCACAAGAGGGTCACGCTCTCGGCGGTCGGCGTTCCGACGTCCGAATCGACCTACGACATCGCCCACTTCAGCGAGGGCGAGATCCCCGCCGAGATGGGGTACCGTCACAGCGCCAAGGATCTCGCCCGCATCGACACGCGGTACATCGGACAGGCGGAGGAGATCGGCGAGTTCCGGTACGACTTCGTGCCCGGGGCGGAGTACGGCAGCGGTTTCCCGATGCGCACGCAGCGGGGCATCGAGCGCGAGGAGTGGGTCAACACCGACGGGCTGCGCTGGTACCAGGACGCAATGATCACCTCGGTCGGGTGGGAGATGCGCGACATCCAGCGCACGTACGAACGCGGCGAGCGCACCGAGGCCGACTACTACGGCGGCGTCGTGCGCCCCTATGTCGGCACCGGATTCTGGGTTCCCTACCTCGCGTCCGACTACGCCCAGATCAACATCCCGAGTTGGGCAGACGGAGGCGACGGTGAGCACACCGGCACGTTCGACACCTGGGCGGAGCCGTCCACCGTGCAGCAGCTGACCGACATCTACCTCGACGGCGAGCTCATCGCACAGAAGGAGCACCAGGGGGCGAACGTCTACGACCTGCCCGACGGCGAGCACGACTGGCGCGTGGTCAGCACGGCGACCCACGACGGCTCGCACCTCGCCGGATCGACGAAGACGGTCAGCGACTGGACCTTCCGCGCCTCAGGCAAGCTCGGCGACTGGGACTACCGGCTGCTGCCGCTGATCCAGGCGTACTACGACGTCGACGTGAACGACGAGAACCGCGTCGGCGAAGGCCGTCGCAAGGGCTCGCCGGTCTCACTCGGACTCGAGCTGGGGCATGTCGCCGGCACCGCGCCGGCGGGCGCGATCACCGAGGCGACCCTCGAAGCCCGCACCACGGGCGGGAAGTGGGTGCCGGTGAAGCTGAAGTCGGCGAAGACGGATGCCCCCACCGGCGAGGTCGAGGGCGACGGGTACATCTTCGCCGTCTCGCGCGCATGGGTCAGCGGCTTCTCGGCGCAGATCCCGGTGTCCGACAAGGGCGGCTGGGTCGACCTCCGCGTGACGGCGAAGGATGCGGACGGCAACACCTTCACGCAGGAGATCGAGAAGGCGTTCGAGGCCGCTCCGGCCAAGGGCGTCCGCTAGCCTCACCCTCGCACGAAGGGCTCGGTCCTCGAGACCGGGCCCTTCGTGGCGTTCCAGGCCTCACCACAGCATCGCGACCAGGTGCGCGAACGCCTCCTCGGGATCGTTGGCGAGCCCGCGCCTCGTGAACCACGTCGACACGTTGACGACGTCGCGATGGAGGAAGTCGAGCCCCTGCGGGTTCGCCGCGACGTCCACGATCTGCGGCAGATCGATCACGACGACGCGGCCGTCGTGATCGAGGAGGTTGTAGGGCGACAGGTCGCCGTGCGCGAACCCCGCCCGGGCGAACGCCTCGAGGATGCCGACGACCTGGTCGAAGGCAACCCTCAGCTCCTCTCCATGAAGCCGGCTCTGCGCGAGTCGGGGCGCCGCCGTCCGCCCGTCGCCGACGAACTGCATGAGCACCTCGCTCTGCCTCCTCGGGTTCATGGGTGTCGGGCACGCCCTCACCACAGAGCCTGTCGGAGGCTGGCTCAGCCACGAAAAGGCCGATATGTTTCGTCCAAGACCCTCAACAGGGAGATGAGATGTGGCGCCTGGCGCTAGCGGTGGCGGGGATCGTTGCAGGAGCGGCTGGGGTTCTCTTTTGGCTCATCTCCAAGGGGACGTTTGACATCCCCCCGATGGTCGCGTGCGGCGTCCTCGCCGTCGTCGGAATCGGCCTGGGCAGCGCGACTCTGGTGCCCACCAAACGCGATCGGCGATCAACGATCCTCGCCTTGGTCTCGATCATCCTCGGCACCCTCGCGCTGACCGGCCAACTGGCCGAACTCGTCAACCTCGCGGTGTGGGCTCAATACTTTCTGGGGCCTCTTTAGCAGTGTGCCTACTCGTCCTTGGTACGAATGAGCATGTGGGCCCTCCGACGATTACGGGCTACACCTGCCCCGCGATCACGAGGCCGACGATCGCACTGACGATGACTACCCCTCCGGCAAGGAGCGGTATGCAGTAGGCGCGTCTGCCCAGGACGAGCAGGATGATGCTCGCCACGATGGAGATGCCTAAGACCGGCAATGGAATCAAGAACAGCAGGAAATCGGCGACGTCCCACCGCCGCGGGTCGTCTGTCGGGTCCGCGAGTGAGATGAAGCCGTAGAAGAAGACAACCACGATGAGGATGACGAGCGCGACGTGCAGCAGAGCCGTCTTCGCCACGTCCCGATCAGTTGAGAGGGGCGAGCTTCCCGACTGACTCGACGGTCGTCGTGGGTGACCGAGTGAAGCGGTGTATCCGCTGTGCGGCGTCTGGCGTTGCCATCCACAGGCTGCGGAGTTTGTGTGCGCGTGAAAGGTACTGTGTCCCGGTGCGCAAGTTGCCGACCGTGATCCTCGTCATTGCCGCGGCCTCGACACTCGCGGGCTGCGCTACGCCCTCCGCGACAGCGAACACAGCGACTTCCACGCCCAGGCAGACATCGACATCGACATCGACGTCGACTCCCTCGGCTGCGCAGACGCCGACGCCGACGCCGACTCCCACGCCGAGACCCGACCCGACCTCTGCCCTCACTCTCGGCTACACGTTCGAGCAGATCACGGCAGCGTGTATTCCTGCTGTGCAGGCCGAATATCCAGGAAGTCTCGTGACCGGACCATCCGGAAACGGTCCGTGGCTCGTCGGGTCCGACACGGCCAGCTTCGAGTGGCTTACCTACGTTCCCGATGGCGTCACTTGGACGACGAACACCGGCACCACGTTTCCCGTGTTCTGCGACATCACCAACGGTGACCCTTCAACCCCCACGGTCGTTTACGTCGGCGTCGCCGACCTCTGAAGCATGCTGCAACCCCGGCAGTGTGCTCACACGATTTTGAGGGGAAAGAGCATGTAGATATCCCTCCGGCCTGCGCGCTCGATCAGAGCGAACGACGAGGCGCAGCATCCATCCCTCCTTCCCCCGCGCGCCGACCACATGACGCTCGCCGGCGGCGCGGTCAGGCGTGGTCCGGCAGGTCTGTCATCACCGAAGAGCGGTGCGGCTCGTGGCCGTTGCCTCGAGCGCCACACCGTCGGGGACGAACACGGTGACGATGGGCGGATGCCACTCGCCGGCCACCGTCACGCGGGCCGAGACCCCGTCGGGCGTCGTCGCCGAGACGAGCCTCGCATCATCGCCGATCCCGCCGATCATCGCCAGCGCCTCGCGGCGCACGCCCGCGTCGGTGAGGGTGGCCACAGGCTCACCCCCGACGACCGAGAGCTCGAATCCGTCCGCAGCGGCGAGGGCTGCGGCATCCGCCACCGCGTCGAGCTGCTTCTGCGCGAGGTACAGGCTCGTAGCTGCCGTGCACACGAGGATCACCGCGAGAGCCAGCACAGCGTAACCGAGGGTGAGGATCAGCACGCTGCCGTCATCGCCGGCCGCGTGCTCGCGCCACGATGCGAACGACCGCCGCACCCGTGTGATCACCGCTCGCTCCAGAACCGCGAGACCTTGTGCGCGGCCGATGCCTCGATCGGGATCGCCGCGAGGCGGTCGAGGTCGAGGACCGGCGGGGCGAGCGGAAGCGCCACGGACGTGCGCACCGTCACGTGCAGCGTCGCCCCCGCCCGTGGGCAGGTCGCCCCGGCCGGCGTGCAGTCGATCGCGAGGTCGATGTCGTCGAGTCCGTACTCCTCCGAGACCGCGGCGAGCACAGCATCCCCGCGGGCGCGCGCGTCCTCCGCGTCGGTCGCCGTGGACACGGCACGCGCGATGTGGCGCGCGGCCGCTTCGGCGCCGAGGCTCTGCCCCTGGATGAGACCGAGTGTCACGATCATATACGTCAGCGGCACGAGGAGCAGCAGTCCCACGAGGATGAATTCCAGTGCGGCGGAGCCGCGTTCGGAATCGTCCTCGACGGGATCGCTCGAGAGCTCAGTCGAATGATTCGACGGGCGCATGCGCCGTCACCTCCATCGATCGCGGTGCGCCGAGCAGCCCCACCAGCGGAAGCGTCGCGGCCACCCGGATCTCGACGCTCTCGTGGCCGAGGGACGACGTCTCACGTACGGAGACATCCGCTGCGTACTCCGCGCCGATCGTGCGACCGACGATCTCGCGTGTCCGCCGCGCTCCGTCCTCCAGCGTCGTGTCGGCGAGCGCCGCGTGATAGGCGCCCTCCACGGCCGCGTCGTGCACGACGTTGCGCACGTACACCGCGAGCCCGAACTGCATCACCGCCAGAGTGAGGA
>Ga0160431_100743_pt1 | contig 11212 bp, 10 predicted proteins | sample HID1971K_E0MG_FD_108212 | JGI IMG/M metagenome (GOLD analysis project Ga0160431, IMG submission 108212) | Enriched millipede-associated microbial communities from UW Madison campus, WI, USA - HID1971K_E0 MG | ecosystem: Host-associated > Arthropoda: Insects > Digestive system > Unclassified ...
GACTTCACGTTGCGACAGCGTCTCCAGGCTGCCTTTGGGGCTGACGGATGCATTGATGACATGGCGTTGGGGCATCTAAGTCTTTCCTGTGCAGGTAAAACATCCTTCTCTGCCACCACCTTAAGTCATGCGAAGAGCTTTTGCACACCCAGCGTAATTGCCAGCCCGCCACCGAGCAGCCAGAGGTTGAGGATCGCCCCGGTGGCCAGCGCACGTGGCCCGGCCTGGCGGATCTGGCTGTAGCGGGTTTCCATGCCCAAGGCGGTCATGGCCATGGTCAGGGCGAAGGTGTCGAGGCTGTTGATCACCCCGGTCACGTTGCCCGGCAGGATCTGCAGCGAGTTCACCAGCACTAGGCCGAGGAAGCCGAAGGCGAACCAGGGCAGGGCGATACGGCCTTTGCCGTGTGTGTGGTGGGCCTGGCGAGAACGGTTGATCCACACGCCCACGATCAGCAGCACAGGCACCAGCAGCATCACCCGGGTCATCTTGACGATGGTGGCGATGTGCGTGGCTTCGGGGCTGATGTTGCTGGCCGCGCCCACCACCTGGGCGACTTCGTGAACGGTGCCGCCGAGGAACAGGCCGGCGCTGACGGTGTCCAGCGGTATCCAGCCGGCATTGATCGCCACGGGGAAGATGAACATCGACAGGGTGCCGAACAGCACCACGCTGCCCACAGCCATGGCGCTCTTGTGCGGCGCGCTGCGCAGCGCCGATTCGAACGCCAGGACCGCGGCAGCACCGCAGATGGCACTGCCGGCGGCGGTCAGCAACGCGGTGTCGCGGTCCAGCTTGAACAGTTTCATGCCAACCCACAGGCCGATCAGCAGGGTACTGACCACCACCAGCAGCGACACCGTCAGGCCCGACCAGCCGACCTCGGCGATTTCCTGCAGGCTCACCCGCAGGCCGAAGAAGGCCACGGCGATGCGCAGCAGCTTGCGTGCGGAAAAGTTGATACCCGCCGCCCAGCTGGCCGGCACGCCGTCGCGCAGGGCGTTACCGTACAGGGCGCCGGCGACGATGCCGACGATCAGTGGGCTGATGCCCAGATTGGCGATGGCAGGCACTGACGCCAGTTGCGTGACGGCAATGGCGAACAGCGCGACGAACAGGATGCCATTGAGCTGCCCCCGGGTGGAGAGGGTGGGCGCAAAAGCGGGATTGGACGGAACCGTGGCCATGTGAGTCCTCCGGGACATTTTTTGACATGGCTTACGTTAATCCGGTTATAAGCTTATAAAAAATCGTAATTTGAGATGGCAAATATCCGTTTAGCTGATATTTTTGAAAAATGACCCCTGAACAGCTGATAACTTTCGCCACCGTTGCCGAACACGGCAACATCAGTCATGCGGCCCAGGCCCTGCATCTTTCCCAGCCGGCTGTCTCCGGTCAGCTCAAGCTGCTTCAGGAAGCGTTCGGCGAGCCGCTGTACCAGCGAGCGGGGCGTGGCGTGCGGCTGACGGCTGCCGGCGAGCAGTTGCTGGCCCATGCCGAGCGCCTGCGCGATACCTTCCGCCAGGCGCAGGCCCTGCGCGAAGCCATGCGCGGGCTGGAGCGCGGCACCTTGCGCATCGGCGCCAGCACCACACCGGCCAGCTACCTGCTGCCGTACCTGCTCGCCGACTTCCATGTGCGCTACCCGGATGTGCTGGTGACTACCTCACACGGCAATACCGCGGAGATCGTCGCCGAATTGGGCAGGGTCGATATCGCCCTGATCGAAGGTCCGCCCGGGCAGGAGCTGCCCTTGGGGACCGGTGTGACGCTTTGGCGAGAGGATGAGATCGTGGCCGTGGTGCCCAACGGGCATCCATTGGCCGATGCCCAGCAGCACACCCTGCAAGCCGTTGGCCAATACCCCTTGGTGCTGCGTGAAAGCGGCTCCGGGGTCAGGCAGATCGTCGAGCGGGCCTTTGCCCGCAGCGGTGTGGCGATGCGCGTGGCGCTGGAGATTGCCGGGGTAGAAGGGGTGAAGGAGGCCGTGCGGGCAGGGATGGGCATCGGCTTCGTGTCGGCGATGTCGATCCGCCATGAAGACGGCGCGTTGCAGCGGGTGCAGATTGCGCCGCAACCGCTGGTGCGCAGGTTTTCGATCTTGCTGCCGCATGCTGCCACGCCGTCCCGGGTGGCAGCACGGTTTCTGGAGTTGTGCCTGGCGCCGTCTTATCGCGCTTGAAAGTGAAGTTCGTGGGGTTTTCCTGTGATCAATGCGCGCAGCGGCTGGTATCGCCCGGCTCGGCCGGCGCCTTGCGCCAGGCGGCGAGCAGGGTGGCCAGCACGATCAGCGCGGCACCGGCCGCCATGCGCAGGGTCGGTTGCTCGCCGAACAGCCACCACGCCCCGACAATCGCATACACCGGCTCCAGCGCAATGATCATGCCTGCGGTGCGTGCCTCCAGGCCTTCCAGGCTCTTGACGAAGAGGAACTGCGACAGCCCGGTGCAGAACACCCCCAGCAATGCCAGGTTGATCCAGTCGCTGCTGCCCAGGCTGGTGCTGGCCAGGTGGGTGAAGGCGAATGGCGCTACCAGTGCAGCCACCACCACGTTCTGCCAGAAGGCCACTTGCATGGCATTCATGCTCGATGCGCGGCGGCGATTGGCCACGGTCAGCAACGCGAAGGCCAGGCCCGAGCCCAGGCCCCAGAGCAAGCCCACGGTGCCGTTGTCGAGCAGGTCGAAGGTCGGCACCACCAGTACCAGGCCAGAGGTGACCATCAGCAGCAGGGCGGCCTGGGCGGCGCCGATGCGCTGGCCGAACACGCTGCGCTCGATCAGCGCGATGAAGGCGGGGAAGCTGGCGAAGCCCAGGGTGGCAACGGCTACGCCGCCGACCTTTACGGCGATGAAAAAGGTGACCCAGTGCGCGGCCAGCAGGGCCCCGGTGAGGCCCAGGACCGGCAGGTTGCGCAGGGTCAGGGCATCGAGCAGTCGCGTGCCCTTGAGGCCGGCGACGAAGCCCAGTGCAATGAAGGCGAAGGTGGCCCGGCCAAAGGTGATGATGCTGGCATCGGCTTCGATCAGGTGACCGAGGATGCCGGTCAGGCCGAACAGCACGGCGGCGATGTGGGCAACGAGCAGGGCGTTGCGGTGGCCGCTGGCAGCACCGGCTACGGGTATGGAGGTGGCGATCATGGCAGTCGAAATCTTCACAATAGGCGCACGCAAGCACTCCCGGCTGGCGCGGCGCGGGTCTTCAATTCTGGGAGTTTTATCGTTATGGGCGCAGACGAGATGTCCGCTGCAAAAGGGCGCCACAGCGTTGGAATTGTGAAGCGAGGCTGCTTACTCGCAAGTACCGCGTCAGCCAGCCCACGGCGCGGGGCTGGTAGATGGCGTCATTATTTTGGTTGGACGCGTTGTGAAGCCGATCGCGGGCGACGTGTGCTTGTCTGATTGCGACATGGGTTGTTGCCTGGGGCCGCCGTAAGCCTGCACGGGCCCTATCGCCGGCAAGCCGGCTCCCACAGATAAGGCGGCGCCAAACCTGTGGGAGCCGGCTTGCCGGCGATAGGGCCCGTGCAGGCGAAGCTCCTTAGGCAGTGGCCATCTTGGCGCTCATCTGCCGACGACGATAGGCGCTGTCACGGCTGGCCAGCCACCAGTACAGCGGCGAGGTGATCACCAGCCCCACCAGCCAAGACAGGTCTGCACCGTTGATATGCTCGGAAATCGGCCCGACGTACAGTGGCGTGTTCATGAACGGGATCTGCACCACGATGCCCACGGCGTAGGCGATCAGTGCCTGCGGGTTGTATCGCCCGTAGATGCCGCCATCGACCTTGAAGATCGACTGGATGTCGTAGTCGCCCTTGTGGATCACATAGAAGTCGATCAGGTTGATCGCCGTCCACGGCACCAATACCACCAGCAGCACCAAAACCATGTCGACGAAGTGGCCGATGAAGTCTGCCGAGGCGAACACCGCCACCACGCAGCAGGCCGCCAGCACGATCAGCGACAGCACCGCACGGCTTTTGGCAGTGGGGATCCAGCGGTAGGCGAAGGTCTGGATCAGGGTAATGATCGACAGCACCGCGCCATACAGGTTGAGGGCGTTGTGGCTGATCACGCTGAGCAGGAACAGCACCAGCATGATCGGGCCGAGCGTGCCGGTGGCCAGCTTGACCGCGTCCATGGTGTCCATGCCGGCAGGAATGGCCAGTACCGCCACCGCGCCGAAGATGAACGACAGGCTCGAACCCAGGGCCGAGCCCAGGTAGGTGGTCCAGAAGGTCGACGAGACCTTCACATCGGCCGGCAGGTAGCGCGAGTAGTCCGACACATAGGGGGCGAAGGCGATCTGCCACAGCGCCGCCAGCGACACGGTGGCCAGCCAGCCGGCCAGGTTGAAGCCGCCACGGGTCAGGAAGTCGTCGCTTTGCACGTGGCTGAAGATGTAGCCGAAGCCGACCACGATACCGATGCCCAGCACCCAGGTGCCGATGCGGTTGAGCACGTGGATGAAGCGGTAGCCGATGATGCCGATGATCCCCGAGCCCAACGCGCCGACGACGATGCCGACCGGCACCGGTATCGAATCGACCACGCCGTGCAGTGATTTCCCGGCCAGCACGATGTTGGAGGCGAAGAAGCCGATGTACATCACCCCGGCGATCACCACCACCAGCAATGCACCGAGCGAGCCGAACTGGGCGCGGCTCTGGATCATCTGTGGGATGCCCATCTGCGGGCCCTGGGCCGAGTGCAGCGCCATCAGCACACCGCCGACCAGGTGGCCGACCAGGATGGCGACGATGCCCCACACCAGGTTCAGGTGAAACAGCTGCACGCCCAGCGCGCCGGTGACAATGGGCAGCGGCGCGATGTTGCCGCCGAACCACAGTGTGAACAGATCCCTTACCTTTCCATGGCGGTCTTGCGGGGGCACGTAGCCGATCGTGTGTTTTTCTATCAGGGGGGCCGAGTTGGCTGCACTGGTCATGACTGACTCCAAGGCAAGGTTGGGCATCGGGTGTTGCCCGGGTACGTGCCGGCGAAGGGCGACGCGTTCTTGTTGGAGCGATGATGCGGGGTGCTGGGGTAAGGAGAAATTAGTAAATATGTGCCCATAAACGTTAAAAAAGCTAAGGCTGACAAAAGGTTAAGGGATGAGTGGTAGCAACAAGCGGGCCACCGGGCTGGAGGGCCCGGGATTGGGGGGGGGCGGGAATGAACTCAAGCGGGTGTGTCAGGTTGGTGCAAGATGCTCGTTTGCAGTGCAGGTGAATGGGGCCCTCTACATCGGCAGCATCCGGTCCTGAATGACCTCTTTCATCACCAGCGTCGAGCTCAAGCGCTTCACATTGGGAATGCTGGTCAACTGCTCGTCATACAGCTTCTGAAACGCCGGCAGGTCCTTGGCCACCACATGCAGCAGATAGTCCGGGTCGCCAAACAGCCGCTGCGCTTCGACGATCTGCGGGATCTCGCCCACCGCCGCCTCGAAATCCGCCACCGGCTGACGCGTCACTTCGCGCAGGGTGACGAACACCAGCGCGGCAAAATTCAGCCCCAGCGCGCTCGGTGCCAGGCGAGCGTGGTAGCCGAGGATGGCACCGCTTTCTTCGAGGGCCTTGAGCCGTCGATGACAGGGCGACAGGCTCAGGCCCACGCGGTCAGCCAGTTCAGTTACCGAGAGGCGGCCGTCCTTTTGTAGTTCGGCAAGAATCTTGCGATCGGTGCGGTCCATTGGGAAGAATCTTCCAGTAAGAAGCGGTAGCCGGGGAATATACGAAAGAAAATCCTCCAGCGAAATCTTTAGGCTTTCTTCATCCGCAAATCATGTGAAGGAAGACTGCAAGTGGCAATCAGTGTGCTGACGGCGTTCTGGGCCGTGTCGTTGCTGTTCGTGATTACCCCCGGTGCCGACTGGGCCTATGCCATCTCCGCCGGCATGCGTGGGCGCTGGGTCATGCCGGCGGTGGCCGGCATGCTCTCCGGGCATTTTCTGGCGACCCTGGTGGTGGCGGCGGGGGTGGGCAGCCTGTTGGCCGGGCACCCGTTGGCATTGACGCTGCTAACGCTGGCTGGCTCCGTCTACCTGCTGTGGCTGGGAAGCAACCTGCTGCTCAAGCCCGCGGTGCCCGAGGTGGGGCAGGGTGACGCTGAAGAATCCGGTTCGCGCTGGGCGTTCAAGGGCTTTTGCGTGAGCGGGCTCAACCCCAAGGTGTTCCTGCTGATCCTGGCCCTGCTGCCGCAGTTCACCGATCCGCAGTCGAGTTGGCCGGTGCCGATGCAGATCCTGCTGCTGGGGTTGGTGCACCTGTTCAGTTCGCTGGTGATCTACTCGCTGGTGGGGTATGGCGCCAAGGCGGTGCTGAGCACCCGGCCGGGGGCGGCCAAGATGGTGGGCAGGGTGTCGGGGCTTGCGATGATTCTGGTGGCCATGGGGTTGATCGTCGGGCAACTGGGTTGAGGCTGCCGGCCCATTGCCGGCAAGCCGGCTCCCACACCGACCACCACAGACCTTGTGGTAGCCGGCTTGCCGGCGATAGGACCGGTACGGACCGTTGATCGGCCGGTAAAATCCTCGGGAACGAACCGGCCCGCGCACACCTCTCATCCTCAGATGGATGGCAATGTGCCCGGGACTTCCCAGACATGAAAGTGCTTCAGCAACACGATCCCCTTACCACGCCACCGCACTTCCTGCTCAATGGTGGTGCCATCGGCAACCTGCTGCAGTCGATGGACTGGAGCGATTCGCCACTCGGCCCGCTTCAGGGCTGGTCGCCCCACTTGCAGGCCGTGATGGCCACGTTGCTGCCGGCCCAGGCGCAATTCGTGCTGTTCTGGGGGGCTGCCTACACCGCGCTCTACAACGACGCCTATGCACCGACCATTGGCACCAAGCACCCCCAGGCGCTGGGGCGGCCGGGCGAGGAAAACTGGCGTGAACTGTGGGACGATCTCGAACCCCTGTTGCGCAACGTGCGTGAAACCGGTCAGACCTTCTCGGCCAAGGATCGCCCCTTCTACATAGAGCGTCGCGGCTTGGGCGAAACCGTCTACTTCGACGTCTCCTATTCCGCCGTGCGAGAGGCCGACGGCAGTGTCGGCGGGGTGCTGTGCCTGGTCACCGAGACCACCGAGCGGGTACGTTTCCAGCAGCGCCAGGCATTTTTGCTGGAACTGAACCGGACCTTGCCTGGGCTGGGCGAGGCTGAACGCATCGAGGCCTATGTCGTGAGTCGCCTCGCCGAGCAACTGGGGGCGGCGCAGGTGTGCTTCGGCGAAGATCAGGGCGACGGCGAACGTTTCAAGGTCGCCCAGGACTGGGCTGATGGCATGCCATCGATGGTCGGTCAGCACTGCTATGCAACATACGGCGCGTCGTTGCGCGAGCAGCTGGCAGCCGGCCAGGTGGTGCAGCAGACCTATGAAAGCGCAGCAACGCCTGTGGGCGGTCTGTGCGCCAGCCTGCATGTCCCGGTCCTGCGCGGCGGTCGCCTGGAGGCGATGCTCGGCGTGCATTTTCGCAATCCGCGTCACTGCTTCGAAGACGAATGCCGGCTGGTGGAAGACGCTGCCAAGCAAGCTTGGGCAGCGATAATCCATGCCCGCGCTGAACGCGCCCTGCACCTGCTCAACGAAAGCCTTGAAGAGCGCGTCGCGGCGGTGTTGGCAGAGCGCGAGGCAGCGATGCTGCAACTGCACGAAGCGCACAAGCTGGAAATGATCGGGCAACTGACCGGTGGCATCGCCCATGACTTGAACAACATGCTCACGCCGATCATCGCCTCTTTCGAACTGATGCGCCGGCACCCACACTCCGAACGTGCTCCGCGCCTGATCGACGGCGGCCTGCAAGCTGCCGAGCGGGCGCGCAACCTGGTCGGGCGCCTGCTCAGTTTCGCCCGCCGCCAGACCCTCAAGCCGCAAGCTGTGTCGCTGGCCGTGCTGGTAGAGGAGATGCACGAACTCATGGCCCGCTCGCTGGGGCCGACCATCGCCGTGCGGGTGCAGATCGATCCGACGCTGCCCGCGGTGGTGGTCGATCCGCATCAACTGGAGCTGGCCCTGCTCAACCTGGTGGTCAATGCCCGCGATGCCATGGTCGACGGCGGCGCGCTCAGCATCGCCGCCGGTCTCATGGCCGATGGGCCGCCGAAGCCCACAGGGCTGGTCACCGGTGCGCTGGTCTGGCTGCAGGTGCGCGACAGTGGTTGCGGCATGAGCGAGGAGCAGTTGCGGCGTTGCATCGAGCCGTTCTATTCCACCAAAGGCGTGGGCAAGGGCACTGGCCTCGGGCTACCGATGGTGCAAGGGCTGGCGGTGCAATCAGGTGGCGGCTTCACGATTCGATCGCAGCAAGGGGAGGGGACCGAAGCCACGTTGTGGCTGCCAATCAGCGACATCGCGGCGATTGAGCGTGACAGCGAAATGGCCGATGTGCCACTGGCCGAACGTGCGAGCCGGGTGTTGCTGGTGGATGACGAGGAAATCGTGCGCCATGCCACGGCCTTGCAATTGCGCGACCTGGGTTATGACGTGACCGAAGCCGCCAGTGCGGCGGCAGCCTTGCAGTTGGTGGAGCAAGGTTGGCTGCCGGATGTGCTTGTGACCGACCATGTCATGGCTGATATGACTGGCGTGCGTTTTGCCCAGCAACTGCGCGAGCGTCAGGCCGATCTGCCGGTGTTGATCATCACCGGCTACGCCAACCTGACACCCAGGGAACTCAAGGGCTTCGAGGTGTTGCGCAAGCCGTATCGACGTGCCGAACTGGCGCAGAGTGTGGCAAGGCTGCTGAACACGCACTAGCGGATCGAAATTAGCGGAAGCCTGCCACAGTCCATTTGGTTTCCTCGAGCAGCCGACGGTTGTCGGCCGTTCGCGCATCCCCCATCGGAACGCCATCCATGAGACGTTCCGGATCCGACCAGAAGGGTACTCGGACACTGTTGGCCGCTTCCACGGTAGCCATCACCGTACGCCATCCGGGTTCGTTCTCTGGTTCATGAATGAAGCCGTGTCCATGGACAAATGGGCCGTCGTCGTCATCGAAGTACTCATGGGACGCCCCTTGCAAATGGGCAATCTCGTGGCCAGTGGTAAAGCGCCAGACCCCGACGCATTTCAGGTTGACGTAGGCGAAGGCAGTGTCTGCAGTGGCCGGCCTTGCCGAAGCACGACCACAGGCATCCATGATGGTGTCGACGAGAAGCACCACGACATCTGCCTTGAGTTCGTCTCGCATCTGGTGCACATCGTCCATGAATCCATCGGCAGGTGCCACAAGCCTTCTCAGGTCGATGTCGGGGCTGCTGCTGTGCTGCTCGTAGTCCAATTGCCTGAAGGCGGCGAGTTCCAGGGACATGTCGATGCCGCTGTTGAGGTAAGTCAGGTTCGACTCTTCGATGGCCAGATGCGCCAACGCCTGCAAATCCTCATGAGCTTCACCCGCGTTCTTGGTCCCGACGATCAGTACACGGACAGTCGCATGGCCAGGCTCGTGGGGTTGAGGCTTGCCCGTGGCCTGGCTTGCCGAGGCTATCGGCGCGTCGTCAGACGCGTGATCCGGTGGCAGTTTCGCACCATCCACTTGCTCCAGCACATAGCCGTCGCTGGCGGGGAGCAGACGGAACACCTGTCCATTCCAGCGCAGTGATCCCGAGACCTGGCCGTTCGAGAGGACCAGCACTATGCCGTTAGTCGCAGCTGTCAGCGTTCCTGCGGCGGGTGCTGCCTGGCCCGCATCGCTCAGTGAGCCATACCATACCAGCGTGCCGTCTTCCCGCCTGAAAGCTTGCGATCTGTGCGCAGTCAGGCTGTATTGATCAGCCAGGCTCAGTTCGAGCTTTTCGGTACTTTGCGTCAATGCGTCGACGGCGACGTTGGCTGACCACTGTTTGGAGACCCAGGCCGCTTGCGGGCCTGCTTTGCCCTGGCCCGTCGAAAGGAAATCGGTACTGGTCGTACGGGCCATCCAGAACAGCGCGGCAATGGCCAACAGGCCAACCCCAATTGTCAGCTTGCGCATTTCTTCTATCTCCTTCACCGCGTGAAGGCACGACCTGGCAAAAAGCCGGTCATCTGCCCAAGATGAGGGAACGGTATCAGTCGAACCCGGATCGCGAACCTGGCAAAAATATCAGGTTGGCAGAGCCGGTGATGGCTCAGCGAATGAAATGCACCTTGCCGGTATCGTCGTTGCCCATGTAGATCCCGTACACCCCAGCCTGGCGCTCGAGGATGTAGCGTTCGAGGATCTGCCGGATCGCCGGGTAATAGATTTCGTCCCAGGGGATCTCGTGCGGTTCGAAGAACTTGTAGGCCAGTGTCTCCGGCCCGTACTGCCCGGTTTCTTCGATGGCGATGGCGCGGAAGATGATGTAGACCTCGGAGATTGTAGGCACGCTGAAGATCGAGTACGGCGAGACGATTTCGCCGCGCACGCCGCTTTCTTCCCACACCTCGCGCAAAGCCGCCTGCTCGGTGGTTTCGCCAGCCTCCATGAACCCGGCGGGCAAGGTCCAGGTGCCTGGGCGCGGCGGGATCGCGCGCTGACACAACAGGTACTTGCCATCGCGCTCGATGATGCAGCCGGCGATGATCTTCGGGTTGACGTAGTGGATGTAGCCGCAGCCGGTGCAGTGCAGGCGCTCGTGGGTGTCGCCGGTGGGAACGCCCCGGGCCAGTTCCGTGGTGCAGTGCGGACAGTAGCGCGGGGCGGTGGGCATGGTCAGCGGCCTATGCGAGGTTCTTTGAGAACCAGGGGCTCGACGATGTCGCGCACCTTGGTGTTGTCGTCCTGCTTCTGGCGCAGGTAGTCCAGGGCCACCTTGGCGGCGGCACGGACGTGATCGACCGAGGCCTGGTGGGCGGCCAGCGGGTCGCCGCCCTTGATCGCCTCGACGATCTTCTCCATTTCACGGTTGCTGGCGCCGCGGCGGTTCTCTTGCGACACCGAGGTGGCGCGCAGGTAGCTGATACGGGCCTGCAGCTGGCGCAGCTGCTGCGCCGCGACCTGGTTGCCGGAGCCTTCCAGGAGCACGTCGTAGAAGCCTTGCACCGAGTCCAGCACCTGTTGCAGCTCGCCTTCCTCGAGCGCCTCGCGGTTGACCTCCAGTGCCCGTTCCAGGGCGCGGATGTCCTTGGCCTTGGCGTTGAGGGTGAACAGCTGCACGATCAGGCCTTCGAGCACGCAGCGCAGCTCGTAGATGTCGCGGGCATCTTCCAGGGTGATGATGGCCACGCGC
>Ga0160431_100745_pt1 | contig 11207 bp, 11 predicted proteins | sample HID1971K_E0MG_FD_108212 | JGI IMG/M metagenome (GOLD analysis project Ga0160431, IMG submission 108212) | Enriched millipede-associated microbial communities from UW Madison campus, WI, USA - HID1971K_E0 MG | ecosystem: Host-associated > Arthropoda: Insects > Digestive system > Unclassified ...
CAACCTGTTCAATGAAATGCGCGCGGCCAAGGTGCCGGTGTCGGTACGTGAACTGCTCGACCTGCTGAACGCCCTGCAAAAGCGCGTGGTGTTCGCCGACATGGACGAGTTCTACTACCTGGCGCGGGCCATCCTGGTGAAGGACGAGCGCCATTTCGACAAGTTCGACCGGGCGTTCTCGGCCTACTTCAAGGGCCTGGAGAACCTTGACCGGCACCTGGAGGCCCTGATCCCCGAGGACTGGCTGCGCAAGGAATTCGAGCGTTCGCTGACGGATGAAGAACGTGCGCAGATCCAGTCCCTGGGCGGCCTGGACAAGCTGATCGAAGAGTTCAAGAAACGCCTCGAAGAGCAGAAGGAACGCCGTGCCGGCGGCAACAAGTGGATCGGCACCGGCGGCACCAGCCCCTTCGGCTCGGGCGGTTTCAACCCCGAAGGCATCCGCGTGGGCGAGGCCGGCAAGCGCCAGGGCAAGGCGGTGAAGGTGTGGGATCAGCGCGAGTACAAGAACCTCGACGACCAGGTCGAGCTGGGTACGCGCAACATCAAGCTGGCCCTGCGCCGTCTGCGCAAGTTCGCCCGCGAAGGCGCCGCCGAAGAGCTGGACATCGACGGCACCATCGACCACACCGCACGCGATGCCGGGTTGTTGAACATCCAGATGCGCCCGGAGCGACGCAACACGGTGAAGCTGCTGTTGCTGTTCGACATCGGCGGCTCGATGGACGCCCACGTCAAAGTCTGCGAAGAGCTGTTCTCGGCCTGCAAGACCGAGTTCAAGCACCTGGAGTATTACTACTTCCACAACTTCGTCTACGAGTCGGTGTGGAAGAACAACCTGCGCCGTACCTCGGAGCGGTTCTCCACGTTCGACCTGCTGCACAAGTACGGCGATGACTACAAAGTGATATTCGTCGGCGACGCGGCCATGGCGCCCTACGAGATCACCCAACCGGGTGGCAGCGTGGAGCACTGGAACGAAGAGGCAGGCTACGTGTGGATGCAGCGCTTCATGGAGAAGTTCAGGAAGATCATCTGGATCAACCCGTATCCGAAACAGGCCTGGGATTACACGGCGTCGACCCACCTGGTGCGGGACTTGATCGAGGACAAGATGTATCCGCTGACCTTGCAGGGGCTGGAAGAAGGGATGCGGTATCTGTCCAAATAGTTGTCAGTCTGTACCGACCCTATCGCTGGCAAGCCAGCTCCCACAGGACCCCCACAGATTTCAAGACTTGTGGCGTTACCTGTGGGAGCCGGCTTGCCGGCGATAGGGCCCGAAGCGTCACCGCCAACGCTGCAGATACGCCTGCTGCCCCCGCCAGGCCTCATCCTGCACCACCGCCCTGAACCGCACCGCCGTCCCCGGCATGCACTGCGCCAGCTGCGCCAATGCCAACGGCGTCAACGCCCCCAGCCGCGGATAGCCGCCAATGGTCTGCCGGTCATTGAGCAGCACGATCGGCTGCCCGTCCGGCGGCACCTGCACCGCCCCCAGCGGAATCCCTTCGGAGATCATCGGCGCGCCCTGATAGACCAGCTGCGGCCCAAGCAAACGGATACCCATGCGATCGGCCCGACTGTCCAGCGTCCAATCACTGTTGAACGCCTCGAACAGGCTGGTACCGCTGAAATCGCCAATTTGCGCGCCCATCACCAAATCGAGCAGGGGCTTCTGCGGATAACCCGGCCGCAGCGCCTCGGGCACCTCGCGCAGCGCTGCCGGACTGCCGGCGAAGCTCAGCATCTGCCCTTTGCCCAGCGCAGCCCCCAGCCCATCGATGCCACCCAGTTCTTCACGCACCACCGTGGCACAGCTGCCCAGCACCGCTTCCCCGTGGAACCCACCCGGCGCCGCAAGGTAGGCGCGTACGCCCTGCTTCGGCTGCCTCAAGGTCAGGCGCTGCCCCTTGGCCAGGGTGAAACTGCGCCAGCCTGCCAGAGGCTGGTCATCGACCCGTGCATCCAGTTCCGCACCGGCCAGGGCCAGCACGCAGTCCCGTTCGGCCAGCACACTGAATCCGCCCAACGCCACTTCGATCACCGGTGCATCCAGCGCGTTGCCCAACAGCCAGTTGGCCCAGTACATCGCCACCCAATCCAGCGCCCCGCCCTGGGTCACGCCCAGGTGGCGCACGCCGAAACGTCCACCGTCCTGCAATTGGCACAGCGGCGTGCTGGCCTCGATCATCAGCTGCTTCATGCCCCCGCCTCCAACGGACTGTCATCACCGCCCAACGCCAGGAACTCGGCATGGGAAACCGCCACGAAACGCACCCGGTCACCGGGTTGCAGCAGGCTGTAACCTTCGCGCTCACGGTCGAACAGGCGCACCGGTGTGCGTCCGATCAGGTTCCAGCCACCCGGCGAGACCGCCGGGTAGGCCGCCGTCTGGCGCTCGGCGATGCCCACGCTGCCCGCCGCCACCCGCTTGCGCGGGGTGCTCAGGCGGGGCGTGGCCAGCTGTGGGTCCACCAGGCCCATGAAGCCGAAGCCTGGCGCGAAGCCCAGGGCGAACACGGGATAGTCGCGCTCGCTGTGCAGGCGAATCACCTCGTCCTCGCTCAAGCCGCTGCGCGCTGCCAGCACGGGCAGTTCAGGGCCGACACTGGCGTGGTACCACACCGGGATCTCATGGCGACGACCCGCGCTGCCGGTGTCCGGCTGCAGACCGTCCAGCGCCTGGACGATCAGCGCCTTGGCCTCGGCTGGCGGCAGATCGAACTGCACCATCAGCGTGGTATAGGACGGCACCAGGTCCAGCAGGTGCGTGCCCAACGCCGCACTCAGGCGTTGGCTGGCCGCGAGCATCCACGGCATGTTGGCTTCATCGATGCTGTCGAACAGGCGCACCATCAGGCTGTCGATGGCCACGACTTCGATGCGTACTTTCATGCTTGCTCCAACCCATCGAGTGCCTGACGAATCTGCCGCACCGCCGCCACCGAACTGTCGTTGTCGCCGTGCACGCACAGGGTGCTGGCCTGAAGGCGCAAAGCACTGCCGTCGTCGGCCACCAGCGCATAGCCACGGGCCAGGCGCAGAGCCTGCTCGACCACCAGCGCCGAGTCGTGATGCACCGCACCTGGGAGGCTGCGCGACCGCAGATGGCCGCTGGCGGTGTAGGCACGATCGGCGAAGGCCTCGAACCACAACGGCACGCCGATTTCATCGCCCAGCGCCTGGGCAGCGCTGTTGTCGGCGGTGGCCATCAGCATCAACGGCAGGCCACTGTCGTAGGCGGCCATGGCTTCGAGCACGGCACGCAGCTTGAGCGGGTCAGCCATCATGTCGTTGTACAACGCACCATGGGGTTTGACGTAGGCCACCTGGCCGCCGAGGGCTTTGCAGATGCCCTGCAGGGCGCCGATCTGGTAATGCAGCAGGTCGCGGATTTCGTCGTTGCTGCAGGCCATGGAGCGACGGCCGAAACCGACCAGGTCCGGGTAGGCCGGATGGGCGCCGATGGTGACCCCGTGCTGCAACGCCAGGGCCACGGTGCGGCGCATGGTGCCGGGGTCGCCCGCATGGTAGCCACAGGCGATGTTGGCGCAGTCGATGTAGGGCATCACCTCGGCATCGCGGCCCATGCGCCAGCTGCCGAAACTTTCGCCCATGTCGCAATTGAGTAGCAGGCGTTTCACCTGGCGGGTTCCCGTGTCGATGTTCATGTGCCTACCTCAGCGCGCCTTGAGTTGTTTGCCGCAGGTTTCCGGCAGGCTCAAGGCCGCCAGGATCACCACACCGTAGGACACCGCAGAGAAGGCGCCAATCCCCAGGCCCAGCGGTACTTTCTGGCTGAGCAGGCCGATCAGAAACGGGAACACGGCCGCGATCACCTTGCCGATGTTGTAGCAGAAGCCCTGCCCCGAACCACGGATGCGGGTGGGGAACAGCTCGGTGAGGAACGCGCCCATGCCACTGAAGATGCCCGAGGCGAAGAAGCCCAGCGGGAAGCCCAGCCACAGCATCAGGTCATCGCTCACCGCCATCTGCGTGTAGAGCAGCACGATGATGAACGAGCCCACGGCGAACAGGATGAAGTTCTTCTTGCGCCCCAGGATGTCGGACAGGTACGCGCTGATCACGTAGCCCACGTAGGAGCCGACGATCACCATCGCCAGGTAGCCGCCGGTGCCCAGCACGCTCAGGCCACGCTCGTTCTTGAGGAAGGTTGGCAGCCACGAGGTGATGGCGTAGTAGCCACCCAGCGCACCGGTGGTCAGCAAGGACGCGCGCACGGTAGTCCAGAGCATGCCGGGGGCGAAAATCTCGTAGAAGTGCGAAGGCGCTGCGGCCTCTTCCACCGCTTTGGCCTGGCGGTACACCTCCGGATCCTTGACCAGCCGGCGGACGAAGATCACGAAAATGGCCGGTACCAGACCGAGCAGGAACAGTGCGCGCCAAGCCTGCTCAGCAGGCAGCCAGGAGAACAGCAGCGCATAGAGGATCGCCGTCAAGCCCCAGCCCAGGGCCCAACCGGACTGCACCATGCCGACCGCCTTGCCACGGTCCTGGGCGCGGATCACTTCGCCGATCAGCACCGCACCTGCGGTCCACTCGCCGCCGAAACCGAAGCCCATCAGGGTACGGGCGATCAGCAGTTGTTCGTAGTTCTGGGCGAAGCCGCACAGGAAGGTGAAGAAGGCGAACCACAGCACTGTCAATTGCAAGGTGCGTACCCGGCCGATGCGGTCGGACAGAATGCCGGCGATCCAGCCGCCGACGGCCGATGCGATCAGGGTGCTGGTGTGGATCAGGCCGGCTTCGGTGGTGCTGATGCCCCACATCATGATCAGCGTAGGAATGACGAAGCTGAGCATCTGCGTGTCCATGCCGTCCAGGCCATAGCCGATCTTGCAGCTCCAGAAGGTGCGTCGTTGCTGGGAGTCGATATCGCGGTACCAGGCGAAAGGCCCGCTGGAAGATGAGGGCGAAACCTGTTGCTGCACGCCGGTGGGGTTCATGCTTGCCTCGGCTTGTTGGTATTGTTTTATGGGCGACGTCTGGCGTCGCGGCCTGCCATCATTGTTCAGAGGCCGCGCCAGATGCGTCCAACGAGAAAAACCGCCGGTCTGGAACAAGAAAAACTGATCATGAACCTTCGCTTCCTCGAAACCTTCGTTTGGGTCGCCCGGCTCAAGAGCTTTCGACTCACCGCCGAAAAGCTGTTCACCACCCAGGCGTCGGTCTCCAGCCGCATCGCCGCGCTTGAAGCCGACCTTGGGGTGAAGCTTTTGCTGCGCGACTCACGGGGCGTCAGCCTGACTCCGGAGGGCGCCAAGGTGCTGGAGTACGCCGAGCGCATGCTCGATACCGCCAAGGCCATGAAGCAGTCGCTGGACAGCGACCGGGCCAAGGTCGGGCGCATTCGCCTCGGCGTGATGGACACGGTGATTCATACCTGGATGAGCGCACTAGTGGCGGAACTTACCGAACGCTACCCCCAGGTTGAAATCGAGCTGGTCGCCGATACTGCGCTCAACTTGCGCGAACAGCTGCAAAAAGGCTTTCTCGATGTAATCCTGCAAACCGACCTTCTGCGCGAACAGTCGATCCGCAGCGTGGACCTGGCGCGCTACCCCATGGGCTGGGTGGTGGCCGCAGGTGCCGCCCAGCACCGCGATTACGCGTCGCTGGCCGAGCTCGGTCGCGAACGCATCGTGACGTTCTCGAAGAACTCGCGGCCGCACCAGGAAGTGCTCAGCATGCTGCAGGCCGCGGGGGCCGAATCGCCGCGGCTGAACTGCGTGAACTCGGTGGCGGCGATTACCCGTTTGCTGCGCGATGGCTTCGGCATCGGTGCCTTGCCGCCGGCGCTGGTGGATGCCGAGTTGAGTCGGGGTGAGCTGGTGCTGCTCGAAGGCTTGCAGCCACCGCCGAGCCTGGAGCTGGTGGTGGCCTGGCAGACGGGGGTGGCCTTGGTGGATGAGGTGGTCGGGGTGTGCCGGCAGGTGCTGGAGCGCTATGCGCGGGATGTCGGGGCGCAGAGGATTGTGTTGGTCTGAATGATCTGCAGTGCTTGAACTGGCCCTTTCGCGGGGCAAGCCCGCTCCCACAGGTACACCGCTGACTCTGAAACGTTTGCTAGACCTGTGGGAGCGGGCTTGCCCCGCGAAAGGGCCGGCACGGGGACAGAGAGGGTCAGCGCCAACTCTCTTTAACCACTTTTCGCCGGCCGCCCAAAATCACCCAGCCAATCCCCAGCAACAGGCTCTCGACCACAAACGCCAGCACAAACCCTGCACCCACGCCCCAGCCAATCGCCTCAGGCACCAGCAAGATCTGATAGCTATACCCCTTGAGCGTCTCCTCACGCAGCTGCGGATCCGGCTGCACCAGCACATGCCAGGTCCGGCTGACCCACGCCCCTTGCAGCGCCTGCCACTCATCCTCCAGCAACTGGTTGCGGATCAACAGGCTCTCGATACTGTTGGCATCGCTGTTGAACACCGGGTCGTCACTGCTGCGGTAATGCTGCACCAACGCCTGCAGGTCGCCGTTGAAGAAACGCTCGGCGGTCTGCTTGAAACCATCGAGGGCCTGGCGCGATTCGAACAGGTGCGCCTCGACCCGCTGGCTGTAGTCCTTGACCAGCCCCGGGACCTGGATACCGGCCAGCAGGCCGAAGGTGAACAGCAGCAACCGCAGGTAACTTCTGAACATTCAGCGTCCTTGGCTCTGGCCTTGCGAAACGCATTCCCCGTGCCGCCACAGGCCCCATTGGCCGGGCTCGTAGCGCCGCCAGGTCTCGTTCTCGGTCAAGGCCTCGGTGGCGATCACCGTCACCACGTCATTGGGCGTGGTCTCGGTGTGAAAATCGACGATCAGGTCGACATCCTTCAATCGCGCAGCACCAAACGGGGCGCGACGGGTGATGTGGACCAGCTTGGTCGAGCAGAAGCAGAACAACCAGTCGCCGTCGCTGAGCAGGCAGTTGAACACGCCTTTGCCGCGATACTCGGCACAGGCTTCGACCAGCACAGGGAGCAGCTGTTCCACTTCCACAGGCTCCGGGAAGGCCGCGCGAATGCGGTTGAGCAGGTCGCAGAAGGCCGCCTCGCTGTCGGTATCGCCCACGGGCCGGTAGAACGTTGCCTCGCCCTTGAAGTCGCCGAGCTGGCCGTTGTGCGCGAAGCACCAGTTGCGGCCCCACATTTCCCGGACGAACGGGTGGGTGTTGGACAGGCACACCCGGCCCACGTTGGCCTGGCGGATGTGGCCGATGACCACTTCGCTCTTGATCGGGTAGCGCTGCACCAGGTTGGCCACTTCCGACTCGCTGCTCGCCGCCGGGTCCTGGAACAGGCGCAGGCCGCGGCCTTCGTAGAAGCCGATGCCCCACCCGTCACGGTGCGGGCCGGTGCGGCCGCCGCGCTGCATCAGGCCGGTGAAGCTGAAGACGATATCGGTAGGGACGTTGGCGCTCATGCCCAGCAGTTCGCACATGTTCGCTGTCTCCGCTTACAAACGGGGCTCGACCCGACCACCGCCGGAGGGCGCGGCAGGCGGCAGGTCGTCGCGGTAACGGTCGCGGCGTTCGGCGGCCAGTGGCGCGCCGGCGTCGAGCCGGGCGTCCTCGGCGGCCTGGCGCTGGGCAGCGGCCTCGGCCTGTTCGCGGCGCTCGCGGGCACGCTTTTCCAGGGGCCAGCGCAGCAGCACGAACAGCGCGTACAGCGCAAAGGCAATCATGCCGTACATGGCAAAGTCGGAAACCGCTCGCCAGGCGTTGTTGCCTACCTTGAAGGCAAGGTCCAGGGTGGTGATGGCGATGGCCGGGGCCACCGCATCCTTGGCCGGGTCGACCACGGTCGGGGTCAGCAGCAGGACCGCCAGGATCACCCGCAGCGGCTCACGCAGCCAACGCCACATCCAGCCGGTGATTTTGAAACCCACCCACAGGCAGCCCAGGGCGGCCACGGCGTAGAGGCCCCAGGCGAGGGTATAGTCGTTCTCGGTCATGGTGATCGTGCAAGCCAGGCAAAGAGACGCCTATGATAAACACTTTTCCGGGCGCAGGCGCCCCCTACCCAAGAGAACACCGATGCCCAACGCGCTCCAGCCCCCTATCGCCCGCCAGGACCAGGGCGCCGATCCCTACGCCTGGCTGCAACAGCGCGACACGCCCGAAGTACTCGACTACCTGCAGGCGGAAAACGCCTACCAGGAGGCCTGCCTGGCCGACCAGGCGCCCCTGCGCGAGCAGTTGTTCGAAGAAATCAAAGGTCGCATCCTTGAAACCGACCTGTCGCTGCCCTCGCCCTGGGGCCCGTACCTGTACTACACCCGCACCACGGCAGGCGACGAGTACCCGCGCCACTACCGCTGCCCGCGCCCGGCGGATGATTCCAATACCGTGGACGAGCAGCAGGAACAGCTGCTGCTCGACCCCAACGCCCTGGCAGACGGTGGCTTCCTGGCCCTGGGTGCCTTCAGTGTCAGCCCCGACCACCGCCTGCTGGCCTACAGCCTCGACACCAGCGGCGACGAAATCTATACCCTGTACGTCAAGGACCTGGCCAGCGGCAGCCTGACCACCCTGCCCTTCGACGACTGCGACGGCAGCCTGACCTGGGCCAACGACAACCAGACGCTGTTCTTCGCCGAACTGGACGACACCCACCGCCCTTGGCGCCTGCGCCGCTACACCTTGGGCGAGGACGACGCGCAGACCGTGTTCGAAGAGCCCGATGGCCGGTTCTTCCTGCATTGCTATCGCACCAGCTCCGAACAACAGCTGGTGCTGCTGCTCAACAGCAAGACCACCAGCGAGGCCTGGGTGCTCGATGCCCTCACCCCGCAGGCCGCCTTCACCTGCCTGGCGCCCAGGGTGGAAGGCCACGAATACTTCCCCGACCACGGCCAGCTCGACGGCCAGTGGCGCTGGTTCATCCGCACCAACCAGGACGGTATCAACTTCGCCCTGTATCAGGCCCCGTGCGAGCAGGTACCGACCCGCGCGCAGTGGCAGCTGCTGGTGGCACACCGCGACGACATCATGCTCGAAGGCCTCAGCCTGAATGCCAGCGCCCTGACCTTGAGCCTGCGCGAAGGCGGCCTGCCGATCATCGAGGTTCGCCCCCAAGGCCTTGCCAGCTACCGGGTCGAGCTGCCTGACGCGGCCTACAGCCTGTACGTGCAGGACAGCCTGGAATTCGTCAGCCGCCGCGTGCGCCTGCGCTATGAAGCGCTCAACCGCCCCGCGCAGGTACGCCAGCTGGACCTGGCCACAGGTGCCCAGGTGGTGCTCAAGCAAACCCCGGTGCTGGGCGAATTCGATGCCGACGACTACGTCAGCGAGCGCCTGTGGGCCACCGCCGCCGATGGCACCCAGGTGCCGATCAGCCTGGTCCGCCGCAAGCAAGACCAAGGCAAGACCGTGCCGCTCTACCTGTATGGTTACGGCGCCTACGGCGAGAGCCTCGACCCATGGTTTTCCCATGCCCGCCTGAGCCTGCTGCAACGCGGCGTGGGCTTTGCCATCGCCCATGTGCGCGGCGGTGGCGAGCTGGGCGAAGCCTGGTACCGCGCCGGCAAGCAGGAACACAAGCACAACAGCTTCAGCGACTTCATCGCCTGCGCCGAACACCTGATCGCCCAGGGCGTGACAGCGTCCGATCGCCTGGCCATCAGCGGCGGCAGCGCCGGTGGCCTGCTGATGGGTGCGGTGCTCAACCAGCGCCCTGAGCTGTTCCGCTGCGCCATTGCCGAAGTACCGTTCGTCGATGTGCTCAACACCATGCTCGACCCCGAGTTGCCGCTGACCGTCACCGAGTACGACGAATGGGGCAACCCCGAGGAGCCCGAGGTGTACGAGCGGATCAAGGCCTACGCGCCCTACGAGAACGTCAGCGCCCAGGCCTACCCGGCCATGCTGGTGGTCGCCGGCTACAACGACAGCCGCGTGCAGTACTGGGAAGCCGCCAAGTGGGTGGCACGCCTGCGCACGCGCAAGACCGACGACAACCTGCTGCTGCTCAAGACCGAGATGGGGGCGGGTCACGGCGGCATGAGCGGGCGCTACCAGGGGCTGCGGGATGTGGCGCTGGAATATGCGTTCGTCTTCAATGAGCTGGGCGTAGCGTAAGACACGCGCTTGATCGGGGGCCCTATCGCCGGCAAGCCGGCTCCCACAGGTACAGCGCAAGTCTCAAGCAATGCGCTGTACCTGTGCGAGCCGGCTTGCCGGCGATAGGGCCCTCAACCTTTCCGCTACTCCTCCTCCACCACCGGTTTCGCCGGTTCCTGCCGCAACCCGGGCAGCGGCTGGTCCTTCGGTGGCCCCGGCACCGGCATCGGCGGCAACAGCGGTGAACCTGGCTTGTTGTCATAGGCCTTGGGCGGCGTACTCGGGGTGATTTGCGGGTACGGCGTGGGCGTCGGCGTGCCGGGCGCACCGGGCACGGGCGTGTTCAAGCGCGGTGGCGTGCTCGCCGCCTCGGCCAGGGGCATGGCGGCGACAAGCAACGCGGCGAGGATCGCATGAAACATCAGCAACCTCCTGTCGGGAACCTTCCTACAGGCTACGCCGTTATTGGCGTTTTTGCCTGTCCGCTTGCCCTGCAAGCGCGCTAGACTCATTGGTATAACCGTCACATGCCTGATCAGAACAAAGGAAACACCATGAGTTCGGCTTCCACTTCCGCCGCCACCGCCCGCCTCGACCGCATCCTCGCCGACGCCAAGCGCGACAAGGAGATGGGCTACCGCGACAAGGCCCTGAAAATGTACCCGCACGTCTGCGGCCGCTGCGCCCGCGAGTTCGCCGGCAAGCGCCTGAGCGAGCTGACCGTGCACCACCGTGACCACAACCACGACAACAACCCGCAGGACGGCTCCAACTGGGAGCTGCTGTGCCTGTACTGCCACGACAACGAGCACTCGCGCTACACCGACCAGCAGTACTTCAGCGAAGGCTCCCTGAGCACGCCGAGCATCGCCAAGGCCACGCACAACCCGTTCGCTGCGCTGGCTGGGATGCTCAAGAAGGACTGACCGTCGATACTTCCCATCGACGCTTCCCATCGATACGGCCCCCGCTGCTGCCGGCAAGCCCGTATAATCGCGCTTTTTTTGCGAAAGGCCCCGGCACGTGGCAAACAAACGGTACAGCTGCATCGGCCTGTTCAACCCCAAGTCTGCGGAGAACGTCGGTTCGGTGATGCGCGCAGCGGGTTGCTACGGCGTCAACTCGGTGTTCTACA
>Ga0160431_100748_pt1 | contig 11169 bp, 12 predicted proteins | sample HID1971K_E0MG_FD_108212 | JGI IMG/M metagenome (GOLD analysis project Ga0160431, IMG submission 108212) | Enriched millipede-associated microbial communities from UW Madison campus, WI, USA - HID1971K_E0 MG | ecosystem: Host-associated > Arthropoda: Insects > Digestive system > Unclassified ...
CCTCTCTCAACGCAACGTGGGCGGGTGTCACAGGCCCCTTCCCCCGGTCACCGGCAGGATCGCTCCCGATGTGTACGACGCCTCGTCGCTCGCGAGGTAGACGTAGGCGCCGGCGAGTTCGGCGGGCTGCCCCGCGCGGCCCAGCGGCGTGTCCTGTCCGAACGTCGCGAGGCGCTCGGCATCCCAGCCGGTCGCCGGGATGAGCGGCGTCCAGATCGGCCCGGGCGCGACGCCGTTCACCCGGATGCCCTTCGGACCGAGCTCCTGCGCGAGCGCCTTGACGAAGGCGACCTGCGCGGCCTTCGTCATGGCGTAGTCGATGAGGGAGGGGGACGGGTCGAACGCCTGGATCGAGGTCGTCACGATGATCGATGCGCCGGGCTCCAGGTGAGGGATCGCCGCGCGCACCGTGAACATCTGCGCGAACAGATTGGTGCGGAACACACGGTCCATCTCCGTGGTCTCGAGGTTCTCGAGGCCGTCGCGGTCCTTCTGGTACGCGGCGTTGAGCACGAGGAGATCCAGTCCGCCGAACTCGGCGACCGCCCTGTCGACGATCTCGGCGCAGAACTCCTCCTCGCGAAGGTCGCCCTCGATCGTCAGTGCCCGGGCGCCCGCCCCGGTGACATGGCGGGCGGTCTCGTCGGCATCCTCCCGCTCTTCGCGCATGTACGTCAGCGCGACGTCGGCACCCTCGCGCGCGAACGCGATCGCGACAGCGCGGCCGATGCCCGAATCCCCGCCGGTGATGAGAGCACGCCGCTCGGCCAGGCGCAGCGCTCCGTGGTACGAGTCCTCGCCGTGGTCGGGACGCGGGCGCGTCTGCGCGGTGAGCCCGGGCTGCTCCTGGGCCTGCGCGGGGAAGCCACCGTCGTGGTGGGCTGTGGTCGGATCGGTCGGCTCGGATGTGCCCATACCCGCGAAAGTACGGGCGCGTGCCGGTGCGCTCACAGGGCTTGACTTCCCCGCCGCGCGGCTCTAGTGAGCCGTCGGCGCCTCCGCGTATCACCGCGAAAGGAGCGCCGTCAACCCCCTACGGACGGCGCCGACCCGGTGTCAGTGTCGAGTCATGCCCACGAGGCATGCGATGCATCCCGTGCATCGACGACGAAGAAGGAGAACATCCCATGAACCTCGCCCTCATCATCATCATCGTCGTCGCGATCATCCTCGCGATCGTCGGCGGCCTCAATACGGCGCTGAGCTGGCTGCTGTGGGTGGCCATCATCGTCGGTGTCATCGCGCTGATCGCGTTCCTGTTCCGGGTGATCAGCGGAAGCCGCAACACCTGATCCGCACCACGGAACCCCAGACAGCGGATGCCGCGGCCAGAGCTGGCCGCGGCATCCGTCTGTTCTGCGGGTCATCGCCGGCGCGCTAGAGGTTCGCCTCCGCGTAGACGCGGAGCGCGTCGCGCACGAACTCGGCCCCGTGGGTGCCGCCCTTGCTCGTGGCGTAGTTCGCGCCGAACCGCGGGTCGGCGACGTACATCTCCCCGAGCCCCAGCACGTAGCCCTTGACGTCTCCGTCGCCGGCTGCCGCGGCGGGCGTGCCCGGGATCCCGGTCAGCCACTCGACGTGGCGCTTCGCGAGCGCCTGCGCCTCGTCGCCGTCGGGCGCGGCGCCGGCCTCCGCGGCCGCGATCCAGTCGCGGCCGAGATCCGAGACGCGCTGCTGCCACGCGGCCTTCTCGTCGGCGCTCATCGAGCGCCACCAGCGGTCGCTGCCGGCGTACGCCTTCTTCCCCCATCGCTGTTCGACCTCGTCCTTGTACTGCGTGTGGTCGAAGCCGTCGAACATGTCCTCTGCCATCAGTCGTTCACCTCCTCTCACTGCGTCGATCGTGTTCTCCACCGACGCGATCTGTCGCGCCAGGCGGTCCTGCTCCTGCCGCAGCCACGCGAGGTGGGCCTCGAGGGCGGGCACCTCGCCGGTCTCGCGTGCGATCACGTCGGTGATCTGCGGCAGGCCGAGTCCGAGCTCGCGCAGCAGCAGGATGCGCTGCAGGCGCACGAGGGCGGCTCGGTCGTAGTAGCGGTAGCCGTTGCCGCCGACGCTCGACGGCGCGAGCAGCCCGATGTCGTCGTAGTGGCGGAGCGTCCGGCTGGTGGTGCCGGCGAGCTTGGCGATCTGCTGGATCGACCACTCCTGCTCGTCCATGACGACCTCCTCTCTCTCGTTCGTCGTCGCTTCGTCGTTGTGACCACGGTAAAGGTTGACGTTGCGTCAAAGTCAAGGCCGCGGCATCCGTTTCTTCTCACGTCGAGACTTGACACAGACGCGATATATCGTGTTACCCTGTCGTCACGCGATATATCGCGAATCGGATCACCCCTAGAGATACCGCAGGAGAAGCAGTCATGACCCTGGAGAAGTGGATCATCCACCCGGGCGAGACGCGCGTCATCGACATCGAGACCGTGCGCACGCTCAAGATCGGCCTCGTCGGCGGACAGATCGACGTGATCGCCCACGACGAGCCCGGCATCCGCATCGAAGTGCACGACGTCACCGTCAAAGACCTCCGCATCGAGGTCGCCGAAGACCACGTCGAGATCGACCACCCGCAGTTGCGCTGGGACAACTTCCTCGAAGTGTTCCGCAACTTCAGCGCCACCGGCCCCAAGGCTGAGATCAGCGTCGCGGTCCCCCGCGAGGTGGCCCTCACCCTCGGCGTCGTCAGCGCCAGCGCCCTCGTCTCGGGCCTCAAGGCCGACGCGTCGCTCAACACCGTGTCGGGCGACATCATCGTCGACGGCCTCACCGGCGACCTGTCGGTCAACGCCGTCTCGGGCGACGTGCAGGTGCGCGAGCTCGTCGGCGCGCTGAACGCCAACAGCGTCTCGGGCGACGTCGCGGCCACCGGAACCCTCCGCAAGGCCACCATCGACACGGTCTCGGGGGCGCTGCTGGTCGACTCGACCGGTGACATCCTGTCGGTCGGCCTCAACACCGTCAGCGGCACCTCGACCGTGCGCCTCGACGAAGGCCACCCGGCCAACTACGTCATCCGCAGCGTCAGCGGCCGTGTCCAGGTCGACGGCGTCGTGCGCCGCGGCAACGGCACCGGCCCCACCACGAACTACTCCGGCTCCGTCGGCGAGCTCAGCGGCAGCTTCGCCGACGTGCGCGCCCACAGCGTGTCGGGCGACATCACGGTGCTGCGCCGCGCGGCCGTCCCGTCGACGGATGCCCCGCAGCCCGTGACGGAAGCTGCCACCACGGCCGCGCCGACCACTGCCGAGACCGCGGGCGCCGATGAAGAGGAGTGGTCATGACTCCGGTCTTCTCCCACGGCGACCTGCGCCTGTACCTGCTGAACCTGCTCGATGAAGGGCCGCGCCACGGCTACGACATCATGCAGGCGCTGTCGGACCGCACCGGGGGCACCTACACCCCCAGCGCCGGCACCATCTACCCGCGCCTGGCGAAGCTCGAAGAGGAGGGCCTCGTGACCAAGAGCGTCGACGGCCGCAAGACCGTGTATGCGATCACGGAGGCCGGCCACGCCGAGGTGCAGTCGCGCGCCGGCGAGCTCGAGGGAATCGAGGCCGGCCTGGCCGACTCGGTGCGCCTCATCGCCGATGAAGTGCGCGGCAGCGTGCGCGAGGCGATGAAGAGCCTGCGGGCCGACCTCGCGGCCGCATCGCGCGAGGAACGCCAGTCCACGCCGCAGCCCTCCCGCGAGGACGACCCCCGCGTGCGCAGCCGCGAGCAGGTGCAGCGCGTCGACGCCCTCGTGAACGAGTTCCGCGCCAACGTGCGCGGCGACGTCCGCGTCCACGTCGCCCGCGGCGGCGACCTGGCCGCATCGATCGTCGACCAGCTCGCGAGTGAACTCGACCGCGTCGCCCGCGACGTGACACGCGCGCTGCGCGGCTGAGGCGCAGCATCCGCCCGCCTCCCGCGAGGCAAACCTCCGTGAGACTTCATCTGGCCGCCGAGACAGCGGTGACAACCGCAGTCTCGGCGGTCAGCTGCAGTCTCGGCGGATCGGGCCCGCTCAGGCGGGCCAGATCTCCTCGTCGTCGGGCACGGGCTCGCCCAGCGGCACGATCAGGATCGACCGGTGTTGCCGGTGCGCGAGGCGGGCCCCGACCGAGCCGGTGAAGAACTCCCGGACGGACTCGCCGAAGCCGCGCTTGCGCGTGCCGACGACGATCAGGCGCGCATCGATCTGATCGGCGAAGTGCTTGATCGCCATCGCGGGGTCGCCGACCAGCTGGCGCACGGACCACTGCGGTCCGGAGTCGCCGAGGACGGATGCCGCGGCGTCCTGCACCCTCGTCAGTTCGCCCTCGCCGGCGGCGATGTTGACGTCGATGGGCGCGGAGTGCACATAGCCGTCGGGGTCCTCGTAGGTGACGAAGCGGGTGACGTCGACGTGGACGACGACGAGCGGGACCTGGAGGAGCTTCGCGTACCGCGCGGCCTCCTTCAGCACCCGTGGCGACTGCTCGGGGATCACTCCCGCGATCACGGCGCCGCGCAGGCTCTCGTCGGTGGTCGCATCGCCTTGCGGCTCGGATGCCTCGTCGGTCATACGTTCGCGCTCCTCGTGCTCCGGTGGGCCCCCAACCGCCGGGTTACCGGGGCTCCGTGTTATCCTGAATGCTACTCTTACCGGTTCGAAGCCGGATTCGTGAATGCCCGGGTTTGCGAGGCTGAGAGCCCGCAAAATAGCCCGCGACCTTAAATGAGGGGGTCTCGCATGGGGCGTGGCCGTCAGAAGGCGAAGCACACCAAGATCGCCCGTGAGCTGAAGTACGACACGTACAACGTGAACTACTCTGCACTCGAGCGCGAGCTCGGCCACCATGAGGACGAGTACGTCGACAAGTGGGCCGACCAGTACAACGACGAGGACGAGGACGAGACCTCGCCCGTGTCGTCGTCGTCGCAGGCGTGACAGCTCCCGCGTCGACTGCCGTTCCGGTGGTCTGACGACGAATCGTCGACCCCGGATGCCTCACCAGGCGCCGTGGCGGCGTTCCCAGTCGTCCTCGACGGTGTGGGGCTGTGCGGCGACCACTCCGGCGGGGATCGCGGCGGCCACGACCACCGCGAGCACGATGAGCGGCCCGGTCCACGAGTCCGTCGCCTCGTGCAGCAGTCCGATGCCGACGGGGAAGAGCGCCGCGATCGCGTAGCCGCCGCTCTGCACGAACCCGCTCAGCGCCACCGCGCCCTCGTGCGTCCGCGTTCGCAGGCCCAGGAGCACGAGGATCATCGGGAAGAGCAGCGGCGCGAGGCCGAGCAGCGCGACCCACAGCCACGGCGCGAAGGTCGGTGCGAACAGCAGCCCGGCGATCCCGGCGAACCCCGTGCCGACGGCGACGCCGAACAGCACCCGCGTCGCGTTCGCCCGGGTGACCAGCAGCGGCACCGCCAGAGATGCCGGAAGCCCCATGAACCCGAAGAGCGACAGCAGCACGCCGGCCACTGCAGGCGTGACGCCCGCGATGTCGACCAGCAGCGTCGGCAGCCAGGCGAAGGACGTGTAGGCGAGGGTGCTCGACACGGCGAAGCCGACGAGCAGCGCCCACGCGATCGGCAGTCGCCACATGCGGCCGAACGCGCGGGGGCTCGGCTGCTCGATGTCGTCGTCCTCGTCGGCGGCGCGGCTCCGCTCCAGGGCCGCGTGGCGCACCGCCAGCCCGACCCACGGCACCGTCGCCACCAGGGCGAAGACGGCCCAGAGGCCCAGCGAGAGGTGCCAGTCCGAGGCATCCGCCACCGGCACCGCCACGAGCGGCGGCAGGAAGGTGGCGACCGCCATCGTCGTCGAGAACACGGTGGTCATGAGGCCGACGCGATCGGGGAAGTATCGCTTGACCAGGGGCGGCAGCAGGATGTTGCCGACGCCGACCGCAGCGAAGATCAGCGCGGTGCCGCCCAGCAGCAGCCCTGAGTTCGGTGCGAGACTGCGCACGATCAGCCCGACCGCCACGACGACCATCGCGGTCACCGCCAGACGCTCGAGGCCGAACCGCCGCTCGAGCGCCGGAGTCAGCAGCCCGAAGACGGCGTAGCAGACGGGCGGTGCGGTGCCGATGAGCCCGATGACCGCCGCCGGAACGGCGAATTCGACGGCGATGTGGTCGTACAGAGGCGACAGCGAGGCCACCGCCGACCGGAGCGAGAACGCGAACAGCACGATGCCGACGAGGGCGAGCGCCCTCCCCTGCCAGAGCGGACGGGCAGGAGACGACTTCACTCCCCAAGCCTATGGGCGCCAGAGGGGGCCCGAGGCCGCGCCGATGCCCCGCGAAACCCGGAGATGCGGCGGTCCGCGGGGTCAGCTCTCCTGCGACCCCTCGACCCACGCCAGGTACTCGTCGGTGACGGTGCCGGTGATGTAGCGGCCGTCGAAGCAGCTCATGTCGAGGTCGTCGACGTCGGAGCCCTCGAGGATCGCGGCCTTGAGGTCTTCGACCTCCTGGTAGACGACGAAGTCGGCGCCGAGCTCCTCCGCGATCTGCGGGATGGTCCGGCCGTGGGCGACGAGCTCATGCCGCGACGGCATGTTGATGCCGTACACGTGCGGGTAGCGCACGGGCGGCGCGGCCGAGGCGAACGTGACGCTCTTGGCGCCGGCATCCCGCGCCATCTGGATGATCTCCTTCGACGTCGTGCCGCGCACGATCGAGTCGTCGATGAGGAGCACGTTCTTGCCCTTGAACTCGCTCGACATGGCATTGAGCTTCTGTCGCACGCTCTTCTTGCGCACCGCCTGGCCGGGCATGATGAACGTGCGGCCGATGTAGCGGTTCTTGTAGAAGCCCTCGCGGTACTCCACTCCGAGTTTGCGGGCGACCTGCATGGCGGCCGGCCGCGACGAGTCGGGGATCGGCATGACCACGTCGATCGCCTCGCGCGGCGTGTACTTCGCGATCGTGTCGGCCAGCCGGTCGCCCATGCGCAGACGCGCCTCGTACACCGAGATGCCGTTCATGACCGAGTCGGGACGCGCGAGGTACACGTACTCGAACGAGCAGGGCACCAGCTTCGGGTCGCTCGCGCACTGCTGGGTGTGCAGGTTGCCCTCGAGGTCGATGAAGACGGCCTCGCCGGGGTCGACGTCGCGCACGATCTCGAACTCGCCGTTCTCGAGCACGAGCGACTCGCTCGTGACGACCCACTCGTAGTGCCCATCCTCGTGCTTGCGTGTGCCGAGGATGAGGGGACGGATGCCGAAGGGGTCGCGGAACGCGAGAAGCCCGTAGCCCGCGATCAGCGCGATCGCCGCGTACGAGCCCTCCACGCGCTCGTGCACGCGCGTCACGGCCTGGAACACCTGCGCCGGGTCGAGCTCGAGCCCGGAGATGGACCCCTGCAGCTCGTTCGCGAGAACGTTGACGAGCAGCTCCGTGTCGGACGACGTGTTCAGGTGCCGGCGGTCCTTGTGGAAGAGCTCCTCGGTGAGCTCGCGCGTGTTGGTCAGGTTGCCGTTGTGCACCAGCACGATGCCGTATGGGGCGTTCACGTAGAAGGGCTGCGCCTCCTCCTCGTTCGACGCGGTGCCCTTCGTGGCGTACCGCACGTGACCGAGGCCGATCTCCCCGAGGAGCGCCCGCATGTCGCGCGTGCGGAACGACTCGCGCACCTGACCGCGCGTCTTGTGCTGGTGGACGACGCCGTTGCGCTCCGCCGTGGCGATGCCCGTGGAGTCCTGCCCGCGGTGCTGGAGCAGCAGAAGGGAGTCGTAGATCTCCTGGTTGGCGGACCCGCGGCCCACCACTCCGACGATTCCGCACATGGGTGTTGCCTGCTCCGTTGGTTCGTTCTGCCGGCTCAGCGAGCCGCGTGGTCTGCGTACGTGCCGACGAGGCGCACCGCGCCGCCGTCGACGCCCTTGGCGCCCTGCTCCCAATGACCGCCGGCCGGGTGCTCGCCACCCTGGACGACACCCACCTGCCAGGTCGCGATGCCTTCGCGGGAGAGAGCGGATGCCGCGGCCTGCGCCTTCTCGGGCGCCACCACGGCGAGGAATCCGATGCCCAGGTTCCAGGTGCCCTCGGTCGCCTCGAGTTCGAGGTCTCCGAGATCCGCGAGGACGCGGAACACCGGGGAAGGCGACCACGTCGAGCGGTCGACCTCGACCCACGTGCCCTGTGGGAGCACGCGTGCGAGGTTCGCGGCGATGCCGCCGCCGGTGACGTGGCTGAGGGAGTGCACCGCATCGCCGCTCTCGGTGATGAGGCGCAGGAGCGGCAGCGTGTAGAGGCGCGTCGGCTCGAGCAGGGCCTCGCCCCACGTCGCGCCGAAGTCCGCGGCGTTGTCGCCGTACTGGATGCCCGAGCCCGCGACGATGTGCCGCACGAGCGAGTAGCCGTTGGAATGGAGGCCCGAGCTCGCGAGCGCCAGCACGACGTCGCCCTCGCGGACCCGCTCGGCGCCCAGCACACGCGAGGCCTCGACGACGCCGGTCGCGGCGCCCGCGACGTCGTAGTCGTTGACGCCCAGCAGGCCCGGGTGCTCGGCGGTCTCGCCGCCGACGAGGGCGGTGCCGGTGGCCGCGCAGCCGTCGGCGATGCCGCGGACGATGTCGGCGATGCGCTCGGGGAAGACCTTGCCGCACGCGATGTAGTCGGTCATGAACAGCGGCTTCGCGCCGACCACGACGATGTCGTCGACGACCATGCCGACGAGGTCCTGCCCGATCGTGTCGTGCTTGTCGATGGCCTGCGCGATCGCGACCTTGGTGCCCACGCCGTCGGTGCTGGTGGCCAGCAGCGGCTTGTCGTACGCCTTGAAGGCTGCGGCGTCGAAGAGGCCGGCGAATCCGCCGACGCCCCCGAGCACCTCGGGGCCGTGGGTGCGGCGCACCGCGGACTTCATCAGTTCGACGGCGAGGTCGCCTGCGGCGGTGTCGACGCCTGCAGCCGCGTACGGGTTCGCAGGCTGTTCGGGGCGGGAGGGGGCGTCGCGTTCGGATGAGGCCACGGCTACCAGCCTACCGGCGGCGTGGCTGAGCAGATGCCGGGGACGGCGGCTGTTACGAGCCGGGTGCCGGCGGCCGGAAGATCCGACCGATCGGGATGCCGTTCACCCGGCACGACGTCCGCGCCCGGATCTAGAATGTCGGTATGGGCGGCGCCGGTGCTCCGGAGTGGCTGATCCGCGAAGACGCCGGTCAGCCGGTGCTTCTCGCCCTCTATCTGCGGCAGGTGCTCGGCATCCGCTCTCCGGAAGAGCTGCCGCACCTGCGTGGGATCCCGTTGCGCGCCAACGATCGGTCGGACGACGCGCAGGCGCTGCTCGAACGGCAGTGGCGCGAGTTCTGGGCGATGACGGTCGAGCCGCAGGCGCACCCGTCGCCGATCCCCCTCGACCTGGTCGACGGCTTCGACACGATGCTGGCACTGCCGGTCGAGGGCTGTGACGAGCTGCGCGCCGCCTTCATGCCGCACGCCGGCGAGGCGGTCGCCTTCGCGCAGTCGGCGCACGCGCGGTATCGCAAGGAGGCGTCCCACAGCACGGGCACCTCCTATCGCGCGTACGCCGGAGCCATCGCCGTGCACGAACGCCAGGTCGGGCGCCGGGCCCACTCGTTCGAGCTGAACGTGCAGGTGCTGCCTCTCAGTCAGCGCGGCGTGTGGTGGATCGGGTCGCTCACCATCGCGGTCACCGACGGACTGCGGGGGGATGTCGCGGCCTTCGACGCCGCCATCCACCCGATCATCGCCGAGTTGGCGTAGGCGCCGTCCCGACTCAGTGGGTCGAGCCGTGCCCGTTGGTGCCGGGCTCCGGGTCGACGTGCACCGAGGAGTGGTCGACCGCGATCTCGTGCGTGTGACGGCGCGACCGGCGGTCGAGGATCAGCGCGACGATGCCGCCGAGGGCGAGGCCGATCGGCGCGCAGACGAGCACGAGGAAGCCGAACACCTGCCCCTGCGAGTACTCGACGCCGGTGTTGGGGCTGGCCTCGGCCGTGCCGTTGAAGGCGAAGGTGAGGATCATCGCGACGAGCACGCCCAGCGCGGCGCCGAGGATGAGGAACACCGAGATCTTCGGTGCGCGTCGCACACGCACGGTCTCGATGTGGTCCTGGCTGTGCTCGGGCATGCCTCCATTGTCCCACCGTCGGTGGCGGACCGCGCGCGAGCCGCGAAAGAGGGACGGCGCCCGCGGAAGCCGAGCGGGCGCCGTCCCGTGATGGCCGATGGTCAGTCGGCCGCCTGGTCTCCGCTGCCGCCGGCCGTCGCACGGCGGCGGGAGACCACGATCCAGACGGCTGCGCCGATGACGAGGGCCAGCGCGATGCCGCCCACCGCCCACGGCCACACCGGAGCCGATGCCGGGTCGGCGGAGATCGCTTCGACCTCGGCCGCTTCGGCGACCGGCGCCTCGCCCTCGGTGGTGGCGACCGGCGCGACCGCGCAGTCCGTCGCGACCGGGAGCACCGCCGACACGGGGTCGAGCGCGTCGCCCGCGGCGTAGGTGCCGAACGCGGCGGCGCCGGCCTCGGTCAGCGTCGCGGGCAGTGCATCGAGCACGAGCCCCTCATCGGTGATCTCGAGGTCGGGCAGGGCGAACTCGGCGAAGCGGATGCCGGCCGCCGTCACCGGCTCACCGGCCTGCGTCGTGCCGCTGACGTCGAACACCAGATAGCCGGTGCCGCCCGCGAGCTCCACCCGGGCGTTCGACAGTGTCGTGTCGAGCGCGCCCTGGTGACCGGTGAAGCGGATGCTGCCGCCATAGGTCACGAGACCCGTGCGGGTGTCGGCATCCACCGCTCCCGTGCCTGCGTTCCACACGAACTCGGGGTACTCGTACGCCACGTCGGTGAGCTCCCAGCCGCCGGCGGCGATGCCCTCGAGGTAGGTGCGGAAGGTCTCCTTGAAGCCCCAGTTCAGGCCGGCGGCCTCGACGAAGCACCCGGCGGCGATCGCGGAGCGGGCGAGGGTGAAGCGGATGCCGCGGTCCACGGACCCCTGGAACGTCAGCGTGTGCTCGCCGTCGGCGAGTGTCGCGGGCAGCGACCCGGTCCACGTGGCTGTGCCCGAGGCATCCGCCGTCACCGTGCCGAGAAGGGTCGGCGTGGAGTACACGACCACCTGGATGCCCTCCTCGTTCGCGGTGAAGCCCGCAGCGGAGACCGTGACCGGCTCGCCCTTCTGGAGCGCCGCGAGTGTGGCGCCGTCGAGCTCGATGCCGGTCGACGAC
>Ga0160431_100752_pt1 | contig 11122 bp, 12 predicted proteins | sample HID1971K_E0MG_FD_108212 | JGI IMG/M metagenome (GOLD analysis project Ga0160431, IMG submission 108212) | Enriched millipede-associated microbial communities from UW Madison campus, WI, USA - HID1971K_E0 MG | ecosystem: Host-associated > Arthropoda: Insects > Digestive system > Unclassified ...
CGCCGGCACGTGCGCGCGGCCCGCCTGGACGAGAAGCACCGCAGACAGACACCCGAGCTGGTCTGGTCGCTGACCGCGGACGACTTCGCGGCGCTCGCGCTGCTGGCCTTCGCGCCCAAGGAGATCCCGCACGTCGGCCTCGACCATCTGCATGTACCGCTGGTCAGCATCCGGGAGCAGGCCGCGATCGTCGTCACGCTGCTGCGCGGCACCGAGTCGCTGAGCTTCCGCGAGCTGGTCGCGGGGGTGAGCGAGCCCGGCATCGTCGTCGCGCGATTCATCTCGGTGCTGGAGCTCTACCGGCACGCCGCACTGTCCTTCGAACAACTGGAACCGCTCGGCGAGCTCACGCTGCGCTGGGCCGCCGACTCCTGGTCGGACGAGACACTCGCGACCCTGGGGGCCGACTATGACCGATGACGTGACCGAGACCGCGACCGAGGGGCCCGACGACGTCACCACCGAGATCCCGCTGTCCGAGCGCATCGAGGCCATCCTGCTCATCGTGGACGAGCCGCTGGGACTGGTCGCACTCGCCGCCGCGGTCGGCTCGCCTGTCCCCGCCGTGCGGCAGACGCTCGAGACCCTCGTCGACGACTACGACGGTCGGGGGAAGGGGCCGCGCCGCGGCTTCGAACTCCGCGAGGTCGGCGGCGGGTGGCGGCTGTACGTCCGCGAGGACCTCGACGCGCTGGTGGCGGAGTTCGTCGGCGGGCAGGCTCCCGCACGCCTCTCGCAGGCCGCGCTCGAGACGCTGGCCGTGATCGCCTACAAGCAGCCGGTGACCCGCAGCCAGGTCGCCTCCATCCGCGCCGTGAACGTCGACTCGGTCGTGCGCACGCTCCTCGCGCGCGGGCTGATCACCGAGCTGTTCGCCGACGCCGAGACCGGCGCGATCAACTACGGCACGACCGACGCACTCCTGCAGCACCTGGGCATCAACTCGCTCGACGAGCTGCCCCCGATCTCCCCTCTGCTCGATGACGGTGCAGACGGCTTCGACGAAGGGACCATCCGATGACGGGCTTCGACGCCTCCGCAGAGACCGAGGGCGCACCCGAGGGCGTGCGCCTGCAGAAGGTGCTCGCCGCCGCCGGAGTCGCCTCCCGCCGTGTGGTGGAGCAGTACATCGCCGAGGGACGCATCCGCGTCAACGGCGTCGTCGTCTCCGAGCAGGGGCGACGGATCGACCCCGAGCACGACCTCGTGGACGTGGACGGCACCGCGATCCAGCTCGACGTCTCCAAGCGCTACGTCATGCTCAACAAGCCCACAGGCGTGGTCAGCAGCATGAAGGACGAGAACGGCCGCCCCGACCTGCGTCGCTTCACGGAGAAGTACGAGGAGCGGCTGTACAACGTCGGCCGCCTCGACGCCGAGACGAGCGGTCTGCTGATCCTCACCAACGACGGCGCGCTCGCGCACGTGCTGGCGCATCCGTCGTTCGGCGTGACCAAGGTGTACATCGCGAAGGTCGAGGGGACGGTGCTCCCGCAGACGATCTCGAAGCTCACGAAAGGCATCGAGCTCGAGGACGGACCGATCGCCGCCGACAAGGCTCGACTTCTGGACACCTCCCGCGAGGAGAGCCTGGTCGAGCTGACGCTGCACTCGGGGCGCAACCGGATCGTGCGGCGGATGCTCGCCGCGGTCGGTCATCCGGTCACGGAACTGGTCCGCCGACAGTTCGGCCCGCTCCACCTGGGAACCCTCCCGGCCGGGAAGACGCGGGAACTGAGTAAAATCGAACTCGGCGCGCTTTTGACCCTGTCGCGCCGTGATTCCGGTGTCGCCGAGGCGCCAGGCGAGCAGGAGAGCGAATGACCGATACGACGAGTGCGCCCACGGCGCGGAGAGCGGGTTCGGTCGCGCCGCGCCTCTCCGGAACCGTCCGCGTCGTCGGTGCCGGTCTGCTCGGAGCGAGCGTCGGTCACGCGCTCCGTTCGAAGGGCATCGACGTGGTGCTCACCGACGCCTCGCCCGCACAGCTGCGCCTCGCCGTCGACTACGGAGCCGGACGCCTCGCGGCCGACGACGACAAGCCGTCGCTCATCGTGGTCGCCGTGCCGCCCGACGTCACCGCCGATGTGATCCAGGCGGAGCTGGAGCGCTTCCCCGAGGCCGTCGTCACCGACGTCGCCAGCGTGAAGCTCGAACCGTTCCGCACGCTGAAGTCGCGGGGAGTCGATCTCACGCGCTACATCGGGTCCCACCCCCTCGCCGGACGTGAGCGGGGCGGGGCGATCTCCGCACGCGCCGACCTCTTCGTCGGGCGTCCGTGGGTCGTATGCCGCGACGAGGATACGAAGGCCGCCGACCTCGCACTGGTCGAGGCACTCGCGCTCGACGTGGGGGCGATGCCGCTGGAGATGACTCCGGAGGAGCACGATCGCTCGGTCGCGCTCACCTCGCACGTGCCCCAGGTGGTCGCGAGTCTGCTCGCCGGCCGCCTCGCCGGAGCCGAGGAGGGCGCGCTCCGCCTCGCCGGACAGGGCGTCCGCGACACCACGCGTATCGCAGCCTCCGCCCCCGAGCTCTGGGTGCAGATCCTCGGTGCCAACGCCGGGCCCGTCGTCGAGATCCTCGACGCCCTCGCGGCCGACCTCGGCGAGATCTCCGAAGCGCTGCGGGAGCCGGGTGCTCCCGGCGCCCGCCGAATCGTGGCAGAGACCATCCGCCAGGGCAACGACGGCGTCGAGCGTCTTCCCGGAAAGCACGGGCAGAACCAGCGCTTCGAGACGCTCGTCGTCATGGTCGACGACACCGCGGGACAGCTCGGTCGTCTGTTCGGCGAACTGGGCGAGCTCAACGTCAACGTCGAAGACCTCCGCCTCGAGCACTCGCCGGGCGCGCAGTTCGGTCTCGCCGAGATCAGTGTCGACCCGGCAGCGCTGCACGGCGCAATCACCGGGCTCCAGGAACGCGGCTGGCGGATTGCAGGGAACACCAATGACTGACACCTCGACCCCCTCTTCGGCGCCGGAGCACGTCGCCGACGCCACCAAGTTCATCGCGATCGACGGACCCGCCGGTTCCGGCAAGTCCAGTGTGTCGAAGGCCGTCGCCCGCACACTCGGCTTCGGCTACCTCGACACCGGATCCGCCTACCGCGCTCTCGCGTGGCACGTGCTCGACCGCGGTGCCGACACCTCGGACGCCGACGCGGTCCTCGCCGCGGCATCCGACTTCCCGGTGCGTCTGGGGCTCGACCCCGACGACCGCACCGTGCTCGTCGGCGACGCCGAGGTGACCGAGGCGATCCGTGAACCGCGGGTCTCGGGCGCCGTGAGCGGCGTGGCCCGCGTACCTGAGGTGCGCGCCCAGGTGAACGAGCTGTTCCGACGACTCGTCTCCGAGTCGTCGTACCCCGCCGTCGTCGTCGAGGGCCGTGACATCACGACCGTCGTCGCCCCGGATGCGCCCGTGCGCATCCTCCTCACCGCGGCCCCCGAGGTGCGGGCCGCCCGACGCGCCGGCGAGCTCGCCGGCGAGAACGCGGATGCTGTCGCCGCTGCACTCCACAAGCGCGACGCCTCCGACAGTGCCGTCGTCGACTTCCTGAACGCCGCAGACGGCGTCGAGGTCGTCGATTCGACGGAACTCGATTTCCCCCAGACCATCGACGCCGTCCTCACGGTGATCGAGCGAATCCAAGGAGCACACCGTGGCTGACGAAGAATACGAAGGCGGCCCCGACCAGCTCGCCGAGAAGATGGACCAGCTCGACGAGCATCTCGCCGAGCAGCGCGCGGAGACCCTGCGCGCCGGACTCTCGGACTACGAGCTGGACGACGAGGACGCTGCGCTCCTCGCGGGCATCACGCTCGGCGAGGACGGCATCCACTACAGCCCCGCCCTCCCCGTGGTGGCGATCGTCGGACGGCCGAACGTGGGCAAGTCCGCCCTCGTCAACCGCATCCTCGGCCGCCGCGAGGCCGTCGTGGAGGACACCCCCGGCGTGACCCGCGACCGCGTGACGTACAAGGCCGAATGGGGGGACCGCCGCTTCTCGCTCGTCGACACCGGCGGCTGGGAGCCCGACGCCCGCGGCATCGACCGCTCGGTCGCGATGCAGGCCGAGGTCGCGATCGACCTCGCCGACATGGTGCTGTTCGTGGTCGACGCGATGGTCGGCGCGACCTCGACCGACGAGCACGTCGTCAAGCTGCTCCGCAAGAGCGGCAAGCCGGTGTTCCTCGTCGCGAACAAGATCGACGATGCCCGCCAGGAGCCCGAGACCGCAGCACTGTGGAGCCTGGGGCTCGGCGAGCCGTACCCCGTCTCGGCCATCCACGGGCGCGGTGTCGCCGACCTGCTGGACGCCGTCCTGAAGAAGCTCCCCGAGGTCTCGGCCGTCGCGAAGCAGGAGATCGGCGGACCGCGCCGTGTCGCCATCCTCGGCCGCCCGAACGTGGGCAAGTCGTCGCTGCTGAACAAGGCCGCCGGCGAGGAGCGCGTCGTCGTGAACGACCTGGCCGGCACCACTCGTGACCCGGTGGACGAGGTCGTGGAGCTCGGCGGGAAGATGTGGCGTCTGGTCGACACCGCCGGCATCCGTCGCCGCGTGCACATGGCGCAGGGCGCGGACTTCTACGCTTCGCTGCGCACCTCTGCCGCTCTGGAGAAGGCCGAAGTGGCCGTCGTGGTGCTCGACGTCTCGGAGACGATCAGCGAGCAGGACGTGCGCATCATCGACCTCGTGCTGGAGTCGGGCCGTGCGCTCGTGCTGGCGTTCAACAAGTGGGACCGTCTGAACGACGACGACCTCGAGAACGCCGACCGTCGCCGCTACCTCGAGCGTGAGATCGAGCAGGACCTGGCGCACGTCGCCTGGGCCCCGCGCGTGAACATCTCGGCCAAGACCGGGCGTCACCTCGACAAGCTCGTCCCCGCACTGGAGACCTCGCTGGAGAACTGGGACCGTCGCATCCCGACCGGCAAGTTCAACGCGTTCCTCGCCGAGCTCGTGGCCGAGCACCCGCACCCGCTGCGCGGTGGCAAGCAGCCGCGCATCCTGTTCGGCACGCAGGCATCGACCCGCCCGCCGACGTTCGTCCTGTTCACGACCGGATTCCTCGACCCGGGGTACCGCCGGTTCATCCAGCGGCGTCTGCGCGAGCTTTACTCGTTCGAGGGCACGCCGATCGTGATCAACATGCGCGTGCGCGAGAAGCGCCAGCGCTGATCTGTTCCGGCGCATGTCGCGCCGTGGTGCCAGGATCCCGATGCTGTGAAAGGCTGAGGGGGTGACGGTCGTACCTCCTTCCCCCGGTGAACCGCGTCGCCCCGAGGGGCCGCGGAACCCTGGTGACGCCTGGGTGATCGCGGAGTCGGGGGAGAAGTACTGGGGGCGCTTCGGCGCCGCCGGCCTTCTCGCCTACGACTCCGCGCGCGGAATCCTGTTGCAGCACCGTGTCTCGTGGAGTCACTTCGGCGGCACCTGGGGCTTGCCCGGCGGGGCGCTGCATGAAGGGGAGAGCGCGATCGTCGGCGCCATCCGCGAGGCGCAGGAGGAGGCGGGCGTACCGGATGGCGCGGTGCGGCCGCGTTTCACGAGCGTCCTTGACCTGGGGATCTGGTCGTACACGACTGTCATCGCCGATGTGCAGGTGCCGTTCGACCCGGTGATCAGCGACCCGGAGAGCGTCGCCTTGGAGTGGGTGCCGATCGATGAGGTCGCGGACCGCCCGCTTCATCCGGGGTTCGGGGCGGCCTGGCCGGCGCTGCGTGCGCTACTCGAGGTGCGGCCCGTGGTCGTGGTCGACGCGGCCAACGTCGTGGGCTCGGTGCCGGACGGCTGGTGGAAGGACCGGGTGGGGGCGGCTTCGCGCTTGCGTACGCGGCTGGCCTCGTTGTCCGTGCCTGCCGATGAGCTGGATTTCGACGGCGACGTCTGGTTCCCCGAAGTGGCGATGGTCGTCGAGGGGCAGGCGCGTGGGATCGATGCCGACCCCGGTCCGGTCACCGTCGTCCGTGCCGCGGCTGCCGGCGACGACGCGATCGTCGCCGAGGTCGAGCGCCGGCTCGCGTCCGCGCAGACGGTCGTCGCCGTCACCAGTGACCGCGGGCTTCGCGAACGTGTCGAGCGTGCCGGTGCTGCACAGGTCCGCTCGGCGGGGTGGCTGCAGGATCTGCTCCCGTCCGGCGACTGATCGCCCGACCGCGGCTCAGACGAACATCACCCGTCGTGGCGGCGGGTCGGAGTAGTCACGCCCGAGCGGGCTGTGCCACGTGACGCTGCCGTCCTTCTCCTGCTGTGCCGTCCATCGGTGTGGATCGGGGACGTCGGGATGCTTGAGGATGTGGTGGGCGCGGCAGAAGTGGCTGAGATTGTCGAGCCGCGTCTTTCCGCCTTTCGCGTGATCGTGATTGTGGTCGATGTCGCAGCGGTGCACCGGCATGCGGCACCCCGGGAATCGACAGTGCCGATCGCGGGCCCGCAGGAAGCGGCGCATGCCCTCGGTCGGCGTGTACGTGTCGGTCTCGACCACCATCCCGGTCGAGTCGAGGAAGAGGCGGGTCCAGCCGGTGTGGCGTCCGGCGAGCTCGCGCGCGATGTCGGGATCCAGCGGACCATGACCGTCGAGCTCGGCCGGCTGGTCGTCGAGGCCGCTGAGCGTGGTCGCGGCGACCGTGACCTGGACGCGTGCCTGGATGCTGCCGAGGCCGTCGCCGTTCGCGGCGCTGGGGTCGGCCGTGAGGAGCAGGTCGGCGAGGAGATCGGCCTCGACCTGCGCCCAGGTCCGCGCGTCGGCGGGGAAGTGCTCGACCTCGGGGTCGGTGGCGAACGTGTCACCGTCGGCGCCGGGGATCACTCCGTCGACGTAGGGATCGAAGGACGGGTCGTCGAGGGCGAAGTCCTCTGGCGTGAGGCCTTCCGCCTCGGCTTCGAACCACCACGGCTCGGGCACGATCTCGCGGTCATTCCGGGCGCGCACGACCTCGCGGGTCATCCGGCTCAGCCGGTCCGAGATCGCGGTCGCGATCCACTCGGGGAGCACGGCGGTGAGCAGCGCCAGCCCGTCGTCGAGTGACTTCACCGTGACGCACCGCTCTTCCGCCGCACGCCGATGCCGATCGACCAGGGTCTCGCCGACGAGGGCGGCGGCGACCTGACGCGCGTGCGCCCTCGTGCGCGCAGCTGTGTCCTGTTCGGCGATGACGAGCACCGCCGTCTCGAACAGCTCCATGACCGCGGGTTCGACCTTCCGGTTGCGGATGGCCTCGTCGACCAGAGCGCTCGCCCTGGCGATCTCGCGGACGTGGGCGGAACTGATGGATCCGCTCGCGAACGCGGCACGGACTGCGGGGAGGTGGCTCTCGAGCGCCCGCGCATCTGCGAACGCGAACTCGACCGAACCTTTCGGGAGGTGCCCGGACGCGGAGAACTCGGCGATCATCGAGCGGTAGATGGCTTCGCGGTGGAACGGGCTCGATGAGACGTCGGCATCGTGGATCGCGATCTGCTTGACAAGGAGCTCGGCCGCCTCGGCTTCGAGTGCGGCGATCCGTCGCCTCGTGGAGACCCAGGCGTCCAGAACGCGGCGTCGTTCCTCGAGTTCGAGGTCGAGATCGGTCCGGTGTGCCATGCATTCATTTTATCTCGACTCGAACAAAGATTCGAGGTTCGAGAGGGTTCTATGCCGGGATATCAGCCCAGGGGATCGTCTCTCCGCCCGCGCAGCTTGTCGATGTCGCGGCGCTCGCGCTTGGTGGGGCGCCCAGCGCCGCGGTCGCGCAGGCCGAGCGCCGCGTGCGGTTCACGCTCGGGAGTCCAGTCGTCATAGGCGAGAGCGGCCAGCGGGGCACCGACGCGCTTCACGAGGAGCTGGCGCACGATGAGGATCCGATCGAATCCCGCGATGCGGATGCGCAGCTCGTCGCCCACGCGGATCTGCTGCGCGGCCTTCACCTTGTCCCCGTTCACGCGCACATGCCCCGCGCGGCATGCAGTGGTCGCGGCGGAGCGCGTCTTGTAGACGCGGATGGCCCAGAGCCAGCTGTCGACCCGTGCGGCATCCATCACGCACCCCTCTTTCGCAGCGCGACCAGGGCGCCGGCGACGATGAGGCCCTGGCCGAGCGTATACGTGAGCATCACGGCCGGGCTGCTCCAGGAAGGGAGACCGTCAGGCAGGAACAGGCGGAAGGCGAGGATCGTGTCGCTCGCGAGGAAGAAGGCGCCGCCGACGGCGATGAGCGGGTGGCATCGCGCCGAGAAGGCGGCCGTGCCGCCGAGAACGAGTCCGTAGATCGCGACGGCGATCAGCAGCCCGCCGGTGTGCGGACCGAGGAATGCGATCATCGCGATCCACCAGGCGACGTAGACGAGCGCCCACCACGGCATCCTCCTTGTCGCCAGATGCCGTGCGAAGAGGATGATGTATGCCACATGTGCGAGGCCGAAGAAGAGCAGCATCACCGGGAGCTCGGGCGCCATAGGGAAGAAGGCCCCGGCGCCGTCGCCGAGCCACGAGAAGATGAGCGCGGCGAGCAGCAGGTACAGCGTGGTGCGCGGGGTCAGCCGGCGGGCGGAGGCCAGCACGGGCACGGCCAGCATCGGCATGAGGAGGAGCTTCGTCGGCCCCGCAAGCGGGCTCTCCGCGGCGAGCAGTGCGACGTGAAGGATCGACACCACCGCGAAGGGGAGGAAGGTCCACGCGAGCGAGGTGGACGCGGCGCGACGCTGCATCCACCCATCGTATGGTCGCGGCATCGCCGTCTCCGAGGGCGGGGCCTGCACGCGCCTCCCGCTCACGACTCGACGGTGACCTCGGCGACGCTGTCGTCGACGTCGAGGTGCACGGCCGGCCAGTATCCCTCGGGGAAGTGCTCGCCGCAGCCGTCGATCAGATGCAGGATGACGGTGCCGTCGGCGGCCGCCTCCAGTGCCTCGATCGTGAGGTCGGATGCGGCATCGTCGAGTTCGTGGGGTTCGGGGTCGCCGGTGCTGAAGTTCGTGACCACGGCATCCGTCGCGATGCGCCGCAGGATGTCCAGCCGGGCGACCGCGTCGCGCAGGCGGGGGAGGAGCGGTGTGACCTCGTCGACGGTCGTGCCCTCGAGCAGGAGTTCGACCTCGGCTCCATCGACGGAGACCGTGCCGACGAACCAGTCATGGGTCAGCACCGTGCCGTCGGTGAGCTCGGAGTACGCTCGCGCGAAGGCGCCGAGCTTGGGGTCGTCGATGGTCGGGTTCTCGTCGCTCATGTCTTCACGCTAGCGGCTCGATCGTGCCCGTCGTCACGTGGTGAGCTCAAGCGCCACGAGCGTTCGTCCGGGCTTGAGCTCGGTCTTCTCGGTGAAGCCTGCGGCGAGGAACGTGCCGAGTGTGCCGTGGAACAGATCGTTGGTGCGTTGCTTCTCGCCGCCCGTGTCGACCGGATAGCCCTCGATCAGGCGCGCACCGGATTCCCGGGCGAGGGCGATACCGGCCTTCAGCAACTCGAGATTGAGTCCGGAGCCGCGGTGCTCGCGCCGCACCACGAAGCACGTCACCGCCCACACCGACTCGTCGTCGAACGGCTCCGTGGTGGCGGCCGCGATGATCCGCGTGCGCGGGACGCGCGCCTGCCGGGTGCGCGGACCGATCCTGATCCAGCCCGCGGCTTCACCGTCGACGTACGCGATGATGCCGGGAGGCGGGCCCTCCGCGATCTCGGTACGGAGCATCTCCGTGCGCTGCGGGGTCGTGGTCGCGTTCCAGTCCTTGTTGCTCAGCACCGGCCAGATGCACTGGCAGCTGGCGCCGTCGCCGCCACCGGTGAGCGCATGCTGCACGTCGTTCCACCGGGAGCTCGTCGCCGGCGCGGTCGTGATCGTCACCATGCCCGCGACGCTACGCCCGGCATCCGACACCCGCAACGCCCCGGTTCGCGGAGGGGGTCGAGATGCGGCTAAGATAGGGGAGTTGCCTGCGCGAGAGTGCAGAACAACGGGCTGTGGCGCAGCTTGGTAGCGCACTTGACTGGGGGTCAAGGGGTCGCAGGTTCAAATCCTGTCAGCCCGACCACATAGAGGCTCGGAATCACGCGGAGGTCGCGAGGTTCCGAGCCTCTGTCGTATCCGCCGTCGTGCCGTGATTGTGCACTCGTTGTGCAGTTGCTCGCGGGACGAGCGCCGAAGCGCTCTCCGCAGCACGTCGAGCGGCGTCACCGATCAGGTGCGTGTAGATGTCGCTCGTGACCGAGATCGACGAGTGACCGAGCCGCTTCGACACGAGCGCGATGTCGGCACCGCTCGCGAGCAGCAGCGACGCGTGCATCTGTCGCAGCTCGTGCAGCGTCATCGTGGGCAGCGCGACATCACGACGTAGCGCGTCGAACAGGCGCGTCACGTACTGAGGGCGCAGCGGCTCGCCGTTCTCGTAGGTGAAGACGTAGCCCGAGCCGAGCCAGGCGGCATCCCGGTCTGAGCGCTCGCCGTCCTGCGTGATTTGCCATGCGACGAGTGCGCCGACAGCGGCGTCGTCGAGTTGCACGACGCGACGCCCGGCGCTCGTCTTCGGCGAGTTCTCCACGACCTCACCGCTCGCTTGGACGCGCGTGCTGCGCACCGTGAGTACACGTCGTGCGAGATCGAGGTCGCCCCAGCGCAGCCCGACAAGTTCGGCACGTCGCAGCCCGGTCATTACGGCGACCTCGAACAGCGCGCCGAGACGATGCTGCGCTGCACGATCGAGGAACGCGCCGACCTGCACAGGCGTCCATGGCTCGAACTCGTGCGCGTCCACGGTCGGTAGCCGCACGCCACGAGCGGGGTTCGCAGCGATGATGTCGTCGCGCATCGCAGCGGTAAGCGCGCCCTGCACGACGGCGATGATCCGACGCACTGTCATCGCTCCGCGTCCGGCAGCGACGAGCGCGTCGACGAACCGCCGCACGTCGGGTCGCTTGATGTCGGTCAGCCGCAACCGCCCGAGTGCGCTCGGCGCGATGTCCTGAGCGACGTAGCGCCGGTAGTTGTCGAGCGTCGACCGCTTGATCGAGCGCATGCTGCACGTGCTCGCATAGTCGAGCGTTCAGACGGCGTCGCCGTGCGGGTTGTCCGCGACGACGCCCACGAGAGGCGGGCTGGTCGTACCTTGCGCCCGCCTCTCGGTTCTCATCATGCGAACAAAGTAA
>Ga0160431_100758_pt1 | contig 11033 bp, 11 predicted proteins | sample HID1971K_E0MG_FD_108212 | JGI IMG/M metagenome (GOLD analysis project Ga0160431, IMG submission 108212) | Enriched millipede-associated microbial communities from UW Madison campus, WI, USA - HID1971K_E0 MG | ecosystem: Host-associated > Arthropoda: Insects > Digestive system > Unclassified ...
GACCCGCGATGCGGCCCATGACCGCATGAGCCAGGCCGGCGCGCAGATGATGACCTGGTTCGGCGTGGCCTGTGAGCTGCACCGTGACTGGCGCAACGACATCGAAGGGCTGGCGGCGCTGTGTTCCAACCACATCCCGGACTATCGCAACCTGATTACCAGCTATGACGCGTTGACTGCTGCCAAGTAACACTCGGCGGCGCGATGTAACAAGGCCGGCTCCCATTGGGGGGCCGGCCTTTTTTTGTTGTCTGCACTGGCCCTATCGCCGGCAAGCCGGCTCCTACAGATATCGCGCAACAGCCCCATTTTTCCTATTGGAAGACATTGAGAAATATCCCACACAGATAACGGATGGTGTCACCGCGCAAAATCGAATGCCTGAGAACAGACTGGTCAATTCGGAAATTCATCAGGAGTGCTTTGATGCCCCATGCTGGAGCCAACTTGATAAGTGTAAGGCATAGCCTTACACTCAGTCGTCAATGATCAGGTGTTTCAGGCACAAGGGCCTGAGGCTGCTTTATCAGCGAGGAGTTGAATCAGGCGTACGTGCAGATCATGTTGCCCGTTTGCGGCGATTACTTGCTTCGCTCGAGGTTGCGCAAACACCTTTCAACATGGATCGTCCTGGAAATCGCCTGCATATGCTGCGAGGCAATCTGGAGGGTTTCTGGGCGGTGAACGTTTCGGGCAACTGGCGTCTGGTATTCCGCTTCGTAGGTACCGACGTGGAACTTGTCGATTATCTGGACTACCACTAGGAAGCTGAAAACCATGCCGATGCACAATCCCCCCCATCCCGGCGAGTCGTTGCGCGAAGACGTTTTGCCTGCCATAGGCATGAGCGTCGCGGGGCTGGCGCGTCACCTTGGCTATTCTCGGGGGCAGCTATCCACCGTGCTCAATGGCCGTGCCGCGATATCTGCTGACCTGGCTTATCGTCTTGAACTGGCGGGCCTCGGCGATGCTCGGCAGTATCTTGCCGAGCAGGCGGCCTACGATCTCTGGCAGGCCGCCCAGCGTGAACATCCGCAGATTTCGCGGGTGGTGTTTGCCTGAAACTCAATCCGCATCCGAATCGAACAACCGCTCCAACTCCACCCGCGCTTCCTTCGCCGTCTGCATCACCTTGGCGCGGTCATTGCGTACCTGGCCCTGTGTTACCAGCACCTCCTCGTCATGCTGGGTGAAGCGCTCGATGCGGTCCGCCGCCTGCTCATCGCTCAGCCCCAGGCCGACCAGCGCCCGTCGGGTCATCTCCAGGCTCGAATAGAAGGTCTCGCGGATCGGTTCGGCGCCTACATCCACCAGCTTGTGCACATGCTGGCGGTTGCGCGCACGGGCCAGCACTTTCAGGTGGGGGTACAGACGCTTGACCCGTTCAGCCGTTCGCGTGGTCACTTCGGGGTCGTCGGTGGTGATCACGAAGTACTCCGCCTCGCCGACCTTGGCCGCATGCAGCACCTCGGGGCGCAGCGGGTCGCCGTAGAACACCGGGGCCTGTTCGAACATGCGGGTCATCTCGATGGCATCCACCGAGGTCTCCAGGGCAATGAACGGGATCTTCTGCGCGCGCAGGATGCGTGACACGATCTGCCCCATGCGGCCCATGCCGACGATCACCACGCGCGGGGTGCCGGCGTCGATGGCCTTGTATTGCTCGGGCACTTCACGCGGGGGTTGCGGGCGATTGAGGGCGCGGGCACAGCCGAGCATCAACAGCGGGGTGATGGCCATCGACAGGGTGATGGTCATCAGCAGCAAGTCGTAGGTCAGGGTGTCGAACAAGCCCTGGTCCTTGCCCAGCTTGAACACCACGAAGGCAAATTCGCCACCTGCTGCCAGCACCATGCCCAGACGCAGCGCGCTGGCGCTGTTGAGGCCACCGGCGATGCGCCCGACGCCGATCAGCAGCCCCAGCTTGACCGCCACCAGCAGCAACGTCAGGCCCAGCACCAGCAACGGCATTTCCAGCAGCAAACGCAGGTTGGCGCCCATGCCGACGCTGATGAAGAACAGCCCCAGCAGCAGGCCCTTGAAGGGTTCGATCTGCGATTCCAGTTCATGCCGGTATTCCGAGTCGGCCAGCAACAGGCCGGCGAGGAATGCACCCAACGCCATGGAAATGCCGGCTTCCTCCATCAGCCAGGCCGTCCCGATCACCACCAGCAGCGCGGTGGCGGTGGACACTTCCGGCAGGCCGGTGCGGGCCACGATGCGGAACACCGGGCGTAGCAGATAGCGGCCGCCGACGATGACGATGGCGATGCTGGCGAACACTTTCAGGCCGTGCTGCAGGCTGTCGCCGTGGCTGGTGTCCGGACCGCTGGCCGCCAACAGCGGCACCAGCGCGATCAGCGGGATCGCGGCGATGTCCTGGAACAGCAGGATGGCAAAGGCCAGGCGGCCATGGGGGGCGTTGAGCTGCTTGCTTTCGGCCAGGCTTTGCAGGCCCAGGGCGGTGGACGACAGCGCCAGGCCCAGGCCAAGCACCACGGCGGCCGGCAGCGACTGCCCGAAGCCGAACAGGGCAATGGCGCCGATCACCGCGCCGGTCAGAAGGACCTGGGCGGTACCGACACCAAACACTGATTTGCGCATCAGCCACAGGCGTTTGGGCGACAGTTCCAGGCCGATGATGAACAGCAGCAGGACCACGCCCAGTTCGGAGATGTGTGCGACGCTTTCGGTGTCGCGGATCAGGCCCAGGGCCTGCGGGCCGATGGCCACGCCGGCGAGCAGGTAGCCGATCACGGCCCCCAGCTGCAGGCGCTTGGCCAGAGGGACGGCGAGGACGACGGCGAGCAGGAAGATCACCGCGGTTTGCAGAAGGCTGCCTTCGTGTGGCATTGGCTCGTACTCCATGAGCTGCCGGGGCAGCGTTAGAACAGTGTGGCGGACAATTCTGGGGGTCGTGGAGGGTTCGCACAATCGGGGTTACAGGAGAAACATTGTCCCATCAAGAGGGACAATCAACCTCGCCGTGGATCAGCCGTGGCGACTTGGCGATGGGCCTTTGTTTGTAAGATGTTTCCGAACTTGAAACCAAATGCTTCAGCATTTGTTAGCTTCGGAATTATCCTACGAGCGCTGCTGAAGTTTCGCTGTTGTCGGGGAAATGCCTCACGGATAACGTTTTCGGGTCGCTCTGGCGACCGGGCATGAGAACCCGACAAATTAGCTAGCAGCACCGTTATGGTGGCCGTATACGGGCGGGCTTTCGCCTGGCCGAGTGTTTGCTAGCTTCTATCGGCTTTCTCACACCCGTGTACGGCTGCCACCTTCAATCCATGAGAAAGATTCAGGTGGTAGTTCCCTTTGCTCAGAAGCTGGAATTACACAATGAAAAAGCTCGTTCCAGATCCACCTCTTCGCAAACCTATCACGACTCCATTCTTCACCATCCAGTCCGACTTGTGTCCGCCCGACGCCCTGGCCCACGCCAGCGAGCTGCTACGCGGCGTCATCGAAACCCTCGACGAGCATTGCCGCGCCCGCGCCGGCGAACACGGCCTGAGCATGCTGAGCAATGCCATGCATGCCAGCGAGATCGCCTATTCGCTGGTGGAGCATGTGCACGCTCGGCTGTATGGCCAACAGGCGGAGGGATGACGCTATGGCAGACGAACGCAAAGTGCTCACCACCGTCGGTGTGGTGACCTTCCTCGATGTCGGCAACCCGCCGGTTGATCTGCTGCGGGTGCAGCCTGGGATTCCGATCGATGATGCCTACGAGCAGGTCTCGGTGCTGCTGGGCTACATCAAGCACCTGGTCCGCGAGGGCGATATGGAAGATGACCATAAGTTTCTCGGCGCGGCGGACTACCTGAGTCTTTTGGCCAAGGCGCTGATGAACGATATCGAGGTGGCCAAGAACCGACTGCATTGACCTCCAGGGCCCCATCGCTGGCAAGCCAGCTCCCACAGGTACACCACCGCTCTCAAGAACTGTGGGGTTCCCTGTGGGAGCCGGCTTGCCGGCGATAAGGCCTACTGGCTGCCAGGACGGTACTGCAGTGCCTCGGCAAGGTGAGCCCGGGCAATCGAACCGGCACCTTCGAGGTCGGCCAGAGTGCGTGCCACCTTCAACAGCCTGTGTGCGGCGCGCAAGGAAAGCGTAAGGCGTTCGCAGGCACTTTCCAGCCAGGCCTGGTCAGTCGCTTGCAGCGGGCAATGCTGCCTTAGCCCTTCAAGGCCCAGAAACGCATTGGCACACCCTTGCCGGCTATGCTGCACTTCACGCGCCTGCGCCACTCGGGCCGCCACCGCAGCACTGTTTTCGCCACTGGGGCGGTGGTCGAGCGTGGTGGTTTCCCGGGCCACGGTCAGGTGCAGGTCGATACGGTCCAGCAAGGGGCCGGAGAGTTTGTTGCGGTAGCGCTGGATCTGCTCGGTGCTGCAGCGGCAGCGGCCAGTAGGGTCGCCGAGGTAGCCGCACGGGCAGGGATTCATGGCCGCCACCAACTGGAAACGCGCTGGGAAACGCACTTTGTCCCGTGCCCGTGCGATGACGATTTCGCCGGACTCCAGTGGTTCGCGCAGCACTTCCAGCACGCGTCGCTCGAACTCCGGCAGCTCGTCCAGAAACAGCACGCCATGATGCGCGAGTGTGATTTCGCCGGGCTGTGGCCGGCTGCTGCCACCCACCAGCGCCGGGCCTGATGCAGAGTGATGGGGGTGGCGAAATGGCCGTTGTGGCCAACTGCGCAATGGCGTTTTCCCGCTCACCGACTGGATGGCCGCGACCTCCAGGGCTTCGTGCTCGTCCAGCGGCGGCAACAATCCGGGCAGGCGGCTGGCGAGCAAGGTCTTGCCGGTGCCTGGGGGGCCGGTGAAAAGCAGGTTGTGCGCCCCGGCTGCCGCCAGCAGCAAGGCGCGCTTGGCGGCAACCTGGCCCTGCACTTCGCTCAGGTCAGGGTAGGGCTGGTGCTGCAGAACCAGGCCATTGGCGCAGAAAGGCGGCAACGGCACCTGCCCGTTGAGGTGGGCGACCAGCTCCAGCAAGTGACCCACTGCATACACCAGCAACCCGCCCGCCAGGCTTGCTTCCTCGGCGTTCTCCCGCGGCACTACCAACGCCCGCCCGGCTTCGCGCGCGGCCAAGGCCGCCGGCAGCACACCCTGCACAGGGCGCAGTTTGCCGGAAAGCGCCAGTTCGCCCAGGCATTCGATATCCGCCAGGCTTGCCAGCGGCACCTGGGCGTCGGCAGCCAGAATGCCCAAGGCGATAGCCAGGTCGTAACGGCCACCGTCCTTGGGCAGGTCGGCAGGGGCCAGGTTCTGGGTAATACGCCGTTGCGGATAGTTCAAGCCGGAATTGACGATGGCGCTGCGTACGCGGTCCTTGCTTTCCTTGACCGTGGTTTCCGGCAAGCCGACCAGGGTGAGATGGGGCAGCCCGTTGGCAAGATGGGTTTCGACGCTGACCGACGGTGCCTGCACGCCAACCTGGGCGCGGCTGTGGACGAGGGCAAGGGACATGGGCACTCCATTGTCACTGAGGAAGGCGCCGCTTCCTGCGGCCTTGGCAAGCATAGTGAGCAGGACAACCAAGCGCGCAAGAAGAGTGCGTCATGGTTTTTCAGGCCAGGGCTTTTCCCTGTGTTTTCATAAAATCTGGCAAAAAATGGATCCAATAACTTTGCGCAGCGCCGTTTCATGACTTAGTGTTCAAGCGTTACTGCCGTTGCCATCGGATGACAACGCGATCCATAAATGGACTTAAGGTACTGCCTGTGCAAACACTCATTCGCGCCCGCCGACAGATTCGTGAACGGGTGCAGGCCAATCAATTCGTTGAACTCGACCGCTACTTCGATAGCCTCCAGCGCCAGTGGCAGCAGGCGCCTCCCGGCGAGTGCCCGGCCTACATGGAAGCTGTCCAGGGACACATGCTGGTCGACTGGGATGTCGGCGGCAGCAAGGCGCTGACCCAGTTGCTCAAGGCGTGGATCGACGCTTGTCCCAAGGCTTATCACCCTCAGGTCGCGATGGGCTTTCACTGCTTCAACCGGGCGTGTCGCATATTTGGCAATGCTGCGGCCGATGCCGTCTCCCAGGAGCGTCGGCTGGCTGCCGAGCAGGCCTGTGAACTGGGCGCGGCGCATTTCTTGCGGGCCATGGAGCGCAGCCCGCAACCCGTTGCGGCCGCTATCGGGATGCTGCAGATTTGTGCGCATTTCCGTGAGCCTGGCTGGCTGGGCGAACTTTTCCGCGGTCAGGTGGCGCGCTTTCGGCCGAACGCGCACGCCGATGTGGAAGTGCAGGAGGCAGCGGCGCCGCTGCTGGTCAACTATGGCCTGGCACCGCTGGTGGAGTTGCCCCAGGCATTGCCCGGATGCCTCGAACCACGCCTGACCGAAGGGCAACGCGCCAAGGATTACTGGCTGCGTCAGGCCCTGGTCTGGCGGCCTGGATGCTTCGAGGCCGTCGAAGCCTGCGCGCGCTATCTGACCCCGCGATGGGGAGGAAGCCACGAGGCAATCGATGAACTTGCCGGCGGCCCACACTGCCAGAACTGGGATGAGCGGCTGCGCAATGCCATCCGCTGGTTGGCCGTTGAAGATGCGTTCTGGCTACCGAAAGCCGATCAGTCGCAACACATCCTGGCGTGGCAGCAAACCTTCGAGGCCTGGGTCAAGCATGATCTGCGGGCCAAGGAGCGCGCCACATTGCTGGCCTTGCGCGGCGCTCTGCGCTACGCCTCGCTGCGGGATTGTCCGGGTGCGCTGCCGGACTTCGTTGCCAGTGTCGAGCTTTACCCTGACCAAGGCTTCGTCGAGGCCATCGGCGAGCCATTCCACAGCTTCGTATGCCTGGTGCTGTTTCACGGTGGGCAAAATGTCACAGCGGCCTTGCGCATCGCCATCGAGCGTCTGTGTGAAAACCGCAGGCAGGTTGCGGCCTGCGCGTTGCGCGCTGCAGGGCACCAGTTCGGCTTGTGGGGTTTCCGGCAATCTGCCGAGCAGGCGCAGCTGTGGCTGGACGCAGCGGTCAACCGCCAACGAGGGCGCGAGGGCCTGGGCTTCGATGTGCTGGAAGTACCGCGCCTGCTGTGGGCGGCGCACCTGCACGAGGCGGCGTATTTCCTTTACCAGCAATGTGCCGAGCGCAAACTTCCGGAGGCCGCCGCCGCACTCTATGCCCTGCATTGCGGCCGCCTGGCCGACACCCCCGATCACTACCGTGATGCTGCAGCAGCGGCGCATTGGTTGTTGTGTGCCGCACAGTCAGGCAGCCAGATGGCCAAGTACGATCTGGCCTGCCAGCGCATGCGTGATGGCGAGGGGCTGGGTGAGCGGCGGGCGATGCTGTCGGTCAGGCGCATGCTGCTCGATTGCCTGGGCAACGAACAGCTCGATGCCCTTGCGCGATTGCAGCTGGGGATTTTGCAACGCCTGCACGGCGATGTGCGTGAGCGTGAAGAAGGGGTGGCCTATCTGCTGGAGCTGGTCGCGTTCCCCGATGCGGGGATCGCCGGGCGCGCCTGTGCAGAGCTTGGCCTTGCCTGGATGCAAGGGCAGGGTACGCGCAAGCAGAGCCGCTTCGCCGCCATCGAATGGGCTAACCGAGCCATCGCGCTGCAGCCGGATGAGCCTGTCATCGAACAGATACGCGCGCAGATACTGAATGCGCACAGCGTGGTGAGGACCTTCATCACCGTCTGCGGTGCAACGCTGTTTCGAGGTGATCTGGAGGCCAGGGAACTGCCGCCAAAGGCTGGAGGCTCAAGCTCGGACCGCCAGCGGGCTTCTGCCTGAAGCGGGCCTGCTTTCTAGGGCTTGGCGCCGAGGATGATGTGCGATGCCTTGATCAGCGCGGTGGCCTTGACGCCGGCTGCCAGGCCGAGCTCCTGCACCGCTTCGCGGGTGACGATGGCGGACACTTCGGTGCCACCGGCCAGCTTCAGCACCACTTCGGCGTTGACCGCGCCGTCGCCGATGCGCACCACTTCGCCTTCCAGGGCATTGCGCGCGGAGAGCCGGTAGCCAGCTGCATCGGTCATCAGCACGACCCAGGGCGCCTTTACTAGCGCAACAGCTTGTTTGCCAACGTTGATGCCAAGGTTATGCAGGCTGGTCATGGTCACGACCGCCACCAGCTTCTCGCCGCCAGCCAGGGTCAGTTCGACTTCGGCGTTGACAGCACCGGGCTGAACGGCGCTGACGGTACCTTCAAAGACATTGCGGGCACTGACTTTCATGGTGAAGCACTCCTTTGACGTTGCTTTATTCCTGTGCGGCTGGCGCCATCCGAGCTTCCAGCTCGGCCACTTGTTTTTCCAGGGCTTCCAGGCGTGCGCGAGTGCGCGCCAGGACCACCATCTGGCTGTCGAATTCTTCGCGGCTGACCAGGTCGAGCTTGCTGAAGGCACCTTGCATCAGCACCTTGAACTGGCTTTCCAGTTCGGCGCGGGGCTGTGCGGTGTCACCGCTGAACAGGCGTGAGGCCTGGTCGCTCAGGGCATCGAGAAGGGCTTTGGGCGCGAGCATGTGCGGCTGTCCACTGAAACTGAGAAATGGCCCGCAGTGTAGCACGGTGAAAATCTGCCTTTGATTGCACGTTTTTCGAGCAGCTTGCCAGGCTGCTGCGCACCGAATTTGTGCATCTTTTCCATGCTGGCGACTGGCCAATCCCGAGTGTTTCCTTCAAACCATTGTTTTCCCGCGCTTTAGGCGAACTGGCAAGGTTTCTGCAAAGACCTGAACGAGCCATGCACTGATGCGGTTCCTTGTGACCAGGCAGTGCGCAGGCGGCGCCGGATGCCGACGACGCGTTACAAAGCCAAGCGCTGCGCTTAGACTTGAGACGGGTTTGTTTTCCTGGGGCAAGTCCACCAAATCGGGAGAGAGTTTCATGAAGCTAGTCACAGCCATCATCAAGCCGTTCAAGCTGGACGACGTGCGCGAGTCACTGTCGGAAATCGGCGTGCAAGGTATTACCGTCACCGAAGTCAAAGGCTTCGGCCGGCAGAAGGGCCACACCGAGCTGTATCGCGGTGCGGAGTACGTGGTCGACTTCCTGCCCAAGGTGAAGATCGACGTGGCCATCGACGACAAGGACCTCGACCGCGTGATCGAAGCCATTACCAAGGCTGCCAACACCGGCAAGATCGGTGACGGCAAGATCTTCGTGGTGAATCTGGAGCAGGCGATCCGCATCCGTACCGGCGAAACCGATACCGACGCGATCTAAGCGCCGAAAAAGCCTCACCAAACCCAACGCCCCAGGAGAAAACAACATGACTCTGCGTAAGATCGCAGGGCTAGGAGCCCTATTGTCCCTCGTAATGCCGAGCCTTGCCCTGGCAGAGGAAACTGCCCCGGTGCTGAACTCCGGGGACACCGCCTGGATGCTCACGGCCACGGCGCTGGTGCTGTTCATGACCATCCCCGGCCTGGCCCTGTTCTACGGCGGCATGGTGCGTTCGAAGAACGTGCTTTCGGTCATGATGCAGTGTTTCGCCATCACCGGCCTGATGAGCATTCTCTGGGTCGTCTACGGCTACAGCATGGCCTTCGATACCACCGGTATGGAAAAGGGCGTGCTCAACTTCAATTCCTTCGTCGGTGGCTTCTCCAAGGCCTTCCTCAGTGGCGTGACGCCATCGGGGCTGACCTCCGCTGCCGCGCTGTTCCCTGAGGCAGTCTTCATCACCTTCCAGATGACCTTTGCCATCATCACCCCGGCGCTGATCGTCGGTGCCTTCGCCGAGCGCATGAAATTCTCCGCGATGCTGGTGTTCATGGGCATCTGGTTCACCCTGGTCTACGCCCCCATCGCGCACATGGTCTGGAGCGGCGACGGCGCACTGATGTGGGACTGGGGCGTGCTCGACTTCGCAGGCGGTACCGTGGTGCACATCAATGCTGGTGTCGCTGGCCTGGTGTGCTGCCTGGTGCTGGGCAAGCGCAAAGGCTACCCGACCACCCCGATGGCGCCGCACAACCTGGGCTACACCCTGATGGGGGCGGCCATGCTGTGGATCGGCTGGTTCGGCTTCAACGCAGGCTCCGCCGCGGCCGCCAACGGTACTGCCGGCATGGCCATGCTGGTGACCCAGATCGCCACCGCTGCCGCCGCGCTGGGCTGGATGTTCGCCGAGTGGATCTTCCACGGCAAACCCAGCGCCCTGGGCATCGCCTCTGGCGTGGTGGCGGGCCTGGTCGCCATCACCCCGGCGGCCGGCACCGTGGGCCCGATGGGCGCGCTGGTGATCGGCCTGGTGTCAGGTGTGCTCTGCTACTTCTGCGCCACCAGCCTCAAGCGCAAGCTGGGCTATGACGATTCGCTCGACGCGTTCGGCGTGCACGGCATCGGCGGCATCATCGGTGCGATTCTGACCGGCGTGTTCGCGGCACCGGCCCTGGGCGGCTTCGGCGCGGTCACCGATATCGGGGCCCAGGTCTGGATCCAGGCCAAGGGCGTGATCTTCACCGTGGTCTACACCGCCATCGTCACCTACGTGATCCTCAAGGTGCTGGATGTGGTGATGGGCCTGCGGGTCAACGAAGAAGAAGAGTCGGTCGGCCTCGACCTGGCTCAACACAACGAACGCGGCTACAACCTGTAACTGCGACGCTGGAAAACTTGCCCGGCTTGCCGGGCATTTTTTTGCCTGTTTTTTGCCTTTTCCCGCAGTGCAAACGGTTTATCAGTCACGTTCGCGACGTAGGGCGAAAACTTACAACAAGCAGGGCGTTTATGGAGCTTTGCTTTTTCCACGGGCGCGCTAGAATGCGCGCCGAGGGGTGTGAGACGAGATGTCCGCACGCTCTCTCAGCCTTTGCTAGGCTTGCCAATAATGTGTAGCCAGCAGGGGTTCAAGGATATTTCAGGTCCTGCCAGGAGCAGGGCCTGTCGGGTGGCGACTCCCATCAGGAGCGCCGACCCAAGGGCAGTGGCCTAACCCACGGCCAGTTGAATTTTCACTGGTGGCTGCCGGTCTACGGCTGCACTGGTCTATAACTAACCTGCTTTTCGCAAGTCATGAGGTAGAACATGAGCGACGACGATCTGGAAAATGATGA
>Ga0160431_100765_pt1 | contig 10855 bp, 11 predicted proteins | sample HID1971K_E0MG_FD_108212 | JGI IMG/M metagenome (GOLD analysis project Ga0160431, IMG submission 108212) | Enriched millipede-associated microbial communities from UW Madison campus, WI, USA - HID1971K_E0 MG | ecosystem: Host-associated > Arthropoda: Insects > Digestive system > Unclassified ...
CGAGACACATTTGGACACTTTCACGAAAGCGCGCGAAGGGGTAGGCTGCGCGTTCATTTCGCCAGCACCTCAGAAAATGCTTCAACAATTCCTGCAGGATTTCGGCTACTTTGCCCTTTTTCTCGGCACCTTCTTCGAAGGCGAGACCATCCTGGTGCTTGCGGGATTCCTCGCATTCCGCGGCTACATGGACATCAGCCTGGTGGTGGTCGTAGCGTTCTTCGGCAGTTATGCCGGCGACCAGCTGTGGTACTTCATGGGCCGTCGCCACGGCCGCGCCATCCTCGCGCGCAGACCGCGCTGGCAGGCCATGGGCGACCGAGCGCTGGAACACATCCGCCGCCACCCGGACATCTGGGTGCTGAGTTTTCGCTTCGTCTACGGCCTGCGCACGGTGATGCCCGTGGCCATTGGCCTGTCCGGCTACCCACCACGGCGCTATCTGCTGCTCAACGGTATCGGTGCGGCCGTCTGGGCATTGGCCCTGGGCGCGGCCGCGTACCACTTCGGCGCCATCCTCGAAGGCATGCTGGGCAACGTGAAGAAGTACGAGCTATGGGTGCTCGGCGGCCTGTTGCTGCTGGGTGGCCTGCTCTGGTTGCGCCGGCGCTTCCGCACCCTGCGCGCGGAGCGCAAAGCGGCGGCAGAAGGCCAGAGCCCAGAGGCTGACAAGGCTGTAAGCCCCGAGCAGGAACCACGCCAGGGGCGTGACCAGCACTAAGCCAGACGCGCCGGCCAGGTACAACGCCGGCGCATTCGACAGCAGGCGCGCCAGCTCCAGGCGCACTGCCCACGGCCGGTTCTCCAGGGCCGCACCCAGCACGAACAGGCCAAACGCCGTCACCGACCAGCCCAGCACCAGGGCGGCGCTCGGCACCTGCTCGGCAACGTCCATCAAGTAACTGCCCAACGCCACGTAGGCCACGAACTGTGCGGCCACGTACACCTGCTGCGAGCGCCCCAAGGCAATCTCGAACTTTCGGAACAACGCCAAGTTCTGCTTGGCCTGTGGATAACGCCCAGCGACATCCGCCGGGCGCCAACCGGTGGGCATGAACCAGATACGCAGTTTGTCCCGCAAGCGTCGGGTGCGCCGGGCATCGTCCCAGAGCTGTGCATAGAACTGCAGGTTGGCCCACAGCGGGTTCCAGCTCGCCAGCGGCGTGGTCACGCCAAACACCACCGGCTCGGCCGGATCCTCTTCCTTGAAGGTGCCAAACAGGCGATCCCAGAGAATGAACACCCCGCCGTAGTTGCGATCCAAGTAAGCAGGATTCTGCGCATGGTGGACGCGATGATTGGACGGTGTGATCAGCACCCATTCAAGCCAGCCCAGCTTGGGAATATGGCGGGTATGTACCCAGAACTGGTAGAGCAGGTTCAACGACGCCACCGTGATGAACACCACCGGCGGCACGCCGATCAGCGCCAGCGGCAAGTAGAAGATCCACGAAAAGATAAAACCGCTGCTGGTCTGGCGCAGGGCGGTGGTGAGGTTGTATTCCTCACTCTGGTGATGCACCGAATGAGCGGCCCAGAGTACGTTGCGTTCATGCCCCAGGCGGTGCAGCCAGTAGTAGCACAGGTCATACAGCACGAACGCCAGCAGCCACACCCACCAGGCCTGCTCCGGCAAACGCAGAAGCGCCAGGTGCTCCCAGGCCAGTGCATAGGTCAGCAGCCCTACCCCTTTGGTCAACAGCCCCGTGCTGGTGGAAAGCACCCCCGTGCTCAAGCTGTTGATCGAATCGGCAACGGTGAAATTGCGCTGGCCGCGGACACGGTCGGCGATCAGCTCCACCGCTATCAGCACGAAGAAGAACGGCACGGCCAGCAGAATAAGGTCCATGGAGGGTAGCCTCGAAGGTTATCCACTGAGATTAGGATGCGCCCGCGCGAATCCCTATGGCCACATCTGCCAAACTAGAGGACATTTAGTGCCTCGAAAATGGAGTAATGAGCATGACGAAAAAAGTAGCGGTGATTCTTTCCGGCTGTGGCGTGTACGATGGCGCCGAAATCCATGAAAGCGTGATCACCCTGCTGCGCCTCGACCAGCGCGGTGCACACGTACAGTGCTTTGCACCGAATATCGCGCAGCTGCATGTGATCGACCACCTGACCGGTGAAGAGATGCCTGAATCGCGCAACGTGCTGGTGGAGTCGGCGCGCATTGCCCGTGGCGAGGTGAAAGATATCCGTGAAGCCAGGGCCGAGGACTTCGATGCGCTGATCGTGCCCGGTGGTTTCGGCGCGGCGAAAAACCTGTCGAGCTTCGCCGTGGATGGCGCCAAGTGCACCGTGAACCCGGATGTGCTGGCCCTGGCCGAAGCCTTTGCCGTGGCCTGCAAGCCGGTCGGCCTGATCTGCATTTCGCCAGCGCTGGCGGCGAAGATCTATGGGCCGGGCGTGGTCTGCACCATTGGCAACGATGCCGGGACCGCTGCCGCCATGGTCAAGATGGGTGCTACCCATGAAGAATGTGATGTGCATGACATTGTCGAAGACACCCAGCGCAAGCTGGTGACCACCCCTGCCTACATGGTCGCCAAGTCGATCAGTGAAGCGGCCGGTGGCATCTACAAGCTGGTGGACCGAGTGCTGGAGCTGACCCACGAGGGTGAGTGATCAGCCCTTGGCCAGGCGGGTGAGGATACGATCCAGCGCATTGGCGAACGCCTGTTTCTCGCGTTCGCCATAGGGCGCCTGCCCGCCCCCGACCTGCCCCTGCTCGCGCAGTTCGGTGAACAGGTTGCGTACCGCCAGGCGCTCGCCCATGTTGCGCTCGTCGAACTCGCGCCCACGCGGGTCCAGCGCTGCCACGCCCTTCTTGATCAAGCGGTCGGCCAGCGGAACGTCGCTGCAGATCACCAGCTCGCCGGGTTCGGCGTGCTCGACCAGGTAATCGTCGGCAGCGTCCATGCCGCTGGGCACCACGATCAGCCGCACCACGGCGAAGGCGGGCTTGGCCACGGCCTGGCCGGCCACCATGATGACCTCCAGCTTGCGCTTGAGGGCGAATTTGACGATCAGGTCCTTGGCTGCCTTGGGGCAGGCGTCGGCGTCGATCCATATGCGCATGTAGCAATCTCTTCTGTCAGAGCCGGCCTCTTCGCGGGACAAGCCCGCTCCCACAGGAACACCTATGAGCCTAAGGCCTCTGGCGATCCTGCTCCCACAGGAACACCTATGAGCCTAAGGCCTCTGGCGATCCTGCTCCCACAGGAACACCTCTAAGCCTAAGGCCTGTGGCGATCCTGTGGGAGCGGGCTTGCCCCGCGAAGAGGCCAGCAGCATCAACACCTAAACGGCAGCCCGGCGCTTCTCGGCCAGGCGACTACGCCCATAGAGCACCAAAATAGCCAGCAACGCCACCGTCTGTGCCGCCAGCGAGTATGCATCGGCATGAATCCCCAGCCAGTCGAACTCGAAGAACGCCACCGGCCGCGTGCCCAGGACGCCCGCCTCCTGCAGCGCCTTCACGCCATGCCCGGCGAACACCACCGACAGTGCGCAGAGCAAAGCCGCGTTAATGCTGAAGAACAGCGCCAGCGGCAGTTTCGCCGAGCCGCGCAAGATCACCCAGGCCAGGCCGACCAACAGCACCAGCGCCGTGGCGCCCCCTGCCAGCACCGCCTGATGCCCGGCAGGCCCGGCCTGCAGCCACAGGGTTTCATAGAACAGGATCACCTCGAACAGCTCGCGGTACACCGAGAAGAACGCCAGCACGGCAAAGCCGAAGCGCCCGCCCCCGCTGACCAGGCTGCTCTTGATGTAGTCCTGCCAGGCCGCGGCGTGGCGGCGGTCGTGCATCCATACGCCCAACCACAGCACCATCACCGACGCGAACAGCGCCGTGCAGCCTTCCAGCAGTTCACGCTGGGCGCCACCGACGTCGATCACATAGGCAGCCAGCGCCCAGGTGGCGAAGCCTGCGACCAGCGCCAGGCCCCAGCCGACATTGACGCTGCGTACCGCCGACTGCTGGCCGGTGTTACGCAGGAAGGCCAGGATCGCGGCCAGTACCAGAATGGCTTCAAGGCCCTCGCGCAGCAGGATCAACAAGCCGGAAATGTAGCTCAGCGACCAGCTCAGGCCATCGCTGCCCAGCAGCTTGGAGGCTTGGTCAAGCTTGACCTTGGCTTCGGCCAGGCGCTGTTCGGCCTGGGCGACCGGCAAGCCGTCCTGCAGTGACTGGCGGTAGGCCATCAAGGACTTTTCGGTGTCCTTGCGCGCTTGGGTGTCGATGTTGTCCAGCGAGCTTTCCACCAGCTCGAAGCCTTCCAGGTAGGCGGCTACCGAGAGGTCGTAGGCCTGGTCGTGGTCGCCTGCGCGGTAGGCGGCCAGGCTCTTCTCCAGGGTGCTGGCGGTGTATTCGAGCAACTGCGCCGGGCCCCGCTTGACCTGCGGCGGCTGGGCACGCTGGGCGCGGAATGCCGGTACGGCTGCGGCGCCTTCGTTGGCAGCGACTTCGGCCGGGGTCTGCCGGGCCAGGTCGGCCAGGTTCCAGGTCTTGTCGCCCTTGGCCGCCTGCGGGTCGGCGGTGAAGCTGGCGATGTAGGCGGCCACGTCCCAACGCTGGCGGTCATCGAGCTGATCGGCGAAAGACGGCATCTCGGTGCCGTCGATGCCCAGATTGATCGTGTTGTAGAGGTCGAACAGGCTCAGTTGGTCAAGGCGCTCGATCTTGCGCAGGTCGGCCGGTGCGGGCTCCAGGCCCACGCCTGCCGGACCGTCGCCCGCGCCGGTGTCACCGTGGCAGATCGAGCAATTCTGCGCATACAGCGAAGCGCCACGGGCCGGGTCCGGGGTGATCACCGGGGCCTGGCTGACCTCGTAGGCTACCGCCAGTCGCGCGCCCAGCTGGCGAGCCTGCCTGGCGACTGCAGCACCCTCCTGGCGTTGGTCGATGGCCTGGCGCAGCGCTTGGACGCCCTGCTCCAACGCGTTTTGCTCGGCATTCGCAGGCAGTCCTTTGACCAGATCGGCCAATACCGCGCTGAACTCTTGTTGCTCGCGGTATTCGCCATCGTCGATCACCTTGCCGTCGCGCACGGTCGGCGGGTAGTCGGCGCCGATGTAATCGAGCAGGTGCAGGGCCTTGCCGGCCTCGGCAGGGGATTCGGCCAGCACCACGGTGCTGCACAGCGCCAGCATGGGCCATAGCAACCAGGCAAGCAGACGGGAACGGGAATTCATGGCCAATCTCGAAGGAAATACGAAAGAGAACATTGTTCACTTCCACTGCCTTTCCCTCAAGGGCCATCAGCGGATTTCATGAAAAAGCCGGAGACGGCCTAGCTCACAAAGTGCTGGACCGACCAACCATTGGCTGCTCCAGCCTTACACTAGCTATGTCGCCCCCTAATGTTTTTACCTTTGCGCCCGACTTGCGCGACAACTTTTTGAGGCTCAAAAAGGTGTTCATCATATGCGAAATGCTTATATTCCGGATGAGACTTCTTGAATGTGTTCTCGTGAGCGATATTGTAATCAACAATATTTACAGCATCCGAGTTCTTGCTAATCAATTTATGCCTATTATCTGTTGGATACACACGCCCTTTGAACCCTATTGTCGGCAAACCTGATGCGTCCGCAAATTGCTGTGCCAACGAGGGGTCGCCATCACCAGACAAACAGGCAATAAGTCTAAAACCATCAAGGTCGTCAAGTTCAACCTGCTTCGCCACCAACTCGGACTTCAGCTGCTTGCCATTAACGGTACGCCCATCAAAAGAGGCAAGCCCTTCATCACCATGAATTTCCAGATTACCGATCAGCTTGCCATTTTCCTTGTTCTTGAAAAACAACGTCTTCTTCCCCAGCAGGCGCCCGGGACCACTGAACTTGAACTGTTTAACATGGCCGGTGGGGTCCGTATAATTCACAGGATCACCGGCAACATACGCATAGCAATTGATCCCGCCCTGATCAAAGGGACTCAACCGATCCGGACTTAAAAACCGCATCAGAGCGGGGCTGTAGATACGAACCCCGTTCCCTAGGAAATACCAACCCGTCAGGGCTTCACGGGGTTGCCCGTTGAATCCCGGCAAGATGGGTAATTGTGGATAGCTAATCCCATATGGACTGTAGTGAAGCGCCTCATGGTTCAGTGCAGTCGCTCCACCCATAATGGTTCGCATCGGCCCTAAAAACAAAAGTGTCGTGCCTGACGCTTTCCCACTTCCAACTTGTGCCAGGTCGCCCGCTTCGCCCTTGAATAGCGAACGGGCGCTAAGCGCTCCAATCACCGTCACCAGTTGATTATGCCGGTAAAATCGTTTCTCAGAAGACGCTGACGTTCTGCTCCGTGAGTTTTCCATAAAAACTCCTATTCGCTCGCAATTTCAAACAGCGTGACAGGTTCATACGGGCGGAGAAACTGGCAGTAATATCAGTTGCAGGGTATGCCGTATTACTCTCTTCTGAGCGGCCAAAGGGCAAAGGGCAAGCAGGAGTACAGTCACTCACTGCCTGCCATTGCCTACAAAAGGTTAGTGCGCCTTGTTCATCCCCCGCTCCAGATCATCGATCAACGCCTTGGCCATCTCGCTGAGAATCCGCGCCGCACTGCCAGCGACGCGGTCATTTTCCATCTCTGCTTCGGTGGTGAGGTGGCGGATGCAGCCGAGCAGCACCGACAGCTGCGAGAAGGCATGACCGAAGGGAACATCGGGATTCAGGCGGAACAGGTCGAAGGTTTCCACGCCTGCGGTTGAAGCGTCGTTTGGCTCACTCATTGACCTCGCTCCTGTTCTCAAGTGCTTTCAGGCCAGGGTGATCCATGACGGCGTTGAGCACAGCGCACATGACGCGCATGCTCATGCCCATGGCATCGCGGCGCAGGCCTGGAGGGCTGTCGATAAGCACGTTGGCGGTTTGGACGAGGGTGAGGGTCAGTGCGCTCACCAGCAGATCGCGGTCCATCGGGGTGGGCGGAGTTGCGAGGGTAACGGCAGGCACATCGAGTGCGAGAAGGTAGGCGGGTGGATCAGGGACGAGCTTTTTCATGGCGGATCTCCGTATGAGGGGTTGTACTGCTCTCCTCCTCGTCTCACGGATTTGGGTGGCAGTCGTGTACGGTGTGAGACCCGGGACATACGGTAACCCCGGCCAGACCGAAGCCTGCCCGCACACGACCGCCATGAAGCGGTGCTACCGAATGTAAACCGGGTGTCTCACGCCCGATCGCCTTGCGAGGCGACCCCAGGACAGTATTCCGGGAACACTTTCCAGCCAAGACAGCACCTTCCGACAGGTGCCGTAGGATAATTCGACAGAGAACTAGAACTGAAGCATTCGGTTTCAGATTCGGAAATGTCCTACGACCGTTGAGCCTGCCTCCACTCAAAACAACACGGGCCAGCCAAAAGGCCAGCCCGTCAGTGATTCGCCGCACGCGTTACGCAGCTTTTTCTTTCACCGTGAAATCCACTTCCAAATCTGCGTTACCCAGCAAGTTCACCAGTGCATCCAGGGAAAACTTGTCAATCTTGCCATTGAGCAGTTCGCTCAAACGCGGTTGAGTGACATGCAGACGTCGTGCTGCCTCCTTCTGCGGGATGTCCCAGGAACGCACCTCCCTGGTCAGCACACGCATCAGCTTGGAGCGCAGCCGAAGGTTTTCGGCTTCTTCAGGCGAGTCAATCAACGCATCCCATGCTGAAGTAGAGCGTTCGTTTGCCATTGTTGAACCCCTCTCTTAACAACAACATCACGTGAGTAGATACATTGAGCAGGACCGAGCGAAAAACGGCCTAGTCGAAGGACCTGAACCGCGCTCTAGCCACATCAATGTCGCGCTTTTCCGTCTTTTCAGTAGTCTTTCGAAACGCATGCAGAACGTAGATAGCTTCCGGTCGACTCACTACATAAAAAACGCGAAAAGCCCCGTCTTTGCACTTGATGCGGATTTCCCGTACGCCGTGCCCCACGCTTTCCATCGGCTTCCAGTCCGTGGGCTCCTCCCCATCCTGGATCAAATCCAGCTGATACCCAGCGCGCTGCCGTGCCACCGGGGGGAAACTACGTAGGTCTTCCTTGCTTGTACCTACCCATTCGATAGGTTTCTGATCGTCTCGCATCCTGCATGCTCCTCCACCTTCGACCCAGACGCTCGATGTACTGGCTTTTCATGACCCACCCTTTCCCCTGTGTGTTGTCACGTTGCGCGAGCCGTCGTTTCACCTGGATCGGTTACAGACCGGAGGAATCTGCAGAGTCAAAATATATCGAAACCGATATAACCTCAAGTACAGAATCGGCCGTCGGCCGAACCGAGATTGATCGAACAGATGGAAAGCAATAGTGAGCCAACGCGCCAGGAAATGACGGCACCGGGACATTATTCCTCAGGTGAATCCGTGACTAGATGGCGGATTTAGACACGGGAGGTAGGATTCATCGCACCGTGGCACCACAGGCTATTGCGCTGCCACAGTGAGAAGATCTCAAGGCTCGGAAGGATCCTTCCAGCCACCACCCAGCGCCAGGAACACCCCAATCTGCCCAAGCGCCACCTGGCTATTGGCCGCCGCCAACTGCGCACGCACATCGGTATACGTCCGCGTCGCCTGCAAGTCCGCCAGGAACGATTCACGCCCTGCCTGGTAATACCGATGCGTCTGGTCCGCCGCTTCCTTCGCCGACTGCTCCGCCTCGGCCAGCGCATCACGCCGGTCGAGCAAGGCGCTGTACTGCGCAAGCCGGGTCTGGGTCTCGCGTACGGCGTTCAGGACCACGCCGTCAAAATGCGCCAGCGCGGCCTGAGTCGAAGCCTCGGCCATGCGAATGCGGGCACGGGTGCCGTTGGTGGGGATGGTCCAGCTGATCTGCGGGCCAAAGCCCCAGCGGTTGGTCGATGGATCGCCGAGGTTTTCCAGGATGCCGATGGTGCCCACCTGGGCGCCGATGCTGATATCCGGGTACAGCGCACCCGTGGCCACGCCAATAGTCGCCGTAGCCGCCGCCAGCTGGCGTTCGGCCTGGCGTACGTCGGGGCGGCGCTTGAGCAGCGCGGCGCCATCGCCAACGGGAACCAGCTGATTCAAATGCGGCAGCTCGGCGCAATCGGCAGTACCGGCAGGCAGTTGCTCGACCGGCTTGGCCAGCAGCGCCGCCAGGGTGTACATACCGGTCTCGCGCTCGGCCTTGAAGCGCGGCAGCTCGGCGCGCAACGACTTGAACTGGGTCTGCGAGCGGGTGACCTGGGTTTCATCGCCGCGGCCAGCATCGCGCAGGCGCTGGTTGAGCTGCACGCTCTGCTCCTGCAGGTCGAGCGACTCACGGGCGATGTGGTATTCCTCGTTGGCCGAGCACACCTGCGTATAAGCCTTGACCACATCCGCCACCAGGGTGATGCGCGCGGAGTCGGCAGCAGCCTGCACGGCATCGGCATTGGCCTGGGCCGCTTCGGTGCCACGCTTGAAGGTGCCCCACAGGTCGAACTGGTACGAAGCGCTGATGATCGCCTCGCCGATGTTGGCCACCGGCACCTTCTCAGGCAGCAGGAAGGCTTCGCCCGACTCCTGCAAACGCTGGGCGCCGGCCTTGATACCGCCATTGAAGCCACCCTGCGACTCGGCCACTTCGACCTGGGCACGGGCCTTGGCGATGTTGGCTGCGGCCACGCGCAACTCGGTGTTGGCACTCAGCGCCTGGCGTACCAGCTCGTTGAGGCGCTGATCCTGATACAGCTGCCACCAGTCCTCGGGCACCGGCGCCGACACCACGCTATCGGCATCCTGACGCAGCGAGCCGTTGAGGTCGCTGCGCTGCACCGCCGCATCCTTCGGCACTTCGTAGTCGGGGCCGACCATCATGCAGGCCCCCAGAGACAGGCAAAAGCCAGCCAGGATCAGCTGTTTCATGGATGCTGCCCCTCGATGATCGAGACCGTGGCGGTACGCCCGGCGATCATGCGGAAGTCCTGCGGCACTTCGTCGAAGGCGATACGCACCGGGATCCGCTGGGCCAGCCGCACCCAGCTGAATGCCGGGTTGACGTTGGGCAGCAGGTTGGCGCCGCTGCTGCGGTCGCGGTCTTCGATACCGGCGGCGAAGCTCTGCACATGGCCGCGCAGGCGGGTGTTGTCGCCCATCACGCGGATGTCCACGGCATCGCCGATCTGAATGCCGCCCAGCTTGGTTTCTTCGAAGTAGCCATCGACGTGGTACGAAGCACTGTCGACCACCGACAGCACCGGGCGGCCGGCGGTGACGAACTCGTGGTTACGCGGCGCACGGTCGTTGAGGTAGCCATCCACCGGGCTGCGCACCACCGAACGGTCGAGGTTGAGCTGTGCGGAGTCGACCGCCACCTGGGCCTCGCTGACCGCCGAGCGGGCACGCGACTCGCGGGACTGGCTCTCTTCCAGTTGCTCCGCCGCCACCAGGTTGCCCAGCTTGCGGTTGCGCTGCGCCTCGCGGGAGGCCTGGGCCAGGGTTTCCTGGCGCTCGCCAAGGGTGGCCTTGGCATGGCGCAGGGCCAGGGTGAAGCGGTCCTGGTCGATGGTGAACAGCACATCGCCGCGCTTGACGGTCTGGTTGTCGCGCACTTCGACTTTCTGGATCAGGCCGGAGACATCCGGGGCGATCTGGATCACATCGGCGCGGATATGCCCGTCGCGGGTCCAGGGGGCGAACATGTAATACACCACCATCTGCCACACGAGCACGGCGGCGAAGGTCACTACCAGCAAGGTCAGGACCACACGGCCCAGGGTCAACAAAGGTTTTTTCATGGCAGCATCAGGCTTCGGCAAAAGTGGTCCACCGCGCCAAGCAGCACGGCATACAAAGCAACGTTGAACAGCGCCCGGTGCCAGACCAGGCGGTAGAAATGCAGGCGC
>Ga0160431_100770_pt1 | contig 10794 bp, 6 predicted proteins | sample HID1971K_E0MG_FD_108212 | JGI IMG/M metagenome (GOLD analysis project Ga0160431, IMG submission 108212) | Enriched millipede-associated microbial communities from UW Madison campus, WI, USA - HID1971K_E0 MG | ecosystem: Host-associated > Arthropoda: Insects > Digestive system > Unclassified ...
GAGGTCGCCTTCCTGAGCCCGGTGGGCCGCACTGCCGGCCTGCTGCTCGGGCCGCTGGCCGCGATCGGCATCTGGCGTGTGGTGAAGGACCGCACCTGGTGGATCCTCGCGTCCTACGCCGTGAGCGTGCTGCTGTTCCTGATGGCGGCGTGGTTCCCGATCCTGTCCGTGCGCAGCACCTTCGTCGGTGTCTGGTACGACGACACCACGCGGGTCGGCGCCCTGATCGCGATCTGGGGTCTTCCTCTTGCCGGACTCGGCGCCGCGGTCGTGGTCGATGGACTCGCGACGTGGTGGCGCGCGGGCAACCGGCGTCGCGTGGTCGCGATCGTCGCTCTGCTCGCCGTCGCCGCGGCGACCCATCTGCCGATGGTGCGCAACGACATCCGATACATGCGCTCGGTGAGCTTCCAGTTCGGTGAAGCCTCGCAGGGCCTGTCGCCGGACGAGGTCGAGTTGTTCGAGGAGATCGACGGCGAGCTTCCCGCCGGCACTCTCGTGATCGGCGATCCGCTGACGGGAGCGGGCCTGCTCTACGCCTATACGGGGCACGATGTGGTCTTCCCGCACGTGACGGGTCGGTACGGCGACGACGCCGCGACTCTCGCGCGCCACCTGGTCGACGGCGGCGCGGAGGTCTGCGATGCCGCCGAGCGGCTCGGCGTGACCCACGCGCTCGACTTCGGTGACACGGTGCTGTTCCAGAATCACTACACGACATACGACGGTCTGCACGGCCTCGATCGTTCTTCGATCCTCACCGAGGTCGACCGTGTCGGCGATGCCGTGCTCTACGAGATCACCGGCTGCGACTGACGAGGGTCCGCTGCACGGTCGGTCGGAGTCGTGCCATCGGGGCGCTGCCCGTGGCCGTGTCCGTCCCCGTAGTCGGGCGAACCCCGCGATCAGTGCTCGGCGTCGTCGCGACGCTCTTCTGTCGTCTCGCTCTGCTGGGCCTCCACCAGAGCGATCTTGCGCGCCAGGAGTGTGAGCTGTCGCTGCAGGGCGGCGTTGCGCCGGTACTGGGTGTAGACGAAGACCAGGAACATCAGGACGAGGCCGTACAGCAGCAGATCCGTGCCTCGGCCGACGCCGATCAACGTCGCGACCCAGGTGAGCCACTGGGGGAACAGCACCGAGAGGATCGCTGCGAGCACGAACAGCATCATCAGGATGCGTCGGATCGCGAGGTGACTGTCCGCCCCGGTCTTGCGCATCACGACGACACCGAGGACGACGATGGCTGCGATCAGCAGCAGTTGGATCCACATGCTCAGCGCACCACCAGATCCACGAGGATGTTGACCGAATTGAGCACGCTCTGCCCCTTGCCCTTGGAGTAGTCGGTGTACAGCAGCTCGACCGGATGCTCGGCCCACGGAAGCCCGGTCCTGCCCAGCTCGAGCACGATCTCGGTGGCGTGCGCCATCCGGTCCTGCTTGAGGTCGACCTTCTCCGCGGCGTCGCGACGGATGACGCGGAGGCCGTTGTGCGCGTCCGTGAGCTTCATGCCGGTGGTGAGGTTGGTGACCCGGATCGCCGTCTTCAGGACGACCTTCTTCACCCAGCCGGGATCCGTCCTGTCGTCGAGGAAGCGGGAGCCGAACACGATCGCGACATCGTCGCGGCGCGCGGCCTCGAGCATGTCGAGAGCATCTTCGATCCGGTGCTGACCGTCCGCGTCGAACGTCACGATGTACTCGCATGCCGGGTGCGCCAGCGCGTACTCGATGCCGGTCTGCAGCGCCGCACCCTGGCCGAGATTGACGGGATGCCGGACGAGGTGGGCGCCGGCCGCGGCGGCGACCTCGGCCGATCCGTCGGACGAGCCGTCGTCCACGCAGACCACGTGCGGGAAGTGGGGGAGCAGGCTCGCGATCACGTCGCCGATCACGGTCGCCTCGTTGTAGAGCGGGATCACAATCCACGCAGCGGCATCCGGTGCCGGACCGTTCGGTGTTTCGCTCATGCTCCTATTGTGTCAGGGACGTTCCCGAGTGCTCACCATGACGTGCGGTCGGCCCTTCGGCAGGCGACTCTCCGCGTGCTCGGGCGTGCGCTCTCGCGCCTGCCGACGAGCGGTCGTGCTCTGCTACTATCGCCGCAGATCCGGACTACACCGCATGCGTCGCCGCCGCGGAGCTTTGGCAGCCGGCCTTGACGTTGTTGCTGGGGAGATTGTCATGTGGTCCATCCGTTCGCGCCGTGACACCGGTGTCCCTGTCGATGCGCGCACCGGGATCGGGACGACGCTCCGTCTCGGACTGACGCTGATCACGACGCTCGCCCTGGCCGGCGCGACAGTCGTACCCGCGAGCGCCGCCGCCGACGTCGCCCCCGCGGTCGCATCCTCGCCCCTCGCCTCGTCAGCGCTTCCGGTCGCGTCCGCCGGGACCGACCTCGTCAGCGACGACCCGGACGTGGTGTCGGCGGCGAACGGTGCACAGCTGGGCACGAGCCCGACAGCGGACTCCGCAGCCCGGCTCGATCCGCCGGAGTCGTCGTACGGCGAGGTCGTGACGGTGACGGTGACAGGGCGGTTCGTGCTCCCGTCGGGGAAGGCCGCCGCCGGAGTGCGCCTCGCGGCCGAGGCCTCGTACGGCGACGGCGGCAACGGCGTGCTCGCGTCGATGACGACCGGAGCCGACGGGGCGTTCACCCTCAACGTGCAGACCGCTCGCCCGTTCAAGCTCGGTGTCACGCCCGCAGAGGGCCTCGTGAGCGGCAGCATCCGTGACGACGGCACTCTGCGCCCGGGGAACGCCTGGTCCGAGGGCATCTGGGTGCTCCAACCCGTCGCGGGGACGTCGGCGCTCGGGAACGTCAAGCTGCTCGCGGGACACGTCGTCAGTGGAAGCGTCACCGTGTCCGGACCGCTCTCGGCGACGGAGGCCCGCCTGGACGTGTGGTCGGAGACGGCGCGCTTCGAGGCCCCGGTCACGGTGAAGACGGGGGTGACGCCGTGGAAGATCACTCTGCCCTCCGGGTCCTATCGGGCGAGCGTGACGGAGTACGGCGCTGGCATCTCCGCGTACCACGGAGGCAGCTCGGAGGAGACCGCCGCAGCGTTCCCGGTGAACGGCGCCGTGACGGGCATCGGCATCAGCGCCACCGTGTCGGGACGCACGATATCGGGCACGGTGCGGGATTCCGCCGGCCGACCGGTGGCCGACGCGAGCGTCGGCATATCCGCACGTCCGTGGTCGACGGACCCCGGCCGGTTCACGATGACCGGCTCCGACGGCACCTACACGCTCGTGAACATCCAGCCGGGTACGTATGAGCTGACATTCAGCGCGAGCGGCCCGACCGTGTACTGGCCGGGGACGGATGATCCCGATGCCGCAGAGCTCGTCACCGTGACCTCGGAGACGTCCACCCTCACCGGCTACGACGTCACCGTGAGCGCGGGTGTGCGGATCAGCGGCACGTCGACCAACCCGGACGGAAGTCCCCGTCAGGGCGACCAGGTGCGCTTCGTGAAGAACGGGCGCGAGGTCGGCTCGGACACCACGCGAGCAGACGGGACCTATCGTTCCTGGGGGCTTCCCGCGGGGGAGTACGTCGTGAGCCTCGTCCAGGGTGGGTTCCAGGGTGGACCCCAGGGCGGACTCGAGGGCGGGCTCGAGCAGTGGTACGACGGCAAGAGGTCCGCAGCCGAGGCGAACCTCGTCGACGCCTCCGAAGAGGGGAAGGAGTACTCTGACATCGACTTCGTGGCGGTCACGGGCGGAACCGTCAAGGGTGCCATCCGATTCGCCGGCGGTTCGCCCGTGGTCGGTGCGGCGGTGTCCGTGTTCGCCGCCCAGAATCTCGACAGCCCCGTCGGCGCGACGCAGACCGACGCGAACGGACGCTACTCCGTCTCCGGCCTCAAAGTCGACAACTACGTCGTCAAGGTGAGCTCCGGTTCGAGCGGCGTGGTCGATGCCTGGTTCGGCGCGACCAAGGCGGACCCCAACCCCCAGGTGATCGAGCTGGGGATCGACGGCTCCTTCACGGCTGACATCGAGACGCACCCGGGAGGGACGGTCCGGGGGACCGTGCGCCCCTCTGCGCCGGGGCAGCCCGTCTTCCTGACACTGATGCGCACCGACGCGCCGGGCTATCGCTCCCTCACGCTGCCCGCGGGCGACGGAGGACCCATCGACTGGGAGGTCTCGGGCCTCGAGGGCACGTGGGCGGCGTCCATCGACGGGCGGTACTGGCCGAATCTGACCGCCATGCCGGAGGAAGCCTCGCTGATCGAGATCACCGCGGGGCAGGTGACCTCGGGAATCGACTTCGATCTGGGAGCAGGGGTGAACCTGTTCGCGACGTTCTCGACGAGCGACGGGTCCTCCATCGCGTACATGAGTGTGATCATCGAACGCGAGCGCGACGGCTTCTGGGAGCACGTCACCCAGCTCGGTCGAGACACCGCGCAGTTCGCGTTCGCGCTGACCCCCGGTTCCTATCGACTCCGCGCGAGCGGGAACTCGCCCTCCGGCGATGCCCTGCGCGACACGCAGACCGCCTTCACGATCAGCGCCGGACAGCCCACCGAACTCGCCATCACCACGGCGAGCGGATGGGTGATCAACGGCCGCGTGACCGACGCCGCCACCGGTGCACCGGTCTCCGGCATCGATCTCGCCGCCACCTCCGCCACAGGATCCGGATACGCCATGAGCCGATCGGACGGGACCTACCGGCTCGTCGTCGGCGCCACGGGACGCTGGAGCATCCGCGGAGCGGGCGTCTCCGACCTGTACGCGCCATCGACGCGTGAGGTCGCCGTGGTCGACGGCGTGGTCGAAGGCGCCGACGTCGCGCTCTCACGAGGACACCGCCTCAGCGGTCGGGTGACCGCGGAGAACAACGGGAACCCGCTGTCGAATGTCGCCGTGGAGGTGCAGGACGCGTCCGGAGATCGGGTCGCGTGGCTGATCACGCAGAGCGATGGGACGTACCGCACGCCTGCTCTCCCCGCGGGAGCGTACGGCGTGCGGTTCTTCAACTGGAACGGCCTCTACATCGAGGAGTGGTGGGACGGAGCGGCCGACCGCGCGTCCGCGGACGATGTGATCGTCTCGGGCAAGCCCGTCGCCGGGGTCGACGCCTCGATGCGACTCGGCGGGGTCGTCGCAGGCACCGTCCGCGACGCCGACGGTGCGCCCGTGCCCGGTGCGACCGTCGGCCTGGCCACACCGCCGCCTTCGGGCATCGACGCATTCTTCGCGCCGCTCGGAAAGCTGTTCGGAGGCGGCGCTGATCCGATCCTCGGTATCGAGACGATCACCGACGCCGACGGCGACTACCGGCTCCCACCTGCGGAGTCCGGCTCCTATGCGCTCTACGTCCACACGCCGACGGCGGGCACGACCTGGTATGACGGGCGGAGCACCCTGAGCTCCGCTCAGACGATCGCCGTCGCATCGGGGAGCACGGTGTCCGTGCCGCTCGCCTTGCGCAAGCCGACAGCCGGCGACGAGCCCCGGACTCCGGTGCAGTCCCTCAGTGACGACTTCGCGATCCAGCGGCAGCCGCGGAACACGACGGTGGCGGTCGGGGAGCAGGCGACGTTCACCGCGGCGGCGTCCGGGCTTCCCGTCCCGTCGATCCGCTGGGAGAAGCGCGCCCCCGGCGTGCAGAAGTTCACGGCGGTGGCCGGGGAGACCACATCGACGCTGTCGATGGAACCCGCGCTCGCCGCGTCGGGGACCGAGGTGCGCGCGGTCTTCACGCAGGCAGGGCAGACGCTCACGAGCGATGTCGCGAAGCTGACGGTGACGGCACCGCCCACGGTGCCCGCCGCCCCCGCGAAGCCGAGCGTGACGGCCGTGTCGTCGGCATCGGCTGAGGTGTCCTGGACGGCACCGACGACAGGAGGGTCGGTCATCACGGGCTACACCGTCCGTGTCCTCGACGGCACCAGCGTCATCCGAGAGCTCGGCGTCTCGGGGAAGACGCTCACGATCACGGGTCTGACCGCCAGCAAGGCGTACGGGGTGACGGTCAGTGCGAACAACGTCGTCGGGGCCGGGGCCGAATCCCCGAAGGCGTCCTTCACCACGAAGGCCCCCGCGACCGTGCCCTCCGCCCCCACCGGGGTCTCGGCCGTGGCCGGAAACGGTCAGGCGGTCGTGTCCTGGACTGCTCCGAGCTCCGACGGCGGTGCGCCGGTGACCGGATACACCGTCACCGCGCGACCCGGCGGCATCGTCGTGTCGACGGGCGGAGAGACGACGGCGACCGTGACGGGGCTCACCAACGGCACGGCCTACTTCTTCGCCGTGAAGGCGCAGAACAGTGTCGGCGCTTCCGTGAAGTCCGGCTTGTCCGAGTCCGTCACCCCGATGGCGCCCGTCGTCGCCCCGTCTGCGCCCACCGGGGTCTCGGCGGTGGCCGGCGACGGTCAGGCGGTCGTGTCGTGGAGTGCCCCGCCATCCGACGGCGGCGCTCCGGTGACCGAGTACACGGTCACAGCCCAGCCCGGCGGGATCGCGGTGTCGACGACCGGCGACAGGACAGCGACGGTGCCGGGGCTCACGAACGGCACGGCATACACGTTCGCCGTGACGGCGCGCAACAGTGCGGGAGTCTCGCCGGCATCGACGCCATCCGGAGCCGTCACGCCGACCGCGACGGCAGCCGCCGACGCGGTGACACGGCAGTCCGGCGCGAACCGGTTCGACACGGCGGTCGATGTCTCGAAGAAGACCTACCCGTCTGCGGGGGTGCCGGTGGTCTACCTCGCGAACGGCTACGGATTCCCCGATGCGCTCGCCGGTGCGGCAGCGGCGGGTCACTTCGGAGGTCCGGTGCTGCTGACGGAGCAGAACGTGCTGCCCGCCGTGGTGGCGGCGGAGCTCGTGCGCCTGAAGCCGCAGCGGATGGTGATCCTGGGCGGCACGGGCACGGTGTCCGCCTCCCTCGAGGCGCTGGTGAAGAAGTACACCGCCGGCGAGGTCGCGCGCCAGTCGGGACCCACCCGGTTCGACACAGCCGTCGATGTGTCGAAGAAGACCTTCCCGTCGGGAGGAGTCCCGGTGCTGTACCTCGCGAACGGCTACGGGTTCCCCGATGCGCTGGCCGGCGCGGCGGCTGCGGGGCACTTCGGGGGTCCGGTGCTGCTGACGGAGCAGAACACCGTGCCGGCCGCGGTGGCCGCTGAGATCCAGCGGCTCAAGCCGACGCGGATCGTGATCCTCGGAGGAACGGGGTCGGTCTCCGCCGCTGTCCAGAGCCAGGTGGTCACGTACACCTCGGTCGGCTGGAGCGGGGTCACACGGCAGGAGGGGCCCACCCGATTCGAGACCGCGGTCGCTGTCTCGAAGGCGACCTTCGCGGAGCCGGGGGTTCCGGTCGTGTACCTCGCGAACGGCTACGGGTTCCCCGATGCGCTCACGGGCGCGGCCGCCGCGGGGCATCTCGGGGGGCCGGTGCTGCTGACCGAGCAGAACGCCCTTCCTGCCGCCGTCGCCGCCGAGCTCGATCGCCTGAATCCGCAGCGGATCGTGATCCTCGGCGGTACGGGCACGGTGTCGGCGTCCCTCGAGAAGCTCGTCAGGAAGTACATCGGGGGCTGATCGTGCGGGGTCGGCGGTCATCCGTCCGCCCCGGATGATCGCCCCGGAGAGGCGGGCGCGCGGGCCCTTCACCGAGGGCGCCGTGTTCGGACGATAGACTCTGTTGCGCGACTGCCACCTCCCGGCAGCGCAGAAAGCGTGCGAAGTGACACATTCTCCTCACGTGCGGATCGTCGAGTCCGCCGATGTATCCTCCGACGCGATCATCGGCGATGGGTCCTCGATCTGGCATCTCGCACAGGTGCGGGAAGAGGCCAGGCTGGGCGAGAACTGCATCGTCGGACGGGGGGCCTACATCGGCACCGGCGTGATCATGGGCGACAACTGCAAGGTCCAGAACTATGCGCTCGTCTACGAGCCGGCGCGACTCGGCGACGGGGTCTTCATCGGACCGGCCGTCGTCCTCACCAACGACACGTACCCCCGCGCGATCAACGAGGACGGCTCGCTGAAGAGCGCCCACGACTGGGAGCCCGTCGGCGTGACGATCGAGCGTGGTGCGGCCATCGGCGCCCGTTCGACCTGTGTCGCACCGGTGACCATCGGTGCCTGGGCGACCGTCGCGGCCGGTGCCGTCGTCGTCAAGGACGTTCCGGCGTACGCGCTCGTCGCCGGGGTGCCCGCGCGCCGCATCGGCTGGGTGGGCGAGTCCGGCGTCCCCCTCGTCGCTGGAGACGACGACAAGACCTGGGTGTGCCCGACCACCGGCGCACGCTTCATCGAGACTGACGGAAAACTGACCAAGGAGACCGTGTGAGCGAGTTCATTCCCCCCGCCAAGCCCATCATCGGCGACGAGGAGCGCGAAGCCGTCGACCGGGTGCTCCGCAGCGGCATGGTCGCCCAGGGACCGGAGGTCGCCGCCTTCGAGCAGGAGTTCTCCGCGCACTTCGTGCCGGGGCGTCCCTCCGTCGCGGTGAACTCCGGAACGGCAGGACTCCACCTCGGACTGCTCGCAGCCGGTGTGGGCGCGGGCGACGAGGTCATCGTCCCGTCGTTCACCTTCGCCGCGACCGGCAACTCAGTCGCGCTCACGGGCGGCACCCCCGTCTTCGTCGACATCGAGCCGGACACGTTCACGCTCGACCCCGAGGCCGTCGCTGCGGCCATCACGCCGAAGACGAAGGGCATCCTCCCGGTGCACCTCTACGGTCACCCGGCCCGCATGCGCGAGCTCGAGGCGATCGCCGCCGAGCGCGGGGTCGCCCTCTACGAGGACGCCGCGCAGGCGCACGGCGCATCGCTCGACGCTCGTCCGGTCGGATCGTTCGGCGAGTTCGCGATGTTCAGCCTGTACCCGACCAAGAACATGACCAGCGGCGAGGGCGGCATGGTCACGACGGCCACCGACGAGCTCGCCCGACAGGTCAAGCTGCTGCGCAACCAGGGCATGGAGCGTCAGTACGAGAACGAGGTCATCGGCTTCAACGCGCGCATGACCGACCTGCACGCCGCCATCGGCCGTGTGCAGCTGACCAAGGTCGATGCCTGGACGAAGACCCGCCAGCAGAACGCGGCGTACCTCGACGCGAACCTGCGGGGCGTCGTCGTCCCGGTCGTCGCCGACGGCGCCGTGCACGTGTACCACCAGTACACGATCCGCGTCCCCGAGGATCGCGACGGCTTCGTCGCAGCGCTCAAGAGCGAGCACAACGTCGGCGCGGGCGTCTACTATCCGATCCCGAACCACCGCCTTCCCTCGCTCACGCACTTCGCCCCGGGACTCGATCTGCCCGAGACCGAGCGCGCCGCCCGTGAGGTCGCCTCGCTGCCGGTGCACCCCTCGCTCAGCCAGGACGACCTGGAGCGCATCGTCGAGGCCGTGAACACCGTCGCGAAGGCAGGTGCCTGATGACCTTGCGTGCGGGCCTCCTCGGCGTCGGAATGATGGGCCGCCACCATGCCCGGGTGCTGCGAGAGATCGACGGCATCGAGCTGGTCGCGATCGCCGACCCGGGCGGCGACCCCCACGGCGTCGCGGGCGACCTGCAGATCCTCCCCGACATCGACGCGCTGATCGGTGCGGGCATCGACATCGCCGTCGTCGCCGTCCCGACGCGTTTCCATGAGGATGCGGCACTGAAACTGGCTGCGGCCGGGGTGCACACGCTGGTCGAGAAGCCCATCGCGCACAGCGTCGAGGCCGGACAGCGGATGGTCGAGGCCTTCGACGCTGCGGGTCTGGTGGGTGCCGTCGGGCACATCGAGCGATTCAACCCCGCACTGCAGGAGCTCCGTCGCCGCATCGAGGCCGACGAGCTGGGGGCTGTCTACCAGGTCACCACGCGCCGCCAGGGGCCGTTCCCCTCGCGGATCGCGGATGTGGGCGTCGCCAAGGACCTCGCGTCGCACGATGTCGACCTCACCGCCTGGGTGGTGCAGAGCGAGTACGAGCGCGTGTTCGCGCAGACTGCGTTCAAGAGCGGCCGTGAGCATGAGGACATGATCACGATCGCGGGGCGCACGAAGTCCGGCGTGATCATCAACAACATCGTGAACTGGCTCAGCCCGATGAAGGAGCGCGTCACCGTGGTCACCGGGGAGAAGGGCGCCTTCATCGCCGATACGGCCACCGGCGACCTCACCTTCTACGCGAACGGCACGATCCCGGTGGAGTGGGACTCGGTCTCGACTTTCCGCGGAGTGTCGGAGGGCGACGTGACGCGGTACGCCTTCGCCAAGCGGGAGCCCCTGCGGGTCGAGCATGAGGCCTTCCGCGATGCGGTGCTCGGTGAGAAGTCCGACCTCGTCACCATGAAGCAGGGGCTGCGCACCCTCGCGGTGGTCGAGGCCGCGCTGGAGTCCGCCCGTACGTCGAGCGCGATCGTCATCGACGCGGTGTGAGCCGGTCGTCGGATTCGACGTGCACCGTCAGGCGGCACCGGTAGAGCAGGAAGTGTGCGAGATGGTCCAGTCCCACAGGCGCGTCGCCATCGCCAGTCGCATCTTCGACCCCGAGCCGAGCGCCGCTTCCTTCCGGCTGAAGGCGCTCGCGTCGGCCCTCGCGGCACACGGTCATGACACGACGGTCCTCACGGTGCGCCCTCCGCGTCGACTCGCCGAGCGGTCAGGGGATGAGGGACGACCCTACCGTGTCAAGCGCTTCCCGGTGCTTCGCGACCGCACCGGCTACGTGCGCGGCTACGTGCAGTACCTGAGCTTCGACGTTCCGCTCCTGGGGCGCATCCTGTTCGGGCCACGCTATGACGTCATCGTCGCGGAAC
>Ga0160431_100773_pt1 | contig 10725 bp, 8 predicted proteins | sample HID1971K_E0MG_FD_108212 | JGI IMG/M metagenome (GOLD analysis project Ga0160431, IMG submission 108212) | Enriched millipede-associated microbial communities from UW Madison campus, WI, USA - HID1971K_E0 MG | ecosystem: Host-associated > Arthropoda: Insects > Digestive system > Unclassified ...
ACGACGAGCGCGGGCTCCGGCGGCGCCTCGATCACCCGCTGCTGTGCGGGCGTGGGCGACGGCTGCCCGAGCGCTGCGGCGACGTCGGTCGCCGAGATCCCCTCGCCCCCGCTCCAGCCGCTCACGAGCTCACCGCCGGCACCGTGTGGATGCGGCAGGGATGCACCCGGCGCTGCGTGTCGGCGCAGTGCGACTCCACCTGGGCGGTGAAGCTGGACGCCGACATGCCGCGCGCGGCGTCCGACACACGACGCAGGAAGGCCGACCGCGAGTCGTGGTCGAGCGTGTGCTGATGGGCGATGCGGTAGTCGCTCTTGGCGAGCGTCTTGGACACGATCACGAGGCGGGCTCCGGCCAGCGCACCGGGCGGCGCCCCCTCGACCAGCCCCTCCTGGACCGCCACCTGGTACGCGGCGAGCTGCGCGTGCTCAAGCACGCCGGAGTCGGACTCCGGGTCGTTCTTCCCGGTCTTCAGATCGACGACGACCACCGGCCCCTCCGTGCCGCCCGACATCCGCTCCCACCCGCGGCCCCGCGCGTGCGGATGCTCACCGGCATCCGGCGGATAGGCCTCGACGCGGTCGATGTAGCCGTGGATCACCGCCTGGTTCGCGCGGTCCTCCCCCACAGCGTGCACCGCGGGCACCGCGTCGACCTCGTCGACGGTCGGCACGTCCACGGCGAAGCGGAACTCCACCTCGCTGCCGATCACACGCCCGCCCTCGCGGCGCACATCACCGAGGTACGTGTGCAGACGGCCGACGAGCATGTCGGCGCGCCGTCGCTCCTTGCGGCCGATCCACTCGGTCTCGAAGTCGAGCTCCGGCCAGTGCTCCGCGACGATCGCCCGCATCCGCTCCAGGTCGCCGTCCGGCACCTGCTCCATCGCCTCGTGCACGATCGTGCCGATCCCGGCCGTCGGCGGCATCACCGTGTCCCCGCCGAGAGCCGAGACGACCCAGTTGAGGCCGCACTCCTCGTAGGACTCCATCTTCGACGGCGACACCCGCGCGCCCGCGACGGCGAGGTCGCGCAGCGGGGCATCCGTCGAGGCGGGGGTGACGCCGTACCACTCGGCAGGGTCGGCGCCGGGCACCCCCTCTCCGGCGAGCACGGCCAGCTGTCCTGCGGCGTTGCGGCGCGCCGACTCGGCGGTGGCCGTGGTGAGCGTGCGTCGATGCCGCGCGACCAGACCCCGCAGCGTGAGCGGATGCTCGGCCGAGGCGTGGCGCTCGGGGGGTGCGGGTGCCGGCAGGAAGCCGAAGAACGGACTCGGGGTCAGATCGTCGTCGTCCACGGCCGTGATCAGGAGCCGGTCACGGGCCCGCGAGACCGCGCGGACGAACAGACGGAGCTCGTCGTGCAGCGCCGCGCGCCGACGGTCGAGCACCCCTGGGGGCTCGATGCTCACGCCGGTGCGCGCCGACTGGACCGCCTCGGCCAGACGCCAGGTCTGCAGCAGTCCTCCGCGCAGGCGCACGTTCGGCCAGATCCCGTCCTGCACGCCCGCGACGACGACCGCGTCGAACTCGGTTCCCAGCGCCGTGGCCGGAGTCAGCAGGGTGACCTTCCCCGGACGATCAGGGGTCGACAGCGAGTCCTCGGGGACCTCGCTGTCGAGGATGTCCCTCACGAACGTGTCGGGGCTCTCGTTCGGCGTGCGCTCGACGAAGCGCTTGGCGGCGTCGAACAACGACACCAGCGCATCGAGAGAGCGGGCGGTCTCTGCTCCGGTCGACAGCTGCGAGATCTCACGCCAGGCGATCTGCAGACGTCGTCCGTCGACGGCGCGGGCCTGGTCCCAGACGCGCCACAGCAGGTCGTGGATCGTCTCGCCCGACCCCGCGGCGAGCGCCACCGCCGCGATCGTGTCGGCGAACCGCTCCGCCGTACGGGACTCCGGGGCGTCGATCAGCGTGAGGTGCGCGGGGTTCGCCATGGCCTGGCGCAGCAGCTCGCGCGCCGGGGTCGAGCCGCCCTGCTCGAGCTCGATGTGCCGGAGTCGGGCGCGCAATCGCCGCAGACCGATGGCGTCCATGCCGCCGAACGGCGTGCGCAGGGCTTCCTCGAGCGCCTCCGACGTGCGCTCCTCGACCGGGGTCAGCGCCAGACGCACGATCCCGACGATGTCCCGCACGATCCCCTCGCTGCCGAGGGGGCGCTGCACGCCGGCGGCGCGTGTGGGGATCTCCCGCGCGGCGAGCTCGGTCTCCAGCGTGGTCACCTGGCGGGTGTCGTGGGCGATGACGGCCATCCGGTCCCAGCGGATGCCGTCGGAGAGGTGCCATTCGCGCATGACCCCTGCGATGCGGTCGAGTTCCTCGTAGGGCGAGGGCGCGATGAAGGTGGAGACCCCCGCGTCGACCTCGTCGGCGGTCACCGGGATCGGGGCACGACGGTGCTCCACCCTGCCCGAGACTCCGATCGCCTGGGTCACGGTGCGCGTGAGCGCGGTGAGCGCGGGGCGCTGCCGATGCGCGCCGTCGAGCACGTGCACCTCGCCCAGCGCGCCGGCGAGCTGGGCGAACAGCTCGGGGCTCGCCCCGCGGAAGGAGCCGGAGGAGATGTCGGGGTCCCCGAAGGCCAGCACCGCGATGCCCCTGCTGCGCAGCGCCCTGACCACAGCGATGCCTCCCCGGGTGAGCTCCTGGGCGTCGTCGATGAGCACCACGCGCAGCGGCGCGAGCGGGCCGAGCGTCGTCTCATCCGTCGTCTGCAGGATCGTGCTCGCCTCGCTCAGCAGATCGGCCGCGTCTCGGTGTGCCGCACGCAGCGCGTCGAGCACCGCGCGGTACTCGACGAGGAAGTCGGCGGACGCCGCCCACACCTCGTTGCCCGATCCGCGGAGCTCGTCCGGCCGGACACCGATCTCGGTGCACTCCGCGAGGAAGGCGCGCAGCTCCGAACGGAAGCCCTTCGACGCGCGCACCGACGCGCTCAGCGCCTCGGGCCAGGCGATGCCCTCGTCCTCGGCGTCACCGGCGAGCAGATCGGCGATGATGCGGTCCTGATCGGCGCCGGTGAGCAGTGCAGGCGGCTCTGCGCCCTCGCGCACCATCGCCCCCCGGACGACCTGGAACGCGAACGACCCCAGCGACCGTGCCAGCGGCCCCGGCGTGGCCTGGCCGATCCGCACGCCGATCCGGTCGCGCAGCGCGGTCGCGGCCTGGCGGCTCGGGGTCAGCGCGAGGACCTGCTCCGGACGCATCGCCGCCTCATCGAGCAGGTGCACCACCCGGTCGACGAGGGTGCGGGTCTTGCCGGTGCCCGGTGCGCCGATGATGACGCCGGAGGCGGTCGGCTCTGCGGCGATCACAGCACGCTGAGCGGCATCCGGTGTCATGCCCTCCACGCTATCCGGACGGGGGGACATCCTCGTCCGCGCGCGCCAGGAGAACCGGACGGCGCACCGCGGCCCTGCGTGTGCGCTCACGGCGAAACCCGCCCCGACGGCCGATCCCGCCCGATGCGCGCGGGGTAGAGTTGGCGCAGTCCCCGAACTTCAAGGAGCACGCGTGGAAATCCGCATCGGCATCATCAACACCGGCCGCGAACTGAGCTTCGACACCGGCGCGACGGCGGACGAGGTCCGCACGCAGGTCTCGACGGCGCTGGAGCAGAACGCCACGCACGTGAACTTCGCCGATGTGAAGGGCAACTCCTACATCGTCCCGACCGCGAACCTCGCCTACATCGAGCTGGGCACCGAGGAATCGCGCCGCGTCGGCTTCGTCGCCTGACCAGACGATGTACATCCTCCTCGCACTCATCGGCGCGTGCGCACTGGGCATCGCCGCGCACTTCCTGATCCCGGGGCGCGAGCTGCGCGGGGTGGCCCTCACGCCCGCCATCGCGACGGCCGTCTCGGCGATCGCCTACACGGGCCTCCAGTGGGCAGGCGTGGGTGAGGGCAGCATCTGGCTGTGGCTCCCGAGCGTGCTCGGCGCCGTCCTGGTGGCAGCGCTGGCGACGGTGGCGATCACCGGGCTGCGCACCCGCACGGACGCCACGGCGAAGGCCGCGCTCGGCATCTGAGCGCCGCGCTCGTCACCCGACGGACAGATCGGCGTCTGCCCGCGTCGGCCAGGGCCGCGTCTAGGAGGCGAGCCCCATCGCATCCATGCGACGTGCGTGGGCGCCCATGAGCTCGGTGTACACGGGCTCGATGCGCTCCTCCTCGACGGCCAGCAGCTCCGGCCGCAGCGCCGAACGGCACACGAGGATCGTGTCGCCCACGAGCCGGCGCGCCCACATCGACAGCAGCGAGCGCCATTCCTCGTCGCTCTCGATCGTCTCCTGGATGATCGCGACGATCTCGTGCCTGGCATCGTCCTCGCGGAGGATCTCCGCCACGTGACGGCCGGTGTCCCCGTAGCTGGAGGCGAGCGCGAGGTAGAAGTCGTCGAGCATCCCGGCGGTGATGTACACGGCCAGCAGGGTCTCGCGGGGCCGCGCGCCGATGGTCTTGCGCCGGAACGCGTCGAGGTTCTCCCGGAACGGGAGCATCACCTGCGTCGGGTCGTCGCCGCGCTCCGCGATGAGGTCGACGATCCCGCGATGCTTGGTCAGCGCGGCACCGGCCGCGCGCGAGAGCGCCTCCTTCTCGGAGAGCTCTGGCGTCGCCCTGATCAGCCGGGTCAGGGTCTCGAAGTAGCCCAGCTGCAGGTAGGCGGCCTGGCCGAGGAAGCGATCGAGCTCCGGCGCCAGCTCGGCGAAGTCGACGCGGGTCGCGTCCCCCTGGTCGCCTCTGCTGCGCAGGGCGAGGGTGCGTCGCGGCGCATCGTCGCGCTGCCAGAACCACTTAACCACGAGGTCGTCCTCCCGAGTCCACCACGTCGTTCACAATACTCGTGCGCAGGAGTCCTTCCGGCGCGATACCACCCCTCAGGTAGGCTGGGCGTGTCCCCGCCGTCGGAGCGGGGCCCCGCGCCTGTGGCACAAGAGACGGCGTGGCTCCGTTTACGTGGCGATCCCCCAGGGTCGCCGGACAGGCAATCTGAATACAGTGACAACTTTCGCCGATCTCGGCATCGATCAGGACATCGTCGACGCACTCGCGGCCAAGGGCATCGTGGATGCGTTCCCGATCCAGGAGCAGACCATCCCCCTCGGACTCCCGGGGCAGGACATCATCGGCCAGGCGAAGACGGGAACGGGCAAGACCTTCGGGTTCGGCATCCCCGTCGTCCAGCGCCTCGGCAAGGACCCCGAGCACGGCGTCAAGGCGCTCATCGTGGTGCCGACCCGCGAGCTCGCGGTGCAGGTGTACGAAGACATCGACCTGCTCACCAGCAACCGCTCCACGAGCGTCGTCGCGATCTACGGCGGCAAGGCGTACGAGGGGCAGATCGACCAGCTCAAGGCCGGCGCGCAGATCGTCGTCGGAACCCCCGGGCGTCTGATCGACCTCGCCGGCCAGCGCCTGCTCGACCTCTCGAACGCGACCGAGGTCGTGCTCGACGAGGCCGACAAGATGCTCGACCTCGGCTTCCTCGCCGACATCGAGAAGATCTTCCAGAAGGTCCCCGCCGTCCGCCACACGCAGCTGTTCTCGGCGACCATGCCCGGGCCGATCGTCGCCCTCGCGCGTCGCTTCATGTCGAACCCGATCCACATCCGTGCGAACGACCCCGACGAGGGCCTCACGCAGGCGAACATCAAGCACCTCGTGTACCGCGCGCACTCGATGGACAAGGACGAGGTCATCGCCCGCATCCTCCAGGCCGAGGGCCGCGGCAAGACCGTGATCTTCACGCGCACCAAGCGCGCCGCGCAGCGTCTGGTCGACGAGCTCAGCGACCGGGGCTTCAACGTCGGCGGCGTACACGGCGACATGGGCCAGGATCAGCGCGAACGCTCGATGGCCGCGTTCAAGGCCGGCAAGCGCGACGTGCTGGTCGCGACCGATGTGGCCGCGCGAGGAATCGACGTGGACGACGTGACGCACGTCATCAACCACACGATCCCGGATGAGGACAAGACGTACCTGCACCGCGCCGGCCGCACCGGCCGAGCCGGCAAGACCGGTATCGCGGTCACCTTCGTCGACTGGGAGGACCTGCACAAGTGGGCCCTCATCAACCGCGCCCTCGAGTTCGGCCAGCCCGAGCCCATCGAGACCTACTCGTCGAGCCCGCACCTGTACGAGGACCTCGACATCCCCCAGGGCACGAAGGGTCGCCTCGTCTCGGCCCCGAAGACCGAGTCCGTCAAGACCGAGCGCACCCGTCGGCCCGAGCGTGCGGCGGATGCCGCGGCCGAGGGCACCGACGAGAGCGGCACCCGTCGTCGCCGTCGTCGTCGCAACAGCACGACCCCGGTCGGCTCCACCTTCGTCGAGGGTGCTGCCGAGTCGGCCTCCGGCGAAGGACAGTCCACCCCCGCCGCCGATCGCGGCGCCGAGGGCGCGGGCACGCATGACGGCGCCGGCAAGGAGCACCACGACGGCAAGCCGGCTCCGGCCCGCCGTCGCCGTCGCCGTCGCGGCGGTTCCGGCGCGGGCGCCGCTCCGGTCGCCGGAGCCTGACCACCGCTTCGAAGGGCGCATGTCGCCGGATTCCCGTCCGGCCGCATGCGCCCTCTCGCGTGTCCGGCACTCGACGCCGGACACGCTTCACCGGGCGTCGGTCGGCTCGCTCACTGTGCCGTCCCGTACGACCGCGACACTGCCCTCACCCCGCACGGACGTCGGAACCTGGGGCGGATAGACCCACGCGACCAGCACGACGGAGATGATCATCAGCAGGAACCACGAGCTGAGCTTGCTGAGCGAGACCGGCTGCCACACCTCCGCCTGGTCCGGGTACGCCCACGCACCCGCCCAGGTGCCGATGTTCTCCGCGAGGTAGATGAACACGGCCACCCCGGCGAAGACCGCCAGCAGCGGCAGCCTGATCGTGCGGCGCCACACCCGCGCGTGCATGACCGTGGGCAGCCACAGCAGCACCACGCCGGCGAGCAGCACCCACCGGGCGTCCCACCACCAGTGGTGCGCGAAGAAGTTCAGGTAGATGGCCGCCGCGAGGACCGCCGTCATCCAGCGACGCGGATACCTCGTGAATCCCAGGTCGAACAGTCGGTAGACGCGCACCATGTACGAGCCGACCGCCGCGTACATGAAGCCGCTGAAGAGCGGGACGCCGCCGATGCGCAGGATGCCGTCTGCGGCATACGCCCAGGAACCGACGTCCGTCTTGAAGAGCTCCATCGCGGTGCCGGTGAGGTGGAACAGGACGATGACCCACAGCTCGCGCCCGCTCTCCAGGCGGAACACGAGCATCGCGACCTGGATGAGGACCGCGGCGATCGTGAGCGCGTCGTTGCGGGCGAGCACCGCGTCATCGGGGTACCAGAGCCGCGCGGCGACGATCACGAGCAGCAGCGCCGCACCGAAGATGCACGCCCACGCCTGTTTGAGGATGAACACCGCGAACTCGATCAGGCCGGCGCGGACGCCGTTCGCCGGGGCGCCGAGGAGGACGCGGTGAGCGAGCGCATCGACGCGGCGCTCCAGGGAAGTCGCTCGCTGCATGCCTCGGACGGTATCGGTCGCGGTCGACAGGTCGCCGGGAGAAACCCGACAGTATGCCGAGGATCAGGGATGGCGCGGGGCGGTGCCGGTGCCGCGCTCCAGCAGTCGAGCCACCATCTCGTCGGATGTGGTGTTCTCCCCCGGGCGGTTCGGCTTGCCGCTGCCGTGGTAGTCGCTCGAACCGGTGACGATGAGGTCGTGCTTCGCGGCGATCTCGCGCAGCATCCGCTTGCCCGCCTCGGTGTTCTCGCGATGGTCGACCTCGAACCCGCCGAGACCGGCCGCGATCAGTCGCTCGATGAACGGCACGGGCATCATGCGGTCCCGGCCCGCCGTCACGGGGTGGGCGATGATCGCGACGCCCCCGGCCTCCGTGATCAGTCGCACCGCCGTCAGCGGATCCGGTGCGTAGTGCGGCTCGTAGTAGCCCTCGCGCGGGTGCAGGATGCCGTCGAACGCCTCGGTGCGGTCGCGCACGATGCCGCGTGCCACCAGAGCGTCGGCGATGTGGGGGCGGCCGACCGTCGCGTCCGGAGTCGTCTGCGCGACGACGTCGTCCCAGTGCAGGTCGTAGTCCCGACCGATGTTGCGCACGATGCGCTCGGCACGCCCGATCCGGTCGCCGCGGATCCGATCCGTCTCGGCGCGCAGTGCCTCGTCCTCGGGGTCGAACAGATAGCCCAGGACGTGCACGCTGCGCCATTCGTGCTTCGCCGACAGCTCCATGCCGGGGATGAAGGTCATGCCGAGTGCGACCGCGGCATCACCGGCCTCGACCCACCCGGTGGAGCGGTCGTGGTCGGTGAGTGCGACCGTGCGGATCCCGTGCGCGTCGGCCTGGCGGATCACCTCGGCCGGGGCCTCCGTGCCGTCGGAGTGGTTGGAGTGCAGGTGCAGGTCGGCAGGACCGGCGAACCCGGGGGACGGAGTGGCCATCCTCCGAGCGTACCGAGCGACGCCGGGCCCGGACGCGGAGGCGCACGGAACCCGATGCGGGGAGGGACTTCACAGGCGGTCCTTCTAGGCTGGAGGGGATGTTTCGACTACTGGGGATCCTCTTCACCGTGCTGCTCGCGATCGCGACGGCGATCGTGGTGTGGCCGCAGTTCTTCCACCTCGAGCAGACCTACCCGTTCGCACAGCTCGTCTCGGTGCGCGGCCTGGTGCTCGGCGGCTTCCTGATCGTCGCCGTCCTGGCCCTTCTGCTGCTGTTCGCCCGTCCGCTGCGCGGATTCGCCGCGTCGGTGCTGATCGTCGCGCTGCTCGGTGCGACCGCCACCGGTCTGATCGGAGCCACCCGCGGCTTCGGCGCCACCGCGCTCCCTGCCAAGACCGACAGCAGCATTCGCGTGCTCACGTGGAACACCGCGGGCGAGGCCGTGTCCGCCGAGGTGATCGCGCAGCGGATCCTCGATCAGGGCGCGGATGTGGTCGCTCTGCCCGAGACCACGGAGGAGGTCGGCGAGCGCATCGCGATCATGCTGCGCGAACAGGGTCATCCGATGTGGGTGCACCACGTGCAGTTCCGCCCCGATGTGCAGGACGGTCCGCAGTCCTGGCAGACGACCGTGCTCGTGGCTCCCGATCTCGGCGAGTACTCCGTGATCGAGTCGTCCAAGGACGGCACGAGCAACACGGGCTCGGTGCCGAGCGTCGTGCTCATGCCGATCGACGGCTCCGGTCCCACGATCGTCGCCGTGCACGCCGTCGCGCCGCGCATGGAGGAGATGCAGCAGTGGCAGAGCGACCTGCAGTGGATCGCCGACCAGTGCCCGCAGGGCGACTTCATCCTCGCGGGCGACTTCAACGCGACCATCGACCACATGGCATCGCTCGGCGTGGACGGCGGCGACATCGGCTACTGCCGCGACGTCGCATCGCGCACGGGCAACGGCCTCACCGGCACCTGGCCGAGTACGCTGCCTGCTCTGGCCGGTGCGCCGATCGACCACGTCATGACGTCCGAGAACTGGACGCCGACGGGCTCGGTCGTCCTCGACGACGCCGGGGGCAGCGACCACCGCGCCCTGGTCGTGCAGCTCGAGCCCGCCGGCTGAGCTCCCGTCCTCGCCTCGCAGGTGACAGACTGGAGGGATGAGCACCGGAGAGCGCGACACGATCGCTGAAGCCCCCGTCGAGGCGTCCGCGGAGAACAGCACCACGAACCGCAAGCAGCCCTTCCCCCAGGGCTTCCTCGACACCATCTCGACCGGCTGGGCCGAGCGCCCCGAGACCCTGCCGAGCCCGCGCGCTCAGGCGTCGTTCGCGGCCGTGCGCCGGGCGGCGGTCTCCGCAGCCTTCCCCGGAAAGCGCCTCGTGATCCCGGCGGGCTCGCTCAAGCAGCGCAGCAACGACACCGACTACGTCTTCCGCGCGCACTCCGCGTTCGCGCACCTCACCGGATGGGCCTCGGACGCCGAGCCCGACTCGGTGCTCGTGTTCGCGCCGACCGCAGACGGGCACGACGTCACCCTCTTCTTCCGCGAGCGCGCCGACCGCACCACGACCGAGTTCTACGCCGACGCCACGATCGGCGAGTTCTGGATCGGCCCGCGTCCGTCGCTCGACGGCGTCGCCGCCGATCTCGACATCGCGACCGCGCACCTGCACGAGCTCGAGCCCGTGGAGGGCGAGCTGGTGCTCGACGACGACGAGGCGCTCACCCGCTTCGTCTCGGAGCTGCGTCTCATCAAGGACGAGTACGAGATCGCCGAGATGCGCCGTGCGGTCGAGATCACGGCGCACGGCTTCGACGACATCATCCGCGAACTCCCGGCCGCGACCGCGCACGCCCGGGGCGAGCGCGTCGTGGAGGGCGTCTTCCACCGTCGCGCCCGCGAGGACGGGAACGGCGAGGGCTACGACACCATCGCGGCCTCCGGCCCGCACGCCTGCTACCTGCACTGGACGCGCAACGACGGCACCGTGGTCCCCGGCGACCTGATCCTCGTGGACGCCGGTGTCGAGGCCGACAGCCTGTACACGGCCGACATCACGCGCACCCTCCCCGTGTCCGGCACCTTCACCGAGGTGCAGCGCCGGGTCTACGAGACCGTGCGCGAGGCCGCGGATGCCGCTTTCGCCGCGGCGCGCGTCGGCGTCCGGTTCCGCGATGTGCACGGTGCCGCCATGAAGGTCATCGCCGAGCGCACGGCCGAGTGGGGTCTGCTCCCGGTCACGGCGGAGGAGGCGCT
>Ga0160431_100774_pt1 | contig 10710 bp, 9 predicted proteins | sample HID1971K_E0MG_FD_108212 | JGI IMG/M metagenome (GOLD analysis project Ga0160431, IMG submission 108212) | Enriched millipede-associated microbial communities from UW Madison campus, WI, USA - HID1971K_E0 MG | ecosystem: Host-associated > Arthropoda: Insects > Digestive system > Unclassified ...
CAGGTATTCGCGAATCTCGTTGATGTCCATCATTTCGGGGGGAAGCCTGTAATAAGAATAGGGAGCGCAGGTGCTGACCACACGCTCCTTTTGCAAATCCAAAGAGGAGCCAGCTAGCGACTGTTCACTCTTGCTCAGGAAATGGTATCAGCCTTCTGATGTCGGCTGGCCACCTGAGGTCACGGTATCGACACGTTTTTCCAGCTGCTGGAGACGTTTGGACATGTCGTCCAACTGCCGGATACGCGCGGCGCTCTTGCGCCAGTCAGCCAGTGGCTGCATGGCAGTACCGGAAGAATAGGCACCCGGTTCGGTGATCGAACGGGTCACCATGGTCATCCCGGAAACGAATACGTTGTCGCACACATCGATATGACCCACCATGCCAACGCCACCGGCGATGGTGCAGTGCTTGCCGATGCGCGTGCTGCCGGAAATCCCGACGCAGGCAGCCATGGCGGTGTGTTCGCCGATCTGCACGTTGTGGGCGATCTGGATCTGGTTGTCGAGCTTGACCCCGTCGGCGATCCGCGTGTCGGACAGCGCGCCGCGGTCTACCGCGGTATTGACGCCGATTTCAACGTCGTCACCAATGCTGACGCCGCCGATCTGGGCGATCTTGCGCCATACGCCCTTCTCGTTGGCAAAGCCGAAGCCCTCGCCACCGATCACCGCGCCAGACTGGATGACCACACGTTTACCAATGGTCACGTCGTGATACAGCGTGACCCGCGGTGCCAGCCAGCCACCTTCGCCGATCACGCAGCGAGCGCCGATCACGCAATGCGCACCGATGCTGGTATTTGCCCCCACCCGCGCACCGCTCTCGATGACCACGAACGGCCCGATGCTGGCACTGGGGTCCACCTGGGCATCCGCGGCAACCACGGCGCTGGGATGAATACCCGCCTCAGCCTTGGGCTTGGGATCGAACAGGTGGGAGATGCGTGCGTAAGCCAGGTACGGATCGGGCACGATCAGGGCATTGCCGGCATAACCTTCGGCATCCGCAGCCTTGAGCAACACCGCAGCGGCCTGGTTGTTGTCCAGGTACTTGCGGTATTGCGGATTGGCCAGGAAGCTCAATTGACCGGGGCCAGCCTCTTGCAAGGTGGCCAGGCCGGTAATCTGCAGCGCCTCGGGGCCTTGGAGTGTGGCCCCGAGGGCCTCGGCCAACTGGCCGAGCGTCATGGTCACGGTCATATCAACGGGCTTGGTTCATGCGCTCGATGACCTGGCGGGTGATGTCGTACTGAGGCTTGACATCGATGACCGCGCCACGCTCGAGAACCAGGTCGTAGCCACCCTTCTTGATCACTTCCTCGACGGCACCGTCGAGCTTCGGCTTCAGCTGCTTGAGCATGTCGCGATCGGCAACGGCCTTGGCTTCGTTCAGCTCCTTGGACTGGAACTGGAAGTCACGGGCCTTCTGCTTGAACTCGAGCTCCAGGCGTTCACGCTCCGGCTGCGCCATCTTGTCGCCACCCTTGATCAAACGATCCTGGATGCCTTTGGCGCTGCTTTCCAGGCTTTTCAGCTTGGTCAACTGCGGGCCGAACTTCTTCTCGGCATCCACCGCGTACTTCTTGGCGGCATCGGATTCGAGCAGGGCCATCTGATAGTTCAGAACGGCAACCTTCATTTCGGCGAAAGCCGGGGTGGCGACCAGCGCCGCGGCCACTACGGCCAGTTGAGTCAACTTACGCACGATGCACTCCTGGATAAACCGTTGTCGTTAAGCAAGGGCCGACCTTAGAAGGTCTGGCCCAGAGAGAATTGGAACACCTGGGTATCGGCATCGTCCGGCTTCTTCACCGGCATTGCCAGGCTGAAGCTCAACGGGCCCAGGGCCGTGATCCAGGTAACACCCAGGCCGACCGAACTGGCCATGCCCGAGAAGCTGACCTTTTCGCAATCCGGCTGGCTGCCGCAGTTGCTGTCGAACACGTTACCCACGTCCCAGAACACCGAGGTGCGCAGCGAACGCTGGTCCTTGACGAACGGCAACGGGAACAGCAGCTCGACACCACCCTGCACCAGCACGTTGCCACCGAACGGCAGCGGATCCTGGTCCGGGTCGGCGATGGTGCCCGGCCTACCACCGTTGGCCTCGCCACGGCTAGGCGTACTGCGCGGACCAAGGCTGCTGTCCTTGAAGCCACGGACGGAGTTGAAACCACCCGCGAAATAGTTCTCGTAGAACGGCAGGCCGGATGTGCTGCCGTAACCATCACCATAGCCGAGTTCGGTGTGCAGGCGCAGGGTGTAGTTGTTGGTGATCGGCTTGAACAGCTGGCCGCGGTAGTCGAGCTTGTAGAACGACAGGTCGCTACCAGGGATGGTCGATTCCAGGGTCAGGCTCTGGGAGTGACCACGGGTCGCCAACACACCCTTGTTCAGGGTCGATTCGGACCAGCCGATCGAGGCCTTGAAGTTGGTGAAGTTGTCACCCTCTTCTTCGAGGAAGTCGAAGATCTCGTCGACGGTGTACTGGCCAGTCTTGATCTTGTCCTTCTGCACGCTCAGGCCGTAGGTCAGGCGCGAAGTCTCGCTGATCGGGTAGCCCAGGCTGACACCTGCACCGTAGCTGTCGACCGCATAGCTGGCCACGTCGACGTCGAGGTCGTCGTAGTCGGTGCTGCGGTAGAAGGCGTTGTAGCCCAGGCTCACGCCGTCGGCGGTGAAGTAGGGGTCAACGAAGCCGAAGTTGTAGCGGGTCTGGTACTCGGAACGGGTCAGGCCGATGGACACCTTGTTACCGGTACCCAGGAAGTTGGTCTGGCTGATCGAGCCACCGAGGATCAGGCCGGCGCTCTGAGCGAAGCCGACACTGGCGGTGATCGAACCGGACGCCTGCTCTTCGACGCTGTAGTTGACGTCGACCTGGTCGTCGGTACCTGGCACTGCCGGTGTCTCGACGTTGACTTCCTTGAAGAAGCCCAGGCGCTCGAGACGGGTCTTGGACTGGTCGATCAGATAGGTCGAAGCCCAGCCGCCTTCCATCTGGCGCATCTCACGGCGCAACACTTCGTCTTCGGTCTTGGTGTTGCCGCGGTAGTTGATACGGTTGACGTAGGCACGCTTGCCCGGATCCACCACGAACATGATATCGACGGTGTGGTCCTGGTCGTTCGGCTGTGGCACGCCGTTGACGTTGGCGAAGGTATAGCCTTCGTTGCCCAGGCGGCGGGTGATCAGCTCGGAGGTGGTGGTCATCACCTTGCGCGAGAATACCTGGCCTGGCTGAACCAGCAGCAGCGACTTGACCTGGTCTTCCGGCACCTTGAGGTCACCGGAGAGCTTCACGTCACGGACGGTGTACTTCTCGCCTTCGTTGACGTTGACGGTGATGTAGACGTGCTTCTTGTCCGGGGTGATCGACACCTGGGTGGACGCGATGTCCATGTTGATGTAGCCGCGGTCCAGATAGTAGGAACGCAGGCGCTCCAGGTCACCGGAGAGCTTCTCGCGGGCATACTTGTCGTCGTTCTTGAAGAACGACAGCCAGTTGGTGGTCTTCAGCTCGAACAGCTGCGCCAGCTCTTCATCGTCAAACACGGTGTTGCCGACGATGTTGATGTGCTGGATGGCGGCAACGGTGCCTTCGTTGATCTTGATCTTCAAGGCAACGCGGTTGCGCGGCTGCGGCACCACCTCGGCATCGACCTCGGCCGAGTAACGGCCCTGGGCCACGTACTGCCGCTGCAGTTCGTTACGCACGCCTTCGAGGGTGGCACGCTGGAAGATCTCGCCTTCGGCCAGGCCCGATTGCTTCAGGCCCTTCATCAGGTCTTCGGTGCTGATCGCCTTGTTGCCTTCGATCTCGATGCTCGATACCGACGGACGCTCGACCACGTTGATGATCAGGACATTGCCGTCGCGGTTCAGCTGAATGTCCTGGAAGAAGCCGGTCTTGAACAGCGAGCGGGTCGATTCCACCAGGCGGCGATCATCGGCCTGGTCGCCGACGTTGAGCGGCAAGGCGCCAAAGACGCTGCCGGCGGATACCCGCTGCAGGCCATTGACGCGAATATCGGAGATGGTGAAGGACTCGGCGTGAACTTCAGCGATCATCAATGCGGAGAGGACCGCAGTTAGCAGCAGACGTTTCATGAAGTCCTTTTATTCCAACTGGCAATAAACAACCTGCCGCAAAATGGCGGCAGGTTCGCAATGCGAAGCTTTATAGTCGACCCAGATCGTTGATCAGGGCGAGCAACATCACCCCCAAGACCAAACTGATACCGATCTGGACCCCCCAACCTTGTACCCGATCCGAAAGCGGACGACCGCGCGCCCACTCGACCAGGTAAAACAGCAAATGCCCCCCATCCAGCACTGGAATGGGCAGCAGGTTAAGAACCCCCAGGCTTATGCTCAGGTAGGCCAGGAAATTCAGGAAATCCCCCACGCCGGACTGGGCTGAAGCGCCCGCCACTTTAGCAATGGTTATCGGTCCGCTCAAGTTTTTTACCGACAGCTCCCCGAACAGCATTTTCTTCAGCGATTCGAGGGTCAGTACGCTCATGCTCCAGGTGCGCGACAGGCCCTCGCCCACGGCTTCCAGGGGGCCGTAGCTGACCTCGCGGAGCATGTTGGCTGGCCATTCGGCACCTTTGACACCCGCTCCCAGATAGCCACCGGAAGCCTTGCCCTCACCCTTGCGGCCCAGGGTAACCGGCACCTCCAGGGCGGCGCCGTCGCGCTCGACACGGACCACGACCTGGGCCTGCGGGCGGGCGCGAACGTTGTCGACCACCTGCTGCCAGTCATTCAGCGCCACACCATCGATGGCCAATAATGTATCGCCGGTTTTCAGACCGGCCGCTGCTGCCGGCCCCTTGGGGTCGATCTCGGCCAGCACGGGCTCCAGGGCCGGGCGCCAAGGGCGCAACCCGAGCGACTGAATGGGGTCGGGCTCATCGGCGCCCTTGAGCCAGTTGTCCAGCTTCACCTGCAGCTGGCGGTCGGCGCTGGCACCTTCGTCACGCACCCCCACCTGCAGGGTTCCGCTTTCACCCAGGCGGCGAACCAGCTGCAGGTTGACCGCAGACCAACCACTGGTCGGTTCGCCGTCGACGGAGACGATTTCCTGTCCGGCCATGAGCCCTGCCGATGCCGCCAGGCTACCCGGCTCGACCGCCCCGATCACCGGGCGAATCTGCTGACTGCCCATCATGGCCAGCAGCCAGAAGAACACGATGGCCAGCAGGAAGTTGGCAATCGGACCTGCTGCAACGATGGCGATTCTCTGACGCACCGACTTGCGATTGAACGCCTGATCGAGCTGCGCTGGCGGCACTTCGCCTTCGCGCTCATCGAGCATTTTCACGTAGCCGCCCAAGGGAATCGCCGCCACCACGAACTCGGTGCCCTGGCGATCATGCCAGCGCAACAGCGGCGTACCGAAGCCCACGGAGAAGCGCAGCACCTTGACGCCGCAGCGGCGAGCGACCCAGAAGTGACCGAATTCGTGGAAAGTGACCAGTACACCCAGGGCTACCAGGGTGCCGATAATCATGTAGAGCGCAGTCATGTCTATCTCCGAATGACGTTCAGCCCAACCCTGGGACGGGCCTCAACGACCGTGGCGTCGCAGCCACTCGCGAGACAGCTCGCGGGCGCGCTGGTCGGCGGCGAACACCGCATCCAGCGAGGGTAGCGGCACCACAGGTTCCTGATCGAGCACCTGTTCGATCATACCCGCGATCTCCGGGAAGCGGATACGCCGCTGGAGAAATGCCTCGACCGCGATCTCGTTGGCGGCATTGAGCACCGCCGGAGCGCTATTGCCCGCCTCGGCGGCCTGCCGAGCCAGACGCAGGCACGGGAAGCGCTGCTCCTCGGGCGCCTGGAAGTCCAGGCGAGCGATGGCGAACAGGTCCAGCGGTGCGACCCCTGAATCTATCCGTTCTGGCCAGGCCAGGGCGTTGGCGATAGGCGTGCGCATGTCCGGATTACCCAACTGGGCCAACACCGAACCGTCGACATAGTCGACCAGCGAGTGGATCACACTCTGCGGATGAACCACGACCTCGACCTTGGCCGGCGCCGCATCGAACAGCCAGCAGGCCTCGATCAGCTCCAGCCCCTTGTTCATCATGCTTGCCGAATCCACGGAAATCTTGCGGCCCATGGACCAGTTCGGATGCGCGCAAGCCTGCTCCGGCGTGACATCGGCCAGCGCAGCTTGGGGCGTTTCGCGGAACGGCCCGCCCGAGGCGGTCAACAGGATGCGGCGCACGCCGACCTGGCTCAAGCCCCGACTGTAGTCACCCGGCAGGCACTGGAAGATCGCGTTGTGCTCACTGTCGATCGGCAACAGCACGGCGCCGCTCTGACGTACGGCGTCCATGAACAGCGCGCCGGACATCACCAGCGCCTCCTTGTTGGCCAGCAGCACTTTCTTGCCAGCCTGCACGGCCGCCAAGGTCGGACGCAGGCCCGCAGCGCCGACGATGGCGGCCATCACCGCGTCCACCTGGGGCGCAGCAGCCACTTCGCAAAGCCCTGCTTCGCCTTCGAGCACCTCGGTGGCGCAGCCGGCCGCAGCAAGACCTTCGCGCAGCCGACGGGCCGCTTCGACATTGGGCACCACGGCATGAACCGGGCGATGGCGCAGGCACAGGGCCAGCAACTCGTCGATACGCGAGTAACCGCTCAAGGCGTGCACCTGGTAACGCTCGGGGTGACGCGCGATCACATCGAGGGTGCTCAGACCGATCGACCCGGTCGCCCCCAGTACGGTAATGCGCTGCACCGCACTCACATCACACCCCATTCGGCAGCCCACAACAGCACGGCGAAGATCGGGATGGCCGCGGTCAGGCTGTCGATGCGATCCAGCACGCCGCCGTGGCCCGGCAACAAGTTGCTGCTGTCCTTGATGCCGGAACGGCGCTTGAACATGCTCTCGGTCAGGTCACCAACCACCGAGACCATGACCACCAGCGCCGCACCCACCAGCCCCAGCAGAATCTGGCCAATGCCCCAGTCTCGGCTGATGCCGACCACCAGGGTAATGACCAGGCTCACCGCCAGGCCGCCGTACACGCCCTCCCAGCTCTTGCCCGGACTGACCAGCGGCGCCAGTTTGCGCTTGCCGAAAGCCCGACCCGAGAAATAGGCGCCGATATCGGCAGCCCACACCAGCACCATGACCGACAGGATCAGCCAGTTGCCCAGCTGCCAGTGCTTGAGCAGCACCAACCCCTGCCAGGCCGGCAGCAGGATCAACAGGCCGATCAGCAGCCGGCAGGCAGCGCTGGCCCACAGTTCGCTGGTTCGCGGATAGGTCAGTACCAGCCAGGTGGCCAGCGCCCACCAGATCACCGCAGCCCCTAGCACCCAGGGCGCGAGGTCCGGCATCAGGTAGAGCAGCATCAGCGCTCCGGCGACCACGGCAGCGTAGGCAATGCGCAGCGGCTGGGCCATCAACCCGGCCAGACGCGCCCATTCCCAAGCACCGAGGGTCACCACGAAGCCGATGAACAGGGCGAAGTCCCCGCCGTTTAGCAGGAAGAATCCACCCAGCGCGATCGGCAGCAGGATCAGCGCGGTAATGATGCGTTGTTTAAGCATTAAGCACGAGCTCCAGCCTCGACCTGCTCGCTGGTCTTACCGAAGCGGCGCTGGCGCGAAGCGAAATCGGCCAGTGCTTTGCGCATGGCCTCGTGTTTGAAGTCCGGCCAGTAGAGGTCGGAGAAGTACAGTTCGGCGTAAGCCAGCTGCCACAGCAGGAAATTGCTGATGCGATGCTCGCCACCGGTGCGGATGCACAGGTCGGGCAATGGCAGTTCGCCAGTTGCAAGGCAGGTCTGCAGCAGCCCCGGGGTAATGTCGTCCGGACGCAGGTGCCCGGCCTGAACCTCCCGCGCCAGGCGCTGCGCGGCCTGGGCAATATCCCACTGACCGCCGTAGTTGGCGGCGATCTGCAAGATGAAGCGGTTATTGCCCGCCGTCAGCGCTTCAGCCTCGCGCATGGCGGCCTGCAGTTCTGGATGGAAGCGCGAACGGTCGCCGATGATGCGCAGGCTGATGTTGTTCTCGTTAAGGCGCTTGGCCTCGCGACGCAGCGCCGAGAAGAACAGCTCCATCAACGCCCCGACCTCATCGGCCGGGCGCTGCCAGTTCTCGCTGGAGAACGCGAACAGGGTCAACACCTCGACGCCGGACTGGGCGCAGACTTCGATGACCGCACGCACGGCATCCACGCCGGCCTTGTGCCCGGCAACGCCGGGCAACAGGCGCTTCTTCGCCCAGCGATTGTTGCCATCCATGATGATCGCGACGTGACGCGGCACCGAGAGGGGTGCCGCCAGCTTGGTCTTTTCCATTAAAAAACCTCGGCCTTAGACGGCCAACAGGTCCTTTTCCTTGGCTTTGAACGCAGCGTCGATTTCGGCGACGTACTTGTCGGTCAGCTTCTGGATCTCGTCAGCGGCGCGACGTTCTTCGTCTTCGCTGATTTCCTTGTCCTTGGTCAGCTTCTTCAGGTCCGCCAGCGCATCACGGCGCACGTTGCGCACGGCAACCTTGGCATCTTCGGCAACGCCGCTGGCCTGCTTGGTGTAGCCCTTGCGGGTTTCTTCGGTCAGGGCAGGCATCGGAACGCGAATGGTGGTACCGGCACTGGACGGGTTCAGGCCGAGATCGGAAGTCAGAATGGCCTTCTCGATGGCAGCGCTGAGGTTCTTGTCGTGGGCGACGATCTTCAGGGTGCGGGCATCTTCGACGGTGATGGCAGCCACCTGGTTCAGCGGCATGTCGCTACCCCAGGCCGGGACCTTGACGCTGTCCAGGATGCTCGGGTGGGCACGACCGGTGCGAATGGACGCCAGGTTGCGAGCCAGGGCCTCGATGGACTTGCCCATGCGATCCTGGGCGTCTTTCTTGATATCGTTGATCATTTTTGAACTTCCTCGATCAGGGTTCCTTCCGCGCCGCCGTGCACGATGTTCAGCAGGGCGCCGGGCTTGTTCATGTTGAAGACGCGCAGCGGCATCTTGTGGTCTCGGCACAGGCAGATTGCTGTCAGGTCCATGACACCCAGCTTGCGATCCAGCACTTCATCGTAAGTCAGATGATCGAACTTCTCGGCATGCGGGTCCTTGAACGGATCTGCAGTGTATACACCATCGACCTTGGTTGCCTTCAATACCACGTCGGCATCGATTTCGATGGCGCGCAGGCAAGCGGCGGAGTCGGTGGTGAAGAACGGGTTGCCGGTACCGGCAGCGAAGATTACGACTTCCTTGGCGTTCAAGTGACGCATGGCTTTGCGGCGATCATAGTGATCGGTCACGCCAACCATGGAAATAGCCGACATGACGATGGCGGTAATGTTCGCCCGCTCCAGCGCATCGCGCATGGCCAGGGCATTCATCACGGTGGCCAGCATGCCCATGTGGTCGCCGGTGACACGGTCCATTCCGGCTGCACTGAGCGCCGCGCCACGGAACAGGTTGCCACCACCGATCACCAAGCCTACCTGAACGCCGATGCCGACCAGTTGGCCGACTTCCAGCGCCATGCGATCCAGGACCTTGGGGTCGATCCCGAACTCTTCCGAGCCCATCAGGGCCTCGCCGCTCAGTTTGAGTAGAATGCGTTTATAGCGAGCCTGATAACCACTGCCCTGCTGAGCCATTGCGAATCTCTCCTGCGGCGTTTGTAAAAAATTCTGGCGGGCTGCTTGAGCCTGCGTGTAACTCTAACGTGACGCAGCGACTGCGTCAGCGAGCACGGCCTTGAAAACCGCTCCCGCTTTGACAAAGAGGCTGCGCGCGTGAGCGGGCAGCCTCTTTGGGGCGACAGACGGGGCTGTCTTACTGCTTGGCAGCAGCTACCTGAGCGGCAACTTCAGCAGCGAAGTCGTCGACTGGCTTCTCGATGCCTTCGCCAACCTTGAAGTAGGTGAAGGAAACGATTTCAGCACCGGCTTTCTTGGCCAGCTCGCCAACCTTTACTTCCGGGTTCATGACGAAGGCTTGCTCTTTCAGCGAGGCTTCGGCCTTGAACTTAGTGATACGGCCGTTGATCATGTTCTCAACGATGTTTTCCGGCTTGCCAGCGATCTTGTCGGCGTTCAGCTGCAGGAAGACGTTCTTCTCGCGCTCGATGGCCTCGGCGGAGATTTCCGACGCGTCCAGGAACTCTGGGTTCGACGCGGCAACGTGCATGGCGATGTTCTTGGCCAGCTCGACGTCGCCGCCTTTCAGGACTACGACAGCACCGATCTTGTTGCCGTGCAGGTAGGCGCCGACAACGTCGCCTTCAACGCGCACCAGGCGACGGATGTTGACGTTTTCGCCGCACTTGGCAACCAGGGCTTCACGAGCCGCTTCACGCGAGGCGATCAGCGGAGCTGCGTCGGTCAGCTTCTGGGCGAAGGCTTCTTCCAGGCTGTCGGCGACGAAGTTCTTGAAGTCGTCTTGCAGGGCCAGGAAGTCGGTCTGCGAGTTGACTTCCAGCAGGACGGCGGATTTACCGTCGGTCTTGACCGCGATAGCGCCTTCAGCAGCGACGTTGCCCGCCTTCTTGGCGGCCTTGATCGCGCCCGAGGCACGCATGTCGTCAATGGCTTTTTCGATGTCGCCGCCGGCCTTTTCCAGGGCCTTTTTGCAATCCATCATGCCTTCGCCGGTACGCTCGCGCAGTTCTTTCACCAGCGCTGCAGTAATTGCTGCCATTTCAAAATCCTCTTGGAAA
>Ga0160431_100775_pt1 | contig 10697 bp, 8 predicted proteins | sample HID1971K_E0MG_FD_108212 | JGI IMG/M metagenome (GOLD analysis project Ga0160431, IMG submission 108212) | Enriched millipede-associated microbial communities from UW Madison campus, WI, USA - HID1971K_E0 MG | ecosystem: Host-associated > Arthropoda: Insects > Digestive system > Unclassified ...
CAGGTATTCGCGAATCTCGTTGATGTCCATCATTTCGGGGGGAAGCCTGTAATAAGAATAGGGAGCGCAGGTGCTGACCACACGCTCCTTTTGCAAATCCAAAGAGGAGCCAGCTAGCGACTGATCACTCTTGCTCAGGAAATGGTATCAGCCTTCTGATGTCGGCTGGTCACCTGAGGTCACGGTATCGACGCGTTTTTCCAGCTGCTGGAGACGCTTGGCCATGTCGTCCAGCTGTCGGATACGCGCGGCGCTCTTGCGCCAGTCAGCCAGTGGCTGCATGGCAGTGCCGGAAGAATAGGCACCCGGTTCGGTGATCGAACGGGTCACCATGGTCATCCCGGAAACGAATACGTTGTCGCACACATCGATGTGCCCGACCATGCCAACGCCGCCGGCAATGGTGCAGTGCTTGCCGATGCGCGTGCTGCCGGAAATCCCGACGCATGCGGCCATGGCAGTGTGCTCACCGATCTGTACGTTGTGGGCGATCTGGATCTGGTTGTCGAGCTTGACCCCGTCGGCGATCCGCGTGTCGGACAGCGCACCACGGTCAACGGCGGTGTTGACGCCGATTTCCACGTCGTCACCGATGGTGACGCCGCCGATCTGGGCGATCTTGCGCCATACGCCTTTCTCGTTGGCGAAGCCGAAACCTTCGCCGCCGATGACCGCGCCAGACTGAATGACCACACGCTTGCCGATGGTCACGTCGTGATACAACGTCACCCGCGGTGCCAGCCAGCCACCTTCGCCGACCACGCACCGGGCACCGATCACGCAATGCGCGCCGATGCTCACATTGGCGCCGATGCGCGCACCGCTCTCGATGACCGCGAACGGCCCGATACTGGCACTGGCATCCACCTGGGCGTCCTCGGCGACCACGGCGCTGGGATGAATACCCGCCTCAGCCTTGGGTTTTGGATCGAACAGGTGAGAAATGCGTGCGTAAGCCAGGTACGGGTCGGGCACGATCAGGGCATTGCCGGCAAAGCCTTCGGCGTCCCCTGCCTTGAGCAACACTGCAGCTGCCTGGCTGTTGTCCAGGAATTTGCGGTATTGCGGGTTGGCAAGGAAGCTCAGTTGACCGGGGCCAGCCTCTTGCAAGGTGGCCAGGCCGGTAATCTGCAGCGCCTCAGGGCCTTGGAGTGCGGCCCCGAGGGCCTCGGCCAGCTGGCCGAGCGTCATGGTCACGGTCATATCAACGGGCTTGGTTCATGCGCTCGATGACTTGGCGGGTGATGTCGTACTGAGGCTTGACATCGATGACCGCGCCACGCTCGAGGACCAGATCGTAACCGCCCTTCTTGATCACTTCCTCGACGGCACCATCGAGCTTCGGCTTCAGCTGCTTGAGCATGTCGCGGTCGGCAACGGCCTTGGCTTCGTTCAGCTCCTTGGACTGGAACTGGAAGTCACGGGCTTTCTGCTTGAACTCGAGTTCCAGACGCTCCCGCTCCGGCTGCGCCATCTTGTCGCCGCCTTTGATCAAACGGTCCTGGATGCCTTTGGCGCTGCTTTCCAGGCTCTTGAGCTTGGTCAGCTGCGGGCCGAACTTCTTCTCGGCATCAACCGCGTACTTCTTGGCGGCATCGGATTCGAGCAGGGCCATCTGATAGTTCAGGACGGCAACCTTCATTTCGGCGAAAGCCGGGGTGGCGACCAGCGCCGCGGCCAATACGGCCAGTTGAGTCAACTTACGCACGATGCACTCCTGGATAAACCGTTGTCGTTAAGCTAGGGCCGACCTTAGAAGGTCTGGCCCAGAGAGAATTGGAACACCTGGGTATCGGCATCGTCCGGCTTCTTCACCGGCATTGCCAGGCTGAAGCTCAACGGGCCCAGGGCCGTGATCCAGGTGACGCCCAGGCCGACGGAACTTGCCATGCCCGAGAAACCGACCTTTTCGCAATCCGGCTTGCTGCCGCAATTGCTGTCGAACACGTTACCCACGTCCCAGAACACGGAGGTGCGCAGCGAACGCTGGTCCTTGACGAACGGCAGCGGGAAGAGCAACTCGACACCACCTTGCACCAGCACGTTGCCACCGAACGGCAGCGGATCTTGATCCGGGTCGGCGATGGTGCCTGGGTTCTTGCCGGTACTTGGCGTACTGCGTGGGCCCAGGCTGCTGTCCTTGAAGCCGCGGACAGAGTTGAAACCACCAGCATAGTAGTTCTCGTAGAACGGCAGGCCGGAAGTGCCACCGTAACCATCGCCATAACCGAGTTCGGTGTGCAGGCGCAGGGTGTAATTGTTGGTGATTGGCTTGAACAGCTGGCCGCGGTAGTCGAGTTTGTAGAACGACAGGTCGCTGCCAGGGATGGTCGATTCCAGGGTCAGGCTCTGGGAGTGACCACGGGTTGCCAGCACGCCCTTGTTCAGGGTCGATTCGGACCAGCCGATCGAGGCCTTGAAGTTCAGGAAGTTGTCACCCTCTTCCTCGAGGAAGTCGAAGATCTCGTCGACGGTGTATTGGCCGGTCTTGATCTTGTCCTGCTGCACGCTCAGGCCATAGGTCAGGCGCGAGGTTTCGCTGATCGGGTAACCCAGGCTGACACCTGCGCCATAGCTGTCGACCGCATAGCTGGCCACATCGACATCGAGGTCGTCGTAGTCGGTACTGCGGTAGAAGGCGTTGTAACCCAGGCTCACGCCGTCGGCAGTGAAGTAGGGATCAACGAAGCCGAAGTTGTAGCGGGTCTGGTATTCGGAACGGGTCAGGCCGATGGAGACCTTGTTACCGGTACCCAGGAAGTTGGTCTGGCTGATCGAGCCACCGAGGATCAGGCCGGCGTCCTGGGCGAAGCCCACGCTGGCGGTGATGGAACCGGAAGCCTGCTCTTCGACGCTGTAGTTGACGTCGACCTGGTCGTCGGTGCCTGGCACCGCCGGCGTTTCGACGTTGACTTCCTTGAAGAAGCCCAGGCGCTCGAGACGGGTCTTGGACTGGTCGATCAGGTAGGTCGAAGCCCAGCCGCCTTCCATCTGACGCATTTCACGGCGCAGAACTTCGTCTTCGGTCTTGGTGTTGCCGCGGTAGTTGATGCGGTTGACGTAGGCACGCTTGCCCGGGTCGACCACGAACATGATGTCGACCGTGTGGTCCTGGTCGTTCGGCTGTGGCACGCCGTTGACGTTGGCGAAGGTGTAGCCCTCGTTGCCCAGGCGGCGGGTGATCAGTTCGGAGGTGGTGGTCATCACCTTGCGCGAGAACACCTGGCCCGGCTGCACCAGCAGCAGCGACTTGACCTGGTCTTCCGGCACCTTGAGGTCACCGGAGAGCTTCACGTCACGAACGGTGTACTTCTCGCCTTCGTTGACGTTGACGGTGATGTAGACGTGCTTCTTGTCCGGCGTGATCGACACCTGGGTGGAAGCGATGTCCATGTTGATGTAGCCGCGGTCCAGGTAGTAGGAACGCAGGCGCTCCAGGTCACCGGAGAGCTTCTCGCGGGCATACTTGTCATCGTTCTTGAAGAACGACAGCCAGTTGGTGGTCTTCAGCTCGAACAGCTGCGACAGCTCTTCATCGTCGAACACGGTGTTGCCGACGATGTTGATGTGCTGGATAGCCGCGACCGTGCCTTCGTTGATCTTGATCTTCAGCGCCACCCGGTTGCGCGGCTGCGGCACGACTTCGGCGTCGACCTCGGCCGAGTAGCGGCCCTGAGCCACGTACTGGCGCTGCAGCTCGTTACGCACACCTTCGAGGGTGGCACGCTGGAAGATCTCGCCTTCAGCCAGGCCCGATTGCTTAAGGCCTTTCATCAGGTCTTCGGTGCTGATCGCCTTGTTGCCTTCGATCTCGATGCTCGAAACCGACGGACGCTCGACCACGTTGATGATCAGGACATTGCCGTCGCGGTTCAGCTGGATGTCCTGGAAGAAGCCGGTCTTGAACAGCGAACGGGTCGATTCCACCAGGCGGCGGTCATCGGCCTGGTCGCCGACGTTGAGCGGCAAGGCACCGAAGACGCTGCCGGCGGATACCCGCTGCAGGCCATTGACACGAATATCGGAGATGGTGAAGGACTCGGCGTGAACTTCAGCGATCATCAGTGCGGAGAGGACCGCAGTTAGCAGCAGACGTTTCATGAAGTCCTTTTATTCCAACTGGCAATAAACAACCTGCCGCAAATGGCGGCAGGTTCGCAATGCGAAGCTTTTATAGTCGACCCAGATCGTTGATCAGGGCGAGCAACATCACCCCTATGACCAAACTGATACCGATCTGGACCCCCCAACCTTGTACTCGATCCGACAGCGGACGACCGCGCGCCCACTCGACCAGGTAAAACAGCAAATGCCCCCCATCCAGCACAGGAATGGGCAGCAGGTTAAGAACCCCCAGGCTTATGCTCAGGTAGGCCAGGAAATTCAGGAAATCCCCCACGCCGGACTGGGCCGAAGCGCCCGCCACTTTAGCAATGGTTATCGGTCCGCTCAAGTTTTTTACCGAGAGCTCCCCGAACAGCATTTTCTTCAGCGATTCGAGGGTCAGCACGCTCATGTTCCAGGTGCGCGAGAGGCCCTCGCCCACGGCTTCCAAGGGGCCATAGCTGACTTCACGGAGCATGCTGGCGGGCCATTCGGCGCCCTTCACACCCGCCCCCAGGTAGCCACCGGAAGCCTTGCCCTCACCCTTGCGCGCCAGTGTTACCGGCACATCCAGCGCGGCACCGTCGCGCTCGACACGGACCACGACCTTGGCCTCTGGACGCGCACGAACGCTATCGACTACCTGCTGCCAGTCATTCAGGCTCACGCCATCGAGTGCCAGCAGCCTGTCGCCTGTTTTCAGGCCGGCAGCGGCGGCCGGGCCCTTGGGGTCGATCTCGGCCAGCACCGGCGCAACCGCCGGACGCCAAGGGCGCAACCCCAGGGACTGGATCGGATCGGGCTCGTCTGCTCCCTTGAGCCAGCTGTCGAGCTTTATCTGCAGCTGGCGCTCGGCGCTGGCGCCTTCGTCGCGCACGCCAACCTGCAAGGTTCCGCTCTCACCCAGGCGGCGAACCAGCTGCAGGTTGACTGCCGACCAACCGCTGGTCGGTTTGCCATCTACAGATACAATTTCCTGGCCAGCCATCAGGCCGGCCGACGCCGCCAGGCTCCCCGACTCGACCGCACCGATCACGGGACGAATCTGCTGGGTACCCAGCATCGCCAGAAGCCAGAAGAACACGATGGCCAAGAGGAAGTTGGCAATCGGACCCGCGGCAACGATGGCAATGCGCTGGCGCACCGACTTGCGATTGAACGACTGGTCGAGCAGCGCAGGCGGCACTTCGCCTTCGCGCTCATCGAGCATTTTCACGTAGCCGCCCAGCGGAATCGCCGCCACGACGAACTCCGTGCCGCGCTTGTCATGCCAGCGCAGCAACGGCGTGCCGAAGCCTACGGAAAAGCGCAGCACCTTCACGCCGCAGCGACGGGCGACCCAGAAGTGGCCGAATTCGTGGAAAGTGACCAGTACACCCAGGGCCACCAGGGTGCCGATAATCATGTAGAGCGCAGTCATGTCTATCTCCGAATGACGTTCAGCAAAACCCTGGGCAAGGCGTCAGCGACCGTGGCGCCGCAGCCACTCACGGGACAGCTCGCGGGCGCGCTGGTCGGCGGCGAACACTGCATCGAGCGACGACAGTGGCACCACAGTTTCCTGATCGAGCACCTGTTCGATCATACCCGCGATCTCCGGGAAGCGGATACGCCGCTGGAGAAACGCCTCGACCGCGACCTCATTGGCCGCATTGAGTACCGCCGGGGCACTGTTGCCCGCCTCGGCAGCCTGCCGCGCCAGGCGCAGACAAGGGAAGCGTTGCTCGTCGGGAGCCTGGAAGTCCAGGCGCGCGATGGCGAACAAGTCCAGCGGTGCGACCCCGGAATCGATTCGCTCAGGCCAGGCCAGCGCGTTGGCGATGGGCGTGCGCATGTCCGGGTTGCCCAGCTGGGCCAGCACCGAACCGTCGATGTAATCCACCAGAGAATGGATCACGCTCTGCGGGTGCACCACGACTTCGACCTTGGCCGGCGCCGCATCGAACAGCCAGCAGGCCTCGATCAGCTCCAGCCCCTTGTTCATCATGCTCGCCGAGTCCACCGAAATCTTCCGACCCATGGACCAGTTCGGGTGCGCGCAGGCCTGCTCTGGCGTGACATCGGCCAGCGCAGCCTCGGGGGTTTCACGGAACGGCCCGCCCGAGGCGGTCAACAGGATGCGGCGCACGCCCACCTGGCTCAGGCCTCGACCGTAGTCGCCCGGCAGGCACTGGAAGATCGCATTGTGCTCGCTGTCGATCGGCAGCAGCACAGCCCCGCTCTGCCGCACGGCCTCCATGAACAGCGCGCCGGACATCACCAGCGCCTCCTTGTTGGCCAGCAGCACCTTCTTGCCTGCCTGTACAGCCGCCAAGGTCGGGCGCAGGCCAGCCGCGCCGACGATGGCCGCCATCACCGCATCCACCTCGGGCGCAGCGGCAACTTCGCAGAGCCCCGCTTCACCCTCAAGCACCTCGGTCGCGCAGCCTGCCGCAGCAAGACCTTCGCGCAGGCGCTGGGCCGCTTCGGCATTCGGCACCACGGCATGAACCGGACGATGCCGCACACACAGGGCCAGCAGTTCGTCGATACGCGAGTAGCCGCTCAACGCGAACACCTGGTAGCGCTCAGGGTGACGCGCGATCACATCCAGGGTACTCAGGCCGATCGACCCGGTCGCCCCCAGCACGGTAATGCGCTGCACCGCACTCACATCACACCCCATTCGGCAGCCCACAACAGCACCGCAAAGATCGGGATGGCCGCGGTCAGGCTGTCGATGCGATCAAGCACGCCACCATGACCCGGCAGCAGGTTGCTGCTGTCCTTGATCCCGGAGCGGCGCTTGAACATGCTCTCGGTCAGGTCGCCGACCACCGAGACCATGACCACCAGCGCAGCGCCCAGCAACCCCAGCAGAATCTGGCCAATGCCCCAGTCACGGCTGATGCCGACCACCAGGGTCACCACCAGACTGACCGCCAGGCCGCCATACACGCCTTCCCAGCTCTTGCCAGGACTGACCAGCGGCGCCAGCTTGCGCTTGCCGAAGGCCCGTCCCGAGAAATAGGCACCGATATCGGCAGCCCACACCAGCACCATGACCGACAGAATCAGCCAGTTACCCAGTTGCCAGTGCTTGAGCAGCACCAGCCCTTGCCAGGCCGGCAGCAGAATCAGCAGGCCGATCAGCAAGCGACAGGCAGCGCTGGCCCAAAGCTCGCTGGTGCGCGGATAGGTCAGCACCAGCCAGGTGGCCAGCGCCCACCAGATCACCGCAGCGCCAAGCACCCAGGGTGCCAGGTCTGGCATCAGATAGAGCAGCATCAGCGCTCCAGCGACCACGGCGGCGTAGGCAATGCGCAGGGGCTGGGTCATCAGCCCGGCCAGGCGCGCCCACTCCCAGGCACCGAGGGTCACCACGAAGCCGATGAACAGGGCGAAATCCCCACCATTGAGCAGGAAGAAACCACCCAGTGCGATCGGCAGCAGGATCAGCGCAGTAATGATGCGTTGTTTAAGCATTAAGCACGAGCTCCAGCTTCGACCTGCTCGCTGGTCTTACCAAAGCGGCGCTGGCGCGAAGCGAAATCGGCCAGCGCAGTGCGCATGGCCTCGTGTTTGAAGTCCGGCCAGTACAGGTCGGAGAAGTACAGTTCGGCATAGGCCAGCTGCCACAGCAGGAAGTTGCTGATGCGGTGCTCGCCACCGGTGCGGATGCACAGGTCGGGCAATGGCAGCTCGCCCGTGGCCAGGCAGGTCTGCAGCAGACCCGGGGTGATGTCATCCGGGCGCAGGTGCCCGGCCTGAACTTCACGCGCCAAACGCTGGGCGGCCTGGGCAATATCCCACTGACCGCCATAGTTGGCGGCGATCTGCAGGATGAAGCGATTATTGCCCGCGGTCAGCGCTTCGGCCTCACGCATGGCGGCCTGCAGCTCTGGATGGAAACGCGAACGGTCGCCGATGATGCGCAGGCTGATGTTGTTCTCATTGAGGCGCTTGGCCTCACGGCGCAGCGCCGAGAAGAACAGCTCCATCAACGCCCCTACCTCATCGGCCGGGCGCTGCCAGTTCTCGCTGGAGAACGCGAACAGGGTCAGCACCTCGACGCCGGACTTGGCGCAGACTTCGATAACCGCACGCACGGCATCCACGCCAGCCTTGTGCCCGGCGACGCCAGGCAACAGGCGTTTCTTCGCCCAGCGATTGTTGCCATCCATGATGATAGCGACGTGACGCGGCACCGAGATTGATGCCGCCAGCTTGGTCTTTTCCATTAAAAAACCTCGGCCTTAGACGGCCAACAGGTCCTTTTCCTTGGCTTTGAACGCAGCGTCGATTTCGGCGACGAACTTGTCGGTCAGCTTCTGGATCTCGTCAGCGGCACGACGTTCTTCGTCTTCGCTGATTTCCTTGTCCTTGGTCAGCTTCTTCAGGTCGGCCAGTGCATCACGACGCACGTTGCGCACGGCAACCTTGGCATCTTCGGCAACGGCGCTGGCCTGCTTGGTGTAACCCTTGCGGGTTTCCTCGGTCAGGGCCGGCATCGGTACACGGATGGTGGTACCGGCGCTGGAAGGGTTCAGACCCAGGTCGGAGGTCAGGATGGCCTTCTCGATGGCAGCGCTGAGGTTCTTGTCGTGAGCGACGATTTTCAGGGTGCGTGCGTCTTCAACGGAGACTGCAGCCACCTGGTTCAGCGGCATTTCGCTACCCCAGGCCGGGACTTTCACGCTGTCCAGGATACTCGGGTGGGCGCGACCGGTACGGATGGACGCCAGGTTGCGACCCAGCGCCTCGATGGACTTGCCCATGCGATCCTGAGCGTCTTTCTTGATGTCGTTGATCATTTTTGAACTTCCTCGATCAGAGTTCCTTCCGCGCCGCCATGCACGATGTTCAGCAGGGCGCCGGGTTTGTTCATGTTGAAGACGCGCAGCGGCATCTTGTGGTCGCGGCACAGACAGATTGCCGTCAGGTCCATCACGCCCAGCTTGCGATCCAGCACTTCATCGTAGGTCAGATGATCGAACTTCTCGGCATGCGGGTCCTTGAATGGATCTGCAGTGTATACACCATCGACCTTGGTTGCCTTCAATACCACGTCGGCATCGATTTCGATGGCGCGCAGGCAAGCGGCGGAATCGGTGGTAAAGAACGGGTTGCCGGTACCGGCAGCGAAGATTACGACTTCTTTGGCGTTCAGGTGGCGCATGGCTTTGCGGCGATCGTAGTGATCGGTCACGCCAACCATGGAGATGGCCGACATGACAATGGCGGTAATGTTCGCCCGCTCCAGCGCATCGCGCATGGCCAGGCCATTCATTACGGTTGCCAGCATGCCCATGTGGTCACCGGTGACGCGGTCCATGCCGGCTGCACTGAGCGCCGCGCCACGGAACAGGTTGCCACCACCGATCACCAAACCTACCTGAACACCGATGCCGACCAGTTGGCCGACTTCCAGCGCCATGCGATCCAGGACCTTGGGGTCGATCCCGAACTCTTCCGAGCCCATCAGGGCCTCGCCGCTAAGTTTGAGTAGAATGCGTTTATAGCGAGCCTGATAACCACTGCCCTGCTGAGCCATTGCGAATCTCTCCTGCGGCGTTTGTAAAATTCTGGCGGGCTGCTTGAGCCTGCGTGTAACTCTAACGTGACGCAGCGACTGCGTCAGCGAGCAACGGCCTTGAAAACCGCTCCCGCTTTGACAAAGAGGCTGCGCGCGTGAGCGGGCAGCCTCTTTGGGGCGACAGACGAGTCTGTCTTACTGCTTGGCAGCTGCTACCTGAGCGGCAACTTCAGCAGCGAAGTCGTCAACCGGCTTCTCGATGCCTTCGCCTACTTTGAAGTAGGTGAAGGAAACGATTTCAGCACCGGCTTTCTTGGCCAGTTCGCCGACCTTGACTTCCGGGTTCATGACGAAGGCTTGCTCTTTCAGCGAGGCTTCGGCCTTGAACTTGGTGATACGACCGTTGATCATGTTCTCAACGATGTTTTCCGGCTTGCCGGCGATCTTGTCAGCGTTCAGCTGCAGGAAGACGTTCTTCTCGCGCTCGATGGCCTCGGCGGAGATTTCCGACGCGTCCAGGAACTCTGGGTTCGACGCTGCAACGTGCATGGCGATGTTCTTGGCCAGCTCGACGTCGCCGCCTTTCAGGACAACGACAGCACCGATCTTGTTGCCGTGCAGGTAGGCGCCGACAACGTCACCTTCAACGCGCACCAGGCGACGGATGTTGACGTTTTCGCCGCACTTGGCAACCAGGGCTTCACGAGCTGCTTCACGCGAAGCGATCAGCGGAGCGGCGTCGGTCAGCTTCTGGGCGAAGGCTTCTTCAAGGCTTTCAGCGACGAAGTTCTTGAAGTCGTCTTGCAGGGCCAGGAAGTCGGTCTGCGAGTTCACTTCCAGCAGGACGGCGGATTTACCGTCGGTCTTGACGGCGATAGCGCCTTCAGCAGCGACGTTGCCAGCCTTTTTGGCGGCCTTGATGGCGCCCGAGGCACGCATGTCGTCAATGGCTTTCTCGATGTCGCCGCCGGCCTTTTCCAGGGCCTTTTTGCAATCCATCATGCCTTCGCCGGTACGCTCGCGCAGTTCTTTCACCAGCGCTGCAGTAATTGCTGCCATTTCAAAATCCTCTTGGAAA
>Ga0160431_100776_pt1 | contig 10688 bp, 5 predicted proteins | sample HID1971K_E0MG_FD_108212 | JGI IMG/M metagenome (GOLD analysis project Ga0160431, IMG submission 108212) | Enriched millipede-associated microbial communities from UW Madison campus, WI, USA - HID1971K_E0 MG | ecosystem: Host-associated > Arthropoda: Insects > Digestive system > Unclassified ...
CGACCGACTTGGGCGACAGCTCGAAGTCGCGGATCCACGGCTGGCTCGACGCGAACACCTCGTACGACTGCGCGAGCAGCTCCTCGAGCGGCTTCGGGTACGTGACCTCCTCGAGCAGCGCCATGCGCTCGTCGTAGTCGAGGCCGTCGGCCTTCATGGCGGCGACCGCCTCGCCGCGCGCCTTGAACTCCTGCTGCGACAGGATCGGCCGCGGGTCGTCGAGCGTCGCCTCGATGACGCTCACGACATCGAGCGCATAGTGCCCGGTGCCGGCGCTGACGCGCGATGCAGAACTCCACGTATTCGGTGCGGAGGGAGTCTCCTCGGCCGATTCGGCGAGCTCGTCGCCCAGATGCGTGGAGTTCTGCCGGCCGGTGGGCCGGTCCTCCGGGTCCAGCAGCTCGATCGCGGCGAGCGCGAACGGAGACAGGGGCTGGTTGAGGGCGAAGTTCGGCTGCAGATCGACGGTGAGGCGGATGTGGTCCCGGATGCCGCGGGCCGCGGCATCCGGATCCGCACGGTCGATCTCGACGACGCCCGCGATGAGCAGCGTGCGGAAGATCGCGATCGCGCGGCGCGCGAGCTTGTAGCGCCGCGCGCGAGGCTCGTGGTTGTCGAAGACGAGGGAGCGCACGTTCTCGAACACGTCGCCACCGCGCGCGATGACGTTGATCAGCATCGCCGCCGTCAGCGACAGGTGCGGCACGAGGGGTTCGGGCTCGGCATCGACGAGGCGCTCGAACGACCCGAGACCCCAGTTGACGACGCCCGTCGGCGCCTTCTTGCGCACGATCTTCCTGCGCTTGGCGGCGTCGTCGCCGGCCTTTCGCAGCGCCGCCTCGTTCTCGATCTCCCACTCGGGCGCCATCACGACGACGGTGCCCGACGTGTCGTAGCCGGCGCGACCCGCGCGACCCGAGATCTGGTGGAACTCCCGCGCCGACAGCTGCCGCATCTTCGTGCCGTCGAACTTCGACAGCGCCGTGATGAGCACGGTGCGGATGGGCACGTTGATGCCGACGCCGAGGGTGTCGGTGCCGCAGATCACACGGAGGAGCCCGCGCTGCGCGAGCGTCTCGACCAGCCTGCGGTAGCGCGGCAGCATGCCCGCGTGGTGCACGCCGATGCCCGCCCGCACGTACCGCGAGAGGGTGCGGCCGAACGCGGTCGTGAAGCGGAAGCCGCCGATGGCCTCGGCGATGGCGTCCCTCTGCTCGCGCGAGACGATGCGGATCGACGACAGCGCCTGCGCCCGCTCCATCGCGGCTGCCTGCGAGAAGTGCACGATGTACACCGGCGACTCGCCGGTCTGCAGCAGCTCCTCGACGGTCTCGTGCACGGGCGTGCGCGCGTACGAGAAGTGCAGAGGAACGGGGCGCTCGACGCCGGTGATCCGCGAGACCGTGCGGCGGGTGCGGCGCTCGAGGTCGTCGGCGATCGGCGAGACGTCGCCCAGCGTCGCCGACATCAGCACGAACTGCGCGCGCGGCAGGAGCAGGAGCGGCACCTGCCAGGCCCACCCGCGCTCGGGGTCGCCGTAGTAGTGGAACTCGTCCATGACGACCTGGTCGACCGCGGCATCCTCACCCTGTCGCAGCGCGAGGTTCGCGAGGATCTCGGCCGTGCAGCACACGATCGGGGCATCGGGGTTCACCGACGAGTCGCCGGTGACCATGCCGACGTTCGCGGCGCCGAAGATCTCGACGAGCGCGAAGAACTTCTCGCTCACGAGCGCCTTGATCGGCGCCGTGTAGTAGGTGCGGCCGCCGCGGGCCACGCACGCGGCGTGGGCGGCCACCGCCACCAGGGACTTGCCGGTTCCCGTCGGCGTCGACAGGATCACGTGCGAGCCCGACACGATCTCGATGGCGGCTTCGTCCTGCGCCGGGTACAGCGCGAAGCCCTGATCGGACGCCCACTCGACGAAGGCGTCGTACAGCGCGTCCGCGTCAGGCGCCCCGGCAGGCGCACCCGAGGCCTCGGCCGCGGCGGCGATGGTCTCGAGAAGCGTCACCGTCCGAGTCTGCCAGGTCGCGGCATCCGTCCGTCCTGGCGGTCGCCGCGCTCACCTCCCGAGCGTGGCCAGGATGACCTCGGTGTAGGCGGTGTACCCCGCGTACGTCGGGTGCAGGAAGCCGGCCGGATCGTTCACCGGGTCGACCCCGAACCACGGGGCACTGGGAACGCCCGGCACGAGCTGCACGCCGTGCCCGGCGAACGCATCGACCACGCCGGCGTAGCGCACGTCGGCGCCGCTGCCGGCGGCGGTGGCGACAGCGGCTTGGATGGCACCGTTGAGGGCGTCCGTCGCACCGTTCACCGCCGCGACGAGAGCGGCGAGCTGAGCGAACTGCGGCAGGGCCGGCGGCGCCTCGAGCAGGTACGGGTAGCCGGTGACGACGATGGTGGCGTTCGGCGCGCGCTGCGCGATCCCGCCGATCAGCGCCGAAAGCGGTGCGACGATCCCCGGCGCCGCGGCGACGGCGGCCTGGATCGCGAGGATGCACGGCGCGGGGTCCGCTCCGGCAGCGGCGCTCGCGCACTGCGCATAGAGGTGGTCGAGATCGAGGTCGTTCGCGCCGACCGTGAGCGTCACGACCGTCGTGCCGCGGTTCACCTGCGACAGCTGGGTCCAGGTGTCGGCGATCGTGGCCCCGCTGCACGCTGCGTTGCGCAGCAGATTGAACTTCGGCTCCGCGTCGAGCTGAGCTGCGTAGCCGCCGTCGGTCCGGGCGCAGGCGTCCAGGGGGACGCCACCGCCTTGGCCGGCGGCGATCGAGTCGCCGAGAGCGACGTGCTTCGCCACCATCAGCGGCGAGGCGGCAGCCGACCCTGCCGCACCGGCGACGAGCACGACGGCTCCCAGTGCGACGGCCGCGAGCGCGGCCAATATGCGTCGTTTCATGATCTCCCCTTCGAATCCTGGACGGATCGATCGATTCCCCCGAATCGGACCGCGCAGAGTGCGGACGGGGCCGACGATAGACCCGCGGCATCCTTCCCGCCAGGGGTCCGCGTGTGTGCGCGCTGGCGGAATCGCCTCGCGGGCCCGTACGTTGAGAACGACGACGGAGGGAATGAAGTGACCGAGACTCAAGCGCAGACCATCGTGACCCGCAACGACGAGGACCGCCGCTACGAAGTGCATGTCGACGGCGTGCTCGCGGGCTTCACCGTGTTCCGCATCGACGCGAAGGGACGCCTGCACTTTCCGCACACGGAGGTCGACCCGGCCTTCCGCGGCCGGGGCATCGCGCAGACGGTCGTGGCCGGGGCGATGACGGATGCCGCACGCCGAGGCGAGACGGTCGTGCCGCACTGCCCGGTCGTGGCCAAGTACCTCCGCGAGCACGACGTGCCCGATCTCACGGTCGAGTGGCCCGAGCACCCGCATCCCGAGTGATCGGAGCCGGCGACATGACCCGACTGGACGCCGACGACACCGTGGCCACCGAGTCCGCGGTGCAGTGCGCAGGACCCCGCACCTTGCTGCTCGAGGCCCGCGAGGTGCCGCTCGGCGGCGTGCGCGCGATGTCGGTGCACCGCGCGCTGCCGCAGCGCGAGCTTCCGCTCGTGGGCGCATGGTGCTTCCTCGACCGGTTCGGACCGCAGGAGACGCGCATGCGCGTCGAGCCGCACCCGCACATCGGACTGCAGACGGTCACCTGGCCGTACCTCGGCGACGTGCGTCACCGCGACTCCGTCGGCAGCGACGTCGTCGTGCGTCGTGGCGCGCTCAACCTCATGACGAGCGGCGCGGGCATCGCCCACTCCGAGTACTCGGTCGGAGAGGATGCCGCACCCCTCGACGCGCTTCAGCTCTGGGTCGCCCTGCCCGAGTCGCGACGGCATGGCGGTCCGGCGTTCGAGCAGCACGCAGTGCTCCCGGAGGTGGAGCTCGAGCGCGTCGCCGGGGCGCCGGGAGCTGCGACCGTGGTGCTCGGCGACCTGGCCGGTGTCGCGTCGCCCGCGACGGTGTACACCCCGATCGTCGGCGCCGAGCTCCGGGTGCCGGCCGGCTCGACGGTGCGCGTGCCGCTGAACCCCGACTGGGAGCACGCGCTGATCGCCGTCTACGGCGAAGCCGCGGTCGCCGGCGTCGGAGATGGAGAGCCCGTCGTTCTCGACACGGCCCACCTGCTCTACCTCGGCACCCATCGCGAAGACGTCGAGATCTCGAGCCCGACGGGCACGACGCTGTTCCTGCTCGGCGGGGAGCCGTTCGAGGACGACGTGGTCATGTGGTGGAACTTCGTCGGCCGCACCCATGAGGAGATCGTCGAGGCCCGTGAGGCGTGGGAGTCGGGCGCGGACCGCTTCGGGCACGTGATCGACCACGGCGACGAGCGCATCCCCGCCCCGCCCATGCCCGCCGTGCGCCTCACGCGCCGCCGACGCCACCTGTAGTCCCGGAGGAACCTCCGGGGGTCCGATCAGAAAGGGCGCCTGACCCTGAGGCCAGGCGCCCTTTCGGCGGTCACCGCATCACTTGAGGACGACGAACGCCGTGGCTCCGACGGACGGCTCGACGTTGTCGCTGCCGGCGTAGGTCGCCAGCACGACGTACACGCCGCGCTTCTGCTTCGGCAGCGTGATCGTCGCCGTGCCGTCCACGAGGGTGCCCGTGTACGACTTCGTGTTCACCCGCACCGCCACTGTTCCGGTCGCAGCCGGTCCCGCCGAGGGAGTGACCACGACGGTGATCGTGTACTCCTGCGACGAGGTGCCGACGCGTGGGCTCACCGCGACCGAGGTCTTCGAGGTCGCCTTGACCACGACCGGCTTGCTCACGGCGACGCCGGCGTTGATGTTCCCCGCCTGCGTCGCGGTGACCTGGACCGACACGGCGCGGCCGGCGTCGTCCGGCACGACCTTGTAGGTCTGCGCCGTCGCACCCTCGATGGGTGCGCCGTCACGCAGCCACTGGTACGTGACGGTGACGTCCTTCGGCTCCCACGTGCCGGGGGTCGCCTTGAGTGTCTTGCCGACCTTCGCCGATCCGGTGATCGTCGGCGCCGACGTGGCGACGGGGGCCGCAGGACCGGAGTCGACGCTCAGCACCGTGCGCACGTCCGACGTGCCGTACCGCACGACGCCGTAGTAGCGCGTGTCGGGTGCGAGACCCGTCCACGAGAGCGAGTAGCTCGTCGGCGTGCTCTCGGTCACCGGCAGCGGGTTCGGAGTCGCCGTCAGCGATCCTTCGCCGCCGGCTCCCACGACCGCCGTGGTGAGATCCCACGTGAACGGGTTCGTGAACGAGTACACGTGCGCCTCGACGAGGTAGGTCCCCGCCTTCGGATCGTCGAGCACGACCGACTCGTCCGCCGAGCCGCTCGCAGACTGCCACTTCTCGTAGTAGCCGAGGTTGGTCGGGCTGACCACACGGTAGACGAACAGGTCGAGGTCGCTCGCCGCGTCGTCCGACGAGTCGAGGTCGAACCGCGCGAGCGTCGAGCCCTGCGGAACGTCGACGATGTAGTACGAGTACCCGTCCTCGTCGCCCGACGTCTCGTTCCCGGAGTGTCCCGGAACCTCGACGCCGTTGCCGAACACCTCTTCGGTCTGCAGTGCCGCCGGCGCCAGGCCGCTCAGGTTCAGCGGCAGCTCGCCGGTGATCCCCGGGGTGACCTCGACCGACGTGCTGCCGGTGATGCCCTCACCGGAGACCGTCGCCGGCGCATCCGCCGTCACCGGGTAGATCGCGATCGGCGAACGCACCGTGGTCGGGCCGGTCCACGTGAGGAAGCCGGTCGCCCACTGCTCGGGAGCGGCCGTCGTCTTCGTGAACGACACCGTGAAGGTGCCCGTCTCGCCGGCCGCCAGAGTCAGCGACGACGGAGAGACGACGGCGTCGACGCCGGCCACGGTCGCGGCCGCGGTGTACGTGCCGGCCGTCGTCGCGCGCACCGTGCGCGTGACCGTCTGCGGACCCGACAGCGAGCCGATCGCGATGGAGGCGAGGTTGAGGTCGCTCCCGTCGACGGGGAGCAGCTCGTCGTCGGCGTACAGCCCCTTGCCGATGAGGTACTCCAGCCATTCGGTCGGACCGTTGTCGTAGACGAGACCCGGCTCGAAGAACCGCGTCGGGTCGACGTGACCGGCGCCCTGCGCGAACGGGTCGGTGTTGGCCGAGCCGTCGTCGTTCACCGTGTCGTACGCCGTCGTCATCATGGCCGACTTGATCTCGGCGGGCGTCGCCTTCGGGCGCTCACCGAGATACAGGGCGGCCAGACCGGCGATGTGCGGCGACGACATCGACGTGCCGGACTTGAAGCCGAACGTCGGGTCCTCTCCGGCGGCGTTGTGGGTCGCGGCGAGGATCGCCACGCCCGGCGCCGAGATGTCGGGCTTGAGGATGTCGCTCCCGTCGGCGAGCATCGGGCCGCGGCTCGAGAATCCGGCGACCACGGGGGTTGGGGTCTCGACACCGGTGATGTTGTCGCCGTGCAGCGTGACCGGCGCGTCGGGCGTGCCCTGGACGTACGTCAGCAGCTGGGTGCGATACGTGCTCTGGATGTGCACCGTCGGCACCGAGTGGAAGTCGTTGTCGAGCGACCCCGAGGTGACGTTCACGAGGATCATGCCCGTGCCGCCCGCCTCTTCGACCGCCTGCGACTTCTCGACGCGCGCGTTGGTGCCCCGGTCGCAGACCACGATCTTGCCGGCGACCTTCGCCGGGTCGAGCCTGTCGAGGAAGCAGAGCTTCGCCTCGTCGACGCTGACACCGGCCAGCGCCGCGTCGCCTGCGTAGATCGAGGGACCGCTGACGGTTCCGCCGAACGGCACCGTCACCGAGGCGCCGACAGCCTGGACACCGCCGAACTCGACGGTGCCTTCGTAGGTCGGGACGGTGGATGCCGCGACCGTGGTGTACCAGGGGGAGGCGTGGTCGGCGGTCGAGGCGCCGGGGCCGTCGTTGCCCGCACTGACGGCGACGAAGATGCCCGCGGCCGCCGCGTTGAAGAACGCGATGTCCTCGGTGGCGAGGGTGGTGGTGGCTGCGCCGCCGCCGATCGAGTAGTTGATGACGTCGACGCCGTCGGAGGCGGCGGCGTTGATCGCCGACAGGAGGTCGCTCAGCGCGCAGATGTCGTCGGTGGTCACCAGCTCGTCGGGGCCGACGTAGCACGCCTTGTAGGCCGCGACCTTGGCCGCGGGGGCGACACCCGAGATCTGGCCGAAGTCGACGCCCTCCACGGACGCGTCGACGGCGTGGTTGCCCGCCGCGGTGCTCGCGGTGTGAGAGCCGTGTCCGTCGGCGTCGCGCGGCGACACGTGGTCGGGGCCGAAGTCGAAGCCCGCTGCGGCGGCGCCGGCGTTGAAGTACCTGCCGCCGACGAGCTTCGTGGAGTAGGCGTCGTTCGTCCACTCCTCGCCGGTCACACGGCTGCTCTTGAACAGGTTGCCGTCGGCCTTGGCGAACACGACGGTGTTGCCGTCGAGGTAGGGATCGCTGCCGGGGGTCGTGCCGAGCGGGTCACCCGCGAATGCCGGGTTCTCGGGGGCGATGCCGGTGTCGACGACACCGACCACGGTGCCGGCACCGGCGGCGTCGGTTCCGCCGACGGCCTCCCAGACGCCTCCGGGCCCGCTCAGACCGAGGAACTCGGTCGACGGCACCGCGTCGGGGTGCATGATCTCGTCGGGCACGACGGACTTGACGCCCTTCGCACCGGCGAGCTTCTGCGCCTGTGCCGCGGTGAGGTTCGCGGTGAAGGCATTGAGGGTGATCGTGAGGTTGCCGTCGGGGGTGACTCCGGCGTCGGCCGCGACATCCGCCTGACGCTCTTCCAGGAAGTCCGAGTAGCGCTGCACCTCTCGCGCAGAGGAGTCGAGCTTCTCGCCCTCGGCGGGCTGCGTCGGCGCGAGGCCGGGCTCGCCGCCGTCGTAGGTGGCGGCCGGCGCTTCGTCGAGGAGAACGATGTAGCGGCCGGCATCGAGGCCGATCGGGATGGGTGTGGTCACCTCCTCGGGTACGGCGCCGAAACTGGCGGTGGCTGTGCCCGTGAACAGGGCGGCGAGTGTGACGACCGCGGCTGCTCTGACGGAGGATCGACCCATATGTGGCCTCCATTGATTTGTGGGGAGGGGCCGCGCCACATCGTCGGGGCGCAGCGAATTCCAACGTAACTGTCAGCAGAATCCCAGTAAATGAGAGCTCGGTGAGAATCGCGCGACCCGTGGCCAGTACTCTTGGCAGGTGGCTGACCGGACCCGGATCTCGACGAGCGTTCTGCTCACGTGCGCGGCGATCGGCGTCGCGACCGGGGTTCTGCAGGCCGGCGCGGGCGCGATCAGCGGCTTCGTCTCGGCGGGTGCGCCGATCCTCTACGGACTGGTGCTCGGGGTCCACGTGCTGCCCGGCGTCGTCGCGCAGGAGCTGCTGCGCCGCCCCTGGGTCGCACTGATCACGCACCTGGTCGCGGCACTCGTCGCCAGCGCGGTCGTCCCCCTCTGGATCGGCCGCTACATCGGCACCGCCCTTCTCATCGGCGGACTGCAGGAGCTCATCGCGGCCACGTCGCGCTACAAGCGGTGGGAGCCGTGGCGCTTCTTCCTGTCGGCGGTGATCGTCGGGGCCGTCATCGCCGCGGCGATCTGGTTCGCCGCGGATGTGACCCGCTTCCCGCTCTGGGGCCAGATCGTCTACGTCGCGCTGTTCGTCATCGGCCCGGTGGCGTGGACGGCCGTCGGCCTCGCGATCGGCAGCGCGCTGCGCCGCGCCGGCATCGCCCGCCGCAGCCAGGGCTGAGGCTCCACCCCCACCAGGGGCGTTTCGCGCGCGGGGAGGTGGCCGGTAAGTTAGGGAAGGCTAAGTTTCCCTCGAAGATCGGATGCCCGTGTCCTCTGTCGTGCCGCTGCTGCGGGTGCGCGAGCTCGGCATCACGCATGACGGCGAGACCATGCCGGCGTCGGCTCTCCCCGAGTCCCCTCCGCTCGCCGCTGGGGCGTCGGGCGGCACCTCCGGTCTGGGGGGCCCCGTCTCGTTCGATGTCGCGCCGGGTGAGGTCGTGCTGCTGCTCGGACCGAGCGGATCCGGCAAGTCGACACTGACCCTCGCGCTCAACGGTCTGCTGCCCCAGGCCGTGCCGGCGACCGTCACGGGCTCGGTCGAGGTCGACGGCCTCGACACGCAGACCACCCCCGTCGCCGAGCTCAGCACGCGCGTGGGCATGGTCTTCCAGGACCCCGACGCACAGCTGGTGACCGGAACGCTCCTGGACGAGGTGGCCTTCGGACCCGAGAACCTGCGGATGCCGGTGGCCGAGGTGCTCTCCCGCGCCGAGGAGGCCCTGCGCCGGGTGGGCCTGTGGGAGCGGCGGTCCGAGAATCCCGACCGGCTCTCCGGCGGCGGACGCCAGCGCCTCGCGATCGCCTGCACCCTCGCCATGGGCTCGCCGCTGCTCGTCCTCGACGAGCCGACGGCCAACCTCGACCCCGCCGGAATCGAGGAGGTCTATGCGGCCCTCGCCGAGCTCGTCGCGACCGGCGACCGCGCGATCGTCCTCGTCGAGCACAACCTCGACGCGGCGGTCGGGTTCGTCGACCGGGTCGTCGTGCTCGATCACGACGGCCGCCTCGCCGCCGACGGCACCGTCGACGAGGTGCTGCGCGGGCGCGCCGAAGACCTGCACGCCATGGGCGTCTGGCTGCCGGTGTCGACCATCGCCGCGCTGCGGCTGCGCCGCGCCGGCTTCGCCCTCGACCCGCTGCCGCTGTCCCCCGACGAGCTACGCGCCGCCCTCGAGGCCGAGCCGGCCCCCGGTCCCTCGGGGGTCGAGGGCGTCTCTCTGCGATCCGGAATTCGGACAATCGCACCGATTCCGGATGCCGAGGCCCCTGCACTCCGGAAAACCGGCGAATCTCCGAATTCCGGATCGGCCGACGCCACCACTCCGACCCCGCTGATCCGGGTCCGCGGCCTCACCCTCCGCCGCGGCCGCAGCGAGGTGCTGCACGACATCGACCTCGACGTGCACCACGGCTCGTTCGTCGCGGTGGTCGGAGCCAACGGCGCCGGCAAGACGAGCCTCATCCAGGCTCTGGCCGGCGTCGTCGCGCCGCCCAAGGGGACCGTGCACGTCGAGGGCCTCGACGTCGGGCGCGCCGACGCGCGCACCCTGAGCCGGCGGATAGGGTTCGTGTTCCAGAACCCCGAGCACCAGTTCATCGCCCACACGGTGTTCGACGAGATCGCCCACGGCCTGCGCCTGCAGCACCTTCCCGACGCTGAGGTGCGCGCGCGCACCGAGGCGCTGCTCGAGCGGTTCGGGCTCGCCGGCAAGGCCGGCAGCCACCCGTTCCTGCTGTCGGGCGGGCAGAAGCGGCGTCTCTCGGTCGGCACCGCGCTCGTCGCCGGAGCGCCCGTGCTCGTGCTCGACGAGCCCACCTTCGGCCAGGACCGCGCCCGCGCCGACGAGCTGCTGTCGCTCCTGTCGGAGCTCAACGCCGAAGGCACGACCATCGTCGTCGTGACGCACGACATGCAGCTCGTGACGGACTATGCCGACCGCACGGTCGTCCTCGCCGACGGCCGTCTCCTCGCCGAGGGACCGACCGCCGACATCTTCGCGGACGACGCGCTCATCGCGCGGGCCGGCCTGCGCCCGCCCCCGCTGCGACGCGCGCTGCAGGGGGTGGTGCGGCATCCGCTGCTCTCCCGTGTCGCCCGCCTCGCCGACCTCCCG
>Ga0160431_100777_pt1 | contig 10680 bp, 12 predicted proteins | sample HID1971K_E0MG_FD_108212 | JGI IMG/M metagenome (GOLD analysis project Ga0160431, IMG submission 108212) | Enriched millipede-associated microbial communities from UW Madison campus, WI, USA - HID1971K_E0 MG | ecosystem: Host-associated > Arthropoda: Insects > Digestive system > Unclassified ...
TCGGCGAGCATGCGTGTAATACCGGTTCGTACCAGATCGTGATCGTCGACCACTAGGACCCTTATCAAGCAGACACCTCGTCAACAGGGCGATTGGATCCCGCCACCTTAACAAAATTTTTCATGGCGGACCTAGCGTAAAACTTCTGTCATACCTGCCTGGCGCTCATGATGCCGAGGCCACCCTGGCTGTTCATTCCTGCCCTCGCCCACCAGGCGTCCGAGCAAATGCCACATGGCCGCCTGGTCAGCGGCCGGCAGTCGTCGGAAGGTAGCCAGCAAATGGCTTTCATCGGTCGTCAGGCTATCCAGTGGCGCGGGAGTTCGCACACCGCTGAGCACATAGAGCGCATCCACGCCCCTGGCTGCCAGGGCCGCCAGGTAATCGATCCTCGGCGTGCGCTCGCCGCTCTCGTACTTGCCCTGGGCATTGGGCTCGACACCGCCGATTTCACCAAACACACGCTGGGTCATGCCTAGCCGCTCACGCTCTTGCCTCAGGCGCGGACCGAGTCCGTTCATATGACGCTTCTCCTTCTTCCCTTTACGGGCCTGCCCACCTTCCTGTGCGCAGGACTGCGCGGTCACTATGCCGTTCGTCGGCATCCGTCGCAAGGCGGAATCAGGCAGCTTGCGGTGGATGTTGGGGCCTCGTCGCCGGCAAGCCGGCTCCTGCACGGGCGTTCGAATTCCTGTAGGAGCCGGCTTGCCGGCGATGAGGCCAGAGCAGGTCAGCCGATTACCCGCTGCATCCGCACGAAACAGTCATCCTCGCCCATCTCGACAAACCTGTGGCGCAGGTACAGCTGCCGCGCAGGGTTGCTCTTGAACACCATCAGCCTGAGCAACGGCAAGCGCCGTTGTGCTGCCCAGCCGGCCAGTCGTTCCAGCACCCAGCTGCCAATACCGCGCCCACGCTGCTCCGGCAGCAGGTGCAACTCACGGATGAACAGCGCTTGCCGATCCTGGCTGAGGCTGCAGAAGCCGAGCACGTTTTCCCCGTCAACGATCAACCATTGCTCACGCCAGCCCCACGCCTGATCGAAGGCCTCTTCGATCCACAGCAGGTCGAACTCACGGTAATAGGGCAGCATCGCCCGCCGCGTGAGGTCGCGGGCGAAGGTGCAGTGCTGGTCGCTGGCGGGCTTGAGATCAAGGGGCATAGCACACCGGCGAACTGTTCGGGCCGCGCCGCTCGATTTCCTCTTCGAGCCACTCGGCCAGTACCCGGGCATTGTTGTGCTCGCTATCCTTGCCTGCATACAGCAGTGTCAGGTCGCCCTTGGCCACCAGGTCCAGCATTGGGTACCAGTGCTCCGGATAGGCCGCCAGTTCCTGCCGATAACGTCGGGCAAATGCGGCGAAATCCATCCCCCCCTGGTGAAACGACTTGCGCAATTCGGTCGACGGCGCCACCTCGCGCAACCACTGGCCATGCAACTGGTCCTTGCGCACATTGCGTGGCCACAGCCGGTCGACCAGCACACGCTGGCCATCGCCTTCCTCGGCCGCGTCATAGACGCGCTTGCAGCGAATCATGGGGTTCTCCTGCCTCTACCACTCGTCTTGAGCCTAGGTAATTCATTGACCGAGGTCACGGCGGGGTAACGATTTGTTTCTATGCTGACAGCCTTCGGCACGTTCTGCCTAACGCCATTCGGAGCCCCCATGGCAACCCCGTCACTGGCCAGCCAGCCGCAACTGGCCCACTGCGATTCCCGCCCGCAGCTTTCGCACAAACCTGGGCGCGCGACGCTGTTCCTGTTCTTCGGCCTGCTCATGGCCGGCATCGCCTATACCGCCTGGAGCCTCAAGCAGGACGTCACGGCAAGCGGTACCGTGATCACCACGGTCACCCCGTTCCTGCTGCTGGGTCTGGCGCTGCTGATCGCTCTGGGCTTCGAGTTCGTCAATGGCTTCCACGACACCGCCAACGCCGTGGCCACGGTGATTTACACCCACTCGCTACCGGCACCAGTGGCGGTAGTCTGGTCAGGCCTGTGCAATTTCCTGGGCGTGCTGCTTTCCAGCGGTGCGGTGGCGTTCGGGATCATTGCCCTGCTGCCGGTGGAGCTGATATTGCAGGTCGGCTCCACGGCTGGGTTCTCGATGGTCTTCGCCTTGCTGCTGGCCGCGATCATCTGGAACCTCGGCACCTGGTGGCTGGGCTTGCCGGCGTCTTCCTCGCACACCCTGATCGGTTCGATCATCGGCGTCGGCGTGGCCAACGCCCTGATGCACGGGCGCGACGGCACCAGCGGGGTCGACTGGAGCCAGGCCAGCAAGGTCGGCTACGCATTGCTGTTCTCGCCCCTGGTCGGCTTCGCCTGCGCGGCCTTGCTGCTGCTCGCCCTGCGCATGCTGGTCAAGCGCAAGGAGTTGTACCAGGCGCCGGAAGGCCGCACGCCACCCCCTTGGTGGATACGCGGCATACTGATCCTTACCTGTACCGGCGTTTCCTTTGCCCATGGCTCCAACGACGGGCAAAAAGGCATGGGCCTGATCATGTTGATCCTGGTCGGCACCTTGCCGATGGCCTATGCGTTGAACAAGACCATGCCCAACGAGCAAGCGCTGCAGTTTTCGGCCGTGGCCGAGGTGACCCGCCAGGCGCTGGTGCGCACCGACCCACGCCCGTTGCCAGGTGACCCGCGCCTGGTGCTGACCGCGTTCATCTCCCAACCCAAGGCCGACCCTCAACTGGTGCCGGCCCTCGCCGCCCTGACGGGCTCGATCGGCGAAGAAGTGAAAGGCTACGGCTCGCTCAAGCGTGTGCCGGCCGAAGCGATGGCCAACGTGCGCAACGACATGTACCTGACCAGCGAAGCGATCCGTTTGATGGAAAAGCACCAGTTGGTCGCCCTGGATGCCGACACCCGCAACCATGTGATGGTGTTCAAGGCCCAGCTGGACGACGCCACCCGTTACATTCCGCTGTGGGTCAAGGTGGCCGTGGCCATCGCGCTGGGCCTGGGGACCATGGTCGGCTGGCGGCGCATCGTGGTCACGGTGGGCGAGAAGATCGGCAAGACGCACCTGAGCTATGCCCAGGGCGCCTCGGCTGAAGTGGTGGCGATGTGCACCATCGGGGCTGCGGACATGTTCGGCCTGCCGGTTTCGACGACCCACGTGCTCAGCTCCGGCGTCGCCGGGACCATGGTTGCCAATGGCTCGGGGATCCAGAAACGGACGCTGATCAACCTGCTGATGGCCTGGGTGCTGACCTTGCCGGCGGCGATGCTGCTGGCCGGGAGCCTGTACTGGCTCCTCAACCAGATTTTTTGAGCTGACTCTGGCGCTATCGCCGGCAAGCCGGCGATAGCGCCAGGCCTGCCTTCAACCCGGAATCTTCAAGCCACGCTGCACCGCTGGCCGCTCAAGGAAATTGGCCAGTACGCGCTGCACTTCCTTGAACGCATCGAATCCCACCAAATCCCGCGCGTTGTAACGCTCCACCAGGTTGCGCACCCAGGGGAAGATGGCGATATCGGCAATGCTGTATTCGTCGACCATCCATTCCCTGCCCTTCAAGTGCCGATCCAGCACACCCAGCAGGCGCTTCGACTCGTTGACGTAGCGATCACGCGGGCGCTTGTCTTCATATTCCTTGCCAGCAAAGAAGTGGAAGAAGCCAACCTGACCGAACATCGGACCGATGCCGCCCATCTGGAACATCAGCCACTGGAGGGTCTGGTAGCGGGCGGCCGGATCCTGGCTCAGCAGTTGCCCGCTCTTTTCCGCCAGGTACTGCAGGATCGCCCCCGATTCGAACAGCGGCAGCGGTTGGCCGCCCGGCCCGTTGGGGTCGAGAATCGCCGGGATCTTGTTGTTGACGCTGAGGGAGATGAATTCCGCGCTCATCTGGTCGTCGCTTTCAAAGCTGACCTTGTGCGGCTCATAGGCCAGTCCGATCTCTTCCAGCATGATCGACACCTTGACGCCATTGGGCGTGGGCAACGAATACAGCTGCAGGCGCTCGGGGTGCTGTGCTGGCCACTTGCGGGTGATGGGGAATGCGCTCAGATCGGTCATGCTCGGTCCCTGAAAGAGTGGAAGTCACCACTCTAGGGACAACGTTGCGGTTTGACCATCTCGAAGAAGGCGACCGAAGGCGCGGGTGGGCGCCGCGCCTTGGCCAGGATCAGAAGCGAGGCGTCACCGCCTCGGCACCTTGCGAAATGATCACCTCGACCCGGCGGTTGAGCTGACGCGACTGCGCATCGTCATTGCTCGCCACCGGGTACTCCTTGCCATAACCCGCGCTGGTGATGCGCTCGGCGGCGACACCCTGGCGACGCAGGGCATTGGCCACCGAAGCCGCGCGGCGCTCGGACAGCTGCTGGTTGAACGCATCGCTGCCGGTCGAGTCGGTGAAACCTTCCACCAGCACCCTGCGCTCCGGGTTGGCCTGCAGGTAGCCAGCCAGTTGCTGGATATTCCGATGGTTCGCACTGCGCAACTCGGCGCGCCCGGTGTCGAACAGGACGTCACCGAAGGTCACCACCATGCCACGCTCGGTCTGTTTGGCCTTGAGCGACTGCAGCGCCTTGAGCTGGGCGGTACGCACGTCCAGGCGGGCCTGGGTACGCTGCGCCTCGATGCCCTGCAGGTCCTTTTCCGCCTGGCGTAGCACGATGGTCTGCTCGGCGGTTTCGATCTTGCGCTGGGCCAGGTAGGCCAACTGTTCGACCTCGGCCGAGCGGCGATCCTTCAGCGAGGCAACTTCGGCCTTGCCCAGGGCCACGTAGGCCTCCTGGGTTTCCAGGGCGGCGATGCGGGCGGACTCCGGCTTGCTTTGCAGCAGCGAGTACGATTCACGCGCTTCCAGCAGCTTGGCGTTTTCCGGCGTCGTGCTGCAACCGGCCAACAACAGGCCAAGCACTGTAACGGTGGGCAGCAAATAGAATTTCGACATGTTCGGTGCCTTTATTGAGCAGGGTTGGCAGGGTTGCTGTCAGGTGCATCGAGCATTTCCTGCCTGAGCACTTCGATCCCCTTGCGGGCGATCTCCAGCTGTTCCTGGTTCTTGGCGGCCAGCGCCTTGCGCTCGGCCAGGCGCGCATCCGCCTCGGCCAGCTCGGCCAGGGCGCGCACCTGTTTCAGGTCTTGCTGGCCAAGGGCGCGGTCCATGGCGGCGAGTTTGTCCTGGGCGGCGCGCATCTCGACCGGCGCGTACTGGGTGGCATCGGCTGACACGGCACGGTTGACCGCGCTGCGGGTCAGCTCGATCTGTTCGCTGGGCACGACGGCGCCGGCACAACCGCCGAGCAGCAACAACAACCCGGTGGTAGACAGGGCTTTGCTAGTGAATCTGGCACGCATGAAGGATCTCCTTGTATGCGCCTGCGACAGGCCGGGCACACAGCTGCCGCCGTGGCCGGAGTGTCATTGCAGAGGAGTGGGTTGACCCAGGACGTTCGCGAGAGCCCGGCCGCGTCAGCGAGCCGGGAGAGGGACAGATTTGCGGGTAGCAGTGAACATCCTGGGTTTCTGGTAGTGAAAACGCCGCCAGACTAGTACGAGAGCGGAGTCGCCCCTATAGGACTTTGCCCTGGGGTGCGCAGGATTTTTCGACAATATTGAAGAGCCAGGGACAGCGCTCAACCCTGGCCATGGGCCTTGAGCATGAGCTTTTCGGTATCCACCCGGACGAATACCGAGTCGGCGCTGACGGTGAGCACATCGCCGGCCCAGACCTCGCACAGCACCCGGGTCTTGCGCCCCACTTCGCCCTCCACACGGGCCTTGAGCAACAGCTCGACACCCATCGGCGTGGGCTTGAGGTAGTTCAGGCCCAGGCTGCCGGTCACGCAGTCGATGCGCGGCAAGCTGCCGGGCTCACGGCCCTCGGCGCGGTAGTGATAGGCCATGGCGGTCCAGTTGGAGTGGCAATCGACCAGCATCGCCAGCAGGCCACCATAGACCAGGCCGGGCCAGCCGATGAAGGTGCTGTCGGGGTTGTGCCGACACAACAGGTGAATACCGTCGCTGTCCCAGTGGCTTTGCAGGTGCAGGCCGCTGGGGTGGGAACAGCCGCAGCCATAGCAGGTGCCCTCGGGGGCGGCCAGGGCCTGGAGGGAGAGAGTGTGCTCGTTCATACGCTTCCTGTGCTTGTTGGAATGGGGGCGCGCAACGCCCCCATTAAATCAGAAAGCTCAAGCCGTCTGCGCAACCACCTTGCCCCCTTTCTGAGTCAGCGAAACCAGCAGGATGAACAGCGTTACCCCGGCCGTCATCAGCGTTTCGTAACGGTAGGCATCGCTGAACAGCATGTAGCCCAACACCATCACGATGGTGCCGATAACCAGCCAGGTCAGCCACGGAAACAGCCACATCTTCAGCTCCAGCGGCCGCCCTTCGCGGTCTGCGCGGGCACGCATGCGCAGTTGCGACACGGCGATGACCAGGTAGACCAGCAAGGCGATCGCGCCGGTTGTGGACAGCAGGAAGCCGAACACCTTGCCGGGGAAGACATAGTTGACGAAGCAACCGACGAAGCCTGCCAGGGTCGACAGGAGCACGGCCACGGTCGGTACACCTGCGCTGGAAATCCGTTTGGTCATGCTCAGCGCCTGGCCACGCGCACCCAGCGAATACAGCATCCGCGAGGCGGTATAGAGGCCGGAGTTCATGCAACTGGTCACCGCCACCAGCACCACCAGGTCGACCAGCAGCTTGGCGCCCGGAACATTGAGCACTTCCAGCACGCGCTGGAACGAACCCACCGCTTTGAGCCCCGGGTCGTTCCAGGCCACCAGCGACACCACCAGAAAGATCGACGCCAGGTAGAAGATCGCGATGCGGTACACCACCAGGTTGGTGGCGCGGCGAATCTTGTCTTTCGGGTTGGCGGTTTCATCGGCGGCGATGGTGACGATCTCGGCGCCGAAGAACGAGAAGATGGTAATCAGCACGCCGCCGAGCACGGTGCCCAAGCCGTTGGGCATGAACCCGCCGTTGTCCCACAGCCGGCTCACGCCGGACACCTCGGCCAATGGCCAGACGCCGAACACGGCCAGGCTGCAGACCACGATGAAGGCGATGATGGCGACCACCTTGACGAGAGCGAACCAGTACTCGAATGCACCGAAGTTCTTCACGCTGACCAGGTTGGTGCCCGACAGCACGAACATGATCAGGAAGGCGAACAGCCAGGACGGCACCCCTGGGAAGTAGGCATGCAGGATATCGGCGCCAGCGATGGCCTCGACCGGAATGATCAGCACCCAGAACCACCAGTACAGCCAGCCGATGGTAAAGCCTGCCCAAGGGCCGATGGCTTCGCTGGCATAGGTGGAGAACGAGCCGCTGTTTGGATTGGCGATGGCCATTTCGCCAAGCATGCGCATCACCAGCAGCACCAGCAGGCCGGTCATGGCGTAGGAAATGAGAATGGCCGGGCCGGCGGTCGCGATGGCATTGGAAGAGCCGATGAACAGGCCGGCACCGATGATGCCGGCAATGGAAATCATGGACACCTGACGCGACGTCAGGCCGTGCTGCAAGGAACGCTGTTTGTTGTTGTCTAGCGAAGCCATGGAGAACCCTCGAATGGGTCGGCCGCCACCAGGACGGCTGAAAAAGTTGGAGCAGAATTCTTGTAGGTGTATTGCTCTTTTTTCTTGTTCTGATATCCCCGGTTGCGCACTTGCCTCCTCTTTGCTTCACCGGTTGTAATCGTTGATCGAGGTCAGTATTAATCTATAGGCGCGGGTCAACAAACGACCTTTTCGAAGCACATGATTCCATTCGGGAATGAACTTCTTCCTTTTTTGCTCGGTAAACCCTTGCCATGTCCAAACGCCTGATGCCCTCCACGACCGCCTTGCAGTGCTTCGAGGCCGCCGCCCGCCACCTCAGCTTCACCCGTGCGGCACAAGAGCTGCACCTGACCCAGAGCGCGGTGAGCAAGCAGGTCGCGCAACTGGAAGAGATGCTCGCCCACTCCCTGTTCCAGCGCATTCGGCGGCGCCTGCACCTGACCCCCGCGGGCGCCCTGTACCTGACCGAAGTGAACAAGATCCTTACCCAGATCGACATGTCCAGCCGCTACATCCTCAGCTACGGCGACGAGACCGAAGTGCTGCGCATCGCCACCCAGCCGACCTTCGGCGCGCGCTGGCTGGTGCCCAGGCTCAAGGGCTTTGGCGATCGCCACCCGCGTATCCACCTGGACATCCGCAACGAACTGGAGCCGTTCGACCTGGTGCAGGCCAAGGCCGATATCGCCTTCTTCTTTGGCCAGGGCACCTGGCCGGGGGCGACCTGCATCGAGCTGTTCAGCGAGCAAGTAGTGCCGGTGTGCGCTCCGCAGCTCAAGGCGGCGCAGCGTTTCGACAGCGCCGCAGCGCTTGCCGAGCACCGCCTGCTGCAATGCGGCTCGCGCCCGGAAGCCTGGCATGAATGGTTCCTCGGCCTGGGCCTGCACAGCCAGAACAGCTACCACGGGCCGCGATTCGACACGTTCTACCTGTGCATCCGCGCGGCCATCGCCGGATGTGGCATTGCCCTCATCCCGCGCTACCTGGTGGCCGAGGAACTGAGCGAGGGCAAGCTGGTGGTGGCCTGGGACCACCCGGTGGCGAGCAATGGGCGGCACTTCATCGCCCATGCCGAGCATGCGGCGGAAGTGCCGAAGGTCAGGGCCTTCGTGCAGTGGATTCGGGAGCGGGTGGCTGAGGGAGATTGAGGATGGCCGTTCTGGCCCTCGCTCTTGTAGGAGCGGATTCATCCGCGAGGAGACCTGCACAGAAAGATCATGAATCCATGGAATGAACGCAATCAAATAATTCGTTTGCGAAATAATGCTCGGGCGCGCTTCGATATTAAAAACTCGAACAAGGTATGCCTGCCCCATGAACCAGGAAAGTATCAGTCAATCCATTGCCATCGTTCACCCGATCACACTTTCCCACGGCCGTAATGCCGAAGTCTGGGATACCGACGGCAAGCGTTACATCGACTTCGTCGGCGGGATCGGCGTGCTCAACCTGGGTCACTGCAACCCAGCCGTGGTCGAGGCCATTCAGGCCCAGGCTACGCGCCTGACCCACTATGCCTTCAACGCCGCCCCGCACAGCCCTTACCTGGCACTCATGGAACGCCTGGGCGAATTCGTCCCGGTCAGCTATCCGCTGGCCGGCATGCTGACCAACAGTGGCGCGGAAGCTGCAGAAAATGCCTTGAAAGTCGCTCGCGGCGCCACCGGCAAGCGCGCCATCATCGCCTTCGACGGCGGGTTCCATGGGCGCACCTTGGCCACCTTGAACCTCAACGGCAAGGTGGCGCCCTACAAGCAACGGGTCGGTGAGCTGCCGGGGCCGGTCTACCACCTGCCCTACCCCAGTGCCGACACCGGCGTGACCTGTGAGCAGGCGCTCAAGGCCATGGAGCGGCTGTTCAGCGTCGAGCTGGCCGTCGAAGACGTGGCAGCATTCATCTTCGAGCCGGTGCAGGGCGAAGGCGGCTTCCTCGCCATGGACCCGGCATTCGCGCAGGCCCTGCGCCGTTTCTGCGATGAGCACGGGATCCTGATCATCATCGACGAGATCCAGTCGGGCTTCGGCCGCACCGGCCAGCGCTTCGCCTTCCCGCGCCTGGGAATCGAGCCTGACCTGCTGCTGTTGGCCAAGAGCATCGCTGGCGGCATGCCGCTGGGTGCGGTGGTCGGGCGCCAGGCGTTGATGGCTGCCCTGCCCAAGGGAGGGCTGGGTGGCACCTATTCGGGCAACCCCATCGCCTGCGCAGCGGCGCTTGCCAGCCTGGCGCAGATGAGCGACGAAAACCTCGCCACCTGGGGCGAACGCCAGGAGCAGGCCATCGTCGGTCGCGTCGAGCGCTGGCAGGGCACGTACCCGTGCATCGGTCGACTGACCGGCATCGGCGCCATGCGCGGTATCGAATTGGTCAATGCCGACGGCAGCCCGGCACCAGCGCAGTTGAGCAAGGTACTGGAGTCGGCGCGCGCCAAGGGGTTGCTGCTGATGCCCAGCGGCAAGGCGCGGCACATCATCCGCCTGCTGGCACCGCTGACCATCGAGGGCGAGGTGCTAGAGGAAGGCCTGGACATCCTCGAGCAGTGCCTGGCGGAACTGGGTTGAGGCTTAAAGGCCCAGTTCTTGCGGAGTGAGCATGTCGGATTCGAAGGCGATCCAGCCGCCTTCGAGTTCGGCGTGGCCGTTGACGATCGGGCCGTAGTAGGTCAGGCCGTTCTCCAGGGTCACACAGATGTGCGTGGCCTGTTTCTCAGGTGCCGCGAGCGTACCGACGAAATGCACTTTCTTCAGGGTTTCGGTCACCGCTTCGAGGCCGACACGCATGCCGGGGTTCTCGGAGGCCTCGGTATCGCCGCCACGGTCTTCGGCGCTGATGGTCACGGTGGCGGTGTACGGGTACTTGGTGCTCAAGCGGGGTTACCTCGGTGTCAGATGTAGGCTTGCGGGCGCGTAGAGTACGGCAGCCGTCACGGGTTGTCTCTACCAGTGTGGGAGCCGGCTTGCCGGCGATAAGGCCGGGCCTGCCCTGCCAGAACCACATGGCCTCCCCCGCCCTGATCTGTTAGGGTGCCCGCCGATGCACGCCACACCACACGAGGACACCGAGTGAGCGCCGAAGAACCCCTGATCGCCGACCTGTTCGAGGTCGACAAACGCCTGACCCTCAAGCCCGTCGTGGACTTCAA
>Ga0160431_100779_pt1 | contig 10671 bp, 10 predicted proteins | sample HID1971K_E0MG_FD_108212 | JGI IMG/M metagenome (GOLD analysis project Ga0160431, IMG submission 108212) | Enriched millipede-associated microbial communities from UW Madison campus, WI, USA - HID1971K_E0 MG | ecosystem: Host-associated > Arthropoda: Insects > Digestive system > Unclassified ...
CCCGATCGCGATGTTCATGGGCATCTACATGCGCTACATCCGCCCGGGCCGCATCGGCGAGATCTCGGTGGTCGGCGTGGTGCTGCTGCTGGCGTCGATCTGGCTGGGGGGCCAGATCGCCGCAGATCCGGTCTGGGGCCCGGCATTCACCTTCACCGGCGTGCAGATCACCTGGATGCTGGTCGGTTATGGCTTCGTCGCCGCCGTGCTGCCGGTCTGGCTGGTGCTGGCGCCGCGTGACTACCTGTCGACCTTCCTCAAGATCGGCACCATCATTGCCCTGGCCATCGGCATCCTGGTGACCATGCCCGAGCTGAAAATGCCGGCGCTGACCCAGTTCACCGACGGCACCGGCCCGGTGTGGAAGGGCACCCTGTTCCCGTTCCTGTTCATCACCATCGCCTGTGGTGCGGTGTCCGGCTTCCATGCGCTGATCTCCTCGGGGACCACGCCGAAGCTGCTGGACAACGAAACCAACGCCCGTTACATCGGCTACGGCGGCATGCTGATGGAGTCGTTCGTCGCCATCATGGCCATGGTCGCCGCCTCGGTGATCGAGCCGGGTGTGTACTTCGCCATGAACAGCCCGGCTGCGGTGGTCGGTGCCGACGTCGCTTCGGTGGCGCAAACCGTCAGCAGCTGGGGCTTCCTGATCACGCCGGAGCAGCTCGAAGCGGTAGCCCGCGACATCGGCGAGCACACGGTACTCGCCCGTGCCGGTGGTGCTCCGACCCTGGCAGTGGGTATCGCGCAGATCCTGCACCAGGTGCTGCCGGGTGAAAACACCATGGCCTTCTGGTACCACTTCGCGATCCTCTTCGAAGCGCTGTTCATCCTCACCGCGGTGGACGCCGGTACCCGTGCCGGTCGCTTCATGCTGCAGGACCTGCTGGGCAGCTTCGTGCCTGCCCTGAAGCGCACCGAGTCGTGGACCGCCAACCTGATCGGCACTGCCGGCTGCGTGGCCCTGTGGGGCTACCTGCTGTACCAGGGCGTGATCGACCCGCTGGGCGGCATCAACACCCTGTGGCCGCTGTTCGGCATCTCCAACCAGATGCTGGCCGGTATCGCCCTGATGCTCGGCACCGTGGTACTGATCAAGATGAAGCGCCAGCGCTACGTCTGGGTCACCCTGCTGCCGGCCGTGTGGCTGCTGATCTGCACCACCACCGCAGGCCTGATCAAGCTGTTCGACCCGAACCCGGCGGTAGGCTTCCTGGCCCTGGCCAAGAAGTACAGCACCGCGCTGGACGCCGGCCAGGTGCTGGCCCCGGCCAAGGATATCGGCCAGATGCAGCATGTGATCTACAACGCCTACACCAACGCCGGCCTGACCATTCTGTTCCTGCTGGTGGTCTTCAGCGTGCTGTTCTTCGCCCTCAAGGTCGGCTACGCCGCCCTCGGCCGCAAGGAACGCACCGACAAGGAAACCCCGTTCCAGGCTCTGCCTGACGCTTGAGAGGACTGCAGCGATGTTCAACGACCTGGGTCGACTGGGTAAGTACCTGGGGCAGGCAGCCCGCCTGATGGTCGGCATGCCCGACTACGACAATTATGTCGAGCACATGCAGACCAAGCACCCGGACATGCCGGTGATGAGCTACGAGGCGTTCTTCCGCGAACGCCAGGAAGCCCGTTACGGTGGCAAGTCCGGGCCCAAGTGCTGTTGAACCGATAGTTTTGCCTGTCCTGGCCCCATCGCCGGCAAGCCGGCTCCCACAGACACCCCGCAAGCCTTGAGACTTGCGCGGTACCTGTGGGAGCCGGCTTGCCGGCGATGGGGCCACTGTTTTTTCAGCCCAGGAGCATTTCTGCGTGCACACACCTATTCCCGTAACCGTCCTGACCGGCTTTCTCGGTGCCGGCAAGACCACCTTGCTCAAATACATGCTCAAGGCCGAGCACGGCCTGAAGCTCGCCGTGATCGAGAACGAATTCAGCGAAGCCGGCATCGACAGCCAGCTGCTGGGCGACGAGCCGGTGCAGGTGATGACCCTGGCCAACGGCTGCGTATGCTGCAGCATCCATGGCGACCTGACCCGTGCGCTTTACCTGCTGCTCGAACGCCTGGATGCCGGCGAGATCGCCTTCGACCGCCTGGTGATCGAATGCACCGGCCTCGCCGACCCGGCGCCGGTGGCACAAACCTTCTTCATCGACGAAGACCTGCGCGAGCGCTACCTGCTCGACGGCATCATCACCCTGGTCGATGCCGCGCATGCCGAGCAGCACCTGACCCAGGCCATCGCCCAGGCCCAGGTCGGCTTTGCCGATCGCCTGCTGCTGAGCAAGACCGACCTGGTCGAGCCCGAGGCGGTGTCGGCGCTGCAGGAGCGGCTGGCGCGGATCAATGGCCGGGCGGCCATCCGCATAGTCGAGCACGGCCGCATCGACTTGGCCGAACTGCTCGATGTACGGGGGTTCAACCTCAATCCCGACCTGGGCGCCAACCTCAAGCCGGCCCTGCGTCCGGTGCTCAAGCCGGCCACGCCGGATCGCATCTCGACCCTGGTGCTGCGTACCGAGACGGCGCTCGACATCGACCGCCTCAGCGACTTCATGAACGACCTGCTGGAAACCCACGGCAAGCAGCTGCTGCGTTACAAGGGCGTGCTCAACATCGCCGGCGAAGACCGTCGCCTGGTGTTCCAGGGTGTGCTCAAGCTCTACGGGTTCGACTGGGATGCAGAGTGGGCCGAAGACGAGGTGCGTGAAAGCGTGATGGTGTTCATCGCCGATGAACTGCCCGAAGCTAGGATTCGGGCTGGGTTCGAGGCGCTGGCTGCGGGCTGAGCCGGCGCACCGGCTGGGCTTCGAACCACTGTGGCCAGGAGCTGCGGTGGCGGGTTTCGACCTCCACGCACGCAAGCATCCGCTCGCTGAGCACGGAGGTCTGTTGCACGGCCTTGGCGGTGCGGTACTTGACGCTATGGATGCACTCACGGTCGCCGAACTCGCAGCGGTTGAGTGAAGTGCCACCGCAGGGGCCGTTGGCCAGGCCCTTGGGGCAGGTTTCCGGGCAGATGTACAAGGTGTCTTCGAGGCGGCAGCGGCCACAGGTGTCGCAGCCCAGCAGTGGCCGCTTCACGCCGCGCTCCAGCCCATGCAGCAGCCGCGCGCCTCTTGGCGTCGTCCACAGCGGCCGGCGCACCACCCAGCCGAACGCCTTGCTCAGCCAGTTGTTGCGGCTGAACAGCGCTGCGTGGAACCCATGCAGCAAGTGATAACGCAGTCGCTCGCGGGTCGAGGCGCTGACCTGGGACTGGCCATCTCGCCAGTCGGCCAGCGGCGGATTGAACGTCACGTCGGGCAGGCCAGGCATTCGCCAGCCCTGCGCCCAGGCCGGCACCCATTGCGCCAATGCATGGATGCGTGCCTGCCAATGTTCGAGTCGGGCCTCCAGCGCGAGCAACTGCTCGAGTTCGTGCACCCCCGACAGGTGCACGCCGGCGTAACCCATCAGTTTCACCCCGATGATCTGCAAGGCCAGCCGATCGACGCTGCGCGCCTGGGCGAAGTCCTTGGACACGGCAGCTTCGGCTTCGAGCATGGCGCGCATCGACGGTGTGACGGTGACACCGGCGACATGCTCGAGCATCGCCGCGCGCCCGTGGGTCAGGCTCATGAGGCAGGCGAGCAGGGGCTTTGGCGTAGCCTGCCGGCTCATCCACTGCTGGGCCTCGCGATGCTTGTCGGCATCGAAACCCAATTGCAGGATGAGGAAGTCGGCGCCCGCGGCGAGCTTCTTTTGCGCCTTGAGGTATTGCGCACCACCTTCTTCCTCACGGTACTTGAACGGGTTCAGCGCGGCGCCGAGCAGCCAGTGCGGGCAGGCCTGGCGGGCGATCTGCAGGGCAGCGACCGATTCCAGATAGCGCACCGGACGCTCGCCGGGCTGATGGCCGGGCAAGCGGTCACCCGTGAGCAGCAGCAGCTGGTCGAGGCCGGCGGCATCCATGCGCTGCAATTGCGTCAGCAAGTGGTGGCGTTCACGGTCCTTGCCCGAGAAGTGCGGCAGGGCAGGTACAGGCGTGCTGAAACTGTCGAGGGCGTCAAGCGGCGAAAGGTCCAGCGGGCTGGCCACGCGGTCGCCGATGGCCAGGGTCATGGGCCAGCCACACAGGTGCCCGCGCGCCATGATCGCCTGCATGGCGGCGAAGCGTTGCGCCGAAGGCTTGGGCACGAACTCCATGACGCAGACGAAGGTTTTTTCGCGTAGCGCCGATTTCAGCAGGCTCATGAGGGTGTGGCACCTGGAGGGGCAGGGCTGCAGTGTGGAGCAAGTCTTGAATGGGGTCATGTCCAGGTGCGCAGGGGGCTGCTCTGAACAAGACATCGTGTGTCAGTAGCGGCCCTATCGCCGGCAAGCCGGCTCCCACAGGTACACCCTGCTGACGCTGGAGAAGGCACAGGCCGCGCGCCCCGACTAAGCTGGAAGCGTTCGACCACGCGTTCAAACCCTCAGACTGGAGCTTATCGCCATGCGAATCCTGATTGCCGCCACCTTGCTACTGGGCAGCAGTACCGCTTTCGCCGCCACGCAATGTACCACCGCCGACAAGAGTACCTGGCAAGACCCGGAGAAATTCCAGGCCCAGCTCAAGGAGCAGGGTTACAAGATCAACAAGTTCAAGGTCACCAAGGGCAACTGCTACGAGATCTACGGTTTCAACAAGGACGGCAAGAAGGTCGAGATCTACCATGATCCGGTGACGGGCAAGGCGGTCAAGACGGAGATCGAAGACTGATGCCACGCGCATCGATACAGCTCTGGGACCCGCTGTTGCGCCTGTGCCACCTGTCGATCGCCACCGTGTTCTTTGCCGATTATTTTTTCAACGAAGAGGGTGACGACTGGCACCAGTGGCTTGGCTACTACGCCCTGGGCTGTGTGCTGATACGCCTGGTGTGGGGTTTTGTCGGGCCGCAGAGCGCGCGCTGGTCGGACTTCTGGCCAACGCCTGCGAGCCTGGCTGCTCATGCCCGGGCGTTGTTCAGCGGGCAGCCTTACCATCGGCTGGGGCATTCGCCGATTGGCGCGCTGGTGATGGTGCTGATGCTGACGGGCATCACCGGCCTGGGGCTGACCGGCTGGGCATCGCAGGAAATCGATGCGTTATGGGGCGCAGATTGGCCCATGGAGGTGCACAGCTTCCTGGCCGATGCCGTGCTGGCGCTGGTCTGCGTGCATGTGCTGGCGGCCATCGTCGAAAGCGTGCGCTTGCGTGAGAATTTGCCGTTATCGATGCTGACCGGGCGCAGGCGGCGGATGCCAGATGAACAATGATCTGGTGTGGCTACTGGCCCTATCGCCGGCTAGGCCGGGCACTGGTGGGTGACGCAGTGAATGCCGCCACCGCCCGCGGCGATCGCGTCGATGTCCAGCTGCACGATTTCCCGTCCCGGGTACAGCGCTGCCAGCAAGGCCCGCGCCTTTTCGTCCGCCTGGGCATCGCCGAACTGCGGGGCGATGACGGCGCCATTGATCACGAAATAGTTGATGTAGCCGGCTGCGAAGTCCGAATTGCCCTTGCTGAATCTGTTGCGCCGCCCATGCATCGGTGGTGACACCAGGTGCACCTGCAAGCGGCGGCCTTCGGCATCGGTCGCTTTCTTGAGAATCTCCAGGTGCTTGCGGGTCACGTCGTAGTCATACGACTCAGGGTCGTTGTCCAGGTTGGCGATCACCACGCCAGGTCGCACGAACCGGGCATAGAAATCCACATGCCCGTCGGTGATGTCTTCGCCGGCGATGCCCGGCAACCAGATGATCTTGCTCAGGCCCAGTCGCTGCTTGAGTTCGGCTTCGACATCGGCCTTGCTCCAGCCCGGATTGCGGTTGGCGTTGATCCAGCTGCTTTCGGTCATGATGCCGGTGCCATGGCCGTCCACTTCGATGGCGCCCCCTTCGCCCACCAGTTCGCTGCGTTGATAGTGTGCATCGGCCAGCGTGGCGACCCGCTTGGCCAGTTGGGCGTCCTTGCGATGACGCTGCTTGTTGCCCCAGCCGTTGAAGTTGAAGTCCACCGCGGCCAGCCCGTTGCCGTCATCGACCACGAAGTTGGCGCCGATGTCGCGCATCCAGATGTCATCCAGCTCGCAGGTCTCGAACCGGGTGTTGTCGCTCCCGCAAAGCTCGAGGGCCAGGTCGCGTTCGCTGGCGCGGCAGAACACGGTCACGGGCTGGAAGCGAGCGATGGCCTGGGCGATGCGGCCCAGTGCCGCCTGCACGTCGGCGGTGAAGTCCTCCCAGATGGCATCCTGGGCGCCGAAGGCGATGTAGGCACGTTGCTGGGCTTCGCCCTCGTCGGGCATGAACCAGCGGCCCGCTTGCCCGGCGCGGGCCAGGCCCATGGGCAAGCCCAGGCTGGCGCCGAGGCCGGCGGCCAGTGACAGTTGAAGGAAGGTTCTGCGGGTTGGCATGGATCAGTCCTGTGCAGTCTTGAAACGTGTCCAGACGCGCATGCGCGCACGCATGTCGGCCTGGGGGATGTCTTTGCCCGGGATCAGCCGGGCATAGGTGGCCGGGTCGAGGTAGATATCGGGGTTGTCGCGCAGCCGCGGCTCAACCGCGTCGCGGGCCTTCGCGCTGGCCGTCGGGTAGCCGGTGAAGTTGCTGATCGCGGCCATGTTCTGCGGGCGCATGACGAAGTTGATGAAACGATAGGCGTATTCCGGGTGCTTGGCATCGGCGGGAATCGCCATCGTGTCCATCCACACCGTGGTGCCCTGGCGCGGCACGCGGTACTGAAAGTCGAGCTGCTTGCCAGCGGCCTCGGCGGTGCGCTGGGCCTGGATCACATCGCCGCTGTAGCCAAGCGACAGGCACAGGTTCTCGTTGACCAGCTCGGTGACCGGTTGCGACTGGAACTTGCGGATGTACGGGCGTACCGCCTTGAGCAATTCGCTGGCGGCGGCCAGGTCTTCGCGTTTGGCGCTGCGCGGTTCCCGGCCCAGGTAGTTGAGGACCACGGCCAGGACTTCGTCGGGCGAGTCGATGATCGAGATACCGCAGTCGGCGAACTTGGCTGCCAGTTCAGGTTTGAACAGTAGGTCGAGGTTGTCCAGCTGAGCGTCGGGCATGCGCTTGCGGATCATGTCGGCGTTGGTCGTCAGGCCGATGGTGCCCCAGGTGTAGGGCACGGTGGCCTGGCTGGCCTTGGGGTACTGGTCATGCAGCTTGCGCAGGCCCGGCTCGATGTCGTCCAGCGCTTGGAGTTGGCTGCGGTCCAGTTTCTGCAGGCTCCCAGCGCGCATCAGGCGCTCGGCCACGGTATCCCCGGGGAACACCAGATCGTAGCCGCTGCGCCCTGACATCAGCTTGGCTTCGAGCACTTCGCTGCCATCCATCACGTCATAGATCACCTGGATGCCGGTTTCGGCGGTGAACTGCTTGAGCGTGTCTTCGGCGAAGTAATCGGCCCAGTTGTACAGGCGCAGGGTCGCTTGTTCGGCCAGGGCGTGGTTGGCGCAGAGGACCAGGGCGAGTGCCGCCAGGTGAGGCAGTTTCATGTTCAGGTCCTCGCAACGTGGGGGTGTCGACCGTCCAGGGTCAGCAATGACGCGTACATTTCCGGGCGGCGGTCGCGGTAGATGCCCCAGCTCAAGCGGTCCTCGCGCATGCTCGCCAGGTCCAGGTCATGCAGCCAGATGCCTGTGCTACTGCGGTCGGCCTCTTTCAGCAGTGCACCCTTGTGGTCGCAGATGAACGACGAGCCATAGAAGCGCATGCTCAACGAAGGATCGCCCCCGGCGACTTCCTCGCCGACGCGGTTGGCCGCCACCACCGGCAGCAGGTTGGCCGCCGCGTGGCCGCGCATGGCAACCTGCCAGTGATCGCGCGAGTCCAGTTCGGCCGCGCCCGGCTCCGAGCCGATGGCGGTGGGGAACAACAGCACTTCAGCGCCCATCAGCGCCAGGCATCGGGCGGTTTCGGGGAACCACTGGTCCCAGCAGATGCCGATGCCGAGGCGCCCGAAGGCGGTGTCCCAGACCTTGAAACCGGTATCGCCGGGGCTGAAGTATTCCTTCTCCTGGTAGCCGATGGCGTTGGGAATGTGGGTCTTGCGGTAGACACCGAGCAGGCGGCCGTCGGCGTCGGCGACCGTCAGCGAATTGAAGAAGGCATTGCCGGCCCGTTCGTACCAGCTCAGCGGCAGGACCACACCCAGCTCGGCGGCGAGCGCGGCGAAGCGCTGCAGGATCGGGCTGTCGTCGTAGGCTTCGGCCAAGGCCTGGTGGCGGTGGTCCTGCTCGATGCAGAAGTACGGGGTGGCGAACAGCTCCTGCAGCAGGATCACCTGGGCGCCCTCAGCAGCGGCCTGGCGCACCAGCTGTTCGGCACGATCGAGGTTGTCCGGCAGGTTCCAGCTGCATGGCATCTGGGTCGTGGCGATACGCAGCAGGCTCATGGCTGCACCTGCGGCTGTTGCTGGGTGATGCAGTGGATGCCACCGCCGCCATGGGCGATGTGGTCGATGCGCACCGGCACGATTTCCCGGCCGGGGAAGGCGTGGGCCAGCTGCGTGGCGGCTGCGTCGTCGGCAGCGATGCCGTAGGCCGGCATGATGACCGCGCCGTTGGCGATGTAGAAGTTGGTGTAGGAGGCGCAGAACACCTCGGCATCCGGGTCGACGGCGGCACTGGCTTCGTACAGGTCGAGCAGTTCGAAACGGCGCCCCAGGGCGTCGGTGGCCAGTTCAAGGGCGCGGCGGTTCTCGCGCACCACCTCGGCGTACACCGAGCCGTGCTCATGGGTGGCATCGACCAGCAGCACGCCTGGCCGGGCGAAGGCGCATACGCCGTCGACGTGGCCATCGGTCATGTCGCCGGTGACGTATTGTGGGTCGCCGGGCAGCCAGATGGTCTTGCTGATGCCCAGGTAGCGGGCGAAGCAGCGCTCGAACTCGGCCTTGCTGATGCCCGGGTTGCGGTTGGGGTTGAGCAGCACGGACTCGGTGGTGATCAAGGTGCCTTCGCCGTCCACATGAATGGCGCCGCCTTCGTTGCACAGGGCAGTGCTGAAACCGTCCAGGCCCAGGTGGTCGAGGATGCGCCGGCCCAGGCTGCGGTCATGGCCGTGGGCGGATTTGCCGCCCCAGGCGTTGAAGCGCCAGCTCAGGCCGGCAAGGCCCTGCTGCGGGTGGCAGATGAAGGTCGGGCCGCTGTCGCGGCACCAGCTGTCATCGACGGCCAGCTCGATCAGTTCGACGTTGGCGCCGCACAGGGCGCTGGCGCTGGCCAGTGCCGAAGGGTCGACGACCATTTTCACCGGCTCGAAGCGGGCAATGGCGGCCGCTACCCGGGCAAAGTCGCGTTGTACATCAACCAGGCTCACTTGCCAGCCGCTTTCCCACAGCGCCTGGTTGTGCGGCCAGATCATCCAGGTGGCAGCGTGGCGGGCCCATTCGGCAGGCATGCGCCAGCCGCTGTCGAGGGACAGGTCCATAGAGAACTCCGATCTATTAAGGATTTTTATCAACGAAGCCCGCCGTCGCGGGTGTTGGTGACCATGCTATGGCTATGAAGCGCGGGCTACAAACGATAGATTTAGCGCATATCTGATCAGCAGGGCTTATCGATCATGCTAAAACACTGGCCTCCCCTGAATGCCCTTCGAGGGTTCGAAGCCGCAGCGCGGCTGGGCAGTTTCCACAAGGCCGCCGAGGCACTGAACCTGACGCAATCGGCCATCAGCCAGCAGATTCGCAGCCTGGAAACCTACCTGGAGCAGCCGCTGTTCCATCGCAGCGGGCGCAGCGTCAGCCTGACCGATGCCGGGCATGACCTGCTCAGCACCACCCAGTCGCTGCTGCAGCACCTGGCCGTCGGCATTCGCCGCCTCGACCAGTACCGCAAGCCCAACCAGCTGGTGGTCAACACCACGCCCGCGTTTGCCCGGCATTGGCTGCTGCCACGGCTGGCGGACTTTCATCAGCGTTGTCCCGACGTCGACCTGTGGTTGTTCACCAGCTTCGAGGTGCCGGACATGGCCACCGAGACCATCGACCTGGCCATACGCGATGACCTCAGCGCCCAGGCCGAGTGCAGCTTCACCGTGCTGCATCAGGACCACCTGTACCCGGCCTGTCACCCTTCGCAGGCTTTGGCCTCTGCGCGTACCACCCTGCATGGCGAGCGCGAAATGGACTGGAGTCATTGGCAACTGGAAGGAGGCGAGGATGTCGGGCAGCAGGGCAAGGGGCTGAATTTTTCCGATCCCGGCCTGTTGCTGGATGCGGCCAGCGAGGGCCTGGGCGTTGCGCTGGTCAGCCAGTTGCTGGCGCGGCGGGCGGTGCAGGAGGGGCATTTGCAGGCGCTGTCGGCGCAGCGGGTGCGGGGGCCGGCCTGGGCGTGCCTGGTGCACCGCGACAGTCAGGATGATCCGCTGGCCAGGCAGTTTCTCGATTGGCTCAAAGGCGCACTGAGGCAAGATTGATGCGGGCGGTTTTGAATCCCCCCGATCAGCCCGTAATATGTGTCGGATAACCTGTGGGGGTAGTCTCACCCTCTGATCAATCGCAAGCGCTGCCTGTTGGCGCTTCTCCGGCATAAACCTGACGAGGTACAGACATTGGCCATCATTCATCCTAAGGTTCGCGGTTTCATCTGCACCACGACTCACCCGAAGGGCTGCGAGCTCAACGTCCGTGACCAGATCGAAGCCACCCG
>Ga0160431_100781_pt1 | contig 10642 bp, 11 predicted proteins | sample HID1971K_E0MG_FD_108212 | JGI IMG/M metagenome (GOLD analysis project Ga0160431, IMG submission 108212) | Enriched millipede-associated microbial communities from UW Madison campus, WI, USA - HID1971K_E0 MG | ecosystem: Host-associated > Arthropoda: Insects > Digestive system > Unclassified ...
CTTGCGGGGCGGTCTGCTCTCTGTGGCACTTTCTCGCGGATTGCTCCGGGTGGGCGTTACCCACCGTCCTGCCCTGAGGAGCCCGGACGTTCCTCGGTGCGGTCTCCCGCAACGCGGCCGTCCAGTCGACCCATTCGCGCTCTCAGTCTACGTTCTCCGGGTGCGCGTTGCGGGCGGTCACTTCTCGGCCGACTCCGCGATACGCAGGTCGAGGGGCACATCGATCGGGAACGAGCCGAACAAGCGCGTCGTGGCGACGGCCGCGGCCTCGCGAACGGCCGCTGCCGCGGTCTCCGCGTGCTCCTGCGGAACGTGCAGGATCACCTCGTCGTGCAGGAAGAACGCCAGGTGCGGGGAGCGCGCGAACGGACCGGATGCCGCGGCCTCGGCATACCCCTCCGGGATCTGCTGCAGGCGATGGCGGATCTCGGCCAGCCAGATCAGCGACCACTCGGCGGCAGTGCCCTGCACAACGAAGTTCCGGGTGAACCGACCCCAGTCACGCGCTCTGCGCCGCGCGAGAGCCACCACCGCGGGATCGGCATCGGCGCCGGTCGCCTCAGACTGCAGCCGCATCCACTCGGCTGAGGGCCGGGGCGAGGATCTGCCGAGCCAGGTCGACACGATCCCCCCGTCCTCCCCCGTCCGCGCCGCCGCATCGACGAGTGCCATGGCGCGCGGGTAGACCTTGCGCAGACGCGGGACGAGGCGCCCGCTGTCGCCCGTCGTGGCGCCGTACATCGCGCCGAGCACCGCGTACTTCGCCTCCTCACGGGTCGCGACCGCCCCGGACGCGACCACGCCCGCATAGAGGTCGCTCCCGCGTGCGGCGCGGGCCATCGCCTCGTCCGACGCCATCGCCGCCAGCATCCGCGGCTCCAGCTGGGCGACGTCGGCGACGATCAGCGTCCATCCGGGGTCGGCGCGGACCGCAGGGCGCAGGCTCCGTGGCAGCTGCAGCGCACCGCCGCCGGCCGACGCCCAACGCCCGGTGACGACGCCGCCGGGGATGTACACCGGGCGGAACCGGCCATCGTGCACCCATTCGGCGAGCCAGGCCCAGCCGTTGGCGCTGAGGAGCCGCGATAGCTTCTTGTACGCGAGCAGCGGCTCGATGACGGGGTGATCGTGGGCGGCCAGCTCCCATCGACTCGTGGACTCGACGTGCACTCCCACGCGATGCAGCGCTCGGAGCAGCTTCTGCTGACTGTCGAGATGGAGCGACGTGTCCTCCAGCAGCTCCCGCACCCGATCGCCGAGCTCCACCATGCGGCTCGGTGCCCCTCCCGCGGCCGGGCGCGTGCCGAGCGTCTCGGTCAGGATCGCATCATGCACGCCTTCGTCCCACGGCAGCCCTGCGGTGCGCATCTCCTCGGCGATCAGGCCGCCCGCAGACTCCGCGGCGCAGAGCAGCGTGAGGCGGCCGTCCGGAGCAGCCGCGATCACCCGACGCTGCGCCCGGTACTGGTCGAGTGTCGCGTCGATCGCGTCATCGCCGCCGTCGTCCTCGAACACGTCGAACAGCGACGGTGCGGCGACGGCCGGCTCGCGCCGCTCCCATCCCGCCCCGCCCGGGAGTGGCGTGGCGACGGAGGCGGTGTCCCGCAGGATCGCGTGGCACAGCACGAGATCATGGCTGCGCCCGATGCGCACACCGTCCCGCAGGAGGGAGGCGTAGATCTCGCTCGCGGCCCGGATGATCCACCGCGGGGCATCCGATGCCTCGACCGCAGCGACCCACGGCGCGAGCTCCTCACCACGCAGCGACGTGCGGCTCTGCTCTTCGTCGTTCGCGTCCAGTTCGACCGCGACGTAGTCCTGCGGACCGACCCCGATCAGCGCGATGCGTCGCTCGACGCCCGGCGCCGGTGCTGTCATGGCCGGTGAGCGCAGGCACCGCTCATGCGAGCCCGGACTCCTCGGTGCGCACGAGGATGCAGCCGCACTCGGGGCAGGAGACCACGAGGTCGTCCGCGGCGCGGCGGATGTCGTTCAGGTCGGTGCTGGGCAGCAGGATGCGGCAGCCCTCGCACGTGCCGCGGGTGAGGAGTGCGGCGCCGGCGCTGTTCTTCGCCCGACGGTCGTACTCCGCGAGCAGCGCCGCCGACACGCTCTCGGCCACGGCGGCGCGGTCGCGGGCGAGCTGTGCCCCGAGCTCGGTCGCAGCGGCCACATCGGCCTTCGCCTGCGCGGTGAGGGACGACCCCTCGTCGGTGGTCGTGTCGAGGAGGGCCTGCTGCGCGGACACCGCGGCCTCGGCTTCTTCCAGGCGGCCCATCACGTCGAGCTCGGCGTCTTCGAGGTCGCTCTGCCTGCGGGCGAGGCTGGCGAGCTCGTGCTCGAGGGCCTGTGCATCCTTCGGGTTGGTCGCCGTGGCCAGACGCTCGGCGTCGCGGTTCCGGCGCGCCTCGACGACCGCGACATCGGACTCCAGCCGCTTCAGCTCGGTGCGCACGTCATCACGCGTGCCGGTGAGCGCGGTCAGCTCGCGGAGCTGCTCCTGGCGGATGGCGACGAGCTCGGTGATCCGCCCCGCCTGGCTCGGCTTGGTTCGGGCACGCTCCGCCTGCGCGATGCGCCGGTCGAGGTCGGCGATGTCGAGCAGGGTGCGCTGGTTCTCGGGGCTGGCGTTCACACTCTCAAATCTAGTCGCTGCGGCGACATCCGCCCATCAGCGCACATCGCCGTCGACGTAGAGCCACTGCCGATCCTCCCGGACGAAGCGGCTCCGCTCCCGCAGCGAGCCCCGCTCCGCGCCCTGCCGCCAGAACGCCTCGAACTCCACGACACCCTCGCTGTCGAACGGACCGCCCGCCGAGCGCTCGACGATCAGCAGTCGCCGCCACTCCAGGCCGGGCTCGAAGTCGATCGTGGACGGCCTGGTCGTCGGATGCCAGGTGCGCAGGAGGTACTCCGCGTCCTCGAGACCGAAGGCCGTGTAGCGCGAGCGCATCAGACGCTCGGCCGTGGGCGCAGGCACCCCCTGCAGCACCGGGCTGCAGCAGTGACCGAACGCATCACCTGACGAGCACGGGCACCGTGCCGCACTGTCGGCCGCAGCGTCATCGGGCGCCATGTGCGTCTGTGATGTCATCCCCTCAGCGTACGCTCGACGAAAAGGCCCAGAAGGAGCACCGTGACCACTCAGCCCGTCGTCCCCTCGTTCACCGCGCACAACGGCTTCGCCCTCCCGGCGATCGGCCTTGGCACCTATGCGCTCAACGGCGACGCCGGCGCCGACGCGGTATCCGGGGGCATCGGGGCGGGCTATCGGCTCATCGACACCGCCTTCAACTACGAGAACGAAGGATCGGTCGGCCGTGGTGTCGCTGCCGCCGACGTCGACCGCGCGGAGATCATCGTCACCACGAAGCTCCCCGGTCGTCATCACCCCACCGCGAAGGCCCGCACCAGCATCGAGGAGAGCCGTTCGCGCCTCGGGCTCGACACGACCGACCTGCACCTCATCCACTGGCCGAACCCCAGCCAGGACGAGTACGTCCAGGCGTGGGCCGCGCTCGTCGACGCCCAGGCGCGCGGGGTGGTCCGGCAGATCGGCGTGTCGAACTTCCTGCCGGAGCACCTGGAGCGCATCGAACGCGAGACGGGCGTGCGCCCCGTGGTCAACCAGATCGAGGTGCACCCGTACTTCCCGCAGGAGGAGCAGCTCGCGTATCACCGGGAGCACGGCATCCTCACCGAGGCGTGGAGCCCGCTCGGCCGCGCGAAGGCGCTGCTCGACGAGGACGTGATCCGCGAGGTCGCCGCCGCGCACGGGATCTCCGCTGCGCAGACCGTGCTCGCGTGGCATGTCGCCCGCGGCACGGTGTCGATCCCGAAGGCGTCGTCGCTCGAGCACCAGGTCGCCAACCTCGCCGCCGCGGAGATCGTGCTCGACGACGCCGAGGTCGCCGCGATCACCGCTCTCGGCCGCGCGGACGGACGCCTGTTCGACGCCGACCCGCGCACCCACGAGGAGTCCTGAGCGCGGGGCGTTCCGACGTTCAACGCACCCGGAGGATCTCGGGTTCCTCCGCTCCGGCGAGGCGCGTGGCGACGGCTCTTCCGTCAGGGGCGCAGATCGGCCGCGGCCGCCTGCAGGGCATCGGCGGACTGGCGGAGCAGCCTCAGCTCGTGGTCCGAGAACGAGGTGTTCCGGATCGGCACCGCCCCCTTCGCGCTCACGATCGACGGCACCGACAGGGCGACGCCGTCGAGCCCGTGGAAGTCGCGGAGCACGGTGCTCACGGGCATCACGGCATGTTCGTCGCCGAGGATCGCTTCGACGATGCGCGCGCTCGACAGACCGATGGCGTAGTTGGTCGCTCCCTTGCCGAGGATCACCTTGTAGGCGGCATCGCGCACGTCGACCGCGATCTCGTCGAGCTCCTCGAGCGTGAATCGGGGATGCCCCGGCGTCTCCCATTCCAGGATCGGCACCGTGCCGATGGTCGCCCGCGACCACAGCGGGAACTCCGTGTCGCCGTGCTCGCCGACGATGTACGCGTGGACGCTGGCGGTCGAGACTCCGGCGCGCTCCCCCAGCTTCCACCGGAGTCGAGAGGTGTCGAGCACGGTTCCGGAGGCGAAGATGCGCTCCGGGGGAAGACCGGTCTCCTCCTGCGCGATCACCGTGAGCACGTCGCAGGGGTTCGTGACGATCACGTAGATCGCGTTCGGGGCGACCTCCAGTAGCTGCGGCATCATGTTGCGGATGATGCCCGCATTGACCTCGGCGAGCTCGATGCGCGTCTGTCCCGGCTTCTGCTTCGCCCCCGCGGTGATCACCACGACGTGCGAGCCCGCCGCGACTGAGATGTCGCTTCCGCCGATGATGTCGCTGGACCCCGTGAACTGCGTGCCATGGGCGAGATCGAGGACTTCGGCCTCCACCTTCTCCGTCGCGATGTCGTAGAGGGCGACGTGCCGGGCCGACCCCCGGATGAGCGCGGCATAGGCGACGCTCGACCCCACGCTTCCCGCACCGACCACAGTGAGCTTCGAGTTCTCGATGATCTCCATGCGCTCAGTCTTGCAGTCGAGTGCCCTGATCAGGGAGGGGTCACGCCGGAACGGAGTCCCCCGGAGCGGCGTGTCACAGCGCCGCGGCCACCGCCTCCGCCGCAGTCCGGTGCGTGAACTCGAAGCCGGAGCGCTCCAGCACCTGCGGGCGGACGTCGGCATCCGGGAGGAGGAGGGAGTCCGCCGCATCGCCGAGTGCGAGCCGCAGCGCCCATGCCGGTGCGGGGAGCCAGAACGGACGATGCATCCGGGCGGCGAGGGCGCGGCCGATGTCGTTCGCGGAGGCCGGGGTGGGACCGGTGAGGTTGACGGGTCCGGCGATCTTCCGGTCGAGGACATGACGGATCGCGCGCACCTCGTCGTCGAGCGAGATCCACGGCCAGATCTGGGTGCCGTGTCCGAGCGGTCCGGAGACGCCGAAGCGGGTGAGCTGGATGAGCGGCTTGAGGACTCCGCGCCGGTGGATGACGGGGGCGGTGCGCAGCAGCGCGACCCTGGTCTGGTCCTCGGCCTGTCGGGCTTCGGCCTCCCAGCGATCGCTGAGGTCGGCGAGGAACGTCTGCCCCGCGGCGGAGTCCTCGGTGAGGATCTCTCCGGGGGCGGAGCCGTAGTAGCCGACGGCTGATGCCGAGATCAGCGCCGGAGCGTCAGAGCGCAGGGCGCGAAGGGCGGTCGTCAGCGTCCGCGTCGCCTGCAACCGGGAGTCGACGAGCTCACGGCGGTACCGGCGGGTCCACGGCAGCCGCCCGACGCTCGCGCCGCCGAGGGCGACGACCGCTTCCGCGCCCGCGAGCACGTCGGGGTCGAGCGGGCTCTCCCCCGGCGCCCACTGCGTCTCGCTGTCGAGCCGCGGGGGCCGACGGACGAGGGTCGTGACGTCGGAGCCGTCTGCGTGGAGCGAGGACGCCAGGGCCGTGCCGATCAGTCCCGATGCCCCGCTGATGACGATGCGTCGCGCCATGTGCTCGCTCCCCGGCCTGCTCGGTCTTCGAGGTGGCCTTCTCCCCCACGTTACGCCTCGCAGCGGAATCCTCCGCGTGCCCTGCCGCGACCGCTCGGCAGACAGCGGAGGCGAGGAGCACCTCTCCTATATCTTTGCGGTGTGAGGAACACACGAATCGCGCGGCAGTTCCTCGTGCTCACGTTCGTGATCGCCTACGGCTTCTCCGGCGGACTGATCGTCGCGGCGCAGTTCGGCTACCAGGTGCACAATGTCACCACCACGATTCCCGAGGTCCTGGCGAACGTGCCGTTCTCGATCTACATCCTGTCCCCCGCGATCGCCTCCTACGTCGTCCTCCGATGGAACCGAAGAGTCTCGGGACTGTGGGAGTGGCTGAGGATCGTGTTCTCCGTCCGGGGCAACATCTCGGGGTACCTGTTCGCCTTCTCGGCACTCGCTGTGTACTTCGCGGTCCACCTTCTCATCGCCGGTCCGTCCGCACACGCCCTCCCCTGGTACATGTTCTTCCTGTCGCTGCCGGGCAATCTCATCATCGGCGGCATGGAGGAGGCCGGCTGGATGACGTCGTTGCAGCCGGAGCTCGATCGACGGTGGGGATTCGTCACGTCCTCGCTGGTCGTCGGAGCCATCTGGCTGCTCTGGCACGTCCCGCTGTTCTTCATCCCGGGCACGAACCACGAGTCGGGTCTGATCGACTTCTGGATGTTCGCGGTCCAGGTCATGGCATTCCGCTTCCTCTACGGCGCGATCTTCCGCGTGGCAGGCGGGAACGGCGTGTTCCTGTGCATCCTCACCCACACGGTGTTCAACGCCGCGAGCTTCACCTTCGGCATCCCGCCGACGACGTGGTCAGGCACCCTCATCGCGAATGCGGCTGTGGTGATCCTCGCGCTCGCGGCGGTGACGGTCTCCCGCCGATTCGGCCGGAACCACTCGCCGCGGAGCGTCGACCGCCGGTCGTCGCGAATGTCCGGGCAACGACGAGGCGGACCTCCGGAGAATCAGGAGGCCCGCCTCGACAACCGGCTCAGCGACTGACTTCAGCCCATGCCCGGGTGCGCAGGGATTCGCCGATGGCGTCGAGGACTCGAGCCGCCGACACGGCCTCTTCGATGCCGATGCGACTGGGTAGATCGAACTCGATCATCTGCAGGAAGTAGTCGAACTGCTGGGGAACGACACCTTCCAGCCGTCCATCGAGTTCGGGATCGAGCATCGTGTTCGGCAGACGGAACTCCTCGAGCGTGTCCAGCGAGATGCCTTCGGCCGTGACGTCCACCTTGATGTTGCCGTCCGTGCCGTACAGGTCGAACTGCGAGGCGAGTCCGCTCGGGGTGGACTCCGGCAGGACCCAGGAGATCTCGATCGAGCCGACCGCACCGTTCTCCAGCTCGGCCAGGATCAGGGCGACGTCGACGCCGTCCTTCCCCGCAGCGGGGAGCACCTTCGCAGCGGTGGTCGCGGAGACACGCGCGATCGGGCTGCCGGCGATCCACTGGACGAGGTCGATGTCGTGGATGCCCTGGTACATGTAGATCGGGGAGGCGCCGTTGTTGGCGAACCCGACGCTGCGAGGCACGATCCGTGCGGCCCGGAAATGCACGGGCTCTCCCACTGTTCCGGCCGCGACCGTCTTGGCCGCCGATCGGAACCGCGGGTCGTGCCGGAGCACGTGTCCGACGAGAACCCTCGAGTCGGTCGCCCTGGCTGCGGCATCCGCGATGGCACGCGCGCCCTCGAGAGTGTCAGCGAGTGGCTTCTCGACCAGGACGTGGAGTCCCGCCTCCAGCGCCTCGACCGTGACGCCCACGTGGAGCCTGTCGGGGACGGCGATGATCACTCCATCGAGAGCGACGGCCTCGCGGGCGGCGCTGAGCGAGGGGAACCACGGCGCCCCGTATGCCTCAGCGACTCGGCGACCGCTGTCCTCGAAAGGATCGACGATCGCGGCAAGCGTCGCGCGCGGGTTCTCCGCGACGATTCGACAGTGGACCTGGCCCATGCGGCCCGCGCCGACGACGGCGATGTTGGTGGTCATGCTGGTGCTCCTTTCGTGAGCGTGGGTACGGCGGCCAGATAGCGCCTGGTCAACGCCATCGGTTCGGTGATGGATGTTCCTACGACGACGGCGAATGCTCCGGCCTCGAATGCGCGGCGGAGTTCGTCCGGGGACTTGATGCGTCCCTCGGCGATGACCGGGGTGGGGAGTCCGGCAAGTCGAGAGACGAGTTCGATGTCGGGATCACCGGAGCGATTCGGAGGAACGCTCGTGTATCCGGACAGCGTCGTACCGACCAGGTTCGCTCCGAGGTCACCCGCATGCTTGCCTGCATCGAAGCTGTCGATGTCCGCCATGACCGGCGCGCCGAGCTCGCGCACAGCCGGAAGCAGGCTGTCGACGTCGGGGAATGCTCCGCGGGTACGCCGAGTCGCGTCCATGGCGACGATGTCGGCGCCTGCGTCGAGGAGGGCCCGCGCACGGTCGACGGTCGGGGTGATCCACTGCGTGCCATCGCTGATGACCTTCTCCAATCCGATGATCGGGACGGTGACACGGTTGCGGACCGCAGCGACGTGCTCGGCGCTGTTGATGCGCACGGCTGCCGCGCCGGCGAGCACCGCGGCCTCCGCGATCGCGGCGATGATTCCCGGATCGCGCAACGGCGACCCATCCGGCGCCTGGCAGGACACGATGAGGCGTCCACGAAGCGTCTCGAGGTCGAGCATTCTTACTCCTTCACTGCGATGAGACCGGCGAACGCCGGTCGGATAGATGAGTCGTCGGCGATGACGCGCGCGCCGTCGAGCGCGGCGTCCGCGTGGACGAGGATGTCGTCGACAGGCAGCTCGATGCGACCGAGCGCGTCCCGCACCTCGTCGACGAACAGCTGTGCACGCACCAGTCCGCCGGTCAGGCCGATGGGCCCTGCGGAGATACGAGCCGCGCGAATCGTCCGTGCGAGTTCTGCGGCTGCGGCGCGCACGATGTCCTGTGCAACGGCATCGCCCCCGCCGGCCGCGCGGAGGACATCCGGTGCGAACTCCGCGACGAACTTCGGCGGCGGTGTGGACGCCATCGCCTGAAGGTAGATGTCCGCGGCCGAGCCGAGTCGACGGCTGGAGTCGACGAGCGCAGTGGGCTCCCCCCGCCCCTCGAGGGCGTCGAGCGCGGCGTGCAGACCGCGCTGGCCGATCCAGAATCCGCTGCCGAAATCGCCGAGCAGGTACCCGCGGGCATCGATCCGTCGCGGTGCGGCACCCGTCGCGATGCCGAGTGCGGCGATACCGGTACCGCAGATCACGACGGTGCCGGGTCTTGCCCCTATCGTTCCCAGGAATGCGGTGACGGCATCAGCGGCGACGACGACGCTCCGAGCTCCCAACGCCTCCTGCAGCTGCGAAGCGAGGACGTACGGCGCAGAGGACCCCTCGACGAATCCGGACAGACCCACCCCGACTCGATCCACGTCGGCGTCGACGGGGACCTGGGCAGCGATGCGCGCCGCGAGTGAGCGGACGTGGCTCTCCTCGGTGAGGGCGGTCACGCCGCGGGAGGAGTGGATGACGTCGCCGTCGCCGACCCTGACCCGGAATCCCGTCTGTCCGACATCGATCGCCAGTGTGCCGCTCATGCGTCTCCTCCAGGCTCGGGGAACCGGAGCGGCAGCTGCGATGCGGCCGCACTATCCAGGTACCACGTCACATCGGCATGATCCCGCAGGATGCTCGCAGGCATGGCCTCCGTGCGGGGTCCGTCGATGGATGCCGACACCGCGTCGGCCTTCGCCGCGCCGGAGACGATGACGAAGATCTTTCGGGCGTCCATGATCGTCGCGATCCCCTGAGTGACGCTCTGGCGGGGGACGTCGTCGAGTGATCGGAAGAATCGCGCGTTGGCTGCGCGCGTCGATTCGTCCAGCTCTACGATCCGCGTACGGGATTCGAAGGATGAACCCGGCTCGTTGAACCCGATGTGACCGTTGCGGCCGATACCGAGGATCTGCAGATCCACACCGCCGGTCGCTGCGATCAACTGATCGTATGCGGCCGGGTCGACGCCGTCGGGGAGATGGACCCGGTCGGCAGCCACGCCGAGCGGCACGGCCACGTCGCGTGCCAGGACCGCACGATAGCTTTCGGGATGCCCCTGTGGCAGGCCGATGTACTCGTCCAATGCGAACAGCGTCACGTCCGACAGATCCAGACGTCGACGTATCATCTCCCGGTACAGCGGACCCGGTGACGAGCCAGTGGCGACGCCGAGGTTCCTCAAGGCGCCCGTCTGGAGCATCGCTTCGATGAGGTCGACCGCCGCGGAAGCAGCGTCCTCCGATGTCGCATGCACCTCCGTGATCGTCGTGCGCGGAGTGGCGGTGGTCATCATTTCACGCCTCCGAACGAAAGCCCCCGGGCCATGTGCTTGCGGACGATGATCGCGAAGATCACGATGGGCAGGGTCCCGATGACACCCGCCGCGGTGAGCCGCGCCCAGTTCGTGCCGAAGAAGCTGAGGAAGCCGGCGATGGTGACCGGCACCGTCTGGCTGTCCCCGCTGGTGAGCACGAGCGCGTACAGGAACTCGTTCCACGATTGGATCAGGGCGAGAACGAATGTGGCGAAGGCGGCGCCCCACACGTTCGGGAGCACGCACTGGAA
>Ga0160431_100782_pt1 | contig 10633 bp, 8 predicted proteins | sample HID1971K_E0MG_FD_108212 | JGI IMG/M metagenome (GOLD analysis project Ga0160431, IMG submission 108212) | Enriched millipede-associated microbial communities from UW Madison campus, WI, USA - HID1971K_E0 MG | ecosystem: Host-associated > Arthropoda: Insects > Digestive system > Unclassified ...
CCCACTCGTTGAGACGGATGTTGCCTTCGATATGGTTGCTGCTGTTGACCTGGATTTGCATGATTCAATCCTTATTCAGCTTGCTCGCATGGAGGCGTGCCTAGGCCCTTGAGGGACCTGGAATTTCTTCGCCTCTTGACTCTAAGGTCAGGCAACCGCTGGATGAATTCAAGCCCTTGTTGAAAATAAATTTTCTGTAGCAAATCCAGGTGGCGGCAGATCGCTTTGTGGCCTAATGCGGCACTCTTTGCTTATGAGAATTGAAATCATTACTATTGCACCCCCAGATTCTTCCGGACCTTCGCCATGAAGCGCAACGCCGCCGGGCTCCCTCTCAGCTATCGCCTGGCCGTGACCTCTCGCAGCCTGGCTGCACTGCTGGGCGGTTACCTGCTGGCGTCCATGGCCAGTGTCTGCATCACCCTGTTGCTGCCGTTGCCGCAGGTCGATGCGGCCATGACCGGCATGATGTTGTCGTTCGTTTTCTACCTGTTGGCCTTCATCTGGTGCTTCGCCTGCCGCAGTGCGTGGCACGCCTGGCTCGGCATGCTGGTGCCAAGCCTGCTGCTGGGGCTGCTGAACGGATTCGTGTACTGGATGAAAAACCCATGAAGGAAGGCTTCCGCCAGGCGATGGCCTGGTTGCACACCTGGACCGGCCTGATCTTCGGCTGGCTGCTGTTCGCCATCTTCCTGACCGGCACGCTGTCGTACTTCAAGGATGAAATCAGCCACTGGACGCAGCCCGAGGTTCGCCGCCATGCGCTCGACCCGGTGGCCAGCCTGGGCCTGGCCCAGCGCTACCTGGAGGCCAATGCCGGGCACGCCGAGAGCTGGATGATCCGCCTGCCCAACGCCCGCGAGGCGGCGCTGGAGGTGAGCTGGCGCGAGCCTGGAAGTGGGCGCCGGGGAGGCGTCAGCAAGCCGCTCGACGCCCACACCGGGCAACCCGTCGAGGTCCGTGACAGCCGTGGTGGCGAGTTCTTCTACCGCTTCCACTTCCAGCTGCAGATGCCGCACCCCTGGGGCCGCTGGCTGGCGACCTTCTGCGCGTTCATCATGTTGCTTGGCCTGGTCACCGGCATCATCACCCACAAGAAGATCTTCAAGGAATTCTTCACTTTCCGCCCAGGCAAGGGCCAGCGCTCATGGCTGGACGGGCACAACGCCATTGGCGTGCTGGTGCTGCCGTTCCACCTGATGATCAGCTACAGCAGCCTGGTGATCTTCATGTACATGGTCATGCCGGCCAGCATCATGGCCAGCTATGGCGGCAGCACCGAGGGCTATTTCAACGACCTGTTCGGCCGCGAAGAGGTGCCCAAGGTGGCCAATGCGGCGGCGCCGCTGGTGCCGCTGGCCAGCCTGTACGCCCAGGTTCAGCAGCAGGTGCCCGGTGCAGCCATGGGCTATGTCCAGGTGTACAACCCGGGCGACCGCAATGCCCGGGTCAGCTTCACCCAGGCCGCGGCCGACAGCATCGCCTACCAGCGCAGCGCCACCTGGATGTTCGACGGCGCCACGGGCCAGTTGCTGACCCAGGGCGCCCCGGAAAGCGCGACGATGATGACCGCGTTCAGCGTGGTCGGCCTGCACATGGGCAACTTCGCCGGGCCTTGGCTGCGCTGGTTGTATTTCGTCTTCGGCATCGCCGGGACTGCGGTCATCGGCACGGGCCTGGTGATGTGGCTGGGCAAACGCCAGCTCAAGCACGCCAAGCGCGAACGGCTGCCGGGCGAGCTGCGCCTGGTCGAAGTGCTCAACATTGCCGGCATGAGCGGCCTGCTGCTCGCCGTGGCCGGGTTCTTCTGGGCCAACCGGCTGCTGCCCATGGCCTGGTCAGGGCGGGCCGACTGGGAAGTGAACAGCTTCTTCCTGGTCTGGCTGGCGGCGCTGGTACATGCCGTGCTGCGCCCCGGACGCAAGGCGTGGGGCGAGCAACTGGCCCTTGGCGCGTTGGCGTTCGCGCTGCTGCCGTTGCTCAATGGCCTGACTACCGGGCAAGGGCTGAACCATTCACTGGTAGCGGGAGACTGGGCCATGGCCGGGTTCGACTTGACCGCGCTGGGCACCGGGCTGTTCCTCGCCTGGGCGGCGGGCAAGATGCTGCGCGCGCCAAAATCCCGCGCCAAGCGCGCTCCAGGCGCGCCCAAGGCGACGATTGATTCGGCCGAGGTGAGCGGATGATCAGCGTTGCCCTGATCGCTTTTGCCGGCTTCGCCGTACTGTGCCTGGCCATGGACAGGCATTTCAGCGAACTGCTCGGACGCAAGCCGGGCCCAGGCCAACTGCGTCTGTTGCGCTGCGCGGGGTGGTTGCTGCTGGCGCTGTCGCTGGCGATTGCCATGCACCTGCGGGGCTGGGCCCATGGCCTGGTGGAGTGGATCGCGGTGTCGATGGCCGGTGTCACCCTGTGGGTATTCGGCATGCCGTACCAGCCGCGTCTGCTGCTGGGCCTGGCCGCCATCAGCCTGGTGCTGGGGCCGGCGCTGGTCGTTGTCCGCTAGAACTACCCTTCAGCCTTGTGGCTGAAGGCCGCGCGATAATCGCCAGGCGTTGCACCGAATGCCTGGCGAAAGCGGTTGCTGAAATGGCTGGCACTGGCAAAGCCACACAACAGCGCCACCTGCCCCAACGGCAACTCGCCCAGCCGTAGCAGCTGGCAAGCACGATGCAGCCGCCGCGCCAGCAGATACTGGTGTGGCGGCACGCCGAAACTGCTGCGGAACATGCGCGCGAAGTGGTACTCGGAGAGGTTGCAGTGCAGGGCCAGCTCACCGAGGGTGATGGGCTGGTCGAGATGAGCCTCCATATACTCGACCAACTGCCGACGCAGGCTCGGCGCCAAGCCGCCTTTCAGGCGCAAGCCCTGGCGCAGCCCTACCTGACTGAGCACCGCGTGATCGACGATCTCGTGCGCCAGGCTGCTGGCCAGCAAGCGTTCACCGGGCTCGTCCCAATCCAGGCTTATCAGCTGCCGAAAGCGCAGCGACTGCTGCGGATCGTCCAGAAAGGTCGCCTCCTGCAACTGCACCTCCCGCGGCTCACGGTCGAGCAGGCGCACGCAGCCCAGGGCGAATTGCGCCTCGCTGATGTAAAGGTGCGCGAGGCGGATCGAGCCGTTGACCACCCAGTTCGACTCCTGGCCGGCCGGCATGATGCACAGCTTGTTCGGCGCGCCTTTGTCTGCCGGGCGCTGGCGGCGGTGGGTGCCGGTGCCGTCGGCGATGTAGCAGGACAGTGTGTGGTGGCTTGGCGCCTGGTAGTCGCGGGCATCGTCGCGGTTGTTCCACAACGCCGCTGCCAGGCCGTCGCCCAGGTGCGCGCTATGCTCCAGCCGGGCGTGGGGCGAGGCGTGCATGGCGTTGAACACTTGCAACTGGCTGAGCGGGGTCATGGGCGATTCCTCCGAGGCCATCGTACTGCGCTCGCGGTGCGGTTACAGCCACCTGAGAGGGAAAACCGCAAGATTGTGCAAGCGGGTAGGGGCAGAAGGGCGAACACTGGGGACTCGGCGAGGGCTGTGCCCTCGATTCGCGGGACAAGCCCGCTCCCACAGAATCCGAAGACTGCGCGGTACTTGTGGGAGCGGGCTTGTCCCGCGAAGCGCCGGGCACCATTTCTGAAAGGCCCAAGGAAACACCGCCATGAACCTGTCCCTGTACCTGCTCACCGTCCTGATCTGGGGCACCACCTGGATCGCCCTGAAACTGCAATTGGGCGTGGTCGCCATCCCGGTGTCGATCGTCTACCGCTTCGCCCTGGCCGGCCTGATCCTGTTCGCCATCCTTCTGCTCACGCGCCGCCTACAGCCGATGAACCGGCGCGGCCACCTGATCTGCCTGGCCCAGGGTTTCTGCCTGTTCTGCGTGAATTTCATGTGCTTTCTCACGGCCAGCCAATGGATCGCCAGTGGCCTGATCGCCGTGGTGTTCTCGACCGCGACGCTGTGGAATGCGCTGAATGCGCGGGTGTTCTTCGGCCAGAAGATCGCCAGCAACGTACTCGGCGGCGGGGCGCTCGGCTTGCTGGGTCTGGGCCTGCTGTTCTGGCCCGAGCTGGCACACCATGCGGCCAGCCGCGAAACCCTGTACGGCCTGGGCCTGGCGTTGCTCGGCACCCTGTGCTTCTCGGCCGGCAACATGCTGTCGAGCATGCAGCAGAAGGCCGGGCTCAAGCCGATGACCACCAACGCCTGGGGCATGGTCTACGGCGCAGCGATGCTGGCCGGGTATTGCCTGGTCAATGGCGTTCCGTTCGCCATGGAGTGGAACACGCGTTACATCGGTTCGCTGCTGTACCTGGTCATACCGGGTTCGGTGATCGGCTTTACCGCTTACCTGACCCTGGTCGGGCGCATGGGGCCGGAGCGGGCGGCCTATTGCACGGTGCTGTTCCCGCTGGTGGCGCTGAACGTGTCGGCGTTTGCCGAGGGGTATGTGTGGACGGCGCCCGCGTTGCTGGGGCTGGTGGCGGTGATGGCGGGGAATGTGCTGGTGTTCCGCAAGCCCAAGGGCGCGGTGAGGGGGGGAGTGGCGTTGGCCAAGTAGGTGGTTTTCGCCTGCTCCGGCCCTATCGCCGGCAAGCCGGCTCCCACAGGTGCGCCACTGTTCTCAAGGTCGTGGTGTTACCTGTGGGAGCCGGCTTGCCGGCGATGAGGCCAGTGCAGCCGGTAAAGATCTATCAGCCCTTCCAGACCTGCGGATTCACCAGATCCCGCGGCCGCTCACCCAGCAGCGCCGCACGCAGGTTATCCATCGCCCGATTGGCCATGGCCTCGCGGGTTTCGGCAGTGGCCGAGCCAATGTGCGGCAAGGTCAGCGCATTGGGCAGCTTGAACAGCGGCGATTCGCTCAGCGGTTCCTTCTCGTACACATCCAGGCCGGCACCGCGAATCGTGCCGTTCTGCAACGCTTCCACCAGCGCCGCCTCGTCGACCACCGGGCCGCGGGCAATGTTGATCAGGAACGCGCTCGGCTTCATCAGCTTCAGCTCGCGCGCGCCGATCAGCTTGCGGGTGGCGTCGGACAGCGGCACCACGATGCAGACGAAGTCGGCTTCACCCAGCAGTTGCTCAAGGCTGCGATGTTGCGCACCCAGTTCCTGCTCAAGCGCCGGCTTGCGGTTGTTGCCGGCATACAGCACCTGCATGTTGAAACCGAAGCGGCCACGACGGGCGATGGCCGCACCGATATTGCCCAGGCCGACGATACCCAGGGTCTTGCCGTGCACGTCCGTGCCGAAGTGGGCCGGGCCGACGGTGGCTTGCCACTGGCCGGCCTTGGTCCAGGCGTCCAGCTCGGCGGTGCGGCGGGCACAGCCCATGATCAGCGAGAAGCCCAGGTCGGCAGTGCTTTCGGTCAGCACGTCGGGGGTGTTGGTCAGGGCGATGCCGCGCTCGTTGAAGTAGTCGAGGTCGTAGTTGTCGTAACCGACCGAGACGCTGGACACCACTTCCAGCTTTGCCGCGCCTTCGAGCTGCGCGCGGCCCAGCTTGCGGCCAACGCCGATCAGGCCGTGGGCCTCGGGCAGGGCTTCGTTGAACTGGGCATTGATGTCGCCGAGTTTCGGGTTCGGCAGGATCACGTTGAAGTCTTGCTGCAGGCGCTCGGCCATGGCCGGGGTGATACGGCTGAAGGCCAGGACGGTCTTTTTCATCGGGCAACTTCTCTGCAAGGCGTGGTGGATGTCAGTGCCGGCCTTTTCGCGGGGCAAGCCCGCTGCCACAGGTTCACCACAATGCTCGAGGACTGTGGAATCCCTGTGGGAGCGGGCTTGTCCCGCGAAAGGGCCGGCATTGGTTAGCAACCTACCATTGTCCACCACCGCCCTGCAGCAGCTTTTTCAGTTGGCGATCAGCAACTCATGGGTTTTCAGGTCAGCCTCATGGGCAGCCAGAATCTCCGGCAGCGAGTTGCGCAGGTACTCGACCCAGGTCTTGATCTTGGCATCCAGGTACTGGCGCGACGGATAGATGGCATACAGGTTCAGCTCCTGCAGCCGGTAGTCCGGCATCACCCGCACCAGGCTGCCATCGCGCAACCCGTCGATCGCCGAGTAAATCGGCAGCACACCCATGCCCATGCCGCTGCGAATCGCCGTCTTCATGGCATCGGCCGAGTTGACCTGGAACGGCGAGCTGGTGATGTTGACCAGCTCCTGGCCTTCGGGGCCGTCGAACAGCCACTTCTCCAGCGGAATCACCGGGCTGACCATGCGCAGGCACGAATGGTTGAGCAGGTCGAGCGGCTTGTTCGCAAAGCCATGCCGGGCCACGTATTCCGGCGATGCGCAGACGATGCTGTAGGTGATACCCAGGCGCTGCGACACGAAGCCGGAGTCCGGCAGTTCGGTGGCCAGCACGATGGACACGTCGTACCCCTCGTCGAGCAGGTCGGGCACGCGGTTGGCCATGGTCAGGTCGAAGGTCACGTCCGGGTGCGACTCGCGGTAGCGGGCAATCGCATCGACCACGAAATGCTGGCCGACCCCGGTCATCGAGTGCACCTTCAACTGCCCGGCAGGCCGGGCGTGGGCGTCGCTGGCCTCGGCTTCAGCTTCTTCCACGTAGGTAAGAATCTGCTCGCAACGCATCAGGTAACGCTTGCCTGCCTCGGTCAGGGCGATACGCCGAGTCGTACGGTTGAGCAGCCGGGTATGCAGATGGGCTTCCAGGTTGGAGACCGCCCGCGACACGTTCGCGGTGGTCGTATCCAGTTGCGCCGCAGCGGCCGTGAAGCTGCCGAGCTGGGCTACGCAACTGAAAGCACGCATGTTTTGCAGGGTGTCCATGGGTCACTCTCAAGGTAGAGGACAAAATTGTGTCACGAAGTTACTTCAAAAGAACGAAAAGTTGCCTTCGACCAAAGCCGGATTATCGCTGTTTTGGTAACAAAGATTCGCAGGAATCTGCGCTTATCGCCAGTGCGGCGGCCCCCTAGAATTGCTCGGCCCCTCCACCTCTTCCTCGGGAAATCGCAGCTGTGCCGCGTCGCATCATCAGAGCGCTCCAAGCGTTCAGTGCCTGTGCCCTTAGCCTTACCTTGAGCGGCTGTATCGGAACTTGGGGCATCGCCCCGCAAAACAAAGCGCTGCCAGCCAATACCCTGACCACCGACGCGGCCATCCGTGAAGCCGCGACCGACGCCCACTGGCCCGACCAGCAGTGGTGGCACGCCTATGGCGACCCCCAGCTGGACCGTTGGCTTGCCCTGGCCGTGGCCGGCAGCCCGAGCCTGGCCATGGCCGCGGCGCGGGTGCGCGAGGCCAAGGCCATGGCCGGTGTGGTCGAGTCGGCAGAAAAGCTCCAGGTCAATGGCCAGGCGAGTCTCAAGCGCCACAACTGGCCTGAAGACCAGTTCTACGGCCCTGGCGCGCTGTCGGGCGCCAACACCTGGGACAACAACGCCGCCATCGGCTTCAGCTACGCCCTCGACCTCTGGGGCCGCGAACGCAACGCCAGCGAACAGGCCGTGGACCAGGCGCACATGAGCGTGGCCGAGGCCCGCCAGGCGCAGCTGGAGCTGCAGAACAACGTGGTACGCGCCTATATCCAGCTGAGCCTGCACTTTGCCCAGCGCGATATCGTCAAGGCCGAGCTCGAACAGCAAGAGCAGATCCTGGCCCTGGCCAAGCGCCGCCTCGACGGCGGTATCGGCACCCATTTCGAGGTCAGTCAGGCCGAAGCGCCGCTGCCCGAAACCCACCGTCAGCTCGACAGCCTCAACGAAGAAATCGCCCTGACCCGCAACCAGCTGGCAGCACTGGCCGGCAAGGGGCCGGGGGAGGGTGCGCAGATCCAGCGCCCGACCCTGACCCTCGGCGCCCCGCTGAAACTGCCGTCGGCGCTGCCGGCCGAACTGGTCGGCCAGCGTCCCGACGTGGTTGCCAGCCGCTGGCAGGTGGCCGCGCAGGCCCGTGGCATCGATGTCGCCCATGCCGGCTTCTTCCCCAACGTCGACCTGGTCGGCAGCCTGGGCTTCATGGCCACGGGCGGCGGGGCGCTGGAATTTCTCACCGGGCGCAAGTTCAACTACAACGTAGGCCCCGCGATCAGCTTGCCGATCTTCGACGGCGGCCGCCTGCGTTCGCAGTTGGGCGTGGCCTCGGCCGGCTATGACATGGCCGTGGCGCACTACAACCAGACCGTGGTTGGCGCGCTGAAAAATATCTCCGACCAGCTGATCCGCCGTGAGTCGATGCAGGAGCAGTCGCACTTCGCCGCCGAGTCGGTGGCGGCCGCGCAAAAGACCTACGACATCGCCCTGGTCGCCTTCCAGCGCGGCCTTACCGATTACCTCAACGTGCTCAACGCGCAGACCTTGCTGTTCCGCCAGCAACAGGTGCAACAGCAGGTGCAGGCCGCCCGCCTGGTGGCCCATGCCGAGCTTGTGACCGCCCTGGGCGGCGGCCTGCAGGCGGGCGAGGACGTGCCTGACGAAGATCGCCAGGCCGCCCCGAAAACCCCGGCCACCCTGGCCATCCTCGACCGCAAGGCGGACCACGCCGAATGAGCACATCGAGCCTGCCCCTGCGCTGGCTGCACAGCCTGGAATGGCGCCGGGGCTTCTTTGCCTGGGCGCGCACCGACGGGGTGACCTGGGTCTATATCTTCAAGGTCCTGGCCGCCGCGTTCATCACCCTGTGGCTGGCCATGCGCCTGGAACTGCCGCAACCGCGCACGGCGATGATCACCGTGTTCATCGTCATGCAGCCGCAGAGCGGCCATGTGTTCGCCAAGAGCTTCTACCGGGTGCTGGGCACCTTGGCCGGCTCGGCGATGATGGTGGCGCTGATCGCTATCTTCCCGCAGAACACCGAGCTGTTCCTGCCCAGCCTGGCCGTGTGGGTCGGCCTCTGCTCGGCCGGTGCCATGCGTTACCGCACCTTCCGTGCCTACGCCTTCGTGCTGGCCGGCTACACCGCGGCGATGATCGGCCTGCCCGTGCTGCAGCACCCCGACCAGGCCTTCATGGCGGCGGTGTGGCGGGTGCTGGAGATTGCCCTGGGGATTCTGGTGTCGACCTTCGTCAGCGCCGCGATCCTGCCGCAATCGGCCAGTGCCGCCATGCGCAACGCCTTGTACCAGCGCTTTGGGGTGTTTGCCGGCGTGGTCGTCGAAGCCTTGCGCGGCGACAGCCAGCGCGACCGTTTCGAAACCAGCAACGTGCGTTTTGTCGCCGAAGCGGTGGGCCTTGAGAGCCTGCGTAATGTCACCGCGTTCGAAGACCCGCACATGCGCAGGCGCTCTGGCCGGCTGGTGCGCATGAACAGCGAGTTCATGGCCATCACCACGCGCTTCAACGCCTTGCACCGTCTGCTGGAGCGCCTGCGCGCCCGCGGTCCGCTGCAGATCGTCGGTGCCATCGAGCCGGGCCTCAATACCCTGGTCGAGCTGTTGCAGCCCTACGTCGGCCGGGCCTTGACCGACGCCGACGCGCTGCGCCTGACCCTGGAGCTGGCCGCTTACAAAGAGGGACTGCAGGCCCAGGTACGCGGCCTGCGCAACGAGTACCTGGAGACCAACCCCAGCGAGTCCGACCTGCTCGACTTCCACACCGCGTTCGAGCTGCTGTACCGCTTCGTCGACGAGATGTTCAGCTATGCCGAGACCCACGCCTCGCTGGCCGCGCACACCCACGAACGCGAGCAGTGGGATGAGCCGTATGTCGCGCAGACCAGCTGGCTGGTGTCGCTGGCCGCTGGGGTGCGTGCATCGGCGGTGCTGTTGCTGCTGGGCAGTTACTGGCTGCTCAGCGACTGGCCCAGCGGCGCCATGATGACCCTGATCGCCACCGTTACCGTGGGCCTCTCGGCGGCTTCGCCGAACCCCAAGCGCATGTCGTTCCAGATGGCCTGCGGGACGGCGATCGGCGCCTTCATCGGCTTCTTCGAAACCTTCTTCGTGTTCCCCTGGATCGATGGCTTCGCCCTGCTGTGCATGGTCCTGGCGCCGGTGTTCGTGCTCGGCGCGTTCCTGTCCTCACGCCCGGCGTATGCCGGTTATGGCCTGGGCCTGCTGGTGTTCTTCGCCATCGGTACAGTGCCCAACAACCTCACCGTCTACGACCCGTACAGCTTCATCAATGACTACATCGGCATGGTCATCGGCATGTTCGTCTGCGCCGCGGCCGGGGCGATCATCCTTCCGCCCAACAGCCGCTGGTTGTGGAGCCGCCTTGAGCAGGAGTTGCGCGAGCAGGTGCTGTACGCCATCAGTGGGCGCCTGCGCGGCCTCGGCTCGGCCTTCGAAAGCCGCACCCGCGACCTGCTGCACCAGGCCTATGGCCTGGCGGCCGGCAAGCCGCAGGTGCAGAGCGAGCTGATGGGCTGGATGTTCACCGTGCTTGAGATTGGCCACGCCATCATCGAGCTGCGCAAGGAGCAGGCCCGCGCCCCGATTCACCCGGCCTACGCCGAATCGCAGCCATGGCGTCAGGCGATTCGTGTCATGGGTCGGGCCCTGGCGCGGCTGTTCCTGCAGCCCAGTGCCAGCAACCACGAACGCGCGCTGGTGGCGGTGGACCATGCCATCAGCCGCGTGCAAGCCACCGACGAACCTTTCGCCCGGCACTTCGACACCTCGGTGCTGCGCCGTGCGCAGAGCTACCTGCACTTCATCCGTTCTTCCCTGC
>Ga0160431_100785_pt1 | contig 10605 bp, 10 predicted proteins | sample HID1971K_E0MG_FD_108212 | JGI IMG/M metagenome (GOLD analysis project Ga0160431, IMG submission 108212) | Enriched millipede-associated microbial communities from UW Madison campus, WI, USA - HID1971K_E0 MG | ecosystem: Host-associated > Arthropoda: Insects > Digestive system > Unclassified ...
GGGTAGATCGGGATCGGAACGGCTGCCCTGGCATCGGCGCTGCGTCTGGCGGCGTCCTCGTCGTCGAAGAGCTCGTACTCGGGGTGGGCGAACTGCGTGACGCCGTTGAACTCCCCCACCTTCCCGGAGAACACACCACGACGTCCGACGGCGAGATCCTTCGAACGCCATTCCGCCGCCCCGACGTTCTTCGCGAAGAACGTGAGGGACATCCGACCGATGCCATCCCCGATCACGACGTCGACCATCGCTCCCGGACGGTTGCGCATGCGCCGGAAGCTCGACGACAGCACCTCGGCGACGATGGTCACCGTCTCGCCGAGCGGGAGATCGCGGATCGGCGTGAGCTCGCCCGGGTCGGCGTAGCGTCGGGGGTAGTGGGCGAGCAGGTCGCCCACGTTCTGCATGCCGAAGGCACGTCCGAGCGTCTTGGCAGACGCCGCACCGAGCGCATCCTCCAACGAGGAATCGAGCGTGAGCGACATGCTCCGAGTCTAGGGAACCCGACCGACACGGCCCGCACCGCTCCTGTCGTATCGTGAACAGGTGACCAGGATCATCGCAGGAGCCGCCAGGGGCGCACGGCTCGAGGTTCCGGGTGCCGGCACCCGACCGACGAGCGACCGCGTGCGCGAATCGCTGTTCGGCGCCCTCGACTCCCTCGGCGCGATCGAGGGCGCACGCGTGCTCGATCTGTACGCCGGCTCCGGAGCGCTGGGCCTCGAGGCTCTGAGCCGCGGAGCCGCGAGCGCCGACTTCGTGGAGCGCGGACGGCAGGCCGCGGCGATCGTGCGCCGCAACGCCGCGGTCGTGGCGAAGGCCGGGCGCATCCCCGCCGGCCGCGTGCATGAGAGCGCCGTCCACGCCTTCCTGCAGCGGACGGCGGGCGCCTACGACCTCGTGTTCACGGATCCGCCGTACGACATCGACGATGCCGCGATGACGGCGGACCTGGTCGCCCTCAGCCCCCTGCTCTCTCCCGACGCCGTCGTCGTCGTCGAGCGCGCCCGCCGATCGACGCCGCCCGACTTCGCCGCCGCCGACCTGCAGCCGTTCCGGGAGAAGAGCTACGGCGACACCGCCCTGTGGTGGGCCGAGCCCGCCGATCGTGCCGGCTCCGCCGACACGGACCCTCAGCCGGCGACCGAATCCCAGTCCCGGTAGGGGTCCCAGCCGCTGAGATCGACAGGTCGATCGTCGCAGAGCAGATCCTCCTCGCCCCGAGGTCGCACCTGTCCGATGGCCCGGAAGCCCGGCGGGAGCACGCCGTCACGGAAGGTCGCGAGCAGGGCGTGATCCTCGCCCCCGGCGATCGCACGGTCCGGATCCTCTCCCAATGCCGCCCGGTCGAGGGCGATCGTGACCCCGGAAGCCGCCGCCATCCGCCGCGCGTCGATGGCGAGTCCGTCGGAGATGTCCATCATCGCCGTGGCGCCGGCCGTCGCGGCAACCGCGCCGAGACCGATCGGCGGTGAGGGGCGCAGCTGTGCGGACAACGCGGCCCTCTCCCCCGCGGCGAGCTTCGAAGCGTCGACCGCCACCGGCACGTCGCCGTCGCGGAAGCGGCCGAACAGCACAGCGAGGCCATGGGCGGCATGCCCGAGCTCCCCGGCGACCGCGACCACGTCTCCGGCGCGCGCCCCGCTGCGGGTGACGGCTGGCCGCCCCTCCAGGTCCCCGAGAGCCGTCACGGCGACGGTCAGGACCTCGGACACCGTGAGGTCCCCGCCGACGACCGCGCATCCGGGTGCGAGCGCTGCGCAGGCGTCGCGGAGACCGTCGGCGAGGCTCTCCACGAACGACAGGCGAAGGTCACGCGGCACCGCCAGCGCGACCAGCAGCGCCGTGGGCCTCGCTCCCATCGCGGCGACATCCGCGAGGTTGACGGCTGCGGCCTTCCAGCCCAGGTCGTATCCGCTGGACCACGCGAGGCGGAAGTCCGGGCCGTGCACGAGCGTGTCGGTCGTCGCCACCACTGCGCCGGACGGGGTCGCGATCACGGCGGCGTCGTCGCCCGGTCCGATGAGCGTGTGCGACGCGGCGGGAGTCCGGTTCAGGATCGCCTGGAGGATGCGCCCCTCGGAGACGTCGCCCAGGCGCGGATCATCGGCTTCGGGTCGGGAGGGCATGCTGTCAAAGGTAGCCTGGAAGCATGCTTCGTACCCGTCGCCTCGCTGCCCTCGCAGGTGCGGTGATCGTCTCGGCCGGTCTCGCCGGCTGCGCCACGACCGTGCACCTCGATCCGGCCGAGGATGCGAACAATCCCGCATGCGCCTCGGTCTCGGTGCTCCTCCCGGACAGCGTCGCCGGTTTCGACCGCGTCTGGACAGATGCCCAGGCCACCGGAGCGTGGGGCGAACCCACCACCGTCGTGCTGCGCTGCGGCGTCGAGCCCCCTGCACCGTCCGCTCTCGTGTGCACCACGCTCGGTGGCGTCGACTGGCTCGTGCTCGAGCAGGAGGAGAAGCGTCAGCGTCTGGTCACGTACGGACGCGACCCCGCCGTCGAGGTGAACATCCGCCGCGGGGAGCAGATCGACTTCCAGTCGATCGTCGACGCGATCTCCAAGAACATCCAGTCCGGTCTCGCGCCCGCGACCGCGCAGTGCACCGACCGGGTCGAGTTCCCCGCGAGCTGAGGCCGGCGGGGAACGTCGTCAGCGGCTCAGTCCGGCTTCGATGAGCTCGGTGATCAGGTCGCCGTAGCTCAGCCCGGACGCCACCCAGCACTTGGGGAACATCGAGATCGGCGTGAATCCGGGCATCGTGTTCAGCTCGTTCACGACCAGCTGGCCCGACGGGGTGACGAAGAAGTCGACCCGTGCGAGCCCCTTGCCGTCGACGGCCTCGAACACCCGGACCGCGGTCTCGCGCAGCTCCTGGATCAGCGCCTCGTCGACGTCGGCCGGGCACACGATCTCGACGCCGTCGCCGCCGAGGTATTTGCCTTCGAAGTCGTAGAAGTCGCGCGTGGTCAGGACGACCTCTCCGGGCAGCGACGCACGAGCGCGGCCGCCGTCGCGTCCGGCGAGGACGCCGACCTCGATCTCGCGCCCCTCGACCCGCGACTCCACCAGCACCTTCTCGTCCTCGGCGAAGGCGATCTCGAACGCGGCATCCAGCCCATCGCCATGATCGACCCGAGAGACGCCGACACTCGATCCCGCACTCGCGGGCTTCACGAAGACCACCGAGCCGAGAGTCGCCACGCGGTCGCGGACGCTCTGGGGATCGGCGAGCCACTCCCCGCGGCGCACCATGGTCCCCGGCGACACCGAGATGCCCGCAGCAGTGAGTGCGACCTTCGTGAAGTGCTTGTCCAGCGAGAGCGCAGAGTCGAGGATGCCGCAGCCCGCATATGGCATGTCGATGACCTCGAAGAAGCCCTGGATGGCACCGTCCTCGCCGTGCAGGCCGTGCAGCAGCGGAAGCACGACGTCGACCGTGCCGAGTCCCTCGGTCGTGCCGTCGGGGTGCACGACGCGCAGCGTGCGGTCGCCGCCCGGCTCGGGCCACAGCACACGAGTGCCGTTGTCGACCACCTCCGGCAGGTGCGCCGCGTCGAGCGGGAACTTCGCGGGGTCGTCGTCCTCCAGGACGAACGCGCCCTCACGGGTGATCCCCACCGGGATCACGGCATAGCGGTCGCGGTCAATCGCTCCCAGCACGCCCCCCGCCGTTGCGGAACTGATCGAATGCTCGCTGGAGCGCCCGCCGAAGAGCACCACCACCGTCTGCTTGTCCATGGTTGGTCCTCTCACCCTGCGGGGTGTCGTCGTCCGTCGTCAGGTGGGGTGCGATGTCCCGCGGGTCCATCTTGCCGTCGAGCACCATCTTCACCTGCTCGACGATGGGCATGTCGACTTCCGCCTCGCGCGCGAGCTGCAGGATGGGCGCGACGGAGGCCAGGCCTTCCGCGGTCTGCTGCATCTGCTTCACGACGTCCTGGAAGCTGTACCCCTGGCCGAGCAGGCGGCCGGCCGTGTTGTTTCGGCTCAGCGGGGACTGGCAGGTGGCGATGAGGTCTCCGAGGCCGGCGAGACCCTGGAGCGTCTCGGGGTGCGCGCCGTTCGCCACCGCGAAGTCGGTCATCTCGACGAGGCCTCGTGTGATGATCGACGCCTTGGTGTTCTCGCCGTAGCCGACACCGTCGACGATGCCGATGGCCACCGCGATGAGGTTCTTGAGCACGCCACCGAACTCGGTGCCGATCACATCGGTGTTCACGAACGTGCGGAAGTAGCTGTTCCGAGCAGCGCGCGCGACGATCTCGGCCGTCTCCTGGCTGCGCGAGGAGATCACGGCGGCCGTCGGCTGCTCGCGGGCGATCTCCAGGGCGAGGTTCGGCCCCGAGGCCACGGCGATCCGGTCGGGGTCGCAGCGCAGCTCCTGCTGGATCACCTGACTCATCCGCAGCCCGGTGCCGCGCTCGACGCCCTTCATGAGGCTGATGATCTTCGAATCGCTGTCGGCGAGCAGCGGCCGCAGTGCCTTCAGGTTCTCGCGCAGAGACTGGCTCGGCACCGAGAGGTAGACCTGCTCGACACCGTCCAGCGACGTGGCGAGCTCGTGCGTGGCGGCCATCGTCCGCGGCAGGTTGATCCCCGGCAGGTAGCGCGAGTTGCGCTTGGCCTCGTTGATCTCCTGCGCGAGCTCGGCACGGCGGGCCCACATGGTCACCTGGGCGCCGCCGTCGGCGAGGATCTTTCCGAAGGTGGTTCCCCAGCTGCCCGAGCCGATGACCGTGGCCCGAGGGCCGACCGGAGCGGTTCTCTTAGGAGTCAAGGCGTCCGGTCTCCTTCTGGCCATGGCTGGCGGGGTTCCACCGCTCCGCCGGCGCCTTCTCCTCGCGCAGCTCCTCGAGGAGCGCGGTGATCGCATTCATCAGACGGTTCGTCGCCTCGTTGAGGGCCGCGGGCTCGCCGGCGCGGTCGCGCAGATCCGAGACGTCGACCGGGTCGCCGATGAGCACTTGGACGGGCTTGCGCAGCGGCCAGAGGCTGAGGCCCTTCTGGTAGCGCCCCATGATCGCCTGCGTGCCCCACTGCGCCATCGGGATCAGCGGGATGCCGTCGGCGAGGGCGAGACGCACCGCGCCCGACTTGCCGCGCATCGGCCACAGCTCGGGATCGCGCGTGAGCGTGCCCTCGGGGTAGACAATCACGCCGCGGCCGTGCTCGACGAGCTCCTCCGACTGCTTCATGGTCTGCCGTGCGGATGACGCCGACGACGTGCGTGCGACCGGGATCATCCCGGTGCGATGCAGGAACCAGCCGAGGACGGGCACCTTGAACAGGCTCTCCTTGGCCATGAACCGCGGGGCGCGACCGGCTCTCCAGACGGCGACGGCGACGATGAGCGGGTCGAACTCCGAGTAGTGATTCGGCGCCAGGATGAACGAGCCCTGCTGCGGCAGCTTCTCCGCCCCCCTGACGCGGATCTTGGCGATCAGGGAGACGGGCGGGATCACCAGAGCCGCGAGCGGCCAGAACACGCTCGGCCGCCTCGTCTCCGATGATCGGGACGTCACCTCGGTCACCGGATGACGTCGAAGTCGGCGCCGAGCGCGTCGAGCTTGGCCAGGAACTTCTCGTACCCGCGGCTGAGGATGTCGACACCCGACACCTTCGACTCGCCGGTCGCGGTCAGCGCCGCGATGACGTGGCTGTATCCGCCGCGGAGGTCGGGCACCACGATGTCGGCGCCGTGCAGCGGCGTCGGGCCGGTGATGACCGCCGCCTGCTCGAGGTCCCGGCGAGGAACGCGACGGGGCCCGTCCTGCAGACCGCGCGGGTGCACGACGATGTCGGCGCCCATCTTGACCAGGGCGTCCGTGAATCCCATGCGGTTCTCGTACACGGTCTCGTGCACGACGGAGCGGCCGTGCGCCTGCGTCAGGGCGACGACGAGCGGCTGCTGCCAGTCCGTCATGAAGCCGGGGTGCACGTCGGTCTCGATCACGACGGGCTTGATCTCGCCGTCGCGGCGGAACAGGATGCCGTCCTCCTGGATGTCGAACCAGCCGCCCGCCTTGCGGAAGACGTTGAGGAAGGTCAGCATCTCCTGCTGCTTGGCACCGCCGACGAAGATCTCGCCGTCCGTGGACAGCGCGGCGGAGGCCCAGGACGCGGCCTCGTTGCGGTCGAAGATCGACCTGTGGTCGTAGCCGCGGAGCTTCTCGACGCCCTCGATCACGATGACGCGGTTCGGCTCGTAGGAGATGATCGCGCCCATCTTCTGCAGCACGGCGATCAGGTCCATGATCTCGGGCTCGATGGCGGCGTTGCGCAGTTCTGTGACGCCCTCGGCGCGGACGGCGGTGAGGAGCACCTGCTCCGTGGCGCCGACGCTCGGGTACGGGAGGTGGATGTTCGCCCCGTGCAGGCGGGTGCCGCCGGTGGAGAGGCGGATGCCGCTCGGGAGCTTCTCGACGATGGCCCCGAACTTGCGCAGCGCGTCGAGGTGGAAGTCGATGGGACGGTCGCCGATGCGGCAGCCGCCGAGGTCGGGGATGAACGCCTGGCCGAGACGGTGCAGCAGCGGGCCGCAGAACAGGATCGGGATGCGGGAAGCGCCGGCGTGGGCGTCGATCTCCTCGAAGTGGGCGGATTCGACGTCGCTCGGGTCGAACACGAGCGAACCGGGCTCGTCGCCCTCCGAGACGCGGACGCCGTGCACCTCGAGCAGCGACCGCACGACGGCGACATCGCTGATCGCCGGGACGTCACGCAGCGTGCTCACGGTCTCGCCGAGCAGGGAGGCGACCATGGCCTTGGTGGCCAGGTTCTTCGCACCCTTGACGTCGACGCGGCCCCGAAGCGGACGCCCGCCTCGAATGGCGAGGACGTCTCCGGTGAGTGCAGGGACTCCGTCCGGAAGAGCGTCGCGCACAGGTGTCGTCATTCGGAGCCTCACTTCATTCACGGATTTCGGGGGCGGGTTGCCCCTGGCTCCCCCGCCCCCACCGTCTACTGAACGGGAAGGGTTCGGGGCCGCCACGACTCGCGACGGGCCTCGAACTGCGCGATCTTGTCTTCGTTGCGCAGCGTGAGCCCGATGTCATCGAGCCCTTCGAGGAGCCGCCATCTAGTGTAATCGTCGATCCCGATCTCGGCCTGGACGTCGCCGATCGACGCGGTCCGCGCCTCGAGGTCGACCGTCATCTGCACCCCGGGATTCCGGTCGATCTCGGCCCAGAAACGCTCGAGATCCTCTTCCGAGATGGTCGCGGCGAGCAGACCCTGCTTGCCCGAGTTGCCCCGGAAGATGTCGGCGAAGCGGGGGCTGAGCACGACCTTGAAGCCGAAGTCCCGCAGCGCCCAGACGGCGTGCTCACGACTGGAGCCGGTGCCGAAGTCCGGCCCGGCGAGAAGCACAGAAGCGCCCTGGAAGGGAGCCTGGTTGAGGACGAACTCGGGATCCTGCCGCCAGCCGTGGAACAGGGCGTCCTCGAAGCCGGTCTTCGTGACGCGCTTGAGGAACACGGCCGGGATGATCTGGTCGGTGTCGACGTTGGAGCGCTTCAGCGGAGCGGCGATACCGGTGTGGGTGGTGAACTTCTCCATGATTCAGATCCCTTCCGTCAGGTCGCTCGGGCTGGACAGCGTTCCGCGGATCGCGGTCGCGGCGGCGACGAGGGGCGACACCAGGTGCGTGCGCCCTCCCTTGCCCTGGCGCCCCTCGAAGTTGCGGTTGGAGGTGGACGCGCAGCGCTCCCCCGGCGCGAGCTGGTCGGGGTTCATCCCCAGACACATCGAGCATCCCGCGAAGCGCCACTCCGCACCGAAGTCCTTGATGACCTTGTCGAGCCCCTCGGCCTCGGCCTCCAACCGCACCCGCGCGGATCCGGGGACGACCATCACCCGCACCCCGTCGGCCTTCTTCTTGCCCTGGATGATCGACGCGAACGCCCGCAGGTCCTCGATCCGGCTGTTCGTGCACGAGCCCATGAAGACCGCGTCGACGGGGACCTCCTTGAGCGGCGTCCCTGGCGTCAGGTCCATGTACTCCAGCGCCCGCTCGGCGGCGGCCCGCTCGTTGGGGTCGACGATCTCGGCGGGGTTCGGCACGGACGAGGACAGCGAGCTGCCCTGGCCGGGGTTCGTCCCCCAGGTCACGAACGGCTCGAGGTCGTCGGCGTCGATGAAGACCTCGGCGTCGAAGGTCGCGCCTTCATCGGTCGGCAGCGTGCGCCAGTAGGCCACGGCGTCGTCCCAGTCCTGCCCCTTCGGGGCGTGCGGGCGGCCCTCGAGGTACGCGAAGGTGGTCTCGTCCGGCGCGACCATGCCGGCGCGGGCGCCGGCCTCGATCGACATGTTGCAGATGGTCATGCGCCCCTCCATGGAGAGGGCGCGGATCGCGCTGCCGCGGTACTCGAGCACGTAGCCCTGGCCACCGCCGGTGCCGATCTTGGCGATGACCGCGAGGATGATGTCCTTCGCCGTGACGCCGGGACGCAGCGTGCCCTCGACGTTGATCGCCATGGTCTTGAACGGCTTGAGCGGCAGCGTCTGCGTGGCCATGACGTGCTCGACCTCGCTGGTGCCGATGCCGAACGCCATCGCTCCGAAGGCGCCGTGCGTCGAGGTGTGCGAATCGCCGCAGACGACCGTGATGCCGGGCATGGTCAGCCCCAGCTGCGGTCCGACGACGTGCACGATGCCCTGCTCGGCGTCGCCGAGGGAGTGCAGGCGCACGCCGAACTCGGCCGCGTTGCGTCGCAGTGTCTCGATCTGCGTGCGACTGGTCAGGTCGGCGATCGGCTTGTCGATCTCCCACGTCGGGGTGTTGTGATCCTCGGTCGCGATCGTCAGGTCGAGTCGGCGCAGCGGCCGCCCCTCGCTGCGCAGACCGTCGAAGGCCTGCGGGCTGGTGACCTCGTGCACGAGGTGCAGGTCGATGTAGATGAGGTCCGGCTCGCCGTTCTCGCCCTTGACGACGAGGTGGTCGTCCCAGACCTTCTCGGCGAGGGTCCTGCGGCGTGCGGAATCGGCACCGTTTGCGGGGGTGGTCATTGCGTGTCTCCTGTGGCTGGCGGTACGGCCCACGATGGACTCCGCGACGAGGAGGGGCTCAGATCGAGGTCTCGTCGCGGCGCCTAAGAAGAAGGAGGACGGTCCGCATGACGTCAGATTACCACCGCCCGAGCGTGCTCCGACCCGTCATGACACTCTGTTGAGGACCTGAACGACCGAGAGGGACCGCATGACCGTCGACACCGCCCGCTTCGCCACCCGCGCGGTCCATGCGGCGAGAAGCCGCGAGACCGCCGCGTCCCGCGCGACGCCGATCTACCTCACGGCGGGCTTCGAGTTCGACGACTTCGACCATGCGGCCGACCACTTCAGCACCGGCACCGGATTCGGGTACACCCGTACCGGGAACCCGACCGTGCGCGCGGTGGAGCGTCAGCTCGCCGACCTCGAAGGCGGCGCAGACGCGGTCCTGGTGGCCAGCGGCCAGGCGGCTGTCGCCACCGCGCTCCTCACCGTGGCCGGCGCGGGCGATCACATCGTGTCATCGACCCACATCTACGAGGGCAGCCGCGGACTGTTCCTGGACAACCTGGCGCGCCTGGACATCGAGACGACGTTCATCGACGACATCGCCGACCCCGATGCCTGGCGTTCGGCGATCCGACCGAACACGCGCGCGCTGTTCGCCGAGTCCATCGCCAACGCCCGCAACGACGTGCTCGACATCGCCGCGGTCGCCGCGATCGCCGACGAGTCCGCCATCCCGCTGATCATCGACAACACGCTGGCCACTCCCGCGCTGCTGCGCCCGATCGAGCACGGGGCGGCGATCGTCGTCCACTCCGCGTCGAAGTTCCTGGCAGGACACGGCTCGGTGCTCGGCGGCGTGATCGTCGACGACGGCCGCTTCGACGCCGAGCACGCCGGCCACAACGCCCCGCACCTCGTCCTCCCCGGCCGAGGCGGCACCCCCAGCGTCGTCGCCCGGCACGGTGGCAACGCACGGATCGGATACGCGCGCGAGTCGGTGGCGCCCCGCTTCGGATCCTCCCCCTCTCCGCTCAACGCGTTCCTGATCGGCCAGGGCGCCGAGACGCTCAGTCTGCGCGTCGAACGCCAGTCCGGCAGCGCACTCCGGATCGCGCAGTGGCTGGAGGCGCACGAAGAGGTCGAGAGCGTCGACTACGTCGGGCTCCCCTCGCACCCCGACCACGAGACGGCCCTGCGCTACCTGCACGGTGGATTCGGCTCGATCTTCACCTTCACCCTCCGCGGGGGGCTGCCCGCCGCCCGCCGATTCGTGGAGCAGGTGCAGGTGTTCACGCACATGACCCACATCGGCGACGTCCGCTCCCTGGTCCTGCACCCGGGGACCACCAGCCACGCCCAGCGCACAGAGGAGGAACGCGAAGCACTCGGCGTCCGTCCGGGCACGCTGCGCCTGTCGATCGGGATCGAGGACATCGACGACCTCCTCTCGGACCTCGCCCAGGTTCTCGCCGGCGTGCGGGAGGCCGTGGCATGAGTCGCCCGCAGCACTTCGGCTGGTTCCTCGCCCGCGGGTTCGGCCCTCAGGGCTGGGGCTACCCCTCGCTGGACTGGGACTACGACTGGACGCGGCCGGAGATCTA
>Ga0160431_100786_pt1 | contig 10587 bp, 7 predicted proteins | sample HID1971K_E0MG_FD_108212 | JGI IMG/M metagenome (GOLD analysis project Ga0160431, IMG submission 108212) | Enriched millipede-associated microbial communities from UW Madison campus, WI, USA - HID1971K_E0 MG | ecosystem: Host-associated > Arthropoda: Insects > Digestive system > Unclassified ...
CTGCTCGAGCTGCCGGAGCGTCTCGTCATCGAACCCCGTGTCGAAGCCGGGATCGGCCTCGAAGAGGGCGCGGACGAGATCGGCGACGAACGCGACGCGGTCGGGCCAGATGCGGAACACCGTCGAGCGCGGAACCCCGGCGGCGCGGATCAGGTCCTCGAGCTCGATGTTGGCGTAGTCGAGCAGCAGCCCTTCGGCTTTGACGCGCGCGACGGCGACGTCGAGCATGAGCGCGCGCGTCTCGCCGGCAGGTCTCCGCGATCGGGTTTCAGAGTGCGGCACGGTTCGATTATCGCCCCGGACTCCCCCGCTGTCCGGTCCCCATGCCGTCGAGACGGAGGTCGCGGCGCCGGGTCCCCAGAACCCGACACCGACCCGGTCCGCACGACGGCATGGGGCCGTCGGCCGATCGCGGGCTCGATCCCCCAGGTCTCGAGCCCGTTGGATACTCTAGAGACTGGGAGTCTCACATCTCAAATCGATTGATCAGTCGCTGAGCAGAACCTGATCGACCATCAGGTGACCCCAGTCGCCAGTGGCGTCGTCGAGGATCTGGATCTGCGCCGTGCGCCCGGCGAACTCGCGGACGTCCCACTCGACGTGGCGCAGTCGCGCGGAGTCGTCGCCGGTCGCGGTGCGCACGGGCAGCCCGTCGACGAGGAGCTGCACCGAAGTTGCTGGCTCCACGCCCAGCGGGTGATCGCCGCCCCCGATCAGCAGGTGGACGAAGTTGCGGTCGATGCCGAATCCCGGCGAGGTGATCGTTCCGGTCGCGGGGTCTCCCCCGCCTGCGAAGGTGTCGGCGACGCGGGCACCTTCCTGTCCGACGAAGTCGGCGGGGCTCGGACCGGTGGCGTCGAAGCTGCCGGTCGCCGTCCATCCCGCCCCCCACGACGCTCCCTCGAAGTCGCCGATGATCCTCGCGGGGCGCTGTGCGACGCAGCCGAACTCGGTGATCGTCAGGTCGCGGAACGTGGCCGCTCCGCCGGACGAGTACAGGGCGATTCCGGCATCGCCGGAAGGGGCGAACACCTGGCTGGAGTGCACGTAGCGGCCGTCGCCGACGAACACCTCGATCGTGGTCCGGTCGACGAGGATGCGCAGATGCACCCCGTCCGCGTCAGGCGTGAAGGGCGTGCGGCTCTCGGTCTTCCCTGTCCCGGCCGGATAGCCGGTCTGGCCCCGATTGAGATACGCGTAGGTCTCGGTCAGCCCGACATCGGCGTGCCGCATACCATCGGCCGAGCGTCGAAGCTGCAGGCCGATGTTGGTCGCGGTCTGCGACGTCACGTCGGCCTCCACCTGATACGCCTCCCCCTCGTACGCGAGCGGGAGGAACCCGTCGACGGTCACGTCGCCGAGCTCCGCACGCGTCGTGGCGATGTTCTCGAGCGCGGCGACCGGCTGCGACACCAGGCTGAAGGACGAGCCGTAGCGGGTGAGGCGGATCTCCCGGGTGATCGAGTCGGTGCCGTTGAAGCCGTCCGACGACCATGTCGGGGTCGAGTGCGCATAGTCCCAGTTGTTCATCCAGCCGACGGCGTACCGGCGGTCCAGCGGCGCCGTCGGATCCTCCCAGGTCACCGCGCCGTACCAGTCGAACCCGTGATCCAGCCATTGCGGAGCATCCTGGTCGAACGCGAACGACGTCCCGTCGAACGATCCCGTCCAGTACGCGAAGGTCGCGGGCTCGTTCGTCGCGTAGCCGTTCGCGCTGACGCCGAACACCCATTTCAGCGAGCCGTCGTCTGCGCGGATCCGGAAGAGATCGGGGCATTCGATCGTGCCGATCCCCGGATTCACGTACTCCCACGCCCGCGACCAGGCCTTGAGGTCCGCAGAGGTGTAGAAGCTCACGCGGTCGCGCTCGGCGATCAGTGCCACCCAGCGGCCGCGGTCGGCGTCCCACACGATCTTCGGATCACGGAAGTCCGCCCGCCCGCCGTTGGGGATGACGGGCTGGTCGCCGTACGGCCGGAAGTTGCGGCCCCCGTCCGTCGAGTACCAGAGGAACTGCGCCTGCGGACCGGAGGCGTCCGCCTGTTGGGCGAGGGTGGGGTGATCCATCTGCGTGACGAGCATCACGACCGCGCCGGCACCGAAGCCGGCGGTGTTCGCGGCGTCGACCACGGCCGACCCCGACCAGAGGTCGTAGTTCTCGTTCGTCTTCTTCGGTGCGGCGATGCCCTGGTCCGCGAACACCACGCCGTCGTACGAGGTCGCGAGCCGCCACTCCGTGCCGAAGTTCGCGGTCGGATCCGCGTCGTAGTCGCTGTTGTACAGGTAGTAGTAATGGAATCTGCCGTCGACGAAGACCGGCCGCTGCGGGTCGTTCTTCCAGTGATCCGGCACCGTGAAGTGGTACTGGGCGCGATACCCGTCGTCCGGATCGGCGGCACGGGCCTCGCCCACGGCCGCCGGTCCGCTCACGACACCTCCGGCCACTCCCACGCCCACCACGGCGAGGACCCCGGCCGCAAGGCGCGCCCGTCCTGGTTGTGAAGCTGACACCATCGTCATCCTTTCTCCCGCGGACCTGCCATCCCCAGCGCGGGCCGAGGCAGGTCCGCACCGCCCCGGCCCCTCGAGTTCAGGCGAGCGCGCCGGCGGCCTCTCGACGCACCAGTCGGACTCCGTCCCAGCTCACCGGCATGGGGTCGGTGATCCCGCCCACGAACCGTCCGTCCTCGCCGGCGTTTCGGAAGGCGAAGAGGAGCCACTGTCCATCGGACCGGCGCTGCAGGAGCCGCCCGACATACAGCCGTTCGTCGGTCAGGGGGTACGCCGCGTCGATGTCGAACGGCCCGAGCGGGCTCTGAGCAGGGACCGCCCAGGTCCCCCCTCCCGCACCGCGCCGGGCCGGTGTGGCATGCTCGCCGAGGCACGAGAAGATCAGCACCGGGCGCCCGTCGACGATCTCCGCCTGCAGAACCTCGAGCTGCCCGAACCCGTCCGGGCTCGGTGCGCTCAGCGGTTCGCGGAGCTCCCACGTGCGCAGGTCGGCCGACCACGCATGACCCACGACGCCCCGTCCCGCGACCGGGCCTTCGGCCGCGCGAGCGGTGAGGAGCATGTGCCAGCCGTCCCCGTCCGGGTCCGGGAACACCCAGGGGTCGCGGAAGGCCTCGTCATGCCAGGCACCGCTCGAGAGCTTCTCGTACCACGGCCCCTGCGCCTCCAGCACGGGGCCATCCGCCTTCGTCCACACGAGCAGATCGGGCGACGTGGCGTAGCCGATGCGCTGGACGTTCTTGCCGTCGGGCGCCGGCGAGGCGCCCGTGTAGAACATGAACCAAGTGCCGTCCGCATGCCGCACCACCGACCCGGTCCAGGTGGCCAGCTCGTCGAAGGCCGGGGCGTCGCTGCGCACGAGCGCGTCCTCGACCTGCGTCCATCGGACGAGGTCCGTCGAGATCGCGTGGCCGATGGAGGCGCGGTAGTGGCGGGCATCGGGATCGCGCAGCGCGCGAGAGGCGTAGAGGAAGAAGAGGTGGTAGCGGTCGCCGTCGTCGGCGAACCAGAAGTCCCATACCCACGAGCCGGGGAGGTCGAACACAGTAGTCCTTCGAGGTCATGCGCGATCGGTGTGGATCGCGCGACGTGCAGATCACGGCCGGGCGGCCGGATTCGGTCGGTGGTCGGCTCACGCCGTGCGGACTGCGGCGAGCTCGTCGCGACGGGGCGGATCGGCACCGGGTCGCGACACCGTGATGGCGGCGGCGAGCGCGCACCGGCGCAGCAGGGCCTCGACCTCGGCGGTGCCGAAGTCGCTGCCGCGAGCCGCGCCCACAGGTCCCGCCGCGCCGCCGACGAGAAGACCGTCGACGAGCGCGCCCATGAACGTGTCGCCGGCGCCCACGGTGTCGACGACGTCGGTCGTGAACGCCGGCACCGCCACCTCGCTGTCGGCGGTCACGCCGACGGCGCCGTCGGAGCCGAGTGTGACGACCACCAGCGCAGGGCCGCGCGCCACCCACTCGCGCGCCACGTCGACGGGGTCGCTTCCGGGGCGGAGCCAGCGCATGTCTTCGTCGCTGGCCTTCACGACGTCGGCGAGATCCACGAGGCCGTCCACGCGGCGGCGGACCCGCGCCGGGTCGTCGACGAGGGCCGGCCGGATGTTCGGGTCGTAGGTGACGATCGCTCCCCTGCGCGCGGCCCGCACGAGCTCCGCGATCCGCGCGGCACCCGGCTCGATGACCGCAGCCACCGAGCCGACGTGGACCAGGTCCGCCGTGCCGACGATGCGGCCCGCCAGCTGCGCGATGTCCCCGTCGAGATCCCAATCGAGATCGAACTCGTACGACGCGGCGCCGGACGTGTCCAGGTGTGCGGTCGCGGTGGCCGTGCGCACCGCATCGATCGCGACGACCTCGACGTCGGAGTCCTCGAGCCATCGCCGTACCCGACGGCCACGGTCGTCGTCGGCGAGGCGCGTGACGAGCGTCGGCCGCCGGCCCAGGCGGCCGAGGGCCAGAGCGGTGTTCGCGGGGCTGCCGCCGGGCGCTTCGTCGATCTCCCCGGTCGCCCGATGGACGATGTCGATGAGCGCCTCGCCGATCACGAAGACGCGTGGCGGGGCGACCGTCATCCCTTCACCCCGCTCGCCGCGATGCTGCTGACGAACGCGCGCTGGAAGATGAGGAAGACGATGAGGACGGGGATGGTGATCAGGGAGGTGTACGCCATGACCTCGCCCCACGCGGTGTTGAGCTGGAAGAAGTACTGCATGCCGACCATGACCGGCCGCAGCTCCTCCTTCTGCACCACCATGAGCGGCCAGAGATACTGGTTCCACGCCGGGAGGAAGGTGAGGATCGCGACCGTGGCGAATGCCGGCCCCGACAGAGGCACGAGGATGCGCCGGTAGATCGTGAACCAGCTCGCCCCGTCGATGCGGGCCGCCTCGTCCAGCGACTTCGGGATCGTCGAGAAGTACTGGGTGAACAGGAAGATCGAGAACGCGTTCGCGACGAAGGGCACGATCTGCACCTCGTAGGTGTTGAGCCAGCCGAAGTCGTACTTCAGCACCCCGCCCTCCACCACGAGGGTCGGCAGCTGCGCCACCCAGTAGACCATCGGAACCGCGATCGTCTCGAACGGCACGATGAGCGTCGCGATCACCAGCGCGAGGACGACGATTCGTCCCTTCCACTCGAGCCTCGACAGCGCGAACCCCGCCATCGAGCTGACGATGAGACCGAGACCGACCGTGAGCACGGTCACGAGCACCGAATTGAAGAGGAACTGCGCGACGGGCACCCGGTCGAAGACGCCGAAGTAGTTGTCGAGACTGATGTCGCCGACCGGCAGGAACGCCATCGGCGAGTCGATGTCCTGCAGGATCTGGCTGTCGGGCTTGAGGCGCGACACGAACATGAAGAACAGCGAGAACAGGAAGACGATGCCGAACAGCGACAGCGCGACGTAGAGGAGGATCTTGCCCCGAACCCGCTGGGACTTCTCGCTGCGGACCGGCGCCGGCGGGGAGGGTCGACGCGCATCGCTCGCTGTGGTGAGTGTTCTGGTGGCAGTCATGTCAGTCCTTCTCTCGGGTGAGCCGGCGCTGGATGAGCGCGATCGCGAGGACCGCGACGAAGAAGATCAGCGAGATCGCGGCCGCGTAGCCGATCTCCTGCTGCTCGTATCCCTTGCGCACGGCATGGAAGACGATCGTCGAGGTGGAGTTCACCGGGCCGCCCTGCGTCATGACGTCGACCTGCACGAAGAGCCCGAGTGCGGCGATCGTGATGGTGACGAGGACGAAGACCATCGTGGGCCGAAGGCCCGGCCACGTCACGTTCGTGAACTGACGCCATGGGCTCGCGCCGTCCATCTTGGCGGCCTCGTAGAGCTCTTCCGGGATGGTCTGCAGTCCCGACAGCCAGATGATCATGTGGAAGCCGACGGCCTGCCAGATCGAGAGCACGATGATGGCCCCGAGCGCCGTGTTCGGGTCGTTCAGCCAGTCGACCCCGGTCCACGCTCCGAAGGTGAGGGCGTCGATCATCGAGTTGATGAGCCCGTCCTTCTGGTACATGAACTTCCACAGGATCGACACGACCACGATCGACGTGACGACCGGGATGAAGAAGATCACGCGGAAGGCGGTGACGCCTCGCATGCGACGGTTCACGAGCACGGCGAGCAGCAGTCCGAGACCCGCCTGGACGGGGACGACCACGAGGGCGAAGACGGCCGTGTTCCCCACGGACTGGATGAACACCGGGTCGGCGGTGAACGCGCGGATGAAGTTGTCGAACCCGACGAAGCGCGGCGGGTTCGGTGAGATGAGTCGCGCGTTCGTGAACGACAGCGTGAACGCGAGGATCACGGGGATGATCAGGAACAGGACGAGGAGGATGCCGGCGGGGGCGATCATCCCGAGGCCGGCCCAGGTCTCGCGTCCCTTGATGGAGCGGAAGCGACGGAGGGCGCGCCGAGGCTCCTCGGCGGCGACCGTCGGCGGAGTGACAGTCATTGCAGATCTCTCTTGAGGATGTGCCGGCGGGGGCGTCGAGCCCCCACCGGCACGCGGATCACTGGAAGCCGTACCCGTCGTTCGACGCGATGTTCGCGTCGATCTCCGACACGGCGCGATCGAGCGTCTCCTGGACGTCGGCGCCGTTCATGATGTCCTTCGCGGCGGTCTCGAACGTCGTCGAGATGACCGCATAGGCGGGCGTCTCCGGGCGCAGCACGGCGTACTGCTGCGAGAACTCGACGAACGGGCGCAGGGCGCCGTCGTCGCCGAAGTACTCCGACGCCTGCGCGGCGGCATCCGTCGCCGGGATCACGACCTGCTTGTCGGCGAACTCGGTGATGTACTTGTCCTGGAAGCTGAACTCGAGGTACTCGCGGGCTCCGTCGGCGTCGTTGCACCCGTCCGAGATCGCCCACTGCCAGGAGCCGCCGCCGATCTTCGGCCCGGTGCCGAGGTCCGGCGGGGGCAGGATCAGCAGGTCGTCGCCGACCGCGTCGAGCGCGGCGACGGCGTTCCACACGCCGGTGTAGCTGAGTGCGACCTCGTCGTCCACGAACTCCTGGTTGCCGACGGTGCCGCTGTTGCCGGCATATCCGTCGGCGAACAGACCGGCGAACCACTCTCCCCACGCGGTCGCCTCGGGGCCGTTGAGGGCGCCGTCGGCCGACAGCATGGTCGAGCGGTCGATCAGATCGCCGCCGAAGCTCTGGAGGAACGGCGAGTACGCGTAGGGCCACCACTCGCCGGTGTCCTCGGCACCGATGTCGATCGGCGTCTCATAGCCCCCGGCCTTCAAAGCCGCGAGCGCGTCGTCGAACTCGTCCTTCGTCCACGGCTCGTCGACGGTCGGGATGCGGATGCCGTTGGCGTCGAGCACGGACTCGCGGGCGAAGATCGCCAGCGCCGCGTCCCAGTACCCGGCCGAGTAGATCTCGCCGTCCCAGGTGCCGACGGCCGTCGGCAGCAGCGAGTCGGTGAGCTCGGTGGGCAGTTCGAGCGGCTGCAGATAGCCGGCCCATGCCCAGTTCGGCATGATCGGCCCGTCGAGGTCGAGAAGGCAGGGGAGGTCGCCGGATGCCGCGGCCGCGACGATCGCGTCGTTGTACGCGCCCTGCGGGAACGACTCGTGCACGACCTCGTACTCGTCCTGAGACGCATTGAAGTCGGAGATGATCTGCTCGTAGACCTCCAGCTCAGCGGGATTGCCCGCCGAGTGGGTCCACATCGTCAGCTGTGTGCGACCGTCGGCCGTGGTGGTGTCACCTTGGCCGGCCTGCCCGCACCCGGTCAGGGCGATCGCCGTGACCAGGCCTGCGGACACGAGGATCGGGGTCCTTGTGCGCATTGTTGTGGTTTCCTTTTCTTGGTGACTCACGCCCGCGTGGGTCACCGATCGGGGGCCGCCCGTGGCGGCCGCTCGGTGTGTGAAGCCCGTCGCCGGTTCGGTTTGGCGACTTGCGCCGGCGGCGGGCCTACGGAGTCTCGTCGGATGACGGGACACTCCATGAGGTGCGTGGCGTCCACATCCCCCTCTGCGCGGACGCCGAGCGCGACCTCCATCGCCCAGCGGCCCATGGCGTAATGGGGCAGGGCGACGGTGGTCAGTGGGGGATCCTGTTCCGCAGCGATGAGCTGCTGGTCGTCGTAGCCGACGACCGACAGGTCACGCGGGATGTCGAGGCCGCGGCGGTGCGCGGCGATGTACACGCCGGCGGCCATGCGGTCGTTGAAGCAGAAGACGGCGGTGGGGCGCTGCTCGTCCGGGAGATCGAGGAGCGCCTCTGCGGCCGCGCGCCCGCCGTGCGCCGAGGTCTCCCCCCTGACGTGCAGTGCGGGATCCTCGGGGATCCCCGCCTCGGCGAGCGCCTCGCGATACCCGTCGTGACGCAGCCGCGAAGCGATGGGGCCTGGATCGTCGGTGTCGACGTAGGCGATGCGCCGGTGCCCGGCGGCGACGAGCTCCCGCACGGCGGCCGCGCCGCCGGCGCGATCGTCGGGGACGACGCTGCGGTAGCCTCCCGCCTCAGGTCGGCAGTCGAGGAAAACGGTCTGCGGGGAGACGCCCTGCGGGACGTCGACCACCCGGTGCCACATGCACGCGTAGATCATCGCGTCGACCTGCTGGGCGGTGAGCGCACGGATCGCCTCGCGCTCGATGGCGTCATCGCCGCCGGTGTCGAGGAGGTAGACCAGGTGGCCGTTCTCGCGCGCCGCGTCCTGTGCGCCGGCCAGCATGCGCCCGGCGAACGGCGTCGTCGCGATCTGATCGGAGATGAGCCCGACCGTGCGCGTCTGCTGGGTGCGCAGGCCCCGCGCGACGGAGCTCGGGGCGTAGCCGACCGCGCGGGCGGCGTCGCGCACCCGCTGCCGCGTCTCGTCGGAGATCCGCGACTCGACGTCGTTCATGACAAGCGAGACCGTGGTCACCGACACGCCGGCGGCTGCCGCCACATCTGAGATCCGGGCCCGGGCCATGTCGTGACACTCCATTGTGATAAATCGATTTATCGAACGGACTCGATTATGAACCGAGCGGTGGCGGGCCGTCAAGTGCCGGTTCGCGAAACTCCATGCACGTGGATCCGCATGTGCGACATCCGCTCCCGCATGTCACCATGGGAAACCGCTATGCAAATCGATTTGCATACATCGAATCGAAGGAGCAACCAGAAATGCACACTCCCCCGAAGCGCGTCAGGCGCCTCCTGACAGGTGGGATCACCGCGGCCGCCGTCGCCGTCACGGCGCTCGCCGGCCTCCCGGGCGCGGCTGCCGCGACCACCGGGACCGCGGCCGCCCTGCCGGATCTGCAGGACGGCCCGCAGGCCACCACGCACACGCAGCAGGCCTACGCTCCCGAAGACGACTTCACCGCGAAGTGGACGCGCGCGGACGCCCGGCAGCTCAAGCGCCTGTCGGATCCGACCGCGGGCTCACAGCAGAACTCGATGCCCGCCGAGCTCACCATGCCCGCGGTTCCGCAGGACTTCCCGGACATGAGCAACGAGCAGGTGTGGGTCTGGGACTCCTGGCCGCTGACCGATGAGGACGCCAACCAGTACAGCGTCAACGGCCAGGAGATCATCTTCTCGCTCGTGGCCGACCGCAACCTCGTGTTCGACGAGCGCCACGTGTTCGCGAAGATCGGCTACTTCTATCGCCCCGCCGGCGTCCCCGCCGATGAGCGTCCGGAGAACGGCGGCTGGACATACGGCGGCCTCGTCTTCGACGAAGGAGTGACCGGCAAGATCTTCCCCGACCAGTCGTACAGCCACCAGACCCAGTGGTCGGGTTCGGCGCGCATCTCGAAAGGCGGCGAGATCAAGCTGTTCTTCACGGACGTCGCGTTCTACCGCAACGAGGATGGCAGCAACCGCAAGCCCTACGACCCGCGCATCGCACTGAGCGTCGGCAAGGTGCACGCCAACAAGAACGGCGTGAAGCTGACGGGATTCGACAAGGTCACCGACCTGCTGCAGGCCGATGGCACGTACTACCAGACCGGTGCGCAGAACGAGTTCTTCAACTTCCGCGACCCGTTCACGTTCGAGGACCCGGCCCACCCCGGTGAGACCTACATGGTCTTCGAGGGCAACTCCGCCATGCCCCGCGAGAGCGCGACGTGCAACGAGGAGGACCTCGGCTACCGCGAGGGCGACCCCTACGCGGAGACGGTCGAGCAGGTGAACGCCTCGGGCGCCACGTACCAGATCGGCAACGTCGGCCTCGCCAAGGCGAAGAACAAGGAGCTCACCGAGTGGGAGTTCCTGCCGCCCATCCTGTCGGCGAACTGCGTCACCGACCAGACTGAGCGTCCGCAGATCTACATGAAGGACGGCAAGTACTACCTCTTCACCATCAGCCACCGTGGCACGTTCGCGAACGGCATCGATGGTCCCGAGGGCGTCTACGGGTTCGTCGGCGACGGGATCCGCAGCGACTACCAGCCGATGAACTCCGGTTCGGGCCTGGCGCTGGGCAACCCGACGAATCTGAACTTCGCCGGGGGGCAGCCGTTCGCGCCGGACTACAACCAGCCGATCGGGCACTTCCAGGCGTACTCGCACTACGTGATGCCCGGCGGACTGGTGCAGTCCTTCATC
>Ga0160431_100787_pt1 | contig 10587 bp, 14 predicted proteins | sample HID1971K_E0MG_FD_108212 | JGI IMG/M metagenome (GOLD analysis project Ga0160431, IMG submission 108212) | Enriched millipede-associated microbial communities from UW Madison campus, WI, USA - HID1971K_E0 MG | ecosystem: Host-associated > Arthropoda: Insects > Digestive system > Unclassified ...
GTGCGCGGCGGTGACTCCTGCGGCGCCGCCCCCTCAGTACCGCGCCGAGAACGCGCCGTCCGATTGGAGCAGCTGACCCGAGATCCAGCGCCCCTCCTCCGAGACGAGGAACTCCACCACCGCCGCCACGTCGGCGGGGCGTCCGAGCCGACCGAGCGGAGTCATCCCGGCCAGTTCCGTGCGCGTCCCCTCGTCCATCCACCCGGTGTCGATGGGGCCGGGATTGAGCACGTTGGCCGAGATGCCGCGCGGGCCGAGCTCGCGGGCCGCGGAGATGACCAGCCGGTCCAATGCGCCCTTCGACGCACCGTAGGGCAGATTCCCCGTCACGTGATCGCTGGTGAGGGCCACGATCACTCCCCCGTCGGCGCCGATCTGCCGCGCGAACGCCGCGATCAGCAGCAGGCTGGCGCGGGCGTTGACGGCGACATGCCGGTCGAAGCTCTCCGCTGTGGTGTCGAGGATGCCCGACTCCACGTCGTGCGCATGGCTCAGGATGAGCGCCGTGAGGGGGCCGTGCGCGGCGCGCACCTCGGCGATCAGCGCTTCGGGGCCCTCCGGGGTGGAGAGATCGGCGAGGTGGTCGGCATCGTCGAGGTCGCTCGTGACGACGGTCCACCCGGCCGCGCGCAGTCGGGGGACGATGCCGGCGGCGATGCTGTTCGCGCGGGCGGCACCGGTGATCAGGGCGAGGGGCATCCGGCCACGCTACCGGACCGTGAAGAGGGTCAGGTCGCGAGGCACATCACGGCGGTCCCGCCGGCGAGCGCCCACGACTCGATCGTCAGGAGGTGCGCCGTGCGACCGTGATGCACGGGTTCGACGAACCACGCCTCCACGATGTTCCACAGCACCACGCCGATCACACCCCCGACGATGACGATCGCCAGCAGGCCGGAGAGACCGCCGTGCCCGCCATGCGCATCCACCGGCGCAGCCGCGGTCGGCGCCGCATCGGTCGACGCGCTCTCGAAGGAGCAGACGGCCAGGAGGAGCGCGACGAGTGCTCGGCGGAAGCACGCGGCCGCATCCGACCTCCCGCGGACGCCCATCGTGCCGAGCATCGCCGAGAGCAGCAGCACGGCCCCGAGCAGCAGGCCCGCGATCGGGGCACCACCCGTGATCGCGGTCACCAGTATCGCCACGGCCATGACCAGCACGGTCAGGCGGCCCTGCCACGGGACGGCTCGGCCGACCGCGAGCGAGGCCGCTGCCGCGACGACGGCCGCCGCGGCCATCAGCCAGGGCGCCGCCGGCACGAGATCATCCACAACCGAATCCTATTGAGCACGGACGGGCGCCGGACGCGCGGGATGACGGACGCGCGGGGCGACGGACGCGGTGCGCCGAGACGAACACGCTCAGACGAACGCGCCCAGACGAGTGCGCTCAGACGAACGCGCTCAGACGAGTGCGGCGATCGCGTTCCGGAGGATGCCGTCCGCGTCGTCGAGGGCGGCGGCGGCCGTGCCCGCTGAGGCATCGGTGGCGAGCATCAGCAGCGCGAGCTTCACCGAGCCGTCCGCCGTCTGCAGCGCGGCCGCGGCACGATCGACCTCCACGCCCGCGAGCTGCGAGACGGTGCGGATGGAGCGCGCATGCAGCTTCTCGTTGGTGGCGAGCAGGTCGACCATCACGCCGCGGTACGTCTTGCCGAGCTTGATCATCGAGAGGGTCGTGAGCATGTTCACGACGAGCTTCTGCGCGGTGCCCGACTTGAGCCGTGTCGAGCCGGAGATGAATTCGGGACCGGTGACGACCTCGATCGCGACCTCGGCGACCGCGCCGATCTCCGAGTTCGCGTTCGAGGCGATCGCGGCGGTGAAGGCGCCGATGCTGCGCGCATAGGCCAGTCCGGCCACCACGTACGGCGTGCGGCCGGACGCCGAGATGCCGACCACCGTGTCTGCTTCCGAGAGCCCGAGCTCGCGAAGGGACGCACCGGCCGCCTCCATGTCGTCCTCCGCGTTCTCCACGGCCGCACGGATCGCGGTCTCCCCACCGGCGATCAGCCCGACCACCATCGAGGGGTCGGTGCCGAACGTGGGCGGGCATTCGCTCGCGTCGAGCACCCCGATGCGCCCGGCCGTCCCCGCACCGATGTAGATGAGTCGTCCGCCGCGACGGAACCGTTCCGTGATGCCGTCGACGACGGCCGCGATCTCGTCGGCGCGCTCGGCCACCGCCTCGGGCACACGGCGATCCTCGGCGTTCATCCGCCGCACGAGCTCGGCGGTGCCCAGAAGATCCAGGTCGCCGCGCTCGGTCGTCGACGCCTCGGTGTCGAGGCGTTCGAGGACGGAGAGGAGGGCGGCCAGGCGGGAGTCGTCATTCGGCACGGTGGACGAACCTTTCATGTGGGAGGTCGGTGCGGCGTGCGAGCAGCAGCGCACCATCGAGGGCGTCGCCGACGGACGGCACGACCGCACGTCCGGCGGCGGCGAGCGCGGCGACCAGTTCCGCACGGAACCAGGCATGGTCGGTGAGACCGCCGTGCAGGGCGACATCGCGGGTGAGCGATGAGGCGGCGACGGCGGAAGCGGTGAGCAGACGGACGGCCTCTGCCGCGATCCCGGCGGCGACCGCGTCGCCGCTCGCCGCGGCATCCAGCACGAGAGGCGCCAGCGAGCCGAGGCGGCGCGCCGTCGATCCGTCCTGGGCGAGCCAGGAGACGACGTCGCCGGCGGGGAGGATGGCCGCCGCGATGGTCGCGGTGAGCCGCGTCTGCGGTCCCAGTCCCACGACAGCTCGCTGCACCGCTCTGGCCGCCTCGCGTCCGAGCCACGAACCGCTGCCGAAGTCGCCGATCTCCGGCCCCCAGCCGTCGACGAGATGGATGCCGTCGGCGTCGGCCCCGAGGGCTGCCGCACCGGTTCCGGCGATGAGGAGCACGCCGGGCGCGCCGGCGAGTGCGCCGGCGTGCGCGGTGACGACGTCGGATGCGACGACCACCCTGGCCCGTGTCGACCCGGCGAGCGCGGTCGCGAGGGCCTGTGCAGCCGCGGGTGCAGCCCATGCTCCGGCCGCCCCGACGCCGAGAAGCTCCGGGGCGGTGTCGTACGCGAGCAGCGGCAGGATGGCGTCGACCGCGTCGTCGACGCCTCGAGGCGTCGCGAGGCCGGGGGCGCCGACACCCGAGCGGAGGACGCGTGCGGAGTCGTCGACGATGACGCGGCATCGGGTCTTGCCGAGGTCGACCGCGGCGGTCGTCGGGGCGCTGCTCATCTCTCTCCTCGTGTCGTCAGGCGGAACACTTCGGAAAGAACTCTACATTGGATCTACACTTGATGAAAAGAATTTACCGACCGTGGATCCGGCGGTCACGACATACTGAGAATCCCACACCCCTGGAGGAGCAGATGAGCATTCAGTCGACGATCGAGGCCGCCGCCTCGACGCTGCCCCCCTCGCTCGCCCGCGTCGGAGCCGCCATCAGGGAGAACCCCTCGGTCGTCATCGACATGACGATCAACGAGCTCGCCGATGAGTGCCACACCTCCGTGGCATCGGTCGTTCGGTTCTGCCGCGCGATCGGCTTCAGCGGCTACGCGCCCCTGCGCATGGCGCTCGCGACCGAACTCGGGAAGGAGGCAGCGCAGTTCTCGGCCCGGGGGGCGTTCGGCTCGGAGATCTCCGACGAGGACACTCTCCACGAGGCGGTGTCCAAGCTCGCCGCCCTGGAGCTGCTGGCGATCGAGGAGACCGTCGCCCGACTCGACTTCGCCGTGCTCGAGGCCGCGATCGATGCCGTGGACGCGGCTGACCGCATCCTGCTCTTCGGCATCGGCGCCAGCCAGTTCGTCGCGGAGGATCTCGCGCACAAGCTCCTCCGGGTGGGACGCAACGCCCATGTGCTGTCCGACCCCCACGAGGCCATCGCGGCGACCGTGCTGCACACCACCCCCACCGTCGCCATCGGCTTCTCGCACGCCGGCGCGACGATCGAGACCGTGCGCTTCCTGCAGACGGCCAAGGCCAACGGCGCCGCGACCATCGCGGTCACCTCCGCCAGAGACTCCCCGCTCGCGCACGCCGCGGACCACGCCCTGTTCACCGAGGTTCGCGAATCCACGTTCCGCGCCGGTGCGATGGTGAGCCGGATCGCGCAGCTGGCCCTGGTCGACTGCCTGTTCGTGGGCATCGCCAAGCGCCGGTTCGCCGAGACCGTCGATGCGCTGCAGCGCACGCGCGAGGCCACCCGCGCCCTGCGCGACTGATCCGGCGCCCGCGCGGTCACCGGACCTCACGACGCGGTCATCGCACCGTTCCCGGAACGACGTCGTCCGTCCGCTCCCCCTCCGCGGTCCGGGCGACGGCCGACGTCCCGACCGATCCCGCCGTGCGCAGGAAGACGATGATCCAGCTGAAGATCAGCACCGCGGCGATGAGTGAGCCGGGGGTGAGGTTGTAGGAGCCGACGGCGAAGAACGCGGCGAGCAGCACGATGACGAGGACGTATGCCCAGCCGAACGCCACGAACACGCGGGGAATGGTCGGCAGGAACCACGGGAGCCCGACCACGACCACCCCGAACACCACCGTCATCCCCGTCGCGACGGTGTTGTGCAGCAGGAAGAACTCGTCCACCGGGAAGATCCCGACGCAGGCGAGGAAGATCCCCATCAGGATCAGACCTCCGCGCACGATGAACCGCCCGCGGCGATCGACCGGGTCATCGGCGGGGAGCCCCGCGGTCGCGTAGCGGGAGATCGTCGTGACCATGACCCCGGCGATGACCAGCGTCACGTTGAACGCGACCGATGCGCTGTTGCTGCTCATGCCGAGTGCGGACAGGTTGTCACGCCACCAGTGCACGTCGCTGGAGGCGAGCATGCTCGCGAAGGCGCCGACGACGAGGAACACCGCGAGCACGAGCGACAGCACCATCGGCGTGAGTGCGACCGCGCTGAGGAACGAGACGTAGCCGGTGAGCGCGAAGGCGACGGCCACCAGCACCGCGCCGGGGAACGGGAACACCGGGGCATCGGTGAAGCTGCGCTCGAGGAGCTCCGCGATCCCCAGCCACCCCAGGCACGCGATCGCCGCATGCGCGAAGGCGATCGCCGCGAGGTCGTACCAGCGCAGCCGATCGCCGGGCACGCTGAAACCGTCGCGGACGGCCTGCGGATCGGGCTGCTCCGGCCGCACGGCGAGCCGTCCGAGGGTGAACGCGATCACCGCGGTGACGGCGCCGCCGTATGCGGCGAAGACGCCGATCGAGCCGGGTCCGCTGATCGCCAGCTCATGCCCCCAGAAAACCGGGAGACCGATCGCGAATCCCACGACGAGGAAGCCGCCGCCCACGATCAGCGCGGTCGCCTCGAACACGGTGTCCGCCGTCTCCGGGCCGCGCACCTGCCGCAGCACCTGCATCACCCTGCTCGCGAGCGCGTTCATGGTCGATCCTTCCCGGACCACATCCTAGGAGCCGACCCGCTCCGGCGCCCGCGCCGCCCGCACCATGCCCCGTCGACGCGCCGTCGCGAGACCCCGTCATCGCCCGCAGTAGCCTGGAGAGGTGACCCAGACTCTCTCCGCCCGCGCCGTCCTCCTCGACATGGACGGCACCCTCGTCGACTCGACCGCCGTCGTGGAGCGGCTCTGGCTCGCGTGGGCGGAGCCGCACGGCATCGACCCCGAGACCGTGCTCGGCGTCGTGCACGGTCGCCAGGGACATCAGAGCATGGCGATCCTGCTGCCGGAGCGCGACCATGAGATCAATCTCCGCGAGAACGACGACATGCTCGCCACCGAGGCGGACGACGTCGACGGGGTCATCGAGATCCCCGGCGCGAGGGCCCTGCTCGACGCGCTGGCTCCCTTCCCGCATGCGATCGTCACCTCCGCCAACGTCCCGCTCATGACCGCGCGCATGCGGGCGGCCGGTCTCACCGTCCCCGAGCGGAGCGTCACCGCGGAGGACGTGTCCGCGTCCAAGCCCGATCCGGAGGGCTTCCTCCGGGCGGCGGAACTGCTCGGGGTCGCCCCGGAGGACTGCGTGGTGTTCGAGGATTCGGGCGCGGGGATCCAGGCCGGCCTCGCCGCCGGCATGCGCGTGATCGGCGTCGGCAGGCACGCTGCCGCGCACCACCCGACCGTCCTGGTCTCGGACCTCTCCTCGATCGCCGTGACCGCCGCCGAGACGGGCTTCGACATCACGATCGACGAGCGCTGACCCCCCGTTGCTTTCTTCGTAGCCGTCCGGCGAGCACGCTGGGCGGTGGCAGCCTGCCGGGCTCGGCATGATTGGTCCCCCCTGCGCTGCCAATCGCCATTGCGCAAGACGCTGGAGCACTTGTCGGCTACCTCCCCGGCTGGCGATGCGGCGCATCACAGATCTCCACCCGCGCGAGGCGAAGACGGATTCGCAGGATGCCGCGATCATCGCTGAAACAGCGCGGTCGATGCCGCACACACTCCGGTCGATCCAGGTGACGGACGAGCAGGTCGCGGAGCTGTCGATGCTCGGCGGGTTTGACGACGACCTCGCCGCTCAGATCACCCAGGTCGGCAATCGCGTCCGAGGACTCCTCACTCAGATCCATCCCGCACTGGAACGCGCCGTCGGGCCGCGGCTGGATCATCCGGCAATCCTCGATCTGCTGCAACGCTGGCCGTCACCGGCCGCGTCGCGCGCAGCGGGCGAGAAGCGGATCGCCACCCGGATGTTGAAACTCGCACCCCGCAAGGGCCGGGACATCGCGGAACTGAAAGTGAGACGGTTCGGCGCCTTTCTGTCATGTCCTATCTGAGGCACGATGACGGAGGAGCCCACCATGAACGAATCGATGCAGTCCGAGCTCGCATCCGCTGATCCGGTCGCTGGAGGCGAAGATGCGAAGCTTCATGCCCTGGTGCGCGAGCTGAACACTGGCGCTCGAGAAGCATCTCTCACGACATCCCCAGCGCGGACACCCTGGTGGAAGCGTCGCCGCGCGATGATTCCCCTCGGCATCGCCGGGGTCATCGCTTTGACTGGGGCCGCCGTGCTCGTTCCCCTCGGACTCTGGGTCAACGACACCAAAGTTGACCTCGACGCAGAGATCCCGATCATCTACACGACCGACACCGGCGTCGACGTGAGCTGTCGATTCGGCATCTACTTCGGTGACCCCGCCAACAGGACCGCCGCGGACGAACAGCTGGCCGATTTCGTTGAAGACCATGACTGGACCGGAATCGGTCAGCGCATCTACGAGCAAGCCATCGCCAACCCGTTCGTTCCCGGCCCCGACGACGACATCCAAGGCGACAACCAGGAAGTCCGCGACGGCTTCTCCTTCCATCGTGCTCTCGACCTCATCTGGGCGGAGATTCCCGCCGAACTGCAGCAGGCAGGCCAATCATCGAGCGGAACGTCGGATTGCACCGGACAGCTACGTTGATGAGTCGCCGTCCCGTGTCTGAAGAACTCCAGGACTGGATCGAGATCGTCGTCGACGACAACGCCCGCGATCTCCTCCGCTACCTGCAGCGGCGCGTGAACCAACCAGAAGATGCGGCAGATGTTCTGGCACGCGTCTTGCTAGCGCTCTGGGAGAACGGCGCAAGGGTCCCGACGACTGACACGGACGCAAGGATGTGGTGCTTCGGAATCGCCCGCAACATGCTCCGCGAGCACTATAGGCACACCGCTAAACACCTCACCCTCGCCACTGAGCTACGCGATCACCTCCGCGACTCGACACTGCAAGACAACGCCGCGGACACCATGGTCGAGGCAAGGATCCGCACCGAAACCGTCAGAGCAGCAGTCATGGCGCTCGACACGAAGTCGCGCGAACTCGTGATGTTGGTCCACTGGGACGGCTTCAGCATCGCCGAGGCAGCACGACACCTCGCAGTAAACGAGTCCACCGCGCGCACACGATACGGTCGCGCACTCCGACGTCTCGAGCGGGAACTAGCCGAGCGGCCCTTCCAGCCTGAAGTTGCCCGATCCAGCCGACAGCCCGATCTGACCACCGACTAACTCAAGCCATCGCATCGCACCCGATGGCTTCACGAAGGACATAGGGCCCCCGCCGGACTCCGGATCCGCCCGCCGACGGGCGCGGCTACGATGAGGCGATGCGACGATTCCCCGCTTCGGTGTTCGGCATCGGAGAAGAGCCCGATCCGCGTTTCTCCCTGGCGAACGAGCGGACGTTCCTCGCCTGGACGCGCACGGGTCTCGCCCTGATCGCCGGAGGAGTCGCCCTCGAGGTGCTCGGCCTGGATCTGCATGCGGGGTTCCGTCTGGCGGCGTCGCTGCTGCTGATGGCCACGGGTACCGCGGTCGCACCTCTCGCCTGGTGGGAGTGGATGCGCGCCGAACGGGCGATGCGCCTGTCACGTCCGCTGCCCGGCGCCTTCTCGGCGGTCGTCCTCGCGGCCGTGGTGACCGTCGTCGGCCTCCTGGTCGTGGCCGGAGTGCTCTGGCGGTGACCGATCGGGGTCCGTTCGATCCGGGGCTGCAACCGGAGCGCACCGAGCTCGCGTGGCGGCGCACGGCACTGGCCATCGCGATCGGGTCCCTGGTCTCGCTGCGGATCTTCCCCCTCGTGCTGCCTGCCGAGGGCATCGGGTGGGGCTTCGTGCCGGGGGCGATCGGCCTCGTGGCGGCGTGCGGGCTCTGGTTCGCCGCACGGCGCCGACAGCTGCGGGTGACCGCGGCCGTGCGAGCATCGGCGCTGCCCGGCCCGGCGAACATGCCCGCGCCGGGCGCCGGCATGCTCCTCGCGTTGACCGCGCTCGCGACGGGATTCGGCGCCGCGGCCATCGCGATCGTCGTGGCATCGACGTTCCTCGCCGACGGGCGCTGAGGGCGGTCGGCGACGGCCCGCGTCAGCCGCGCGTGAAGTCCTCGAAGATCAGGGTGGTCCTGGTCGAGCGGATCGACGGGATCGCCTGGATGTCCTCCAGCACGATCCGCCGCAGGTCACGGGCGTCGTTCGCGCGCACCAGGAGGATCACGTCGAAATCACCGCCCACCAGCGCCATGTGCTCGATCTCGGGAATCGCCCGCAGCCGATCGCTCACGGCCTGCCAGGTGGCCTGCTCGATGGCGAGCGTCACGTAGGCGCTCGCGTGATGTCCGAGCAGCACGGGGTCGGTGCGCACCGAGTAGCCCGTGATGACGCCAGCGTCGGTCAGGCGCTTGATCCGCGCATGGGCGCCCGCCCTGGAGATGTGCACGGCTTCCGCGATCGCGGTCATCGAGGCGCGCGCGTCACGCCGCAGCTCCTCGAGGATCGCACGATCCGTCTCGTCGATGGCGATCATGGGACCCCGTTCCTCGCTCCAGGATTTCTGACACTTCGATCAAGAATGGCCCATTCGGGGCGCTTTCATCCAGTATTCCGCGAACCATCTTGGATGACTGTCACTTGCGGAGGCATGCTGTCCCCATCGAGTTCGGCAAGGAGGGCGGACGGATGCCACACACCGACATGCTCCCGCGAGACACCGCGGTGCAACTGATCGACGAGCACGGGGCCCCGGTCGCGGATGAGCACTACGCCCTCCCCGATACCGAGGCGCTGCGGGCCGCGTATCGCGGACTCGTCGAGGGACGACGGATCAACGACCAGGCCGGTGCCCTCGTGCGCCAGGGGCGCCTCGCCGTCTACCCCTCCTCGCACGGGCAGGAGGCCTGCCAGATCGGCGCGGCGATGGTGCTCGGACACACCGACTGGCTGTTCCCGACCTACCGCGACTCGGTCGCCGTGATCGCCCGCGGTGTCGATCCCGCCGGCGCCATGGTGCTCCTCAAGGGCGACTGGCACTCGGGGTACGACGTCCGCGCCCATCGCGTCGCCCCGCAGGCGACCCCCCTCGCCACGCAGCTGCTGCACGCCGTCGGCTTCGCACAGGCGGCGAAGCGCCGCGGCGAGGACACGGTGGTCCTCGCGCTCTGCGGCGACGGCGCGACGAGCGAGGGCGACTTCCACGAGGCCATGAACTTCGCCGCGGTCTTCCAAGTGCCCGTCGTGTTCTTCGTGCAGAACAACGAGTTCGCGATCTCCGTCCCGCTGTCCCGCCAGACCGCCGCGCCCTCCCTCGCACACAAGGCCATCGGCTACGGGATGCCGGGTCAGCGGGTCGACGGCAACGACGTCGCCGCGGTCCTGGCCGTGCTCGGCGAGGCCGTCTCCCGCGCCAGGGACGGCGGAGGACCGTCTCTGATCGAAGCGCACACCTATCGGATGCAGGCGCACACCAACGCCGACGACGACACGCGCTACCGCGAGCGCGAAGAGGTGCAGGCCTGGACCGACCGCGACCCGCTGCTGCGTCTGCGCGCATACCTCACCGCCACCGGAGCGCTGGACGCCGAAGCGGAGGAGCGCTTCGCGGCGGGAGCCGAGGAGATCGCCGCCGCGATGCGCACGGCACTGAACACCGACGCCGACCTCGACCCGGAGGACCTGTTCCGCTTCGTGACGGCGAACCGCTCACCGCAGCTGGACGAGCAGTGGCACCTGCTGCGGGACGAGATCGAACGGTCGCGCCTCGCCGACGCCGGCGCCCCGCAGAACGGAGGCCCGCGATGACCATCGCACAGGACGACATCCGCGCGGAGAGCGAGACCCGCACCGTGACCAC
>Ga0160431_100791_pt1 | contig 10533 bp, 9 predicted proteins | sample HID1971K_E0MG_FD_108212 | JGI IMG/M metagenome (GOLD analysis project Ga0160431, IMG submission 108212) | Enriched millipede-associated microbial communities from UW Madison campus, WI, USA - HID1971K_E0 MG | ecosystem: Host-associated > Arthropoda: Insects > Digestive system > Unclassified ...
AATATTCGCCTCGTGTTGCGGTGAGGTGGCCGAGTGGCCGAAGGCGCTCCCCTGCTAAGGGAGTATACCTCATAAGGGTATCGGGGGTTCGAATCCCCCCTTCACCGCCATTATTCGCTTAGGGCGCTGTAATCGGTAAGAACGCTAAGTCGTTGAAGTTAAACGAAAAAGTTCTTGCAAAAATGGTTCAGCGACCTATAATGCGCGGCAAGACACGGACTCATAGCTCAGCTGGATAGAGTACTCGGCTACGAACCGAGCGGTCGCAGGTTCGAATCCTGCTGAGTCCGCCACTTTTGAAGTGGCTTTGATTGAAAAGCTGCTTCAAATCAACCAGTGGTAATCTGGTCTAAAACTACCACCACGGACTCATAGCTCAGCTGGATAGAGTACTCGGCTACGAACCGAGCGGTCGCAGGTTCGAATCCTGCTGAGTCCGCCACTTTTTGAAGTGGCTCTGCTTGCAAAGACGCTTCAACAACCAGTGGTAATCTGGTCTAAAACTACCAACCACGGACTCATAGCTCAGCTGGATAGAGTACTCGGCTACGAACCGAGCGGTCGCAGGTTCGAATCCTGCTGAGTCCGCCATACATCAAGAAGCCCGCTCATATGAGCGGGCTTTTTGTTTTCCGATTCACTGAATTGTCAGTGATGCCCGACTAGACTCCAGACAAACCGGCCCGGCATTCTCTTGCGCGGCGGATGTGTTGTTTGCCTTGCGCCCACCGTCGCACTGATGGCTTCGAGCGTTGTCCCAGCTTTATCACGCAAACGATTGTTCTGGCCAAAATTTTAAGCGATCTGACCGCTCAGGCAGTGTATGATTGCGCCCGTCAGCCCCGCCGGGGCTTGTGGAAAACCACCATGGACTTACCCAGTAGTTACTCCTTGACAAGTTTCTTACAGCTAGATCTGACCGATTGATTCCCCCGGCGTGCTCCGCTGCTGGGAGTGGAGTTCGCCTATGACTGAAGTAGAAGTAAAGAAAGCGCAAGAAAGCCTGCAGGATCGCCTGGCCCAGGTGGTCGAGTTGCTGCAGCGTCAGCGCGTGGTAGAGGACCTGACTCACCGTCAGGAAGGTCATCACCATGACCTCGTGGAAAACCTCGTCCACCGGCAGAATCTGGTCGAGCTGCAGCGCAAGCTCGACGACCTTCACCCTGCCGACATCGCCTACATCCTCGAAGCCTTGCCCCTGGAAGACCGCCTGACGGTCTGGCAGCTGGTGCGCTCGGACCGTGACGGCGACATTCTCCTCGAAGTATCGGACTCCGTCCGTCAATCGCTGATCGCCGACATGGACGATCACGAGATCCTCGCTGCCGCGAAGGAAATGGACGCCGACGAACTGGCCGACTTGGCACCTGAGCTGCCGCGTGACGTCGTACACGAGCTGATGGAAAGCCTCGATGCCCAGCAGCGCGAACGTGTGCGTTCGGCGCTGAGTTACGACGAGGAGCAGGTCGGTGCGCTGATGGACTTCGAGATGGTCACCATCCGCGAAGACGTCAGCCTGGAAGTGGTGTTGCGCTACCTGCGTCGCCTCAAAGAGCTGCCCAACCACACCGACAAGCTGTTCGTGGTCGACTATGACGGTCTGCTCAAGGGCGTGTTGCCGATCAAGCGTCTGCTGGTCAACGACCCGGAAAAGAAGGTAGCGGAGGTCATGGCGACCGACCCTGTGTCCTTCCACCCCGAGGAAGATGCCTACGACGCTGCCCAGGCCTTCGAACGTTATGACCTGGTTTCGGCGCCGGTGGTGGACAAGAGCGACCGCCTGATCGGCCGCTTGACCATTGACGAGATGGTCGACCTGATCCGTGAGGAAAGCGAGAGCGAAGTCCTCAACATGGCCGGTCTGCGTGAAGAGGAAGATATCTTCGCTTCGGTCTGGCGTTCGTTGCGCAACCGTTGGGCCTGGCTCGCCATCAACCTGATCACGGCCTTTGTCGCCTCGCGCGTGATCGGCCTGTTCGAAGGCTCGATCGAGAAATTGGTGGCACTGGCGGCGCTGATGCCGATCGTTGCGGGTATTGGCGGCAACTCCGGCAACCAGACCATCACCATGATCGTCCGCGCCATGGCGCTGGACCAGGTCTCGCCGGGCAATACCAGTCGCTTGATGCGCAAGGAGCTGGCGGTATCGCTGCTCAATGGCCTGATCTGGGGCGGGGTGATCGGTGCGGTGGCGTTCTGGTTGTATGGCAGCTGGTCGCTGGGGCTGGTGATGACCGCGGCGATGACCTTGAACCTGCTGTTGGCGGCTCTCATGGGCGTGTTGATTCCCATGACCCTGACGCGGCTGGGGCGTGACCCGGCAATGGGCTCCAGCGTGATGATCACAGCGGTAACCGACAGCGGCGGCTTCTTCATCTTCCTGGGCCTGGCCACGGTCTTCCTGTTGTAGCGCTTGTCAGCCTTTAAGCAATCCCTGTGGGAGCCGGCTTGCCGGCGATGAGGTCGGGACAGGCAAAACAAAAAAAAGCCAGCTTGCGCTGGCTTTTTTTTGTCTGCTGGCCACTCGGTGAGTTCAAGGCCAGCAATGATGAACCGCTGGCTGTGCTGGCCAGGAGCAAACCTCAGGAAGCGTCTGCAGCCATCTCCACATCGTGAGCGATGAGGGCCACCAGTGCGTTCTGCTGGCGGTGGGACAGCTGGCGGAAGCGCTGCAGCAGCTCGCGCTCGTGCAGCGACAGCTCTGGGCTGTCCAGGCGCATGCTCAGCTCGTCGCCCAGCGCGCCTTCCTGGATAAGGCTTTGTTCCAGGCGAGCGATGATCTCGGAGTTCATGCTGCGGTGATGGTTGCGCGCTACCTCGGCAATGCGCTCACGCATCCCGTCTGGCAGGCGGACGACGAACTTGTCAGCGGTACGGCTCGAATAAATAGCCTGTTTCATTGGGCGCATATAAATTGACCGGTTTTTGGTTCAGGGGAGGCGGTTCTCAAATTGGCCGCACGGGATGGAGGTACGACCGTGGCAGCAACAAAATGTTCAACCGACAAGAAAATTTGGTGCTCATCTTGCCTCATGGCTGCCGTTTCCTTGGCGTCAATTCTGTGACAAATAGTGAGCCGGATAAAGGCTTTTTGCCAGTACCAATTATCAGAAATGAGTACTGGTTTGAAAAGTTTTACACGTTCCAGTTCACCACGGCGTCAGCCCCTTGCCGTCAAAAACCCGTAAAACGCAGCAAAGGGTAGAGAAAACGCCTAAAATGCGCGCGTTTCCTTCCATAGAGCATAGTGGCTATGCAACATGACGCAAGCGCCCACGATAACGCCTCAGGCCGCCTGATATTTCTCATAGGACCCTCGGGTTCGGGAAAAGATTCCCTGATCGATGAAGCCCGTGAACAACTGGCGGCGGCGGGGGTGGAAATTGCTCGCCGTGTGATCACCCGCTCCGCAGAAGCCAAGGGAGAAGCGGCCCATGCCGTCACCCCTGAGCGATTCGAGGCGATGCTCAAGGCGGGGGAATTTGCGATGCATTGGCGGGCCAATGGCTTGGATTACGGCATCCCGACGCAGTTAGACCACTGGCTGGCGCAAGGGCGCCCTGTGCTGGTCAATGGTTCTCGTGGCTATCTGCCCCAGGCGCGCCTGCGCTACCCGGACTTGCTGGCCGTATGCCTGGTGGTGAAGCCCGAGGTCTTGCGTGATCGCCTCCTCGCAAGAGGGCGGGAGACGCCGGAGGAAATCGAGGAACGCCTGGCGCGCAACGCCAGGGTGCAGCTCGATCAGGATTCGACGGTACACCTGTTGGACAACTCGGGACTGTTGCCTGCCGCTGTGGGTGCACTGGTCCAGCTGCTGCGCGATGAAAAGCTGATCGTGTGACGGACTGAAAAATCCTACATGCAAAAAGCCCGATTGAGGCTGACAAACGGCAGCCCGCTGGTTAACATGCTCGCCGTCCTGCTGTGCAACATTCGTTGCCGGTTCTTGCGTCTCAGTAGCTCAATTGGATAGAGCATCCCCCTCCTAAGGGGAAGGTTGGCAGTTCGAACCTGCCCTGGGACGCCATCAATTCAAGTCAACTGCCCCCGCAATTCCCTGCGGCTGCCGTGAAATCACCGGTGGCGTGCGCAGTAGTGTCGACTTTTCGTCGTCACCTTGCATAACCGCAACTCATCAAGTCATGGCCGGTAATGCAAGGCGACGATGCCTGCGTTACTTGCAGTTGCCCGCCTTGCGATAGCCAGCAGCCTGTGCTTGCGCTTCGCTGTCGAAGGCTACCTGGTTCTTTTGCGAGACCTGGGCGTAGCCGGGGCAGCCACTGGCGAGGTGGTACACATGGCTGTTGCGGTTACCGATGATCGCACCGTCTATCGATGCGCTTGCCAGGGTCGGGCGGGCCTCGGTCTTCGCTGCCGTTTTCGGCGCTGGGGCCGTCACAACGCCAGTGCTGCCCACAGGCTTGTAGCCAAGGGTCCAGGTGCGCTCACCGGTGACGAACGGGTTGGAGTGCCCCATGATTCTGGCGATCCGTTGATCACGTTCCCTTTCCCAGGCAGACACCGGATGCTGCTTGTCCCAGGCCATGAGCAACTGTTGCTGCTGGCGCGACATGCTCAGTCGGTAGCGGTCGAACATGTAGAACGTGGTGCGCGCCACCAGCCCCTTCACCTCGTCACGCGGCTCTGCGGCCTTCTGCTGGAAGTCCACCTTGGTCGTGCATTGGCCGTACTGGGGGGCAACGCCCGAGACCATGCCGTAGTTGAAGTTGCTGCGATCCCCGTTCACCTCGCCCACGGAAGGGTAAAGGTTGAACAGGTCGGCTTCCATGGCGCGGAAGGTGGGGTCCGTGTCGACGCATTGTTCGCGCCCGCCGTTCTGCCAGCACTGGCGCTGGTGGCCAAACGTCCAGGCCGGGACGATGTGCTCCCATTCCGTGCGTTCGGCGCGGGTTTTCAGCTTGCGGGTTTCATACCCGCAAGAGGCGAGGTCGACGCGGCCACCGGACTTGCCGACCCAGGTCCACTTGCAGCCGCAATACAGGTCGCCCATGGCGCTGTTGGCCTGGTCCAGATAGACCTTCTGCTTGGCGATGACCTTGGCTTCGGTGAATGTCGCGGGAGGGCTGGCGAAGGCGCTGGGGATGGCGGCGAGGGCGAGGGTTACGACGTACAGCAGTTTCTTCATGAGAAAACAATCATCGGAGAGTGGGCGCGGGATTATACGGTCTACCGATGATGAATGAGGAAACGTCCCACGCACTTCAATTCATGCACCTATAGCAACCAGTACTTGAATGCCCACAGCGTCGCCATCCCGACCGCCAGGGTCAGCAAGGTGCTGCGCGTGCGCCAGGCAACCACACCGGCAATGATCGCTGCCGGGATCTGCGGATTGCTCCAGGCGAACCCGGCCTGAGGGTCCTGCAGCACCACGGCCGGCAACACCAGCGCGGCCAGTACGCTGGCTGGCACATACACCAGTGCGCGCCTGAGCAAGGGCGGCAGCCGCAAGACGCCATGGAACTGGATGAACGACAGGCGAATGGCAAAGGTGCCTGCGCCGATCAGCAGGAAGCTGATCCACTGGGCGGTCTCGCTCATTGTGCCTCCGCTTCAGGGTTATCACGGGTCGCAGGCGCGCCTTGGCCCAGGTGTTCAAGGGTCAGCCCGGCAGTGATGCCGCCAAGCGAGGCCACCAGCAGGCCCAGGTTGTAGGGCAGATCGTGGGCGAGCACGGCCAGCGCACCACCCACCACGGCGGCACCGAGTGTCGCCCGATTACGGATGCCGGGCACCAGCAGCGCCATGAACGACAAGGGGATGGCGAACCCCAGCGACCAGGAATCCGGTATGCCGGTGCCGAGGAAAATCCCCGTCAGCACCGACAGGTTCCAGCCCAGCCACATCGGTATTGCCGTGCCCGCGTAGTAGGGGAATGCGAAGCGCCCGGGCGCTGCCGTCGCGAACTTCATGCTGCACAGCGCGAATGACTGGTCCGACAGCAGGTAGGCCAACGGCCACATCCGACTCCGTGGCAGGGCACTCAGGTGCGGAGCCAGCGCTGCGCTGTACATCAGGAAGCGCAAGTTGATCACCAGTGCGGTGGCGATCATGGTCAGGGGCAGCGCGCCGTTCTGCATCAATTGCAACACCACCATCTGCGCCGAGCCCGAATAGAACAGCAGCGTCATGCCCAGGCTGTCCAGCGGTGACATGCCCATCCCCACGGCGGTGACGCCGGTGATCAGCCCGAACGGCACCACGCCGGTAGTCAGTGGGAGTACGGCGCGGGCACCGTCGGCGAACGCGTGCTTGCCACTTCGATAGTGCATCGGGATTCCTTGGCGGTGACTGTTGCAGCTGTGATCGGCCGCTCCAAGGTAAAACTCGGACATGCTTGGTAACAACGCAGTTTTCTGGAATATTAGGCCTAGAAAAAATGGGGCTTGATCCATGGCGCTCGACTCACCAACGCGACACACCTTGCAGCTCAACGCACTACGCGCATTCGAGGCCTCGGCTCGACTGGGCGGCTTCGCCCGTGCGGCGCAGGAGCTGAAAGTGACCCCCGGGGCAATTGCGGCACTGGTCAAGAGCCTGGAGCATCAGTACGGCGCCGTGCTGTTCGAGCGGCATGCCAAGGGCGTCAGGCTCACGGCCCTGGGTGAAAGCGTGAAGTCGCAGTTCAGCGAGGCGTTCGATGCGGTCGAAGCGGCCGCGCGCACACTACGCCGACTGGCCGCGCCGCAGCAGGTGCATATCGTCACTTCGCCGGCCCTGGCGCAGCTGTGGATCGGACCGCGCCTGCCACGGTTGACCGAAATGCTGGCGCCGATCGAGATCTCGGTCACCGCGGTCGACGAGCCGCCCAACCTCAAGCGCAGCCCTTTCGACCTGTGCCTGTTCTACACCGAGCGACTGATGCGCGGTCAGCGTCGGCTTGCAGATGAGCAACTGCTGCCGGTGTGCACACCCGAGCTGAGCGCCCGTATCAACGCCCCCAGCGACCTGGCCAACGCACGCTGCATCAAGGACGTGGGGTGGAGCGATTGGCAGGTATGGTCCGCTGCGGTCATGCCCGAGCAACCGCTGGTAGCCCGGGGCCCAGGGTTCTCCCTGTACTCGATCGCGGTGCAGCAGGCCTTGCTCGGCGCCGGTGTGCTCATCGGGCGCAAAAGCCTGGTGCAGCCTTATCTGGACAGTGGCGAGTTCGTCGCACCCATTGCCGGCTCGGTGCCATTGGGGCTGACCATCGCCGCCTGGCGGCTTCCCGGTGCAGCGGGAAACTCCCGTGTGGCCGCGGTGGAAGAGGCGCTGATGCAGATGGCGTGAGAGGACGGTCGGGTTTATGCTTGCCTGCCACAGGCGCGACAAAACTGGTCGTGGCAAGTACGCGCACTGTCGCAAGTACCAGGATCGCCATGAGCTGGCCGAGCGTGACGCGCTGACTCAGGTTGCCAGCCGCTACCGTCTTGAGCAGGCCCTGCTCAAGGCCTGCGAATACGCGCAGCGTTTTCGCCAGCCCTTGGCGCTGATTGCCATGGATGTGGATGATCTCAAGCCGATCAATGATCGCTTCGGCCATGTCCGTGGCGACGCGGCGTTGATACGGGTGGCCGAAGTACTGCGTGGCGGTCTGCGTGAACAGGCCCTGCTGGCGCGCTGGGGTGGAGACAAGTTTGTCATGATGCTGCCGCAGACTCCGCTGGTCGATGCCCTTGAGGTGGCGGCGCAGATGCGCCGGGCATTGGCCAGGGTCGAACCGGTGGAGCAACACCCACTTACCCTCAGCTATGGGGTGGTGGTACGGCAGGACGGGGAAACCCAGCATGAACTGCTGGCGCGGGCAGGCAAGGCGATGTACCGGGCAAAGGGCGCTGGCAAGGATACGATCAGCGAGTGATGCGACCCTTGGTGCTTCGTGCAGGCAGTTCGGGCCTCATCGCCGGCAAAAGAGGGCTGAAAAAAAGACCCGCGATGCCCTTCAGGCACCGCGGGCCAAAATCGGCCACAGCCGCTTCAGTGTCAGATATGCAAAGCGTGTCCCAGCGCGCGTAGTGCTGCTTCCTGTACCGCCTCACCCAGCGTCGGATGGGCATGAATGGTGCCGGCCACATCTTCCAGCCGCGCACCCATTTCCAGCGATTGGGCGAAGGCCGTGGACAGCTCGGAAACCGCGACCCCCACCGCCTGCCAGCCCACGATCAAGTGGTTGTCCCGCCGCGCCACCACCCGCACGAAGCCGCTTTTCGACTCCAGGCTCATGGCCCGTCCATTGGCGGCGAACGGGAACTGCGCAACGATGCAATCCAGGCCTTGCTGGCTGGCCTGCTCGGGCGTCTGGCCAACCACCACCACTTCGGGGTCGGTGAAGCACACCGCTGCGATGGCGCTCGGTTCGAAGCGCCGCGCCTTGCCGGCAATGATTTCCGCGACCATCTCGCCTTGGGCCATGGCCCGGTGGGCCAACATCGGTTCGCCGGCGACGTCGCCGATGGCCCAGACGTTGCGCATGCTGGTCTGGCAACGCTCATCGATGGCGATGGCGGCGCCGTTCATCTTCAGGTCCAGGCATTCCAGGTTGAAGCCCTGGGTGCGCGGCCTGCGGCCAACGGCCACCAGCACCTGGTCGGCGTCCAGGCGCAATTGCCTGCCCTGGCCATCGCGGGCCAGCAAACTGCCGTCGGCGTAGCCTTCGACGCTATGCCCCAAGTGCAGAGCGATGCCGAGTTTCTTCAACGACTCGGCCACCGGCGCGGTGAGCTCGCTGTCATAGGTCGGCAGGATGCGCTCGCGCGCTTCCACCACGCTGACCTGGGCGCCCAGCTTGCGGTAGGCGATGCCCAGTTCCAGGCCGATGTAGCCGCCGCCCACCACCACCAGGTGCTTGGGCAAGGCCTTGGGCGCCAGTGCTTCGGTGGATGAAATGATCGGTCCGCCAAGCGGCAGCATCGGCAGTTCCACACTGTTCGAGCCGGTGGCCAGCAGCAGGTGTTCGCACTGGATGCGCTGACCGTCGACGTCGACGTGCTTGCCGTCGAGGATCTTCGCCCAGCCGTGGATGACCTTGACCCCATGCTTTTTCAACAGTGCGGCCACGCCGGTGGTCAGGCGGTCGACGATGCCGTCTTTCCACGCCACGCTGCGGCCGATGTCCAGGTGCGGCGAGGAAACGCTGATACCCAGTTCGGACTCGCCGCTGTAGCGCGAGGTCTGGTGGAACTGCTCGGCCACATGGATCAGCGCCTTGGACGGAATGCAGCCGATGTTCAGGCAGGTACCGCCCAGCGCCTGGCCTTCGACCAGCACGGTGGGGATGCCCAGTTGCCCGGCACGGATGGCGGCCACGTAGCCGCCGGGGCCGCCGCCGATGATCAGCAGGGTGGTGTCGATTGTCTGGTGCATGCTCACTCCACGAACAGGCAGGCGGGTTGTTCAAGCAGGCCACGTACGGCCTGGATGAACAGCGCGGCATCCATGCCATCGACCACCCGGTGGTCGAACGAGCTGGACAGGTTCATCATCTTGCGAATCACGATCTGGCCATCGATCACCATCGGCCTCTCGACCATGCGGTTGACACCGACGATCGCCACTTCCGGGGTGTTGACCACCGGCGTGCTGACGATGCCGCCCAACGCCCCGAGGCTGGTCAGGGTGATGGTCGAGCCGGACAGCTCTTCGCGGCTGGCCTTGTTGTTGCGCGCGGCATTCGCCAGGCGGGAGATCTCGCCGGCGTTGCCCCACAGGCTGCCGGCTTCGGCATGGCGCAGCACCGGCACCATCAGGCCGTTGTCACCCTGGGTGGCGATACCCACGTGCACCGCGCCGTGGCGGGTGATGACCTGGGCTTCGTCGTCATAGGTGGCGTTGATCTGCGGGAAGTCGCGCAAGGCAACGACCAGGGCGCGCACCAGGAACGGCAGCAGGGTCAGTTTGCCGCGGCTGTCGCCGTGCTTGCTGTTGAGCTGCTGGCGCAGGGCTTCGAGTGCAGTGACGTCGATTTCCTCGACATAACTGAAGTGCGCCACGCGGCGCTTGGCATCCTGCATGCGCTGGGCGATCTTGCGGCGCAGGCCGATCACCTGCACCTGCTCGCTGTCGGTACGCTTGGCGTAGCCGCTCGGTGCCTGGCCCGCCGCGCTCTGCGGCTTGCTCATGAAGGTGTCGAGGTCTTCATGCAGGATCCGCCCGGCCGGGCCGCTGCCATGCACGTAACGCAGTTCGATACCGGCATCCAGCGCGCGCTTGCGCACGGCGGGGGAGGCCAGGGGCTTTTCGTTGGCCTGGCGCGGTACGATCGGTGCGGCGCTATAGGCAGCCGCAGTTGGCTGGCTGGCCGCCGGTTGCGTTTCGACGCGCGGTTCCGGCTTGGCGGTGACCGGGGCGGCCTGCGGCTCCACCGGTTTGGCCTGCGGCGCATCCACATGGTTGCCGCTGCCTTCCACCTCGATGCGGATCAGCTCGCTGCCGACCGCCATCACTTCACCTGGCTGGCCACCCAGGGCCAGCACCTTGCCGCTGACCGGCGAAGGGATTTCCACCGTGGCCTTGTCGGTCATGACATCGGCC
>Ga0160431_100792_pt1 | contig 10532 bp, 13 predicted proteins | sample HID1971K_E0MG_FD_108212 | JGI IMG/M metagenome (GOLD analysis project Ga0160431, IMG submission 108212) | Enriched millipede-associated microbial communities from UW Madison campus, WI, USA - HID1971K_E0 MG | ecosystem: Host-associated > Arthropoda: Insects > Digestive system > Unclassified ...
CTGACCGACCTGACGGTGCGTGCCTCCGGCGACACGAACATCGACGCGCACCACACCGTGGAAGACGTGTCGATCGTGCTCGGCCAGGCGATCCTCGAGGCCCTCGGCGACAAGTCCGGCATCTCGCGGTACGGCGATGCTCTCGTGCCGCTCGACGAGGCCCTCGCGCAGGCGGTCGTCGACATCTCCGGACGCCCGTACCTCGTCCACACGGGGGAGCCGGCGGGATTCGAGCACCACCTCATCGGCGGCCACTTCACCGGCTCGCTGGTGCGCCACTCCTTCGAGGCCATCGCCTTCAACGCCGCGCTGACCGTGCACGTGCGCGTGCTCGGCGGGCGTGACCCGCACCACATCGCCGAGGCGGAGTACAAGGCGTTCGCGCGCGCGTTCCGCCAGGCCAAGGCGCTGGACCCGCTCGTCGACGGTGTTCCGTCCACCAAGGGCGCACTGTGAGCACACGTCCCCGCGTCGCGGTGTTCGACTACGAGTCGGGCAACGTCCACTCCGCGGTCAAGGCGCTCGTCGCGGCCGGTGCGGACGCCGTGCTCACCCGGGACCGCACCGAGGCGCTCGAAGCCGACGGGCTCCTGGTCCCCGGTGTGGGCGCGTTCCAGGCCGTCCGCGATGCGCTGCATGCGCACGGCGGTGACGAGATCATCGACCGTCGTCTCGCCGGCGGGCGACCGGTGCTCGGGATCTGCGTCGGCATGCAGGTGCTGTTCGCCCACGGCGTCGAGCGCGGACACGACACCGAGGGGCTCGGCGAATGGCCGGGCGCGGTGACCGAGCTCAACGCCCCCGTGCTGCCGCACATGGGCTGGAACACGGTCGAGCCGGGGGCGAACAGCGTCCTGTTCCGGGGCATCGAGCACGAGCGCTTCTACTTCGTGCACTCCTATGCCGCGCAGTCGTGGGAGCTCGACGTCATCCCGCCGTTCCCCGAGCCTGCGCTCACCTGGGCCACCTACGGCGACCCGTTCCTCGCCGCGGTCGAGAACGGCCCGCTGTCGGCGACCCAGTTCCACCCCGAGAAGTCGGGAGACGCGGGCATCCAGCTGCTGCGTAACTGGGTCGGCAGCCTCTGACGGCTCGGTCCGACGCCCTCCGTTTTGTCACCCGCCGTCCGGCGGACTACCCTCGGTTCTCGTGCCCGCTCCGGGCCGAAGAGCTTCCCGATCCAAGGAATCCATGAACGACTTCGCGCAGTCCCCTTCGCTCACGCTCCTTCCCGCGGTCGACGTGGCCGGGGGCAAGGCCGTCCGCCTGACCCAGGGCGAGGCCGGAACCGAGACGAGCTACGGCGACCCGCTCGACGCCGCGGGGGAGTGGGCAGCGCAGGGCGCGAAGTGGATCCACCTCGTCGACCTCGACGCCGCCTTCGGCCGTGGCAGCAACGCCCCGATCCTCCGCAAGGTCATCAAGCAGTTCAAGGGTGTCAGCATCGAGCTCTCCGGCGGCATCCGCGACGACGCGACGCTGGAAGCCGCCCTCGAGAGCGGCGCGACCCGCATCAACCTCGGCACGGCGGCGCTGGAGAACCCCGAGTGGGCCGCCGACGTGATCGGCCGCTACGGCGAGGCGATCGCGGTCGGCCTGGACGTGCGCGGCACGACCCTCGCCGCCCGCGGCTGGACCAAGGAGGGCGGCGACCTCTGGGAGGTGCTCGACCGCCTGGAGGATGCCGGCTGCAGCCGCTACGTCGTCACCGACGTCACGAAGGACGGCACGCTCCGCGGCCCGAACCTGGAACTGCTGCGTGAGGTGACCTCGCGCACGCCGAAGCCCGTCGTCGCCTCCGGCGGCATCTCGAACCTGGACGACATCGCCGCGCTCCGCGAGCTCGTGCCGCTGGGGGTCGAGGGCGCCATCGTCGGCAAGGCCCTCTACGCCGGAGCGTTCACGCTGGCGGAGGCGCTGGATGTCGCAGGAGACTGACCCGCACGCCTGCGGCCCCGAGTCGCACAACCACGGCGACTCGGCCGGCGTGCCCTGGGAAGGACGCAGCTTCGAGTCGAACCCGCACGCCGCGGACGACGGCTCCGCCGACCCCGCACTGCTCGCCGCGCTGCTGCGCTTCCGTGCGGGTGAGGGCAGCCAGGTCGAGGTCGTCGACGCCTTCCGCGCCGCGCGGGTGCTGATCCCGCTCATCGCCGAGAAGGGCGAGGAGGGCATCGCGCCGAGCGGCCTCGCCGTGGACAAGACGCAGGAGCTGTCGATCGTGACGGTCGCCGCTCCCGACGGGCGGCGCGTGCAGCCCGTGTTCTCCTCGGTCGAGGCGATGCAGGCGTGGGATCCGACAGCGCGACCGATCCCGGTGGAAGCTCTCCGAGCCGCGCTGGCGGCCTCGGCGGAGGACACCGACCTCATCGTGCTGGATCCGACGTCCGACACCGAGTTCGTGATCCGGCGCCCCGCAGTCTGGGCGATCGCCCAGGAGCAGCGCTGGGAGCCCAGCTTCCTGTCGCCCGAGGTCTTCGCCGCCCTCCAGGAGAGCGTGGCCCACGAGCTCGCTGTGATCGACGTCGCGGTCGCCGCGGGTGACCCCGATGCACGCCTCCGCGGCCCGGAACTCATCGTGATCCTGGAGCTCGTCGACGGGCTGGAGCGCGAGGTGCTCGACGCGGTCATGGCCCGTCTCGCGCAGCGGTGGGCGTCCGACGACCGCATCGCCGTCCTCGCGGACTCGCTCACGGTCAAGCTCCGGCGCAGCGTCTGACCGCGTTCGCTACGATCGGGGCCATGCCCCACCGTCTGCTGCGCGCCCTCGCCGTCGTCGTGCTCCTGGGCGGTGCCGTGACGGGGAGCACGGGCTGCGCGACCGCGTGCCCCGCGATCGCGCATCTCAACGCCGTGGTCCTCGACGTCAGCGCATTCCCGGATGTGTCGCACGTGCAGTTCTGCGTCGAAGCGACGTGCTCACCCGCGCCCGGCGAAGAGCCGACGTCGTCCACGAACCTCTACATGGCGACGCCGCAGGACGACGGAACCTGGAGCCTCGCATTCGGCATGTCCGCACCGGACGTCATCGAGATCCGCCTCTTCGACGCCGAGGAAACCCTCCTCCACGAGTCCGAGCAGTCGATCGCGTGGACCCACTCGGATGCGACCTGCGGCGGCCCGTCCACGGCCGATCCTCTGATCCCCGCGCGTCCTAGTTGACCGGACCGGTCCACTTCTCGCCGGGTCCCTTGCCGATCGGGTCGGGGATCGTGGAGGCTTCGCGGAATGCGAGCTGCAGCGAGCGGAGTCCGTCGCGGAGTGACCGGGCGTGCATGTCGCTGATCTCGGGCGCGCCGGCGGTGATGAGTCCGGCGAGGGCGTTGATGAGCTTGCGTGCCTCGTCGAGGTCGAGCTGAGCAGCCGCATCGGGATCGTCCGCGAGGCCGAGCTTGACGGCGGCGGCGCTCATGAGGTGCACGGCGGCAGTGGTGATCACCTCGACAGCGGGTACGTCGGCGATGTCTCGGGTGGCCGACGATGCGGCCTCCTCCTGACGTGCCCAGCGCTCTTCGCGCTCGCGTGCGGCCTCGTCCGGTGCCTGGTTCGTCACTTCGCCTTGCTTTCTGTTAGACTTTGGCGGGCTTCGGAGCGTCATGCTCCGGATCGAAAGAGGATTCACTTCCCACCCGCGCTTGCCGTTCAAGGCTACCGGGTCTTGCACTCCACCGGCTCCGTTCGCAAGACGGACCCGGCAGGCAGGGTGCGGAGCCGGCGTCTGAATGCCGGTGGGCGGGGACGATTCCGATTTCGCCCGTGATGCAGACAGCATCGCGGTGGCCGAATCACATCGTCTAAGGAGTTCCGCATCAGCGATCCCCGTACCAATGAGCGCATCCGCGTCCCCGAGGTCCGCCTCGTCGGCCCCGCGGGTGAGCAGATCGGCGTCGTCCGCATCGAGGCCGCACTGCGCCTCGCGCAGGAAGCCGATCTCGACCTCGTCGAGGTCGCCCCCAACTCGAAGCCGCCCGTCGTCAAGATCATGGACTACGGCAAGTTCAAGTACGAGGCCGCCCAGAAGGAAAAGGAAGCGCGCCGCAACCAGGCCAACACGATCCTCAAGGAAGTCCGCTTCCGTCTGAAGATCGAGGCCCACGACTACACGACCAAGCTCAAGCGCGCCGAGGGCTTCCTCAAGGCCGGCGACAAGGTCAAGGCCATGATCCTGTTCCGCGGTCGCGAGCAGTCGCGCCCCGAGCAGGGTGTGCGTCTGCTGCGCAAGTTCGCCGAGGACGTCGCCGAGTTCGGCACGGTCGAGTCGAACCCGACCATCGACGGTCGCAACATGGTCATGGTCGTGGCTCCGCTGAAGAGCAAGTCCGAGGCCAAGCAGGAGCAGAACGCCGTCCGCGACGCGCAGCGTGCCGACAAGAAGCAGGCCGCCCGCGAGGCGAAGAACGACGCCCCTGCCGCAGCTCCGGCGGAGTGACATCCGCCCCCAGAACTCCCGCACCGCGGGTTGACACCGTCGCCTGAGAAGGCGCCATACGAAGGAAGAGAAGATGCCGAAGCAGAAGACCCACTCGGGTGCTAAGAAGCGCTTCAAGATCACCGGCAGCGGAAAGCTGAAGAAGCAGCAGGCCGGGATGCGCCACAACCTCGAGCACAAGTCGAGCCGTCGCACCCGTCGTCTGAACCAGGACCAGGTGCTCTCGAAGGCTGACACCAAGGTCGCGAAGAAGCTTCTCGGCCGCTGACGCGCCCGACGCACGAATAGGAACACAGGAAAATGGCAAGAGTCAAGCGGGCAGTAAACGCCCACAAGAAGCGCCGGGTCATCCTCGAGCGCGCCTCCGGTTACCGCGGACAGCGTTCGCGCCTCTACCGGAAGGCCAAGGAGCAGGTCATCCACTCCCTGGTCTACTCGTACCGGGACCGTCGCAAGCGCAAGGGTGACTTCCGTCGCCTCTGGATCCAGCGCATCAACGCTGCGGCTCGCCAGAACGGCATGACCTACAACCGCTTCATCCAGGGCCTCGGCCTCGCGGGTGTCACGGTCGACCGTCGCATGCTCGCCGACCTCGCGGTCAACGACGCTGCCACGTTCACGACGCTGGTCGAGACGGCGAAGAAGGCTCTGCCCTCCGACGTCAACGCGCCGAAGTCGGCTGCGTAAGCATCTCGCTTCCTACGGGCGTCTTCCTTCGGGAAGGCGCCCGTTTCGCGTATCCGGCACCCGGCGTGACCCTAGACTGTGATCGTGCTGGAGAACCCCCGTTCGCCCCGAGTCCGAGCCGTCGCGAAGCTGACGAAGCGCAGCGCCCGGACCGAGACGGGGCTGTTCCTTCTGGAAGGTCCGCAGTCCGTCCGTGAGGCGCTCACGTATCGCCCCGAGGCGATCGTCGAGCTGTTCGCCACGCCCAACGGCTGGGAGAGGCATCCGGACATCCGGGCGAAGGCCGCGGAGGCCCGCATCGAGGTCGAGTTCGTGACCGAGTACGTGCTCAATGCCATGGCCGACACCGTCACTCCGCAGGGTCTGGTCGCCGTCGTCCGGCAGACCCCGACGTCGGTGCGGGACATCTTCGACGCCTCCCCTCGACTCGTCGCCATCTGCGAGGAGGTGCGCGACCCGGGCAACCTGGGCACCATCATCCGCGCCGCCGACGCCGCAGGTGCGGATGCCGTGGTGCTGACCGGCCGCACGGTCGACCCCTACAACCCGAAGGTCGTGCGCGCCACGACCGGGTCGCTGTTCCACCTCCCGGTCTCGGTCGGGGGAGACCTCCCCGATGTCGTGAAGCGTGCGCATGCCGCGGGTCTGCGCATTCTCGCCGCCGATGTGAAGGGCGACGACCTGCTGCAGGCACGCGCAGAGGGAGCGCTCGACGGCCCGACCGGCTGGCTCTTCGGAAACGAGGCCCGCGGTCTGGAGGACGAGGCCCTCGGGCTCGCGGACCAGGTGCTGCGGCTCCCGATCTTCGGCAAGGCGGAATCGCTCAACCTGGCGACGGCGGCCAGCGTGTGCCTCTACGAGAGTGCGTTCGCGCAGCGGGCGGCATCGCTCGGCTGACGTTCGAGCCGACGAGGGAAGCGGGAAGCGGAGTCGATGAGGATTCTGATCGTCGAAGACGACGACCGGGTCGCCGGCGCGCTCGAAGCCTTCCTCGCGCGATCCGGGTACGCCACGGTCCGTGCGGCGGACGGCGCCTCCGCGCTGGACCTGCTCGGCGCGGACACCGAGGTGGTCCTCCTCGATCTCGGTCTCCCCGACATCGACGGCGTCGACCTGTGCCGTCGGATCCGGGGGCGCTCGGAGGTGCCGATCGTGATCGTGACCGCACGCAGCCAGGTCGCCGAGCGCATCAAGGGACTGCGCGCCGGTGCCGACGACTTCGTGGTCAAGCCCTATGACGTCCACGAGCTCCTCGCCAGGATCGAGGCGGTGACACGGCGCTCGAGGCCGATCCGCCCGGAGGCGGATGCGCGGGTGCAGCTCCTCGACGGCGGGCTGCAGATCGATCTCGTGGCCCGCCAGGTGCTCATGGACGGCACCCCGATCGAGCTCACCCGCAAGGAGTTCGACATCATCGCGGTGCTCGCCCGGTACCCCGGGGTCGCGGTTCCGAAGGAGCGCCTGATCCGCGAGGTGTGGAACACGGACTGGCGAGGCTTCGGGCATTCGCTGGAGGTGCATGTCGGCGCGATCAGGAAGAAGACCGGCGCCCGCGGCATCATCGAGACCGTCCGCGGCGTCGGCTATCGGCTCACGGGGTCCTGACGATGCGCAGGCGTCTGATCGTGGTGTTCCTCGTGCCGCTCGTGGCGATCTTGATCGCGCTCGGCGGGGCGGCGAGCTGGAGCGCGGCCGGCAGCGTCCAGCAGGTGTTCTACGCCCAGCAGATCGGCGATCTCGGATACTTCGTCACGAGTGCACGTCAGGCGCTGCGCTCCGGCAGCGCTGCGGTGATCGACGCCGAGGTCAGGCGCTTCCAGGAGGTGTACGGGATCGAGGTCACGGTGTTCGACCTCGGCGGGAGCGTGTGGGCGGGCGATCAGGGCGCGGCGGTGCTCGAAGAGGGGGAGGCCGACCGCGTCAAGCTGGCGCTGTCCGGCCGCCGCGCCGAACAGCCCGCCGTCGTGTTCCCCTGGGCCGTCGCGGATGCCGCGCTCGCCGAGCCGGTCTTCGACGATGGCGACGTGATCGGCGCGGTGCTGGTCGCCGGCGACGTCGATGCGCCGCGCGCGGCGATCCAGCAGCAGACCCTGCTGCTGGGCACGATCGTGCTGGTGCTGATAGCTCTCGGGATGCTGCTCGTGTTCCGGCTGGCCCGGTGGGTGCTGTCGCCGGTCCGGCAGCTCGACGAGGCGATGGTCGCGATCGAGCGCGGCGAGATGGACGCGCGCGTCGCGGAGGATGCCGGTCCGCCGGAGCTGCGACGCATGGCGCGGGTGTTCAACGGCATGGCGGATGAGATCGAGCGCGTCATGACGCGACAGCAGGAGTTCGCGCTCAACGCCTCGCATGAGCTGCGCAACCCCCTCAACGCGCTGCTCCTGCGCGTCGAGCACCTGGCGACGGGGCTCGGACGGGAGTGGAGCGACGACGTCGAGGAGACGCGGGAGGAGGGGCGCCGGATGACGCGGATCCTCGAGACCCTGCTCGGGCTCGCCCGTGGCGGTCGAGGGGACTCCACGATCTCCGCCGTCGACCTGGCGACCCTCGCGGCGCGCCGCCTCGAGGCGTGGCGGGACGTGGCGGCGCAGCGGAGGATCGTCCTGCGGTCCATGGGGGAGCCGTCGGTGATGAGCGCGACCGATCGGACGATCGTGGAGAGCGCTCTGGATGCCGTGATCGACAACGCCGTGAAGTTCTCGCCCGACGGCGCCCGCATCGACGTGGGCGCGCACCGTGAGGGAGACGCCTGCCGGATCACGGTCCGCGATCACGGGCCGGGACTGACCCCGGAGCAGGCGGCCGCGGCCACGGGCCGGTTCTGGCGGAGCGCCGAGAGCGCGGACACCCCCGGATCCGGACTCGGACTCGCGATCGCGAGCGACCTTCTCGAGGCCGTCGGCGGCGAGCTGACGGTGTCATCGGCCGAAGGCGGCGGACTCGTGGTCGCCCTGGTGCTGCACGACAGGACGACGCCGTGAGGGCCGCGGTGCGGGTCGTCGCCGTCTCCCTGTCGCTGCTGATGCTGGGGGCTCTGACAGCGTGCAGTCCCCGGGCCAACGAGTGGACCGATGCGGAGTACACGATCGCGGCCGGCGGCTCGACCGGCGTCTACTACGACTACGGGAGCCACCTCGCCGCGCAGCTGTCGACATCGCTCGACATCACCATGGCCGCCGAGGAGACGGCCGGCTCGGTCGACAACCTGCTGCGGGTGAGCTCGGGGGATGCGCTCATCGGATTCGCGCAGGGCGATGCCGCCGCGGACGCGGTGGCGGGGACCGGCGCGTTCGACGAGCCGCTGGAGGTGCAGGCGCTCGCTCGCCTGTACGACGAATACGTGCAGGTGGTCGTGCGCGGTGACTCCGAGATCGAGGACATCGGCGGTCTGGCAGGACGGACGATCTCGCTCGGCGCGGAGAACTCCGGCGTGAACGTGATCGCTGCTCGTGTGCTGGACGCCGCCGGCGTCGCCATCGACTCCGTCCGGAACCCGCAGCTCGACCTCAGCGAGTCCATCGCCGCGATGCAACGCGGCGAGATCGATGGCTTCTTCTGGGTCGGCGGGCTGCCCACACCGGGGATCACCGAGCTCTCGGAGCGGTCGTCCGTGCGACTGCTCCCGGTCGAGCAGGACTGGGTCGACGACGTGAACGGACGGTACTCGCATGCGTATCGTCCAGCGGACATGCCGGCGGGCACCTACGGCCTCGCGGAGTCGGCGCCGACGATGGCCGTCCCGAACTATCTCGTCACGGCGGCCTCCACACCGGACGCGGTCGTGCGCGACGTGCTGGCTGGACTGTTCGATTCCCGTCTGCGCATCGCCGGCGAGGTGCCGACCGCGGCGCTGCTCGACCGGCGCTCGGCGATCTTCACCGGCCCGGTCCCGCTGCATCCGGGCGCGATCGACTACTACCGGGACCAGCGCGGCTGACCGCTCAAGAAATCCTCAAGAAGTCTGACACCGGGCACCGCGCTCTGTCAGTGTGAGGTCGATCGCACGCGATCGGATCCCGCTGCTCGACTGTCGTTGGGGGGTGCAGCAGCAGGACGGTCCCGCGGCCCGCGGGGGCGGGCCGCGGGGTGCCTCTGCAGTGCTGCATTGGTACCGCGATCAGGTGATTACGAACGTGTAAATCTCACCGAGGTCCCTGGAACACCAGGTACGACGTGGCTAGTTTGGAGAAATGATGACCTCTGATACCCCCCTCGTCGTGGTCGAGAACGTCCAGAAGCACTACGGCGATTTCCAGGCGCTCACCGACATCGACCTGACCGTCAACTCGGGCGAGGTCGTCGTGGTGATCGGACCGTCGGGCTCCGGCAAGTCGACTCTCTGTCGCACGATCAACCGGCTCGAGACGATCACGAGCGGCACGATCCGCATCGACGGCAAGGAGCTCCCCGCAGAGGGCAAGGGCCTCGCCCACCTCCGCGCCGACGTCGGCATGGTGTTCCAGTCCTTCAACCTCTTCGCCCACCTGACGATCCTCGAGAACGTGACGCTCGGTCCGATCAAGGTGCGCGGCCTCAAGAAGGCCGATGCCGAGAAGGAGGCGATGACCCTGCTCGAACGCGTCGGCGTGGCGCAGCAGGCATCGAAGCTCCCGGCGCAGCTCTCCGGCGGGCAGCAGCAGCGCGTCGCGATCGCCCGTGCCCTGGCGATGCAGCCCAAGGTGATGCTCTTCGACGAGCCGACCAGCGCCCTCGACCCGGAGATGATCAACGAGGTCCTCGACGTCATGGTCGAGCTTGCCCAGGACGGCATGACGATGATCGTGGTCACGCACGAGATGGGCTTCGCCCGGAAGGCGGCCGATCGTGTCGTCTTCATGGCCGACGGCCGCATCGTCGAGGAGGCGACGCCGGAGGAGTTCTTCACGCACCCGAAGAGCGACCGTGCCAAGGACTTCCTCTCGAAGCTCCTCACCCACTGACGCACCCGACCACACAGACCCTGCACACACAGCACACGAAGGAGACGCACATGCGACGCACACGGACACTGGCAGGCATCGGAATCGCAGCGGCGGCACTGCTCGCCCTCACGGCCTGCAACAGCGGCACGCCCACCAGCTCGGGAGCCCCGGAAGACGGCGGCGAGGAGGACACCTCCAGCGCCACGCCGTGGACGGTGCTGACCGACGTCACCATCGACGGAAGCCCGACGTTCGATCGGATCTCGTCCTCCGGCACGGTCAAGGTCGGCGTCAAGGAGGACCAGCCGGGTCTCGGCTACCTCGACCCCGTGACGGGGGAGCGGACCGGCTTCGACGTCGACATCGCGCGGTGGATGGCGGCGTCCCTCGGGGTGGACCCCGAGAAGATCGAGTTCCAGGCGATCGCCTCGGCGAACCGCGAGCAGGCGATCGTGAACGGTGACATCGACTACTACGTCGGCACCTACTCGATC
>Ga0160431_100796_pt1 | contig 10516 bp, 6 predicted proteins | sample HID1971K_E0MG_FD_108212 | JGI IMG/M metagenome (GOLD analysis project Ga0160431, IMG submission 108212) | Enriched millipede-associated microbial communities from UW Madison campus, WI, USA - HID1971K_E0 MG | ecosystem: Host-associated > Arthropoda: Insects > Digestive system > Unclassified ...
CGGCCGGTGTCACGGAGCTGCCGACCAGTGAAGAGGAATGGCTGGACGCGCTGCAGAAGGTCAAGGACAACACCGACGCGATCCCGCTGTATACGAACTACAAGGGCGGCTGGCCGCTGACGCAGAGCTTCGGCAACCTCGGTGGGGTCACCGACGACGCCGACGCCCCGATCACGCTCGCCGAGGACCCGGCACCGTGGACGGAGGGTACCGACGTCTACGCGATCGACTCGCTGCTGTACGACAGCGTGGCGGCCGGCCTCACCGAGGACGACCCGCTGACCACCGACTGGGAGCAGTCGAAGGTGCTGATCGGCACGGGCGAGGTCGCGGCGATGACCCTCGGCTCATGGGCTGTCTCGCAGATGAAGGCGGCCGCCGAAGACAACGGCGCCTCTGCGGACGACATCGGGTTCTTCGCGTTCCCGGCGAACGTCGACGGCCAGCAGTACGCCGTGATCGGCGGCGACTACAACCTCGGCGTGAGCAAGCACTCCAAGGCCAAGGCCGCGTCGTGGGCGTTCATCCAGTGGATCGTCGGCGAGTCCGACTACACCGACGTGCAGGGCATGGTGTCGACGCTGAAGGATGACCCGCTGCCCGAGTCGCTCACCGACTTCGAGGCCGCCGGCGTCGAACTCATGGAGATCAACCCGGCCCCGGCCGGCAAGGAGGCGCTGCTCACGGAGACCGCGAACGAGGCGCAGATCGACCTCTACGGCCCGATCTACCGCCAGAAGCTCGTCGACATCGCCCGCGGCGCCGCCGACGGCGACAAGGACAGCTACTTCGCGGAGCTCAACGAGAAGTGGGGCGCCGCCGTCGAGAGCCTCAAGGGCTGACGGAAGGGGGCGGCAGAGACATGGCCATCGCAACTCCTGGCGCGGCACCGGCGGATGCGCCTGCCGCCCTCTCCGCCCCCATGCGCGGGCGCCGGCTCCGAGGGATCTCCCGCGGCGCCGGCACCCGGCGGGGGGGCTCCGCCGGCCGCAGCATCATGCAGCACCTCACGCCGTGGCTGTTCCTCGCCGCGGCCGTAGGACTGCTCCTGCTGTTCACCTACTGGCCGGCGATCAACCTGTTCTACTACAGCATCACCGACTGGGACGGCATCGATCAGCAGAAGAACCTGGTCGGGCTCGAGAACTACCTGCAGGTCTTCACCGATCCGCGCATCTTCTCGGTGTTCTTCGTCAGCCTGTACTACTTCGCGGCATCGTTCTTCCAGATCGCCATCGCGCTGTACTTCGCGACGATCCTGAGCTTCTCGACGCGATTCTCGAGCTTCTTCCGCGGGGTGCTGTTCTTTCCGTATCTGATCAACGGCGTCGCCGTCGGCTTCGTCTTCCTCTACCTGTTCCAGCCGGGCGGCACCCTCGACACGGTGCTCGGCTGGTTCGGCGTCACCGAGCCGCCGCAGTGGCTCGGCAACCCCGATGTCGTGAACTGGTCGCTGGCCGCGACCTCGGTCTGGCGCTACACCGGCATGGGCTTCGTGCTGTTCCTCGGCGCGATCCAGTCGATCCCCCACGAGCTGTACGAGGCGGCCGAGATCGACGGCGCCAACCGCTGGGCGCAGTTCTGGGCGATCATCTTCCCCGGCATCCGCCGCGTGGTCGGCCTCACGGTGATCCTGGCGATCGCCGGCAGCCTCAGCGTGTTCGAAGTGCCCTTCGTGATGACCGGCGGCGCGAACGGCTCCTCCACCTTCGTCATCAACACGCTGCAGACGGCCTTCAGCTACCGGCAGGTGGGTCTCGCCTCGGCGATGGCCGTCGTCCTGCTGATCGTGGTGCTGGTCGTGACGTGGATCCAGCGCCGAGTCTTCCCCGACGAGAAGGTCGATCTCACATGACCACCACCGAAGAGCCCCTCCGCACGATGCCGCTGCGCACCAGCCCGCCGGAGAGGAAGATCCGCGGCCGTTCGCCGCTCGAGCGCATGCGCTCGGGCAGCGCCACGACGGCGAAGTACACGAGCCTCGTCGTCGCGGCGATCGTCACGATCCTTCCGCTGTCGGTGCTCCTGTTCGCCGGTCTCAAGACGGCACCCGAGTACGCGCAGACGGGCCCGTTCACCCCGCCCGAGAACTGGCTGAACTTCGACAACTTCGTGACGGCGTTCGTCAGCGGCAAGATGCTCGAAGGATTCGTGAACACGACGATCGTGCTCGCGGTGTCGCTCGTGGGCACGATCTTCATCGGCACGATGGCGGCCTACGCACTCGACCGCTTCAACTTCCGCGGCAAGCGACTTGTGCTCGCGCTGTTCCTGGTCGCGACCCTGATCCCCGGCGTCACGACACAGGTCGCCACCTTCCAGCTCATCAACGCCTTCGGGCTCTACGACTCGATGGCCGCCCTGATCATCCTCTTCATGGGCACCGACATCATCGCGATCTACCTGTTCATCCAGTTCATGCAGTCCATCCCGGTCTCGCTCGATGAGGCCGCGATGATCGACGGCGCCAACCGCTGGACGATCTACTGGCGCATCATCCTGCCGCTGCTGCGGCCGGCCATCGCGACCGTCGTGATCATCAAGGGCATCGCGATCTACAACGAGTTCTACCTCCCGTTCCTCTATCTGCCCTCGCAGGGATTCATCTCGACATCCCTGTTCCGCTTCAAAGGTCCGTACGGCGCCCAGTGGGAGGTCATCGCCGCGGGTACGATCCTCGTGATCATCCCCACGTTCATCGCCTTCCTGCTGCTTCAGCGCTGGATCTACAAGGGCCTCACCGCAGGAGCCGTCAAGTGACCACGTCCCTCTCCTTCCACCCGATCGACGCCGGCTGGACGCTGCGTGCGGCAGCCGGCCCCGCCCCCGCGGGCTTCGAGGCGCCGATCGCCGCAGCCGTCCCCGGGTGCGTGCACACCGACCTGCTCGCCGCGGACCTCATCCCCGACCCCTTCCTCGACGACAACGAGTCGGCGCTGGCCTGGATCGGACTCGTCGACTGGACGTACGCGACGACATTCGACTGGGCACCGGATGGGGCCGACCGCACCGACCTCGTCTTCGAGGGCATCGACACCGTGACGACGATCCTCCTCAACGGAAGCGAGGTCGGGGCGACCGCCAACCAGCACCGCTCCTACCGGTTCGATGTGCGGGGTGCCCTCGTCGAGGGTGAGAACGAGCTCGTCGTGCGCTTCCGCTCGCCCGTGAAGTACGCCAACGAGCAGAGCGTCGCGCTCGGCGTGCGCCAGCGCCCGTACCCGCTCCCCTACGACGCGATCCGCAAGTCCGCGTGCAGCTTCGGCTGGGACTGGGGCATCGCGACCTACACGAGCGGCATCGTGAAGCCGGTCGGGCTGGAGTCCTGGTCGGTCGCGCGCCTCGCGCAGACGCGCGTGGTGGCGACGCCCGCGGGTGACGGCGGCACGATCACCGTCGACGTCGACCTCGAGCGGGCGGCGGATGCGGTATCCGATCGTCTTCTCGTGCACGTCGGCGTGAACGGACCGGGGCTCGGTGACGACGCCCTGCCGAGCACCGTCGTCGAGGTGGACGGGAACTCGGCGCGCGTGCGACTCGACCTGCCCTCCGCCGAGCGCTGGTGGCCGGCGGGGTACGGCGAGCAGCCGCTCTACGTCGTCGACGTGCGGGTGTACGGCGACGCACCCGACCCGCTGGACGCGACGCACCGTGTCGTCGGCTTCCGCGATGTGCGGTGGGACACGACGCCCGACGAGGCCGGCACGCCGTTCACGCTCGTCGTCAACGACCAGCCGGTGTTCGTGAAGGGCGTCAACTGGATCCCCGACGACGCGCTCACCGTGCGCGTCACGCGCGACCGCCTGCGTCGGCGCTTCGAGCAGGCGCTCGACGCGAACCTCAACCTCATCCGGGTGTGGGGCGGCGGACTCTACGAGTCCGACGACTTCTACGAGATCGCCGACGAGCTGGGCCTCCTGGTCTGGCAGGACTTCCTGTTCGCGTGCGCGGCGTACGCCGAGGAGGATCCGCTGCGCTCCGAGATCGAGGCCGAGGCGCGCGAGAACATCGTGCGACTCGGCCACCACGCGTCGCTCGTGCTGCTGACCGGCAACAACGAGAACCTCTGGGGCTACGAGGACTGGGGCTGGAAGGCCCGGCTCGACGGCAAGACGTGGGGCGCGCACTACTACTACGAGCTGTTCCCCTCGCTCGTCGCCGAGCTCGCCCCCCACGTGCCGTACGCTCCCGGCAGCCCCTTCAGCCCCGGCGCGGGCTGGGACGGCGAGGCGCAGACCGGCCCCCACCCCAACGACGAGCAGCACGGCTCGATGCACCTCTGGGAGCAGTGGAATCGCCTCGACTGGCGCACCTACCGCGAACACCGCCCGCGGTTCGTCGCCGAGTTCGGCTGGCAGGGTCCGCCGGCGTGGTCGACGCTCGTCCGCTCCGTCTCGGACGCCCCGCTCACCCCCGAGTCGCCGGGCATGATCGTGCACCAGAAGGCGATGGAGGGCAACACCAAGCTCACGGATGGGCTCATTCCCCACTTCCGGATGCCGGAGGCCATGGAGGACTGGCACTGGGCGATGCAGCTCAACCAGGCACTCGCCGTGCGCACCGCGCTCGAGCACTTCCGCTCGTGGGCGCCGCACAACCAGGGTGCGATCGTATGGCAGCTGAACGACTGCTGGCCGGTCACCTCGTGGGCGGCGATCGACGGCGACGAGCGGCCGAAGCCGCTCTACTACGGACTGAAGAACGCGTTCGCACCCCGCCTGGCGACGATCCAGCCCCGCGACGGCGGACTCGCGGCGGTGCTCGTGAACGACACCGCCGAGCCGTGGGCGGGCGCGTTCGTCGCGCGCCGACTCGGGTTCGCGGGCGACGAACGGGCAAGCTTCGAGGTGGACGTCTCGCTGGCTCCCCGCGAGACGGTGACCATCGCTCTGCCGGCTGACGTCGCCGTCGCGGGCGACGTGGGCGCCGAGCTCGTGGTGGCGGGCGTCGGCGACGTGCGGGGCTTCTGGTTCTTCGCCGAGCCCCGCGACTCGGCGCTCGGCGCCGCACAGGTCGAGGTCCGCACCGAGCCGGTCGCGGACGGCACGCGGGTCACGCTCACCGCCTCCACGCTGGTGCGCGACCTCACGCTCCTCGTCGACAAGGTCGACCCCGATGCCGTGGCGTCCGATGCGCTCGTCACCCTGCTGCCGGGCGAGAGCACGACGCTGGTCGTGCGTCACGACGGCGACGGGCTCGCAGCATCCGTCCTCTCCGATCCGCGCGTGCTGCGCACCGCCAACGAGTTGGTCGTCGCGTGACCGCCGGGACCGCCCAGGCGCTCCGGCCGTACGTGGCCGGAATGACCTGGGGATGGACGGGCGTGCGCGGAACATGGGCGACGTCCGAGGCATCCGAGTCCCTTCGGCTGATGGCCGACCATGGCATCAACTGGACCGCGCTGGCGTACTCGGCGCTGCAGGACACCGCGCAGTCGACGGAGGTACGGTTCCGCGAGGAGCCGACGGTGACCGACGACGAGATCGTGTGGGCGATCCGCGAGGCGAAGGCGCTCGGACTGAAGGTGTGCCTGAAGCCCGTCGTCAACGTCGCCGACGGCACGTGGCGCGCATACATCGGGTTCTTCGATCAGGACGTCCCCGGCGAGCCGACGTGGACGGAGTGGTTCGCGTCGTACCGCGAGTTCATCCTCCACGCGGCGCGGATCGCCGAGACCGAGGGATGCGAGATGCTCTGCGTCGGCTGCGAGATGGTGCGCGCCGACTCCCGCGAGGCCGAGTGGCGGGAGCTCATCGCCGCCGTGCGGGCCGAGTACTCGGGCATCGTGACGTACAACTGCGACAAGTACCAGGAGGACCGCCTCACCTGGTGGGACGCGGTCGACGTCGTCACCTCGAGCGGGTACTACCCGATCGACCGGTGGGAGGCCGAGCTCGACCGGATCGCCGCGGCGGTCGAGGCATCCGGCAAGCCGTTCTTCTTCATGGAGGCGGGCTGCCCCTCGCGCGAAGGATCGCCCGACCGGCCCAACGACTGGTCGCTGCCGGGGGCGCCTTCCGGCGAGGCGCAGCTGCGCTACTACGAGGCCATGTTCGCCGCGTGCGACGCGCGCCCCTGGATGCGCGGGTTCATGCTGTGGGACTGGCCGCCGCGGCTCTACGCTCCCGAAGTCGCCGCCGCGAACGACGACTACTGCCCGTACGCCAAGCCCGCCGGCGAGTACCTCCGCGAGGCCTACCTCGTGCGCTCCGGCGACGCGGGAACGCGGCGCGAGGCATGACCGCGCGCACCGCGACAGGGGCTTCTGCTGAGGCCCCGACAGGTGGAACATCGCAACGAGGGATGATGCGACGGCCCCCAGCCGGCGCGCGGGGAACAGAGCCGTCGCGAGCTCGGCGTCGCCGGAGTGCACCCGCACCCGCGCGTCCGACTCAGGCCGAAGAAGGGGCGACAGCCGCATGAGCACAGTACTGGCGATCGATGCCGGCCAGACCGGCATCAAGGTCCGGGTGCGGGAGCACGACATCGTGTTCCCCGGCATCCGCACCAACGAGCCGCTGCTGCCGCAGCTGGCCGCCGTCGCACGCGCCTCGATCGAGCGCACCCACGCCGAGGTGTCGGTCGTGAGCGCCGGCGTGTCGGGGCTCACGAAGCGGGAGTCGGATGCCGCGGCCTTCCTCGCCCGCATCGACGACCCCGCAGTGCACGAGGTGATCCTCGCGCACGACTCGACGACGTCGTTCCTCGGGGCACTCGGCGACACCCGCGGGGCCGTCGTCGCCGCCGGCACCGGCGTGGTCACCCTCGCGGTGGGCGCGGAGCGCGTCGCGCGCGTCGACGGGTGGGGCTACCTCATGGGCGACGCCGGCAGCGGCTACTGGATCGGCCGCGAGGCGCTCGACGCCGTGATGCGCGAGTTCGACGGCCGCGGTCCGGCCACCGCGCTGCGCGCGGTCGCCGAGGAGCGGTGGCCCGACCTCACCCAGGCCTACATCCACCTGCAATCCGATGACGACCGCGTGAGCGTCGTCGCCTCGTTCGCCGAGCACGTCGCACGGCTGGCCTCCGACGGCGACGCGGTCTCGCAGAACATCACCGTGCGTGCCGGCGGCGAGCTCGCCCACAGCGTCGAGACCGCGCTGCGCCGGGTGCGCTCCGACGACCCCGACGAGCACTTCGCCGCGTGCGCGATCGGCGGCGTCTTCCGCTCGCCGCAGCTGCGCGAGGCGTTCGCGTCGCACATCGCCGCGAGCGGGTTCGACGTCACGCTCGTCGAGCCCCTCGGCCACGGCATCGACGGCGCCGCCGCCCTCGCGGGCCTCGCGCCACAGCATCCGCTCGCCCACGCCGTGTCGGTCGCGCACGCCTGAGCCCCGCGCCTCGTGGAACGACGGATGCCCCGGCCCTGTGTGGACAGGTGGGCCGGGGCATCCGGGGTTCATGCCGGTGACGGGGTCAGACGAGCGACTCCCGCCAGGCGGCGTGCAGCTGGGCGAACTTGCCGTCGCCGCCGATGAGCACCTCCGGGGTGTCGTCCTCGATGATGCGGCCGTGCTCCATGACGAGCACGCGATCGGCGATCGCGACCGTCGACAGGCGGTGCGCGATGATGATCGCGGTGCGGTCGGCGAGCAGCGTCTCGAGGGCGTCCTGGATCTGGCGCTCCGACGGCATGTCGAGCGACGCCGTGGCCTCGTCGAGGATCAGCACGGCCGGGTCGGCGAGGAACGCCCGTGCGAACGAGATCAGCTGACGCTGCCCCGCCGACACGCGGCCGCCGCGCTTGTTCACGTCGGTGTCGTACCCGTCGGGCAGGGCCTCGATGAAGGCGTGCGCCCCGACCGCCTTCGCCGCAGCGCGGATCTCGTCCATCGTCGCGTCCGGCTTGCCGAACGCGATGTTGTCGGCGACCGTTCCGCTGAACAGGTAGGCCTCCTGCGTGACCATCACGATCGCCCGACGGAGATCCTTCGGGTGCAGGTTGCGCAGGTCGACGCCGTCGAGCGACACCGTGCCGCGCGTCGGGTCGTAGAACCGCGACACGAGCTTGGCGAGCGTCGACTTGCCGGCGCCGGTCGTGCCGACCAGCGCGATGGTCTGCCCCGCAGGGATGTCGAGCGAGAAGTCCGGCAGGATGGTGCGGTCCTGCGAGTACCCGAAGAGCACGTCGTCGAACCGGATGTGGCCCTTCGCCGACCACAGGTCTACCGGGTTCCTGGGATCGGGAACCGTGGGCTCCTCCTCCAGCACGCCCGACACCTTCTCGAGCGCCGCCGTCGCGGACTGGTACGAGTTCAGGAAGAACGCGACCTCCTGCAGCGGTGAGAAGAAGTTGCGGACGTACAGCACCGCCGACAGCAGGAAGCCGATCTCCATCGCCCCGTCGACGACGCGGATGCCGCCCCAGGCGATCACGATGGCGAGGGTGAAGGACGCCACCGCCATGAGTCCCGGCTCGAACGTGCCGAAGAGACGGATCGAGCGGATGTTGACGTCGCGGTACTCCAGTGCCAGGCCGCCGAACTCGTCGTCGTTGCGGACCTCCTTGCGGAAGGCCTTGACGGCGCGGATGCCGGTCATCGACTCGACGAACTTGACGATGACCTTCGCGCTGACGACGCGCGACTCGCGGTAGACCAGCTGGGAGCGCGTGTAGAACCAGCGCATCAGCAGGAACAGCGGGATGCCCATCACGGTGAGGATCAGGCCCGACTGCCAGTCCACGATGAACAGTGCGACGAGCGTGAACGCGCCGTACAGCACGCCCGACACCAGCTCGTTCAGTCCGCCGTCGAGGAGTTCGCGGATCGTGTCGAGGTCGCTCGTCTGGCGCGAGATGATGCGGCCCGACGTGTACGACTCATGGAACTCCAGGCTGAGCCGCTGCGTGTGCAGGAAGATGCGCTTGCGGAGGTCCAGCATGATCGCCTGCGTGAGGCGCGCGGCCACGACGACGTACCACCCGATGAGGGCGGCACCGCCCATCGCGGTGACGAGGTACACGAGGACGACCATGATGGTCGGCATCCAGTCCATGCGCTCCACGGCGGCCGGGAGCGCGTTGTTGATGCCGACGCCGATGAGCCACGGCCCCGCCACGCGCAGAGCGGTCGAGACGACCAGCACGACACCGGCGAGGATCAGCTGCCCCCTCACCGGGGTGATGAGCGATCCGAGCAGGCGCAGCGAGCGCTTGCGGATGACCTTGCTCTCGGCGCGCGTGTAGTCGGAGCGGTCTTCGCCGCTCGTTCCGGTCACAGTCGTGGTGCTCACAGGGTCACCTCCCATTCCTGGTCTTCCTGTCTGGCCCGCAGGCGGGCTTCCTCGACCTCGAGGCTCGAGATCACGTGCCGGTAGTGCTCGCTCGTGCGCAGCAGCTCGGAGTGCGTGCCGACCGCCGTCACGCGGCCGGCCTGAAGGAGCGCCACGCGGTCGGCGAGCGTCACCGTCGACGGACGGTGGGCGACCACGAGCGCCGTGGTGGCGTGCAGGACCTCGCGCAGCGCGTCTTCGACGAGCGCCTCGGTGTCGACGTCGAGCGCCGACAGCGGGTCGTCGAGCACCAGCACCGCCGGGCGGGCGGCGACGGCGCGCGCCAGCGCGAGGCGCTGACGCTGACCACCCGAGAGCGACATGCCCTCCTCGCCGATCACCGTGTCGACGCCGTCCGGCAGGTCGTCGACGAACGACGCCTGCGCGACGGCCAGCGCTTCGCGCAGCACGCGCTCGGCCTCGGCGCTTCCCGGCACGAGGTCCTCCCGGCCCAGCAGCACGTTGTCGCGCACGGTCTGCGAGAACAGCGTGGCGTCCTCGAAGGCCATGCCGATGTGCCGGCGCAGCTCGGCGAGCGTGAGATCGCGCACATCGACGCCGTCGAGGGTGACGCGTCCGCCGGTCACGTCGTACAGGCGCGTCGGCAGCGTCGTGAGCGTCGTCTTGCCCGAGCCGGTCAGGCCGACGAGGGCCATCGTCTCTCCGGGACGCAGCACGAGATCGACGCCGTCGAGCAGGTCGCGCTCGCGCTCGCAAGCATCCTGGTAGCGGAAGTGCACGCCCTCGAACGCGAGCTCGCCGCGCGGCTCGGCGATCGAGACGGGGTTCTCCGGGTCGACGATCGTGTTCTCCTCGTCGAACACCTCGAAGATGCGGTCCGTGGCCGTGCGCGCGTCGAGGAGGAACGAGAACAGGAAGCCGATCGACTCCATCGGCCAGCGCAGCACCGTGGCCATCGCGAAGAACGCGATGAGCTCGGCGCCCTGCAGCTGACCCATCGCGGTCAGGTAGATTCCGGCTCCGAGGCACAGCGCGAAGGCGATGTCGGGCAGCAGCACGAGCCAGAACCAGATCAGGCCCACTGCCCGCGCCTTGCTGAGCTCGGTCTCGCGCAGCGTCTCGGCCTGCTGCGTGAACTTCTGCAGCGCGTGCTTGCCGCGGCCGAAGGCCTTGAGCACACGGATGCCGTGGACGCTCTCCTCGACGGAGGTCGCGAGGTCGCCCGCCTGGTCCTGCGACTGACGTGCGAGCGTGCCGTAGGTCTTCTCGAAGCGGTAGCCCG